>Ga0066709_100001895_pt1 | contig 14549 bp, 14 predicted proteins | sample GraSoiAngelo_158_FD_79665 | JGI IMG/M metagenome (GOLD analysis project Ga0066709, IMG submission 79665) | Grasslands soil microbial communities from the Angelo Coastal Reserve, California, USA - 14_1009_16_30cm | ecosystem: Environmental > Terrestrial > Soil > Grasslands | place: USA...
CGCCGCATCCTGTGGCGGCGCACCGCTCGACGTAATCAAACGCTACATCGAGCAGCAAGCGACACCGCTATAGTCGTGGCTTACCCCGGCCTGAATTCCGGGGCTTGCGCCACTTGCCGGTCACCGGTGGCATTGGTGACCACGCGTTGAAGAATGGAAAGTGACACGGTGCGCGCGATCAGGGGTGCTCCCGGTCGGACGTTAACTTCTGCGAAATCTACACTAACACCCACGTCACCCGCGCGGACGGCAGGCGTTGCAATCGGTGATGCGGCCGCCGCAAGCGCATCGAGTTTCCCAAATGTGCTGCGAACTTCACTCGACTGTCGCTCCCTCATGCGGCGTGACCTTTGCAGACGGGCCGGAGCAATCCCTAAAACAAGAACTACCAGGCCAGCGGAAGCCACGGCCAAGAGCCAGCGACGACCAAGAGGCGTGCGGAAGTTGACGCCGAGAGAGAACTCCTTACTCGATTGAGCTTTGGACACCGATCCGGCGAGCCGCTTTTCAAACTGTTCGCTGGAGGGCGCGACCGGGACGGTCCAACTGGATAGCGAGTGCGAGGTGTATCGAAGCGAGCCGATGAGTTCGCGGCATTCGGCACATTGCTCAATATGATTGGAGACGGATTGTGCCCGATCGGCGGCGAGTTCGCCGTCGACGAAGGCCATGACTTCTTCGGGTGTGAAGGGATGCGTTGTCGTGCTCATGCGCGTTCCTTTCTTTGCGACGTTCTGCGGGGCGTCCTGCGCAGCGGATGCGGCAGGCGGCTCGAGCAAATTGGGCAGCGCGGTGCGGGCGCGGAACAGGCGCGAGCGAACGGTGTTGAGCGGAAGCCCCAAGAGGTCGGCGATTTCGGCGTAGCTCAGTTGGTCGAATTCACGCAGGAGCAGGATTTCGCGATCCATGGCTTCAAGCTTCTCGACAGCGCAGCGGACCCACAGCCCGTCGGGCGCGGAGTTTCCTTGGCCGAAGAACGTGGCGCGGAAGGCGGCCTTGCGGCGATGGGCGCGGAGAATCTTGAAACCGATGGCGTAGAGATAGGTGCGGAAAAGCGCGCGGCGGCACGCAGCAGGGCAATGAAGGTCTCCTGCGTTAGTTCTTCCACCTGAGAGGATTCCAAGATGCGGCGCCGAAAGAAACCGTAGATCGGCTGCTTGTAGCGGAAGAAGAGCTCATCAAAAGCGTAGGAAGAACCCTTTGAAAACGCCAGCATGAGCTGCTCGTCGCTCGTGGTTGAAGCCGCCACGGGACGGCCCGCGGCGTTCGTTTCATTTGTGGGAGTCTCGTTCATTACCGTCCGGGGAAGCGCCTCCGAATTTAGAACGAGCGCTGGCAGTGCGTCTTGCATTGTTAAGCCGCCTGGGTCCTTCACTACTGTAAGTGTAATGTCGCGGGGAAGTGAATAGTTCCCTCCTCGACGCGAAATCATGGGGCAATGGTGATTTCTATGGCAAGGTCGCCGGAACTTCAGCGGTTCAGGGTGAAAACCGTCTCGACGGTGGTGTAGATGCGCACGTTCTGGCCGTTCACAACGAAGGGCTGATACTTCCATTGTTTGACGGCGTCCATGGCGGCCTTCGAAAGAGCGCAAACGCCTTTGGCCACGCGCAACTCTCCGATGCTGCCGTCCTCCTCGATGACGGCGAGAAGACGAACGGTCCCTTGGACATAATTGCGGCGGGCGTCTTCCGGATAAACGGGAGGGACGCGCTTCAACAGCCGGCCGGCAGCAACATTACCCCCGAGCTTGACGGGCTTCGTGGCCTTGGCTGCCGCAGGCGAGTCGGAAGACTTATGCCTCAACTCATCGAACAGAAGACTATCCGGGATGTTGATCCGGCCGATATACCGAAAGGCGCCGTCCACGAACACGAAAGAATTCATCTGCTGATAGCTATTGCCGTTTCTGAAAGTGGCTTCGTAGAGGGGCGCCGGCTCCAGACGCGCGAGGAGCAGGGGGTAGACATAATCGTCCGCGTGCTGGTCACAAGCTTGGTCGAACTTTCGTATGTCAATGTCGTTGAACTTCATGTCCTCGAGACGTTCAAAGGTACCTTTCAAAATCTGCACCATCGCGTGTGAGACAGGAATGTACTGCTCGGCCATGTGTTCGCCGGCGTCGGGACCAAATGTTTGCGTGAACCATTTTTCCGGATCAGGGAGAATGAAGCTCCTAAGGATGGCATCCTCGGTGGCCTTGTCGGCCGCCTTGCGCGCTTTCAGCAAGTCATGAAGTTCTTTGTCCAATCCACCGCTTTTCTCCGGATACGCGGTTGGCGGGGCAGTCGCGGGAAGCGGTTTCGACAATTCCGCGGAATGGCCCGCTGGCTGGCCGCCGCTCAAATTGAAAGTGAGCTCCACAGGGACGACCAATTCGACCGGCGCGCCGTTGAAAAGGGGAGGCTCGAAGAACCACTGAAGAACCGCAGCCCTGGCTGCTTCGACAAGTAGCGTGGGACCATGGAGGGGAGTCACCTCCTTGATGGCGCCGTCAGTGCCGATTACCGCTTCGAGAGTAACGGTCCCCGAGAGGTTTTGATCACGGGCTTCCTCCGGATAGACAGGCTGCGGTTTGTGGATTGGTCGGGGAACCGGCCCCCCGGCGAATTGACGAATGCGCAGAGGTTTGGAGGAGTCAAGAGACTGGAGCGTTCGTATGTCCACATAGCGAAAAATGCCGGCGACCTGGACAAAATAGCCGATGGGGATGACCGAATTGTCGGACATGTCCACAAGCTTCGCGGAGAAGAAAAGCTGGGGACTCTTCATGGCATCAGCAAGAGCCTTCTCCAGGGGAGCAAGCGCGCGGCCTGCGGAAGCTACAAGAGGGCTGGTTAAAATTTCCCGTTCACGGGTTTTCACCGTCGCGAGTTGCTTCTGAAGGTCTTCTTCTCGACCGTTGGGATTGACGGCATAAGCGACCGTCACTCGCTTGGCGAGATCCGGACCGAGAAGGTCGTAAAACCAATTCCCTGGATTGGGGATTTCCAACTCGTGTAAAGCGGCAGAAGACTTGGCAGCATCATCGGAAGCGGCGACTTCCGAGAGTTGCTGAAGGAAGGACTTAAGGCCCGCGGCGGTCTCGGGAAACGCCGGGGATTGTGTCCGGCCAGCCACCGGAAGAACCCGGCCCAAAAAGAGCAAGGCCATTAGAAAAAAGATCCGCAGGTAACAGAGAGCGGAAATCCGGCCAGCGCGGGGCATCTCAAAGATTCTCCTCGTTGAAGGTAGCGGACTCTCCCATGAAGTTAATCGAAGAGACAAGGGAGCGCAACTACCCCTCGATGGAGGGCGTCCGAACAACGACACACCGAATTCACGGATAGACGAAAGTTGCGTTCGCAACGTGGCGGCTGCTCAAGCGCCGATGGAGGAGCGCAGGGCGCTGGCGAGGGACTGGCTGAAGCGCTGGACATCGGCTTCCTGTTCGGCTTCGACCATAACGCGGGCGAGCTGCTCGGTGCCGGAGTAGCGCAGGACAACGCGGCCATTGTCGCCAAGCGCGGATTGGGCTTCGGCTAAGGCGCGCGAGACTTCCGGGAGCGTCTCGAGCGGCGGTTTCGAGCGCACCTTCACGTTGACGATGAGTTGCGGATAATCCTTGAGGCCTTCGACAAGCGATTCGATTTTGCCGTGCATGGAAACCAGCGAGGCAATTTTTGCAGCCGTGAGCAAACCGTCGCCGGCAGGGCTGTCCTCGAGAAAAATGATGTGCCCGGACTGCTCGCCCCCCAGCACGTTGCCGCTGCGAAGCATCTCTTCGAGAACGTAGCGGTCGCCGACGGCGGCGCGGGCCAGGGCAATATTTTCGCGGGCAAGAACGCGCTCGAGACCCAGGTTGGACATGGAGGTAGCGACGACGCGGTCGCCCGTGAGCTGGTTCTTAGATTTGAGGAAACGCGCGGCGGCAAGAAGCACGCCGTCGCCATTCACGATTTTTCCGGTTTCACAAACGAAGAGCGCGCGGTCGGCGTCACCGTCGAAAGCCACGCCGAGACGCGCCTTCTCGGCGACGACGCGTTTCTGCAGGCCCTCCAGGTGCAGCGAACCGCAGCCGGCGTTGATGTTCCGGCCGTCCGGTGAAACGCCCATGGCCACAACGTCTGCTCCGAGCGAACGGAACAGCTCCGGGCCAAGCTTGAAGGCAGCGCCATTGGCACAATCAAGGACGATTCGGAAACCGGTGAGCTTGGCGCCGGGAATGAACCGCTTTCGGAGAAAGGCGAGATATTCCGCGTCAAGAGACTCATCGGCGGTGACCGTTGGAGGATTCTTTGGCGCGGGTTCACCGCGGTGCTTCAAGATGCCTGCTTCCAGCTGTTCTTCGACGGCGTCGGGGAATTTCATCCCGGCGTGCGAGAACAACTTCACACCGTTGTCTTGAAATGGATTGTGCGAGGCGGAGATGACCACGCCGGCTTGAAAATCATTCTGCCGCACCAGACAAGCCACGCCAGGCGTGGTGATCACGCCCGCGAAGGCTACCGTCGCGCCAGCGTGCGCGAGACCCGCCGCGAGCAAGGAGGCCAGATGCGGACCGGATTCGCGAGTGTCCATGCCGATGAGGATATGAGCTCGGCCATGTTCGCGCTTGAGATACGTGCCGAGAGAGCGTCCTGTGGCGTAGAGAGTGGCGTCGTCCAGCGGCGGCGTGCCCGGTACGCCGCGAATCCCGTCGGTTCCGAAAAACTCTTTGGCCATTGGAAGAAGCCTGTCTCCCCGGAATGTGGTCCAGGCCCGGTCGCGGCCAACTTCCGTGCGGATGACCTCAGCAAAGCTTAGCACACGAAAAACGGCGACTTTACAACGCCGCCCCCCCCGCATGTCTTTTGCATAACCGGGACAAACGAAAAGCACGGTCCAACAAATCGTATTGGACTGGCCGCCTCGAAACAGCACACGACATGCTGAAGGGTTTTTGCGAGAGTGTGCTACCGTGGACCCACGGAGCCGCTCGTGTCCGCCACCGAAACGCCGCCATCGATCGTTCGCTTCACCGGTTCAAACTTCAGCATGCGAGTGATCGCGGCGGCCATCATTCTGCTTTTCTTCTATTACGCCGCAGGCGTGGTGATCACGCTGTTGCTCTCGATTCTGCTGGCCTACTTTCTGGATCCGGCGGTGGAATTCCTGGAAAGAATGGGGTTGCCTCGAACACTGGGCGCGATGGTCATGGTGCTGATCCTGATCGCAGTGCTGGCTGCGGTGGGCTACGGGTTATGGACGCGCGCCTCCGATTTCGCCGAGAACTGGCCGAAATACAGCAGTGTTCTGCAGCAGGCTGCCGGCGCCGTGGAAGGCAAAATCAAGGGGATCGAGGGGCAAGTTTCGCAGATTGCACCGGAGCCAGGCACGTCGCCTGCGACCACGGTGCGGGCGGAACCCACCATCGTTCGCACGCTGATCTTCCGCGGGATCGGTTCCCTGTACGCGCTCTTTCTGGAAATCACCTTCATGCCCTTCCTGGTTTTTTTCATGCTTGCGGAGAAGCGTGAGCTTTGGCACGGCACATTGCAACTCTTTCCCGCCTCGCGTCGCACGCAAGTCAAGGAAACGCTGGAAGATTTGCGGGACGTCCTGCGCGATTACCTCGCGGGAATGACCATCGTGACGCTGCTAGTAATCGCGGCGAGCAGCTTGTTTTTCTGGATCTTCGGAATGGAGTATCCGATTCTCACGGGAATCGCGTCAGGAATTCTGAACATGGTGCCGTACATCGGGGCCGTGATGGCATGGCTGCCGGCCTTTATCATTGCGCTGGCGAAGTGGAGAACCTTCGGCCAGTTTGTCCTGATTGCCGCGACGCTGACAACCATCCATGTTTTGGCTATCAATCTCGTGGCGCCACAACTGGTGGGCCGCCGCGTGCGGTTGAATGCCGTGGCGATTACTATTGCCCTGCTCTTCTGGGGCTGGGTGTGGGGAGGCATGGGATTGGTTCTGGCCATTCCCATTACCGCGGCACTGCGCGTGATTTGCGATCACACCGAATCGTGGAAACCGATCGGGCGCTGGCTCAGCGCCTGAAACCGCAGCGTGAGCGGAGAACGTCTTACGTCTTTGCTGATGAACCTCGCTCGAGCAAGCAACTGCAATTGAGGCAAAATCAATGAATCATAAGGTTGTGTTTCTTGCAGGCGCTCTCGCGCTCTTGACATGGTGCGCTCCTGCCTCCAGCGCATGGGGTTGCAAAGGTCATCAGACAGTAGCCTTGATCGCCGAGAAGCACTTGACGCCCGAAGCGCGGCAACTGGTCGAGAAGCTTCTTGGCGAAAACTCGATTGATGCGAAGCTGCGACGCTGGTGCGGCAATGCCACGACGGACCTGATGGTGGATGCCTGTACATGGCCGGATGATGTGCGCCATGAGCGCAAGAACGGTCCCTGGCATTACATCGATATCCCGCGAGGAAAGCACCAGGGCTCGCTGGAGGAGTACTGCGGAACAGAAGGATGCGTGACCCGGGCGATCGAAGAGCAGCGCGCCATCCTCAAGGACAAGTCCGCCGATCCCCTGAGGCGCGCCGAGGCGCTACGCTACCTCATCCACTTTGTGGGCGATATGCACCAGCCGCTGCATGCCATCACCAATGCCGATAACGGCGGAAACTGCGTGCCGGTGAAATATTTTCGCCGCGAACCACGCCCCAACGTTCTCCATCCGGAGCGAGAGGATTACTCTCCCAATCTTCATCAGATCTGGGACACCGAGATTGTGGAACGCGATATGGAAATCTCCAACCCGCTCCGGTATGCCGACGAACTGGACGAGAAGTTTCACCGAGAGAACGCCGCATGGGAAGCCGCGGGCATCCACGTGGACAACTGGGCCTGGGAGAGCCACGAGCGAGCGGAGACCACCGTTTACGATGCCTTCCCGGAAAAAATCGGAATCGAACCGGACATGAAATTGCAGAGTTGCGCCGAAAACAAGCACATGGGAAAGCGCATGTTCGCGAAGCATCTAGCCGTCGGCGAGCCTTATCAAAGCAACGCGGCCAAAGTTGCGGAAACAGCCCTTGCGGAAGCTGGCGTGCGCTTGGCGATGATGCTGAATGATGCGGCCAAGAGTCGAAATTAGAACTATTCCGTCAAGGCTTGGGAGCGGGAGATTCCGCCGCTCGGGCAGCCTCACCGATCGACTTCACGTACCGCACTAGCTGCCATCGCTGGGGTTCCGTGCGCTTCGACCAGACAGGCATTCCCTTTCGAACGACGCCATTCGTCAAGATCCAGAAAATCGCGCCGGGCGCCGCGCCCTGAACTTCGGCAGCGCGGAGGTTGGGCCCCTTCTTGCCGCCTTCGGCAGCCTCGCCATGACACTCGGCGCAATGCTGTTCGAAGAGAATGGCACCGGCGGCGACCGCGTGCGGATCGCTTTCGAGGGGATTTGCACGGTTCCGCGCCTTTTCGGGTGCCTTTTGCAGTTCCGCGTAGACGGCCGGATGGTATTTGGACGCAGCGGCGACGGGTGGTTTGTCGGAACTCCGGGTTTGTGCGAGGACGACGGCCACGGCAAGAAATGAAGCGGAAACGACAAGTGCCGCGGCAACGGCTTTCACTGGTGGCCTCCAAGGAGCCGGCTAACCATCGAACCGAATCCGCTTATTTCCCGCGCCACGCCCCAGCGCATGAGGAACTGATGGCTGTTGTCATTCAGACCAAAGCTGGGCGAAACCCGCAACGTCCAGCCAGAGGGTAAATTCCAAGCGAGAACGGGCGCCAGGTAATGGGAAGTATCGTGAAGGCCAAAATTGTGCCGGTCGCCGAGGCCGCCATACATTTCGACCCCACCAATGAAGTTTTGCGGACAGAAGGTGCAGCGCTTCGCGGAAGCCTTGAGGGCGAGCGGGCGGCCGGCGCCGAGGGCATAGCCGAATTCCCAGGGAGAATTGGAAAGATTCTTCGCCGCAAGGGTGTTTTCCGTGAAGTTCCAGCCCTTGAATGTGCTGGAAAGGATGAGCTTTAACTCCACTTCATGGAGGTGTTCCTTCTGGGCCTCCGCATTCGAAACCAGGAAGTCCGATTCCACGTCGTGGCCTTCGCCTTCTTTGAGAATCTTGTCCGCCCCGTTCTTTTTTTCATACTCGAGATAGAGGACGGGATTGATGAAATGTTCGTGCTTCAGTAGCCGGAAGCGATTCTCCCAGCGGAAGCCCGTGAACACCGTGCTGTCATGGAAAGTAGTCTGGCCGTCCAGGTAGAACTCCGTGGTCCACCAAGCGGTTGCGCCGTATTCAAATTCGGCCCAGTAGGCGTGGAAATTGTTACCTCCTCGCTGGGTGCCGAAGGTGGAGAAATACTCGATCTCGAGGTTGCCGGGCTCTTCGAGATAGTGGTCATAGGAGACAAAGTAAGGGCTCTCCTGGGCGAGGGCAGGAGGCAAGTAGAAAACCAAGAATAAGGAAAAAGAGAAAAATCCATGCAAAGCCAGCCGACCGAATGGGGCCACGGAGTCTCCTTGCAAATGAATTGCAACAACCAACTCAGACTAACTTAGTCCGATATCTATTGCAAAGCATTGTCATCTGGAAGTTACCCTTATCTATCGCACGGGCGGTCGGGGTTGAAGCGCGTCTTCGCCGAAGCGCGAGGCAATAATTCGACGGGTTTCGAACCTGCCTCAATGCTAGCATCGGCATAGGTGTATACCCGGATGACGGCCGGACTGCCGTGGAACTTATCGAGGAAGCCGACCGGCAACCATACAAGTGCAAGAAAGCGGAGAATAGACGGACGGTTCCGGCCGCTGGACGAACTCTTCAGGACAAAAGAGCGCCGCGCGTTGACACGAACGAGCGTGCGCGCCATCCTTTTGCGGGATTCTTTCTTTTTAATGACGCCCCATGGGGAGGCCACCGCCGTGGATTCCGCAAAGCTCGTGCTCGCGCTGCTTGACGAAGCCTACGAGAAAAAGACCTGGCACGGACCGAATCTCAAACAATCCCTCAAGGGAGTAACCGCAGAGCAAGCCGCCTGGCGTCCGGGACCGGGGCGGCACAACATCTGGGAAGTGGCGCTCCATGCGGCGTACTGGAAGTATGCCGTGCGGCGAAGGATAGAAGGCGGGAAGCGCGGCTCGTTCACGCTGAAGGGCAGCAATTTCTTCCCGCGGCCGGAGCCGGGCAAGCTGAACGAAGCCGCGTGGAAGACCGACAAGAAGTTACTCGAACGCCAGCACCAGGCATTATTTCAGACGGTGGCGGAAGTATTGCGCTCGGCGCGCGGGCCGAAATTTCTGAAACAGCTTTACGGCGTGGCATTTCACGACATCTATCATGCAGGGCAGATACGGCTTCTCCGCCGGCTGCTGGGGCGCTGATCAGCTTGTCAGCTTCCGCAGTGACTGGACAACAGAGGTTATGTCCCGCGCGTCCTGAAAAAGGCGAATTGCCGCGATCCCCGACGCGCCGGCTGCGAGACAAGCGGAGGCGTTCGCCAGGGTAATCCCGCCGACGGCGAGCACGGGGATAGAGACCGCGCGGCAAACTTCGGCGAGCCGCTCAAGTCCTTGCGGAGCGCCGAATGCCGCTTTCGATGGCGTGGCGAAGATGGGGCCGAAAAAGAGATAATCCGCGCCGCCACTCGCGGCCGATCTTGCTGCTTCCAGAGAGTGACATGAAACGCCAACCAGGAAATCCAGGCTTGGGGCTCGGGCTTCGACAAGCCGCTTCGCATCGGACAGCGGCAGACTGTTCTCGCCGAGATGCACGCCGCCGGCGTGCTCCGAGAGCGCCACGTCCTGGCGATCGTTCACCAGAATGCGTGTTCGAACAGCGTTGCTTGCCGGCGATCTTGCCACCAGTTGCAAAGCTTTGCGCGTGAGCAAACCGCAGTCTCGTCCCGAAAGATCCTTCTCCCGAATTTGAAGCCAATCGACACCGGCCGCCGCGGCGCTTCCGATCTTGTGCAACAGAGTTTCCGGTTCCGTCCCGGATTCGATTCCGGAAAGACCGTGGCGGTCGGTCACGTAGCAGAGCAGCAGGCCGGAAGATGAGTTATTGAGGCGGGACACGATCAGGCCCCGGGCGCGAACCGATCCAGCCGATTGCCAGAAGAATATCCAAAACTCCGAGACCGCTCACTGCGCCGCGAAAGGAGGGATGGAGCACCACGGGCATGAGCGAAGGATAATGGCTGAGAAAAAAATTCTGTTCCCAATAGCCGGACCACGGCAGGTAGAGAAGCATTGCGCCCATCTCGAACGCAAGAACGACCAGCAGTGCACGATAAATCCGGTTCATGGATAAGCGGAATCTCGTCCTTGTCAGGAAAGGTTCAGGATCAACGGATGGGCTTCTGAAGAGCAGCAATGCGTTCGGCCACGTCGCGATAGTCGATGTTCATCGCGTAGACCTGGGAGAAACTCTTGAGCGCCGCTTCAGGCTCGCCCGCCGATTCCTGAGCTACTCCCAAATCATACCGCAAGGCGAGCGTGCTTTCCGGATCATTGCCGGGAGTTTGCAAGGCGCGCTCATACCAAATGGCCGCGATGGTCGGTTGGCCCTTTTCCATGAAGGCCAGGCCCAGAAGCGTGCAGCACTGCATGGTGTAGCGGAAGGCGCGCCCGCTATCGCTGGCTTTGGCAACTTTCTGGAACTCGCTGATGGCCTCTTCAAGAAGCCCCATTTCGCGAAACGCGATTCCCAGGTTGTAGTGCGTTTCGAGATCTTCGTCCTCTGCGCCCATCTCACCAAGCTCGGCGCGAAACTCGTCGAAGACTTCCTTGAGCGGGCCAGACTCGCCAGACGGCGCGGGCGCTTCTTCTGGCTTCGCGATGGGTGCCGGGTGGGCATTGGGCATCGAGCCCGAAAATCCTGGCGCAAGCCCGCCGATGCCAAGCTCATCGATTTCGTTGGCAAGGTCCGCTAAGAATTGATCGGAAGCAAAACCGCTGCCCGCGGGTGGCACTGGCCCGGCGTTTCGCGCGATGGGCGTCTCGGGCGGCTTCTGGTCGTACGCGGGGACCAGAGGCTCCGCATCCAGCACGAGCTCATACTCCTGTTCCAGCTCAAATTCGGGCTCGCTTGTCTCTGGAGCTTCAGTCGCAGGCACCTCTTTAGACTTGGCCCCTGCGGGTGTCTTCGCAGCTTGATCGGCGATGGCTTCCGGCGCGAGCGGAATTGCGGGAGCCTCCCGAGCGAGATCGAACGCCGCGACGGCCGGTACATCGTCCGGCGAGACGATTGCAGGTTCCTCGGAAATCTGAAACTCTTCCACGGCCGCCGGTTCTTGGTGACGCCTGGATTCGGACGGCGGCTTAGCATGCACTGGGGCGGGAGCCTCAACCGTGGCCTCGTTATGGCGCGACTCTTCGAGAAGGGTTGCCCATTCGTCGGACAAATCGACTTCTTGCACCTCCGCCTGCCTGGGAGCAGCGTTCACTTCGACCGGCTCGCGGGGCGCCTTTTCCGCGGGGGAGGCCGGGGCGGGCGGAGGTCCTTCCAGAGTGGGCTCCGCGACAATCTCGGGTACCGAAACATCCGCTGGTTCGGCAGCTTCTGTCGCGGCCCGTCGTGCCGCGGGCATAGCACTCGCCAATTCTTCGTCCGTCAAACCAGCAGCACGTTGGAAGCGGCGGCGCAATTCCCCGAATCGTTCGGAACTGCGCTTATCGCCCGTTTCGCTGTGTAGCTGTTCCAACTGCGCCGCAAGCTCGGCGGTGCGCCGGTCGTCCCCCGCGCCAAGGACGAAGTCGAGCAATTTTTCGAGTGTCGGTGTGTGGCGCGGCGCGCGGCGCAGGATGGCCTCAAGCAACCCAATTGCCTTCTGCGTGAGGCCGTAGCTGGCAAACAGGTCGACGTCGGTGAGCGACTGCGCGATGAATCTTTGCGTATCTTCGTCGAGCACGAGCTCGCCGGATGCCATTGTCGGTTTGGCTTCCACTTCAGGAGTGGATTCTCGATCGGAACGCACCCTGGGAGCGGGTGGTTTCGGAATATCTGTCGGCAAATGCACCTCGGGAAGCTCCTCTGCCACTCCAGGCGCCGGGAGTCCCATCTTATGGAGCACGCTGTTGAGTTTGCGCTTTGCCGAATCGCTTTCAGGCTCGCGGTCGAGGAGCTGTTCGAAGGTTTTCTTGGCTCGTTCCCACTGGTGATGGGCAATCAGGGCATCACCCAGATGCACCAGCGCATCTGGCAAACGGAAGGAATCGCTGGTGCGGCCGTACAATTCTACGAGCCATTCCAGCGGCTCGATGCTGCCCGGCATGCCGGCCGCAAGCTCGTTGAGTAGTTTCCCGACAACCTCGTGCTCCCCGGCATCGATCATGGGCAGCCGCGACTTCTCCAGGATTTCCATGGCCTTTTCGCCATTCCCGGACTGCAACAGCGATTCGACGACCTTTTGCATCGGGCCAAAGTTTTTTTCGTCTGCTTCAAATACGCGATTCGCAAGCGCCGAGGCCTGGTCCCAATCGGAATTCTTGAGATACAGATCGAGAAGGAGTTCGGTCTGCTCGCCACCTTTTTCGAGATCGGCCACCTGTTCAAGCAGCTGCGCAGCCTTGGCGAGATTGCCTTGTGAAGAATAAGATCGCGCTTTGACGATAACTGCAGCCAGATTGCTGGGCTCAAGCTTCAGCGCTTTGTCCGCGAGCTTTTCACTTTCTCCATGGTCACCGCGTGCCAGGGCACGCTGCGAAGCGGAGACGTAAGCCTCGATGGCCTCCCGAGTCTGGCCCATGGCCTGGTACAAATCGGCCAGGCGCGTCTGGATGCGGAGATTATCGGGTTCCGCCTGTAGAAGTTTCTTCAAGAGGCCCACGGCTTCCGGCTGGCGATTGTTTTTCAGATGAATCTCCGCCAGTTGGAGGAAAAGGGGCCGGGCCTCACTCATTACCCCTTGTTGCACGTAAAGGTCGGCAAGCTTTTCGAGGGGGCGAATCTCTTCGGGAGCGAGCTTGGCGATGCGCTTGTAGACGGCGATTGCTTTTGTCAGGAAACCGTCGCCGACGAAAATCTGCGCCAGACGCTCGAAGTAGTCGATGGCTTGAAACGTTTCGCCCTGGCGGATATACAGCTCGCCGATGGTCATCAGTGTGACCTGGTCGCGAGGCTCATATTTCAGAATATTCTGGTATTCGGCTATGGCCTGGGCGACTTTGCCCTGGTTCAGCAGCTTTTGTGCAGCTTCAACGTTTTTGCTCTTGTTATAGCCCATGCGCGAAAAGGGACAAATCTCCCCCGGGAGTCTGTCCCACAGGTTCTCCTCAACTTGCCGCGGTAGCGGGACGGCTCGCAACGCTCCTTGGTTACGCTATCAGGCAGGAAAAAGACAAGTCAACGTACCCAGAACCTCTTGTGAGCAGGCAGTTATCCCCTTTCCCTCCAGGAAACTCAATGGCGAAACCAAGGCGAATGGCCGGGGGAACTCTTTTTCCTTCGCACTCCGGTCATTATACGCCAGCAGCGGCTGATCGCGCGAGCGATGGCGATACCATCGCGGCGATCAAGTCCGGCCCGGGGCCAGCTTCAACGGGTGCCACGCCGGTAGTGATCTTGGCGCACCGGCCGGCGCAAGGGCTTCGCCATCCTCCCATTCGAAGCTCCGCGATATGCCGAGCGGCTCGAAACTTTGTAGAGCACCGATCCATGCGGCGCGAGCGTGATAGCGATTCCGCCGGGGCAAGATCCTGGTGCTCCGAGGGTGGTCCTCGATGAAGTCCCGTTTCGACCGGGAATCATCGCCGGTGGTTTTGTGGCGCCGTCAAGACATCGGAAGCGAAGTTTGCGTCGCACCGACGGCCCAACAAGCGGATTCTCGAACGGGAGCGAAGGAATGGCGGTGGAGCGGGGAGGGGCCGTGTTGGCGTAGAGCTTCGAGATGGTCGGGCGTGGCGTAGCCCTTGTGGCGCGCCAGGCCGTACTGCGGATAAATGGCGTCCCACTCTTCCATGCGCGTGTCCCGATGCGTTTTGGCCAGGATCGAAGCTGCCGCGATGGAGATGCTACGCGCATCGCCCTTAATCAATGATTTCTGCTCGATCAAGACATCCAGCCGCACCGCGTCAATGAGCAAGTAGTCGGGCGGAATTGCCAGTTGCTCGAGCGCGGCGGTCATCGCCTGGCGCGACGCCTGGTAAATGTTCCACGCGTCAATGCGCTGCGCGTCCACTTCAGCGACAGCCCACGCGAGAGCGTGTTGGCGGATGCGCGGCGCTAGCTCCGCCCGGCGTTCAGATGTGAGCTTTTTCGAATCGTCCAGGCCGACAATGCGCCGCTGGGGATTGAGAATCACGGCGGCGGCAACGACCGGACCAAACAGTGCGCCGCGGCCGGCTTCATCTATGCCGGCGATGCGCATCCAGCCCAGTTTGCGCGCCGCTCGCTCGAAACGGGAGGAGCAGAGTCGGCTCATTCGCGTGAGATTCTAGCACGTGAACGAGAGCCCGGGACATCACAGTCGCATGCTGCACTCTGGAAAGAGACAATCAGCATTGTGGCCAAGGAGCTTGTGCCATATTCCATAGAAAAATAGAAATAGACATAACCCCTTTACTTCGATGGCCACGTTGCGGCTATTTTCATGGTTCGCTTGTGACG
>Ga0066709_100001896_pt1 | contig 14548 bp, 13 predicted proteins | sample GraSoiAngelo_158_FD_79665 | JGI IMG/M metagenome (GOLD analysis project Ga0066709, IMG submission 79665) | Grasslands soil microbial communities from the Angelo Coastal Reserve, California, USA - 14_1009_16_30cm | ecosystem: Environmental > Terrestrial > Soil > Grasslands | place: USA...
AGCACCTCGCGCAGCCGCTCGCGGTCCAGCTCGACCCATTGCCCGCGCAGCCGCACCAGCCCGCTCGACGACGCCAGGAGCTGGCGCACCTCGGCGGCCGTCAGCTTCTCGTCACCCAGCGCGACCGCGACCGAGAAGTCGAGCAGCGCGTCCATGCCGACCGCGCTAGGCTTTTTCTCGCCCACGCGTACGGCAACCTCGGGCCGGGGCGGGCGCCGCGGGCGCCACCAGTCGGGGACGCGCACGACCAGCCCGGCCGCCTCGAAGGCCGGGATCGCGCGCAGGAAGCGATGCGCCTCGGCGGGCGTCCAGGCCATCGCCTGGTAGATTTCGCCGGAATCGATCAGCTCGGCCAGCCACTCGCTCTGCTCCGCCGCACGCTGGAGTGGCACGAGCAGATGGAGCAGCGCCTGCCGGTCGCCGCGTGCGGAGGATTCCTCGAGCGCGCGCGCGAGCGGACGATGCTGCACCTTGCCGCCGGCGCCCGCGCGCGCCGCGTAGGTGGCGAGGAAGGCGAACGGGTGCTCCTCGTCGCCGCGATTCTCGGCCAGGTGCAGGCACACCTTGCCGACGACGTGCCACGAGGGATGATGCGCGCGCAGCCAGTCCCCGACCGAACCGCGGTGCGTGCGGATCTCGTCGGCTAACGCGCGGTTGAGTTCGGCCCAGCGCGCGGCGACCCAGTCGGCGTCCACGTACTCGCCGCCGTCCATGGGCGGGACGGCGCTGGCCAACCGCACGCGCTCGTCCGCGGGGCAGTTGACCTCGACCCGCTCGTGCCGCTCCTCGAGATCGGGCAGGGCGCAGAGCCGTGTCACGAATGCGCGGCCGAGGTCGCGCAGGAACGCGAGCGGTGGGGCAAGCGGCGTGTCGAGCTCGGTCGCACCGAGGTCGAGCAGCGCGTGCCCGGGCCCACGCCCGAAGGCGCGAGCGACGCGGGCACGGGCCGCGACGGACAGACCGTCGCTCGCTTCGTCGTCGTCGGGTGTCGTGTCCGCGAGCAGCGCGCCCGACGGCAGGATGGCAACGCGCATCGGTGGCAATCTAAGCGCCGGGCTCGATCGGCGCAACGACGACCGTTGGCGGGTTCGCCGTCTCCAGCCGGCCGTCGATGACAGCCTTCATGGCACGTACGGTGCCACAAAAAGATCGAATCCAGCGACGCAGGCTTTCTCGGACGTCGACGCAAGGCTCCGCGGTATCATCCGGTCGCCATGTCTCTGAGCGCCTCGACTATACGCGCCGATGAGAAGAGTTGCCGCCGCCGACCTCCTGTGCAGGTGGGAAGCGATGGTGGTGGCAAGCGATGAAAGGAGTCGCGCCATGTGGATGAAGCAAGCACTGTGGCTGGGCGTGGCGGCGGTCGCGATCGCCGTGATCTGGACCGGCTCGGTGGTCAAGCTGAGCGCCCAACAAGCGGGCGGAACGGTGCAGATCGACGGCGACGATATCGGCGGAGTCGTCACGGGGCCGAACGGGCCCGAGGCCGGCGTGTGGGTGATTGCGGAAACCACCGACCTTCCCACCAGGTTCGCCCGGATCGTGGTCACGGATGACCGGGGCCGGTACGTGGTGCCCGATCTGCCGAAGGCCAAATACAAAGTGTGGGTGCGGGGCTACGGCCTCGTCGATTCACCGAAGGTCGACGGCGAGCCCGGCAAGCAGTTGAGTCTCCGGGCGGCGCCAGCGCCGGATGCGGCCGCGGCGGCGCAATATTATCCGGCGATCTACTGGTACTCGATGCTCAAGATCCCGGACGCGAGCGAATTCGGCGGCAAGAGCAACATCCCTGCGAACATCACCCAGAGCGACTGGCTGACCGTCGTGAAGAACAGATCCTGCGTCGGCTGCCATCAGCTGGGCCAGCTCGCGACCCGTACGATTCCCGCGGCGCTCGGCCAGTTCGAATCATCGGAGAAGGCGTGGATCCGCCGCGTGCAGTCGGGACAGGCCGCGCCGCTGATGCTCACTCCGTTGACCGGAGTCCTGGGCGGCGTACCGTTCAAGTACTTCGGCGATTGGACCGACCGCATCGCCAGGGGTGAGCTGCCGCACAGCAAGCCGGCGCGGCCGCAAGGCGTCGAGCGCAACATCGTCGTCACCACCTGGGAGTGGGGGGACCCGAAGAAATACCTCCACGACCTGATCGCCTCGGATCGGCGCTATCCGACGGTCAACGCCGGGGGCCCGCTCTACGGCTCGCCCGAATACGCCACGGACGACTACCCGATCCTCGATCCCAAGACGCACACCGTCACGAGCTTCAGAGGTTCCGTGCGCGATGCCGACACGCCGGAGGCGCTCGGACCCGGACACGCGGCGATCGAGAAACCGATGGCGCCGTCGCCCTACTGGGGCGAGGAGAAGATCTGGGACACCAAGGCCAACAACCACAACGGCATGTTCGACAGGAAGGGCAGGGTCTGGTTCGCGGCGGCGGTGCGCGGCCCCAACAACCCGGACTTCTGCAAGAAGGGCTCGGATCATACCTCGGCCAAGCTGTTTCCGCTGGAGCGGACGAACCGCGCGCTCACGTTCCTCGATCCGAAGACGAAGAAGTACACGTTCGTCGACACCTGCTTCCAGACGCATCACCTGCAGTTCGGCTACGACGCCAACGACACCTTGTGGACCAGCGGCGGCGGTCCGGTGGTCGGCTGGGTCAACACCAAGATGTTCGACGAGACGGGCGATGCCGCCAAGTCGCAAGGCTGGACGGCGTTCGTCCTCGACACCAACGGCAACGGCAAGCGCGACGACTACGTGGAGCCCGACCAGCCGCTCGATCCGACCAAGGACAAGCGCATCGGCGGAGGCTTCTATGCCGTCATGCCGAGTCCGGTCGACGGCTCGATCTGGGGTTCTGTCGGGGTCTTCGGCGGCACCGCGGCGGTGGTACGGCTCGTCCCGGGGCCGAACCCGCCGGCGACCGCGCTTGCGGAAATCTACAACGTGCCGAAGCCCTATTTCGGCATCCGCGGCGCCGACATCGACAAGCAGGGTGTCGTGTGGGCGTCAATGGGGAGCGGCCATATCGGTAGCTTCGACCGCCGCAAGTGCAAGGGGCCTCTCAATGGACCGAAGGCCACCGGCGATCACTGCCCGGAGGGCTGGACCTTCTACCAGTATCCTGGGCCCGGCTTCCAGGGCATCGGGGAGAACAGTGCCGAGTCGAGCTACTACACCTGGGTCGACCAGCACAACACGTTCGGGCTCGGCGAAGACGTGCCGCTGTCGACCGGCAACCTCAACGACGGCCTGATCGCGCTCAAGGACGGCAAGATGATCGTGCTGCGCGTCCCGTATCCGCTGGGCTTCTACGCCAAGGGGTTCGATGGGCGCATCGATGACCCCAACGCCGGCTGGAAGGGTCGCGGGTTGTGGACGACCAGCGGAGACAGGGCGCCGTGGCTCATGGAAGGCGGCAAGGGAAAGAAGCCCATCGCCGTGCACTTCCAGCTGCGCCCCGATCCGCTCGCGCATTGAGAGACCGTGGCGTGAACCAGTGAGACGCGGACCGAGGGAGGGTAGGACACCACTCGTCTCCTCCAGGCAGTTATGAGGCGACCGCTGACTCAAGGTCCGGGTCGTCTGTTCTATGGCTGGTGGATCGTGATCATCGGCTGCATCCAGGATGCCGTGAAGGGGGGGACGTTCAACACCGGGTTCACCCTGTACTTTCTGCCCATTCTCAACGAGCTGCACCTCAGCCGGGCTGCGACGTCTCTGCCCTTCTCCCTCGCCAGAGTCGAGGCCGCTCTGGGAGGCCCGATCGTGGGGTACCTCATCGATCGGTTCGATGTCCGGGTAATGCTGGTTGTCGGGACGATGTTAGCTGGGCTGGGATTTGTGCTGCTGTCCTTCACTCCCAGCTATGTCCTCTTTGTCCTCGTGTTCATGGGTCCCCTGACCGTAGGTTTTCAAGGCTTCAACCACGCCACGATGGCCTCGGTCAACCACTGGTTTCGGAGACAGCGCGGGCTCGCGATGTCCATCGTCCAGACCGGCCAGGCGATTGGCGGCGTGGTGATCTTTCCCCTGGTGGCCCTCGCCGTCTTGAAGCTGGGCTGGCGACCTGCCGCGTTCCTTTCCGGTCTCGTCGTGCTCATGCTGCTCCCCCTGGTGCTGCTCATCCGTGACTCGCCGGAGAGCATGGGGTTGTTGCCTGACGGCGAGCGTCCCACCGCGCACGATCCGTCAGCAGGTGCGGTCAGGCCCGAGCATCGGCCCGATGACATGCGAGAATTTACTGCCAGGGAAGCGTTACGGACGCGGGCCTTCTGGTTGCTCGCCGCCTTCCATGGCCTCCGCAATATTCCTTATAGCGGAGTATCCGTCCACCTGGTGCCCCTGCTGGTTTGGAAGGGGCTGGACGAGCCGATGGCGGCGTTTTTCGTGGGGCTGACGGCCTTCAGCACCGTCATCGTCCGGCCGCTGATGGGATGGCTCGGTGACTGGCGGTCGAAACAGAAGATCGGTGCCGTGGGCGTGCTCCTGGGCGCCCTCGGCCTCCTCGTGCTGACGTACAGTGACGGCGCGCTCTCGCACATGGTCTTGTTCGCCGTCTTGTTCGCGTGCGGCGAGGGGATCAACTCGGTGACGTGGGCGTTGGTCGGCGACTTGTTTGGTCGCAGGCACTTCGCCACGATCCGCGGCTGGATCGGGATGCTGCAAAGCATTGCTTCGATACCCGGCGCGGTGTTCACCGGCTGGATCTATGACCAGACGCAGAGCTACACGTATGCGCTGATCCCGTTCACCATCTCCTACAGTGTGGCGGCACTGGCCTTGTGGCGGCTTCCTCACCCCAAACGACTCGCACAACTCGAGGTCCGGCCGCGTCAAGCGCTTTCATGAGCAGGCAAGGCGCCCGCCGTAGCGGCCCGCGCTAACGATGCCGCGCACCCGCCCGCCATCACCCGGCGACTTTTCGCCGATTCGAAGATGATCGACTTCCTGACCTTTGCCGGGGTCGATCCGACCAGTCGAGGCCAGTGAGAATAGATCAGGCCTTCGCCGGCGGCCGCGCGGTCACGTGACCGCAGCGACCGCAGGTCCGGTGGGCTTCGGACCCGTAGAACTCCTCGTAGGCGCGCGACACCGGATCCTCGCGATAGTCGGCGACCTGCTTGACGCTCTCGTGGAGCTGAGCACCGCACTTGACGCAATACCACGTGAAGCGGTCGCGCTCGTCCGGCCGCCGCTTGCGCTCCAGGACGAGAACGAACGAATCGGGTGAGAACCGCGGCGAGTGTGGGGTGCCCGCCGGGCAATACACGATCTGGCCCTCGCGGACGACGGCGACCTTCTCGTCGCCTTCCGGCGTCCGGTAGTGGAGGTTCATATCGCCCTTGATCATGTACATGACCTCGTCGCTCGGGTCACTGTGGAACTCGCTGCGGAACTCGCGGCCTCGCGCGACGAAGGCGACGCTGTCGGGCGCCTGCCAGAGGACCGTATTGGGCCGGCCGGCGGCCCGAATGCTGCTCATGACCTGACCCAGATCGACCGCCTTCATCTCGTCCATTGCGCTTGTCCTTTCGAGCCCAACTGTTACGGCTGTCCCTTCAATTTCACGTCCTCCAGCGGCGCCGAGTACGCGAAGCTGCGGACCAGGTTGATGCCCGGCTCCTCCACGCGCGGGCCGACGCCCCAGATGAACGCCAGCTCGTAGATCGGGATGTGCGTCACCCGGTCGTGGAGGATCTGCTGGATCTGGTGGAGCAGCGCCTCGCGCTTCTTCACGTCGAGCTCGCGGACCTGACGCTGGAAGAGATCCTCGACCTCGGGGATGACGCCGGCCGTGTAGGCGCCACCCTTGCTGACGTACGCCTCGAGCCGCGTGGACGCGTTGCTGCCCGCGCCGCTGATGCCCACGATCACGTTCTTGAGCTTGCGGTCGCGCCAGGCCGTGGTCAGCGCCGCGCGCTCCATGGTCCGGACCTTCGTCCGGATCCCGACGGCCTGGAGGTACCCGGTCAGGGCCTCGCCCATCGCGACATATGGAGGCCACGGGTAGAGATCGCCGGCGTCGAAGCCGTTCCGATAGCCCGCGTCGGCGAGGAGCCGCCTGGCCTTCGGGGGGTCGAAGGGATCCGGCTCGAAGAACTTCGAGAACTCCAGGGCACCCGGGATCAAGGAACCGGTGGGCTTCGAGAAGCCGAGCGTCTCGGCCTGGTTGAGCGCCTGCCGATCGATGGCGTAGCTCGCGGCCTGGCGCACGCGCCGGTCGTGCCAGGGCGACTTCGGATCCCACTGATCGGGGAGATCGAGCCAGAAGACCGCGGGAGATTCCTTGCGCGAGACGAGCTTGAATCCGGGAGTGCGCTGGATGTCCTCGGCCACGGGACCCGTCAAGAGATAGGCGATGTCCACCTCGCCGTTCTTGAGCGCGGCGGCGCGCGTCGTCTCCTCCGTCAGGCTCCGGTAAACGAGCCGCTTGACGTTGGGGACCTTCCGCCAGTATCCCTCGAACGCTTCCATCACCAGCTCGATCCCGGGAGTGAAGCTCACGAACCTGTACGGCCCGGCGCCGATCGGCGCCTTCTTGAAGCCGTCCTCACCCACCTTCTCGACGTACGCCCTGGGCACGATCCAGCCGGCGCCGGTGGCCGTCGTGCCGTAGAACGCCATGAAGTCCGGCCACGGCTCCTTCAGGTGGAAGCGCACGCGGCCCGGGTCCACGGCCTGGACCTCGCGAACGCGCTCCTTCAGGATCTTCGCGCCCGCGCCCTTGTACCGCTCGAAGGAGAACTTCACGTCAGCGGCCGTGACCGGTTCCCCGTTGTGGAACTTCGCTCCCTTGCGGACGACGAACTCGTACGTGAGCCCGTCCTTCGACTGCGTGAACGACTCCGCGAGGCTCGGCGTGTAGAGGCCGGAGGGCATTGGCTTCACCAGCGCGTCATGGAGGGCGTAGATCACCATGAACGGCGTGGAGATTCCCTCGGTCTCGCCGGGGTCGAGCCAGCGGGAGGCCAGCGTGATGTGGACTCCCCAGGTCATGGTGCCTACAGGCGCGGCCGCGCGCCCCGGGGGCTGGGCAGTCACCGGGCTGGCGGCACCGAAACCCAGGACGAGCGCGACGGAGACGATGACGGCGCGCGACGTGCATGGCCTCATGGGTTCCTCCCAGTGGCGGGTGTCGAGGAAGCTCAGGTCTGGAGATCACCCACGGCCGCGGCGAGGGCCTCGAGCTCGGCGCGCCAGGAGGCAGGCGCGACAACAGGACGCACGACGAACTTGGAGAAGCCGACGGCGATGAAGTGCTCGATGAGCTCTCGCAACGCAGGGAGCCCCACCGGCGTGAGCTCGAGCGCTCGGGGCCGCCGGGCGGCCATCACGCGCGCCGTGGCGGGGTCGATGGGCGCTCCGGCGTAGCCGATGCTCATGCCGAAGTGCTCGCCGCTGATCGAGCGCCCGGCTTGGGCCGCCGCTTTTTCGATCACGACCCGTCCCGCGGCCGCTTCTTCAGGCGTGCACAGTGAAGGGAGCCACCCGTCGGACAAGCGACCGCAACGCTCGAGAGCGGCGGGCACCGTGCCGCCGAGCCACACTTCGAGCGGCTGCTGCACCGGCAGGGGCGAGAGCTTGACGTCATGGAAGCTGCCGGCGATGCCCTCGTGGCTCACCGTCTCGCCCGCCCACAGGCGCCGCAACAGCGGCAACGCCTCGTCGATAACTGCGCCGCGGCGCTTGGGATCGACGCCGATGGCATCGCGCTCCGGCGCGTAGGTGAGCCCGGGCACAAGCGTCACGAGCAGCCGTCCTCTGGACAGCACGTCCAGGCTCGCGAGCTGCTTGGCGAGCCGGAGCACGTGGCGTCCTGGCAACAGCATCGTGGTCCCGAGCTTCAACCGCGGATTGTTCGCGGCCGCCCAGGCGAGGCCCACGACGGGATCGAGCACGGGCGCGGTCAGCACCTCCGAGAGCCACAGGGAGTCGAACCCCAGGTCGTCGAGACCCCGGACGAGCTCGGCCAGCGCGTCAGGTGTCGACGAAGTGTTGCCGGCTCCTACGCCGATGCGGATCTTCATCGCTGGTCACGCTCCCTCCGCCACGTCATCACGACTGTTGCCACGATACGGCAACCGCGGCCGGGGCTCAACTTTCTACCAGAGGCGCTGGCTCGCCAGACGCGCGCCCTCCGAGAGCATGCGAAACTTCTCCCACATGATGCTCGGGTGCACCCGCGCGGTCGCGAGCCCTTGCGCGAAGCCGCAGTCGACGCCGGCGATGACGTTCTCGCGCCCGACGAGCCTCGCGTAGCGCATGATCAGTTCGGCGACCAGCGCGGGATGCTCGACGCAATTCGTCGTGTGGGCAATGACGCCCGGGATGAGGATCTTGCCGCTCGGGAACTTGATGGTCTCCCAGATGTGATACTCGTGCTCGTGGCGCGGGTTCGCCGCTTCGAGCGAGCGGGCGCCCGCCCTGATCTGGAGTATGACCGGGGCGATCTCCCGCAGCGGCGCGTCCGTCGTGTGGAGATCGTCGCGCACCTCGAAGCCCGTGAGGCGATCCGTGATGTACTGGGCGAAGCCGGATTTCGAGTACTTGCCGTCGCTCGGGACGGTCGATTCCGCACTCAGTCTGCATCCTCACGGCCTGGGCGGGCCAGGATGGCGCGCTCATCGTCGCTGAACGCGGAGCCGTCCTCTTTGCGCCGAAGAATCTCGACCATCTCCGGGGCTCCCGACGTGGGTCGTGAGGATGCGGCTCCGGCTGCGCTTCACTGATAGGTCACGCCCGGCAGCGGGTGGGCCACCGCCTCCTCGAGAGTCTTGGCCCGGCGCCATTGCTCCGCCGGCCGGCTCTTGCCATCCGGGCCGATCTGATCCATCGACGCATACAGCTCGATATTGAACCCGTCGGGATCCTTGAACTCGACTCCGGGATTACCTCCCGGGCCCCGCCGTCCTTCATAGACGATCGGCACGCCCCTGGCGTGGAGAAAGTCGCGAATCTTGAACAGCTCGGAGACGGTGCCGACCTCCAGGGCGCAGTGGTGAAAGCCGGGCTGCCCCTCTCGGGGCACTTCGTGGTGCGGCTCGGCCGGCACCAGGGCGACGGTGTGATGATCCGACGCGTTGCGGAGAAAGACCATGCCACGCTCGTTGCGGTCGGACACGTGGAACCCCATGATCTCCGTCCAGAACTTCGTGGTCCGCTCGATGTCGGTCACCGTAAACACGACGTGACCCAATTTCTTCACCTTGACCGGCGTCCCTACCGGAGACTGCGTCGCGGGGCCGTCCTGACGGTCGCTCGGCATATTTCATTCCTCCTCTCGCCGTATTGCAGGCTTCTTGGTACCAACGCAGTTTGATCCGGGAGGTTCTCACAGAGTCGGCTAGCCAGCCACCGCCCACATGTCCATCGTCACTCCGCACCCGGGAATGGGCATCGCCGGCACCTGCAAGACCGAGGTGGCCGGCATGGCGTCACCATGCCGCGCGGCGATCGACTGCCAGGACGCGTCGAACTCGCGCAGGTCCGAGTAGAAAAGCTGTTGGCGTGTTACGGCGTCCAGTCCAAGACCGGCCGCGCGGCAGAGCGCCTCGGCCTGGGCCAGGATCCACTCGGTCTGGGCGCGGCTCGACGAGCCCGCGTAAGGGAAGCCGGAATCCACGCGGGCCGCCGGGATCGCCCCCGCACCGTCGGCGGCGCAGAGGCCGGAGAGGAAGACGAGGTCGCCCGCGCGTACGACGGGGCTGGCGTGGCCGAGCGGCACGGGGCATGTGGTCGGTATGACTTCCTTGCGGACTTTGCCGCCGGTCCGCACAGCGATCACGTTTATCTCGATGAGCCCGCCCACGACGCCGAAGTCGCTCGCGGCCAGCACCGTGCGCGCGGGAGGGTTCTCGGGGAACGCCGCGCGCCAGGCGTCCTCGAAGCGCGGCAGGTCCGCGATGTCGGCCAGCCAGACCTGCGCCTTGACGACGTCCTTCATCGACGACCCGCCCGCCGCCAACGCGCGGGCGAGATTTTGCAAGATGAACTCGGTCTGGCGCCGGATCGGCGAGCCTTCCCAGAAGATTGGGTTCGCCTGGGCCTCGGGTGGGATGCCGGTGCGGAAGTCGGTCGCCATCTGGCCCGCGAGGAACAGGTGGTCACCCACGCGCACGACCGGCGAGTAGCCGGCTCCGGAGAGCGGCTGGGGGATCTCGTCGGAGGTGATCCCTTCCTTGGCGGGGGCGAGCGTAGGGTCGAAGGCGACCATGTCCACCTGCACGGTGGCGTCCCTCGCGAGTAGCGCGGGTTGGGCCACCGTGGTGCTGGCCGGACGTGGAGGCTTGATGAAGTCGCGGCGGATCTCGTGGTACGGGTCCACATGCTGGCGCGCGGTGACGAACTGGTTCAACCACACTCCGTGAGCGACGCTCGTGCCCGCCGCCTTGAAGGCCGCGTCGATCGTGGTGAGGATGTAGCGCGCTTCGCGAATGCCTCGGGCTTCGCCGGCCAGCGGTAGGTTCGGGTTGCCGCGAACCTCGGGAGCAAGGCCGCCGCCGACGGGGCCGCCCATCGTGCCCGAGGCGAACACCCAGGGGCCTGCCTTCACGGCGTTCGGGATGCGCAGCGGTGTCGCGGACGAGGTCGGCAGCCAGATGCTCTTCTTCGGCATGATCTCTCCTTAACTCGGACTATTCATGAACGATCGGATGCATCAGGCGGCCCCATGGGCCTCGAGGTAGCTCGACAGGGCCCGCGCGGTGACGAAGAGGAAGGCCCTGTCCGACAGGTAGCCCAGGATACCGAAGACGGCGAGGACCACGAAGATCCGGTTGGTCTGCACGAGCAGGCTCGACTGCTGCAAGAGAAAACCGAGCCCGGAGTCGGCGGCCAGAATCTCGGCGGGAATGATCGACAGGTACGAGGAGGCGAGCGCCACGCGCATGCCCGTCACCACGGAGGGCACGGCCGAGGGAAGTACGATCAGCGTGAAGATCTGCAGCCGCGTGGCCCCCAGGCACTCCGCCGCCCGCAGGCGGTCCCACGGGGTGGCCATCACGCCGTGGATCGCGTTGATCAGCACGATGAAGAACGTGCCCCAGAAGATCAGGAAGTACTTCGAGGTCTCTCCGATCCCGAACCAGATCACCGCGATGGGGATCATGGCCGTGGGTGACAGGAACCGGAAGAACTCGATGACGGGATCGAGCAGGTCGTGCACCCAGCGGATGCGCCCCATGAGGACTCCCAGCACGATTCCGAGCGCGCTGCCCAGCACGAACCCCACCGCCACCCGCGCGAGGCTGGCGGACACGTGGCGTGGGATCTCGGCGGTAGTCAGCATCGGGATCGCCGTCTGGAGGACCACGCCCGGAGGCGGGATCAGGTGCGGGCTCACGAACCATGTAGAGGCGATCTGCCAGATCCCTATGAGGACACCGAAGGACAGGCAAAACATCGCCACCGACCGCACCCGGTCCGTCATCCGCTTTGCGCCTCCGGCAGGAGCAGCGCCTCGACTCGGGCGAAGGTCTCTCCGAAGCGGGGGTTGCCCGGGTCCCGGGGGCGCGGCAACGGGATCGGCAAGACGGCCTTGAGCCCTGCGTTCGGGCCGCGGGTCATCACGCCGACGCGATCGGCCAGCACCAGCGCCTCGCTCACGTCGTGGGTCACGAATACGACCGTCTTGCCGGTGGCCGCCCAGATCCGCAAGAGCTCGGTGTGCATGAGGCGTCGCGTGATGGCGTCCAGGGCCGCGAAGGGCTCGTCCATCAGAAGGATGGCGGGATCGATGGCCAGCGCGCGGGCGATCTGGATGCGCTGCTTCATCCCGCCCGAGAGCTGGCGCGGAAACTTCTGGCGATCGTCCCACAGCCCGACCAGCTTCAGAAAGCGCTCGACCACCGGCGCCCGTCGGGCGCGGTCCAGGCCCTGAATGCGGAGGCCGAAGCCCACGTTCTCCTCCGCGGTGAGCCAGGGGAAGAGCGCGGCGTCGGCGTTCTGGAAGAAGACCACCCGGTCGCGCCCGGCGCGGGTGATGGGGACGCCGTCGAGGAGCAGCGCGCCCGCGGAGGCCGTCTCGAATCCGGCCAGGATGTTCAGGAGCGTCGTCTTGCCGCAGCCGCTCGCTCCGAGCAGACAGAAGAACTCACCGTCGCCGATCTCGAGGTCGATCCCGGCCAGCACCCGCACGGCCGCGCCGCCTCGGCGCAGCACAAAGCTCTTCTCGAGGCGGCGGATCGCCAGCACCGGGCCCGTCCCGTCCTACCAGCGGAACTCCGGCGACACACGCTCGGGCAGCGCCTTCTGGAGCGGGCGCGGATCGAAGAGCGACTTCGGGCTGAAGTCGCGCTTGGCGATGCCGGCCTCCTTCATCCAGCGGGCGAGCTTCGCGAAGTCGTCCCAGACCACTTTGTCGAAGCCGACCACGCGCTCGTTGTACGAGTAGTCGGCCTCCACCGGCGCGGTGTCCTGGACGCTGAACTGCTCCTTGGCGAACTGGATCACTTCGTCCTTGTGCTCGGCGGCGTAGCGTCGGCCCTTGTCGATCGCCGCCATCATCTTCTCGGCGACGCCCGGGTGCTCTTTGAGGTACCACTTCCACGTCCCGATCACCAGGTAGCCGTTCATGTAGCCCTTGGCGGTGGTGAGCTTGTGAACACGGCTGCCCGAGACCTTCAGGGCCTGGGCGCCGTACGGCTCCCAGATGAAGAAGGCGTCGATGTCCCCGCGGTCCAGCGCGGAGGGCATGATGTGGGTCTCCATGTTCTTGATCGTGACGTCCTTCTCGGTGAGGCCGTGGGCCTTGAGGTACTCGCTCACGAACCAGGAGCCGGTCGAGCCCACACGAGTGGCGATCGTCTTGCCCTTGAGATCCTTGCCCGTCTTGATCTCGCTCTTGGCGATGCCGACGTAGCCCTCGGCGTCGCGCTCGACCACCGCGAAGAGCGTGAAGGCCTCGTCCATGTTCTGCCAGAAGTTGACGGCGGGCAGCTCGCCGCCCGTGTTGAAGTCGCCGAAGCCGCGCTTGCCCTCCTTGCCCACCTGGAAGGTCTGCATGGCGGTCGTCCCCGACGAGAACCACTTGACGGTGACGTCGAGGCCCTGTTCCTTGAAGTAACCCTTCTTGATCGCCATCCAGATGGAGTCCGCCTTGGCGATCGGCTGTGAGAAGAGGAGCACCTTGCCGTCCTCGTGTCCGGCGCGGGCCCGCGTGCCGGTCCCCAGCACGGTCACCAGCGCCATGCACGCGATCCAGCCGCTCCACCATCGGGTAGTCATCGGGTCATCCTCCTCGGGCGTGCCAAAGACTCGCCAAGCGCATCGCCGGACAGCGGGCCTCACGATAGGCCAGGAGCGGGCCTGGTGACAAGGGCCCCGCCGGCGCTCGGGGACTGCTACAGGGCGACCGAGAGTCCCGCGTCCACCGTCAGCACCTGGCCCGTGATGTAGGACGCCGCGTCGGACGCCAGGAAGATGGCCGCGCCCACGAGCTCGTCGGGCCGGCCGAAGCGCTGCAGCGGGATGCGTCGCGCCAGCTCGGCGATGCGCGGCTGGGCGAAGAAGAGGGCGTTTCCGTCGGTCAGGAAGAACCCGGGCGCGATCGCGTTGGCGGATATTCCCTTGTCGCCGAGCTCGACCGCGAGCGCGCGCATCAGCGCCTCGAGCCCGCCCTTCGACGCGACGTAGGCCGGATCGCCCTGGAACGACTGCGGCCCTACCATCGAGCTGATGAACACGAGCCGCCCCTGACCTCGGGCTGCCATGTGCCGGACGACCACGCGGGAGAGCGCGTACTGCGCGACCAGATTGGTCTCGATCAGGCGGCGAAAATCCTCGGCCGCGATATCGTGCAAAGGCCGGCGATCGCGCACGGCCGCGTTGTTGACGAGGCAATCGAGGTGGCCGTACCGCGCCACGAGGTCGTCGATGGCCGACTCCGCCGCGCACAGATCGGTGATGTCGAAGGAGGCGGGGAAAGGGTTTGGAATGCCCTTCGCGACCTCACGGGCCCGCGCCGCGTCGCGGCCATTGATCCCGACCACGGCGCCGGCCGCCGCCATGCCGCGCGCGATCTCGAGTCCCAGCCCCCGCGTCGCGCCGGTGACCAGCGCGATACGCCCGGATAGCGAGAAGCGCTCGAGTCCCGACGTCGTCGCCACGGGTGTCATTGACAGGCGTCTTCTCGATTCCAGACAATAGGCCAATTCTTCGAAGAGTGAAAGTCGTGAAGCAAGGAGGCCCGATGGTGGCCACGAGCGCGCGCAAGGACTTCCCGGTGTTCGACTGTGACAGCCACGTCGTCGAGCCGCCCGCGATCTGGGACGAGTACGTCCCGGCCAAGAGTCGCGCGTGGATCAAGACACAGTTCTGGTTCCACACCGACAGCGACCTCCTGTACATCAACGGGCGGGTGGTCCCCGCCGCGCGCGAGCGCTCGAACGCCGCCGAGGTGGGCTGGGCGCGCTGGGACAAGAAGGAGGTGGGCAAGCTCACCCCCGGCACCGCGGCTTGGCGGGAAAAGTTCGGACGCCTGCTCGGCTGCCGCGACCCGCACGCAAGGCTCAACGACATGGACGCCCTGGGCACCGATCAG
>Ga0066709_100001897_pt1 | contig 14547 bp, 15 predicted proteins | sample GraSoiAngelo_158_FD_79665 | JGI IMG/M metagenome (GOLD analysis project Ga0066709, IMG submission 79665) | Grasslands soil microbial communities from the Angelo Coastal Reserve, California, USA - 14_1009_16_30cm | ecosystem: Environmental > Terrestrial > Soil > Grasslands | place: USA...
CAGTATCCCAAAATATTCGAGGGAAAAGGCGAGAGCTCAGTTGGCGCGACTGAATGATATAGGATATACCCAAAGATTGAACGGTATAGCTCTCGAGAGGCAATCTAGCGGGGAGTTAATATCGCGACTAGTGGAAAGGGCTTACTGCGAGTTCCATGAGCCGCAGAGTTGTCCTAGCGGTAGTATTGATACTGCTCTCCATTTTCTCCTCCTTTCCATTCCTAGGCGGCATCATTCCACTTGCACACTCAGCGTCAGCGAGTTTCTCGTTCGCCGCTTCCGGGGACATGGGAAGCCTCACCGCCAGCACTGGAGTGAACAACTTGAACAGGCTGCAGGGCGTCAACCCTGGCTTCTTCCTGGGGCTAGGAGATTTCAGCTATGACCCGTCAGTCACCGGAGACATATGGTGTTCCCAGTTCAAGTCCAAATTCAACGGAATCCAGATTCTCCCCGGAGACCATGATACCGGAGGACACAACTCGGCCAGCTTTGGTGAAGCGAACAATTACCAGAAATACATCACCGGGTGTTCCCTGACCCTAGGCATTCCCATTGTCTGCGGACCGGTAGCGGATAACTGCTACGGAAAAGAGTACTATTTCGATTATCCGGGAGGAGCCCCCATGGCTCGTTTCATCTTCGCTTCGCCGAAAATCTACAACATAACTGGAATATGCACGTCATCACCTAACTGCAGCTCGCAGACGGGGCAGCCGTGCACCGACCAATATGGATGCTGGACGTACAGTTCCGGCGACATTCACTACAGCTGGGTTGCAAGCGCAATAGAGGACGCCCGAGCCAAAGGTATAAGATGGGTGGTAGTGGGCACACATAAGCTCTGCATAAGCGCCAGCGACGCGACCTGCTCGATAGGGCTAGCTTTCTTCAACATGCTAGTTCAGAAGAAGGTAGACCTCGTCATTCAATCCCATGATAATGCCTACGAAAGGAGCAAGCAAATAGCCATCAACCCAACTCTTGGATGCTCAAGCATCAAGACAGATGGCAACGGCTACACACTTTACAACTCCGGCTGCGTAGTGGACAGCGGAAGCCGGGGCTATTACACACCCGGTGCGGGAACGGTTGTCGTAGCGCAGGGAGCCTGGGTAAACGACCTGTACTCGGTCTACAACACCTCGGTGAACGGAGGAGCCAACGCTGCCGAAGCACCCTACTTTGTCAAACTGATGGGCAGCAACACTGCGGGAAATGGACTAGGCTTCGTGACTTACAATGTCAGCGCTAACAGGATAGATGTGCAAACCAACTTCTCAGGAACCTTCTCTGACAACTTCAGCATTTGGGCGGGTCCCAACCCTGTTCCCTCCGCTTCTTGGTCTCCACTTAGCCCTCAAGTCGGCCAAGTTGTGACATTCACATCCTCGGTGGCGGGTGGCGTTGCACCTTACTCTTTCACCTGGAGTTTCGGGGACGGAGCTAATGGCTCAGGGATGACGACTAGCCACGCGTACACCTCAGCAGGCTACTTCAACGTGACCGTGACCGCTACCGATTCATCCGGAAAAACGGGGTCGTCCAGAAGCGTTATCGCTGTAGGTTCTTGGAATAGCGCCGTCCCATGCAGCCCGACGCAATCGACTATCGAGAGAGTTATCGGAAAAGTATCGATTCAGAGAAATCCTGCAGTCCCCAGTTCGGTCGGCGCTGATTATAGTGGGGGAGGATTCCTGCTTGCGGGCAGTCTTCCTTACGGTTCAAGTCCGGAGAATTGGCCATTCTCGAAGCGTAGCCTGCAGCCGGCGTGCTCTTCCAATGGCACTCCGACGTTCGTAGAAATTCACAATGTGACCTTAACGGTTTCTCCTGCAGTGGCGAATTACGACTGCAGGACTGCCTACGACCAGTCCAACGGCGCTGCACCGTTTCCCAACGGGAAGAATTGCGATGTGGTCTTCAGTGTTGGTAACGCTTCGGCCACGAGTTGTCCTTCTTGTTACATGCATAGGATCTATGCCGAGATTGATGGTGACTGGAACGCCTCAGGAATCTCCCCTCCGATCCCTCCAAACCCCGGACAGTTGATAGACGTCCAGGGGTTCGTGTACTGGGATCCAGACTCTTTCAATGTCTCGTCCCACAACTGGTCCGGGTGGGAGCTCCACCCCTTCACAGCGTGGAAACCCGCCAGAGCACCGCTCTCGGTGAGCATGAGTGCAAGCCCCGCTTCTCCCAGCGTAGGCCAGCAGGTCACCTTTACTGCAAGTGTTTCAGGCGGACTCCCACCTTACTCGTATGCTTGGAAGTTTGGCGACGGGGCCACGGGAACCGGTAACCCTACAACTCATATCTACACAGCCCAGGGCTCGTATCCATTAGTCCTCAACGTCACAGACTCCGCCAACAAGTTCGTCGTGGCCTCGCAGACCGTCAGCGTAACCGCAGTGTTATCGGCGGACTTTACCACCAGCGCTTCTCCAACAGCTGGCAGCCCAGCATCCTTCACAGCGACCGTATCTGGTGGTACGACTCCTTACAGTTACAACTGGAACTTCGGTGATGGAACGGCAGCAGGAACAAGTAATCCGGCTCTTCACACCTACAGTACTCCCGGAAACTATACCGTCGTCCTAACTGTTACAGATGCAAACGTCAAGACCGCAACGGCATCTCACATTGTAAATATCAGGCCAGCATCCTTAGCGGTCGACTTCAACTTCACTCCCGCCTCCCCAAGGGTTGGTCAGAGTGTCAACTTCACCGCGACCGCCACCGGGGGGACAGTTCCCTACACATTCACCTGGACCTTCGGAGATGGATCAACAGCCTCAGGAAGGTCAGTGCTACACTCTTACACAGCGGCCGGGTCCTTCACAACAATACTTACCACAAGTGACTCTGGAGGACAAACGTCCACAGTGTCGAAGACAGTAAACATCAGCGCACATGGAACAACGACTATCGTCACATGCTCCCCATCCTCAGTCGTTGCGAACCAGTCTTCCACCTGCACCGCAACCGTCACTGACACGTCCAGTTCAGGAGCCACAACCCCGACCGGCAACGTGACCTTCACGCCAGGTGGAACTTGCACCCTTGTCTCCGGCTCGTGCTCTGTAGCAGTCACCCCATCAACATCAGGAACTCTATCGATCTCGGCAAGCTATAATGGAGATTCGGCTCACGCTGCGAGCGCGGGCAGCACCAGCATCACCGTCAACAAGCGCGCAACCATAACAGCAGTCAGTTGCTCTCCAGCCTCCGTCCAGGTTGGTCAATCAACGACCTGCACCGCTTCGGTGAGCGATACTTCGCCTGGAACAACGAGCGCTCCCTCCGGGACGGTCGGTTTCACCAGCAGTGGTTTGGGGTCCTTTGCCGGGGCACCCTGCAACCTCGTTGCGGTCAACTCAACAACAGCGATCTGTAACGCAACCTACACTCCGTCGGGGATTTCAGCAAGAACCGACACTATCACCGGCACCTATACTCCATCCGCGTCTGACACAGTCCACAACGCTAGCTCGGGCACGTTCCTGCTAGACGTTACGATAGCCCCGCTTAATCCGACGTCCACCAGCGTCAGTTGCACTCCGTCCAATATCGTTGTCAATCAGGTGACTACATGCACTGCTGCAGTAACCGACACCTCAACCCTCGGCGCGGTGGCTCCTACTGGCACCGTTACCTTCACTCCAAGCGGAAGCTGCGCGCTAAGCAGTCCATCTGGGGCCTCAGCCAGTTGTTCCGTGAACATCACTCCCACAGCTACAGGGACACTAACAGTTTCTGCGACTTACGGTGGCGACCCCACCCACAACGGCAGTTCCAACAGCACCAGTGTGATCGTCAGTCCGCGGACCACAACGGCGACCGTTAGCTGCTCACCGTCGACCGTCGTAGTTGGCCAGTCGACTTCGTGCATTATCGACGTTACCGATACGTCACCGGGAACTCTAATCACGCCCTCCGGCACCGTAACCTTCACCCCCAACGGAAGTTGTACGCTTTCTGGATCAGCCGGTACGGCATCATGCTCTACGAACATCACTCCAACGGCTGCGGGTACACTTGGCGTAACCACAAACTACAACGGTGATACGAACCACAATGGGAGCGGGGGAAGTACGATCGTAACCGTGAACAAACGGGTAACCTCCACCTCGGTAAGCTGCACTCCCAGCACAGTCGCCAACAGCACCTCCACAAATTGCACAGCCACTGTAACAGACACTGACGTGGGCACGATAACTACTCCGACAGGGAGCATTGGCCTCTCCAGCAATTCTACCGGCGCCTTCAGTTCGCCCACCTGCACCTTAGCCGCCACCTCAACTGTTGTCGTGTCGAAATGCTCAGTGACCTATACACCAGGCAAAACAGGGAGCCACGGGATAACCGGAGCGTTTGCCGGAGACTCCATCCACCTTGCTGGGAGCGGAAGTGTAACTTTGACGGTCGTCTCGCAACCAAGCACACAGTCATACGCCCTCATCGTTTCGGCCGAGGGCAAGGTCTTCAGATTCTACCAGAATGGAACTCTGACACTCATCGCCCAGCCAGTCACGACCGCGCTGCGGAAGGTAGCCTGGAAACCAGACGGATCCTACGCGCTCATCGTAGGAGACTCGGCTGTTCTGCTCAAGTACGATGGGACCCAGCTCACTACTATAACAACAGGCATCACCACCGGTTACAACTTCTGGACTGTCTCTTGGAAACCCGACGGGTCTTACGCCCTCATCGGCGGTTCGGCCGGACTCCTCCTCAAGTGTGATGGTGCTTCTACAAGGACGATTAGTAACCCGTTCCCGACGACCATCTTCTCTATCAGCTGGCATCCAAGCGGCAGCTACGCCTTGCTCGTAGGCAGGAGCGGGCTCACCCTGACCTACAACGGAACAGCGTTCCAACCATTCTCCAGTGGCACTACCTACGACTTGAACACCGCCGCTTGGAACCCTAATGGCCAGTATGCACTAATTGGAGGCCTCAACGGCGTCGTCCTCAGGTTCAACGGTACCCAAGTCTCAACGCTCAATACTAGTGGGCTCACCGGTTCGAATGGTCTCCGAGCCATCGCGTTCAACCCGTCAGGCAGCATCGCACTTCTAGTTGGAGACAGCGGAATGGTACTGACATACAACGGGTCGACGCTGACTCTACTACCAGCAGTAACCAGCAGCTACCTCCAATCCGTCACTTGGTCTCCATCCGGCATGGCGTACATAGTTGGAGGAAGCGGGACCGTCATAACCTACGCCAACGGGGCCCTCACGAAGCTCCCGAGTGCAGGTACTTTCCAGTTCAGAGGAATTGCGTGGAAGCCCGCGTAGACTTAGCATCTGGCCCAGTACGGTTTGAAACGCCCGTTCGATGTCCTCTTTCTTTCCCCCGACTAGGGCGAAATTCACCTCGGCTATCTCTGGAGATAAAGCACGAGAGCGAGGTGAGTGGTGGACCGGGCGGGATTTGAACCCGCGGCCCTACGGAGCAGTGTTAGTGCTTTCCCGCATTTCGGGTTCGACCATAGACCTGCCAAGCGGGCGATCTTCAGCCAGCAAACAAACCGCTTGCTGTGTACCAGGCTGATCTACCGGCCCACAAGAAACGCGGAACCCAGGAAGGGTGTTAAAGTGGTTTACTTTGAGTCCTGCTAATATCGCCCACCGACGTCATCACGTGGTTTTGCCGGCGGAGAAGGAAGCTGCTTGCAAGACTCATCCCTCCTAAGATTGCCGCCCCGGTGAAGAACACGGCCTCAACACCCCCCGCCTCAAACGTGATGCCTGCGACCACGTTACCGATCGCTATTCCAGCGCTCAGCATGAGGCTGTACAAACCCATTGCTGACCCTCGAACGTCATGTGTCGCATTGTCGCCAATGTAGGCGAGAATGCTTGGAACGAGGGCTGATCCCAGAAAGAAGAATGCCCCGGCCAAAACTCCAAGCGGGCCGGCCAGGAACAACGCCGAAAGGAAACTCTCGTCGAGTGGAATAGCAATTAACGTTGTCAGGAGGCCAGGAAAGAGAAGAAGGAAACCAAGCTCACCGATAACCCCGATCGTCATCGTCTTTGTCCGTCCTATCTTGTCGGAGAGTCTTCCAAAAAGAAGCGCCCCTCCTCCCAGCACCGCGAGACCGATGAGAATGAGACCGGCGGATCGCTCGAGGGTTGTCTGCGGTTGCAACTGCCTCACAATCGAGGGAAGCAGAAAGTAGAAACCGACGATGACCGTCAGTGAAAACCACACGGGCAAAATAGCGGCTACGTCTCCGCTGACTGTTGTGAACGTCGCGCTTAGCGACCGTTGCTCTCGGGAGCTATGGGCCGGTTCACGGAGGCTGAAAAAAACGAAGACCGCCGCAATTCCAAAGATCGCGGCCACTACTTGGAATGCCGTCTGCAAGGAGGAATTGAAGGTTCTCTCCATTATGGTTCCGAGAATTATGCCTAGGCCGTAGCCGACCAAGTTGGCCATGTCGAAGGCGCCCATTCCAGTTCCCCGGTTTCGAACACCCGTCAGGTCGGTGATCATGGTTAGCGAGGAAACGGTGACCATTGCGGCCGAAAGACCCATCAAAGCATGAGCACCTCCCACGAACGGGATGTTGGTGCGGGTAAGACTGATAGCAAGTGTCAGGACCGTGATTAAACTCATACCTGTTACGAAAGCCCTTCTTCTTCCCTGCCTGTCGACCCATGTTCCGACGGGAAGCGCAGAAATGCCTTCTAGGGCCGGGTATAGGGAGAGAACCAGTCCTGTCACCGCCGGTCCGACGGGGGTTACGCCGTCTGGTTTCACGAGATAAATCGGGAAGAGAATGAGCATTGTTCCGAAGCCTATTCTTGTTAGAAAGACGGAAACGTAGAGGATGGAGAGAGTTCCTAGCTTAGCTAGGACTCCGCGGCCGTTTCCGTTATTGGAAGGTGTGATGTTCAACTATCCTGTCTAATTCCTGGTTTTAGCTAGTTTAACTCTGCCCCGGGAGGCTGTTTGTTAGGATTTCTCGCTGACTGGTGCTTTATCGGCTTATCGTCACTATGGGGCTGGAAACTCTTATCTTGCCTCTAATTACCGGGGGTTCTTGGTGCCGGGGAAACCGCCGAGGTAGGCGAGGACCCGCCCTCGAAAGCTCAGCCTGTTCCAGAACGGAGGCTTGGGAGAGCACCCGGCTGAAGACAGTCAATGTCAGAGACCGGGTTGACGGTCCCCATGTGGACCGACCCAATCGCAGGTTCAAATCCTGCCCTCGGCACCATACACGACTTCCCGGATTCAAACGCAGAGTGAACGAATTGCCTACGATCTACATCGATGGGCAGAGCATAGGAAATGAGCAACGCGTCCAGCCTCGAGCTGCGAAGATCGCGTTTGTCTACCAGACTTCTGACTCAGGACCTCCCACGCGAGACTCCAAGGTGTACTTCAAGGACATTGGTAACAAGACCAATAACGAGGCCGAATACCATGCCCTCCTAGCTGCGCTTTCTTTCATCTCTAGAAACCTCGCGGGAAAAGGGCCCGATGTCAGAAACGTCAGAACATGCTCGGACTCGAAACTCCTAGTCAACCAGGTCAACGGAGATTGGAAAATCGAGACAGAGAGGTTGAAGCAGCTCCGAGAGAAAGCCGCGATCGTGGTTGCTCAGCTGGGGCTACGTCGACTCGTCTGGGTTCCGAGAGACCAGAACTACGCGGGGCTCTGGCTTGAGGGAAAATGGGAAGCACGCGGCGAACCTATTACGTGGAGCTACCATTGAGCCCGACCGTCAAGGCGGGAAACTGGCATTTGGACCCGGCAGAAGTTGTAGAGGGAAGCTTGTGGTACGGGTCCGCGCCGGGCTACGACGAGCTCGTCGCCCTGAAGGCCCGGTTGGGTTCCAGCCTCGCAATCGTAGACCTGACACACAACAGAGAGGAACAAGAGTCTTGCAAGAAACTCGGCATCACATACGACGAGCGAACGCCGTCAATCGAAGAATCATACGCTCCGATTCCCCTGAGCAAGCTAAAGCTCGTCGCACAAATTGTCGACGACAATATTCAATCAGGCCGGAAGGTCTTGCTTCACTGCACAGCAGGACTCGGACGCAGCCCCACCTTCGCGGCAGCATACCTTGTTCACTGCGGCCTATCTCTCTCGGAGGCAAAGGAGCGCGTTACCCGAGACCGACCGGTCTGGAAGGGGAAAGACGCTGCATACGCTGGTTCTCTCGAAGAGTTTGCCAAGATTCAGGAGCTTACACGCAGCACGTTCTAACCCGCTGATTACTCGGCAGTCACTTGGCCAACAAGACTCTCCGTTTGCTGAATCCACTCTTGAGCATACTGGTTCTCTAGCTTCCGAACTATGGCCTCCTCGGAATATCGAGAGTAGCCTCTATTCTCGAACTTGACGTGCAAGACCTCGTGAATCAGAGTTGAAATCGCGGAAAGCCAAGCCTCCGACAAGACTTTCTTCTGATTGTCAGCGAGATCTTCCCAGGGCGTCTGGAAGAGACTGGACCCCTCCCTCCTGATCCACAAACGAGAGAGCTTGAGAGGATAGAGACTGATTTGACCCGCATCTTGGTTGTAGCTGCCATGTAACGTGCTACGCGGACGGCCTGTAAGGGGCCGGGCCGGAAAGACCATAATTCTGAAATCCAGCTCTCTAGTCAGACGAATGTTCTCCATCTGCATGAGTTCTCGCAGCTTCTCTCGCACGCCTTCACTGTTTAGGGTTCGATGCACGAAATCTGCGTACTGAAGAAAAAATTCTCTCTCTTTTCGAGTGTACTTGGACAGTAGGCTCGGTGGAGGGTTAGCTACTCGCGCGACAATCTCGAATTGCTCAACCAACTAGTCAGACACCAGCCGAGGGGTTTTTCGCACTGGAATGCTTGGGCTTAAAGGTTCAAGTGGAGTGGATTGGCTTACGCGGTGTTCCAGGTTTGCAGCTAACTATCCAGTCACGAGCCAGACTGAACAACGGGCGCGAGATGCCGTATCGTGGGTTGGGAACGTGGGAGTCCCCACAGGGAAAGCCGACACGCGACACTGTAAAATATGCTATTGACTGTGGATATCGCCTTATAGACACGGCAAAAATCTACGGGAACGAGAAAGAGGTCGGCGAAGGAGTCAAATCCAGTGGCGTTCCTAGAGACCAGGTCTTCGTAACCACCAAACTGTGGAACAGTGACCACGGCTACGACCCTACAATCCGCGCTTTTGACGAGAGTCTCAAACGTCTCGGACTCGATTACATTGACCTGTATCTGATACACTGGCCCGTATCCGAGAAGCGGGCTGAGACTTGGAAGGCAATGAGCCACCTGGTGAAGCAGGGGAAGTGCAGATCCGTAGGTGTCAGCAACTACACAATACGACACCTCAGGGAACTTCTAGAGAGTTCGAGTCTCGTGCCAGTTGTCAACCAGGTTGAGTTCAGTCCTTTCCTTTACCAGAGGGATCTGTTGAAATTCTGCGAAGAATCGAAGGTACAACTGGAGGCTTACAGCCCATTGACACGTGGTAGGCGACTCGACAACGTCCATGTCAGTAGAATCGCAACTGAACATAAGAAATCACCTGCACAGATTGTGCTTCGCTGGGCAATCCAGCATGCAGTGATCGCGATCCCCAAGTCCATACGAAAAGAACGGATACAGGAGAACAGCGAACTCTTCGACTTCAACCTCTCGGCCGAGGAGATGAAGATCCTGGATTCTCTAAACGAAGACTTTCGCACATGCTGGGACCCGTCGGACATTTCTTAGAATCTGGCTTGACAGGATGGTTTCTAGAAGAAAGTCTTGGATCCACAGTATGGGCAGATGGCGGTCCCGAGTAGAATTGTGTGTCCGCAGCTTAGGCATTTGTGAGTTCTCTGTTCCTTCGGGCCAATATCTCTTTGCACGGTTGTTCTCCAATAAAAGAGGGCGAACAATCCGAGTACTGCGGTAAGAGAGGCCATGATTATGGCGACTGTGGGGACGAGCGGGTCGGCCGGGTCGCCCACTCTTTGAGAGATTATTGGGTTTAGGACGCTGAAGCTTATCCAGCCTGCAGACTGCCAGAGCAGGAGAATGGACCATGGCCGGGTCATGGCCCTCGTCAAGCTGTGACGCTTTGACGAGGTCATACCAGGCTCGCCAGTAAGTTGAAGGATCCATGGATCATCATTGCCACAATCATTGGTAGAATCAGCAGACGGGGGTTCCCGGTCTTCTGCCAGAGACCTATTCCAAACCCGGTCAAAGTAGCGGTGATTCCGTGAAGCGGGGCGGTCAGCAAGCCCCGCATGAGGAAGAGAGTCAACGACACGTCAAGGCCAAAATGGCCAACGCTGTACGCATACACCACGTTTTCCAGAAAACCGAAGCCCACGCCCGCCAACGACCCGAGAATTGTCCAGCTTTGGACGCTGAAAACTAGCTTCTCCTCCTCTTTGAGTAGAAGAAGGCCCAGGGATTTCGCAGGCTCCTCTACGAGGGGAGCGATTGCAACGGCTATTACTATGGCGGAAAGGTCGCGGTTGAAAAGGAAGACTGGAAAAGTGGAGAACACGTAGAGGGATTCTCCGAAAGCTGCTAGGGTACCAACGGTAGCTCCCATGCCGATGGCGATAAGGTAGTGGGCTCTGTTGGGACGGTCTGACGATGCTAAAGGTTCGCCAGCAGCTGATCCTCGACTTGCCATTGCGCTTTGAAGTGGTTATTGAAGTCCGTAATTAAGACGTAGTTCCAGTAGAGGAAGAACAGGGAGGTAAACCATGTTAAAACGAGGTAGAGAAAGAAGCTCCTGCTGGGCACCGACTTCCAGAACGGAAACACAACAGTCTTCTCCAGCTTCGAGAAAGAAGACTGGACTTGCTGCATGAAAGCCAACTGGCGGACGTCATGATTGTGCGGATCTTTCGTCAGAAAATACAACACGTAGATTCCTAGAGGGAAGAAGACTATGGTAAGGATAATCCAGAGGGCTGCAGACTTTTCCTCCTCATCGCTGTTTGACTCGCTGTGAATAGATGTCATCGTCGCAAGCTCTGTGCTCATCTTAGCCTCAATGCCTCTTTCCGCTGACAGTCCTCGAACGTAATTGATCAAGCCTTCGCGGAGTATTCTGTCTCTTCTAAAGTGCCCATTTCGTCGCTTGATCAGCTTGTACCACGGAAGGACGAACAATATGATAGCAACCACCGCTGCGGCGATGAAACCGACAATTGCCCCGGCAAAGAGGCCTGTAGTCGTGCCGGGGGTCGCGCTTCTCCCCAGGAACAGACTGCCTACCAGAATACCGATGAAAAGGACGAAACCGAGGAGTGGGGAAAGGATCCAGAGTGAAGACATTACATCGTCAGTTTCCCGCCTTATGCGGGCCGCCTCAGTAATGAGGCTCCTTCCATATTGCAGGGCAGTAGGTGGAGTGGGAGCACTCGGGGGAGGAGGTGGAATGGTCAAGTGTACCGTCTCGGGAGGTGTCATATGGGTATAAAAGATTAGAAAATTGCTTCGCTGCTCCGGATTCAAATTACAGCAGTCTCGAATTGCGCTTTGAAGATGTTACGGTCTTCGCCGTTATTTTACCAGTCTTTAAATGAGCAAGGGAATCTCGGTTGTCTCGTGCGGCCGTGGTCTAGCCTGGTCTATGATATCAGCCTGCCATTTGACAGGCAAGCAGAACGCTGACGACCCGGGAGACCGTGAGGAGCGGTCCGGGCGTTCAAATCCCGGCGGCCGCACCAAACCTGGGCAAACCTTCACAGACGAACAAAATTTTTGGGAATCAGGTGGTGATTTGAACCTAAAGGGCGGTGCCCTGGTAGCGCACCACATCACCGGACTTTGGGTCTGGCGCTGCGAGCCAGGAAGGATCATTCTTGGTCGACTACGAGTCGAAGTACCCAATTCTTGCCCAGTTGGATTTGGTCACCACCCGAAAGGGCACCTAGAACGCCTTCAAGAAGGGATGGGAGGACGATGGAGATGTCGCCGGTATCTGAGACTAGTCTCTGGCTGGGTGCCTACCTCTTCGAGAGAGTACCGCTTCGTCGAGCAAGGTGCCTCGAGAGTTACATTCAAACTGTGTGGAAGAACTTTGAAGACTGGTGATGGAAGAAGATTGTCTCATCTGCGAAAGAGCTAAACTGTCGGAACAATCAAGCACATCCCGTATGGAACTCTCCCTATGATGTCATGGATCTCGATGGTGTAGTTTGCACGGACAGGGTATGACCGTCTTGAGCAAGAGTGTCGACAAGAGGATTCGTGTCGGCATCATCGGCGCCAATCCGGATCGCGGATGGGCAGCGCAGGCCCACATTCCTGCTTTGAAGTCGCTCTCGGATGACTTCGAGATCACGGCCCTCTCCACCAGCCGACGCGAATCTGCCGAGGCCGCCAGAAAGCTGTTTGGTGTGCCTGTCGCGTTCGACAATCACCAAGACCTCGTGAACGGGGCTGATGTGGACGTCGTGGCCATCACCGTGAAAGTGCCATATCACTTCGAACTTGCGACGGCAGCGCTCGACGCGGGCAAGGCCGTCTATTGCGAATGGCCGTTGGGCAACGGCTTGAGGGAGGCGGAGACTTTAGCGGAATTGGCAAGGAAGAGAGGCGTCCTCGCCGTGGTGGGATTGCAAGCCCGTTCTGCTCCGTCGATGGCTTACGTTCACGACCTGATCAAGCAAGGTTACATTGGTGAGGTGCTCTCCACCTCGTTAATCGGTTCAGGAATGGGCTGGGGGCCGACCGTGGAACAGTTCAACGCCTACGTCAACGACAAGAAAAACGGCGCGACGATGCTCTCGATCGCGCTCGGCCACTCGGCGGACGCTCTGTGCTACTGCCTCGGCGAGATCCGAGAGCTCTCGGCCACCATGACCGTGCGCCGAAAGTCCTTCACAATCGCGGGGACGGGCGAAAGCAAGCCCATGAACGCGGATGATCAGGTGCTGGTCATCGGACTAGTCGAGGGCGGGGCCACGTTCTCGATCCACTATCGCGGAGGGGTTTCGCGCGGCACAAACCTGCTCTGGGAAGTCAATGGCACCGAGGGTGATCTGCAGCTCACCGCCGCCGGGGGCCAAGCCCAGATCTTCGAGATGACCTTACGGGGCGGCAAGGGTGCGCAGTCCTCGCTCGAGGCGCTTCCCGTGCCAGAGAAATATCGATGGTCACCGCGGCAAGGCCCTTCCACCAACGTCGCCCAAGCGTACGCGCATTTCGCGCGCGATTACCGGGAGGGAACGCATTTGTGCCCTACATTCGACGACGCGGTCACACGTCATCGTATGCTGGACGCGATCGAAACGGCCGCGGCAACCGGTCAGCGTCAAACGCTCGGTTAATCTGTCAGCAATTTACAAATTTCCCTACATTGTCATCGCTTCGTACACTCTCATGCTGGTAATTATTGGACAGCTTTTGGCGATTTTTTTACGGCCTCCTCCATATTTTTCGCATTGATGATTGTGTAGCCAGCTATCGCCCCTCTATCATGCGGAAGCTGTTTGACCCCAGCTGACGTGACCTCCATTTCAGGCCCGAATGGACTGCCGCCGTCAACTGTGTGATCTTTGATTGACCCGAACCACTTCATCCATGCGTCCACGATCTCCTTATTTGGTGTTTCGTATCCTACGGAAAGCAGGACAAATTTTTCACAGATGTCTTGGACACTTTTTCTGTTCCCCGCCACAGTCCAGGTCGTGTTTGTATGCCGCGAACTCTTAACGTTTGGTCCCCCAGGACTCGTAGTAGCGTCAACCGCGTGCCCGTTCGGGAAACTCTTGGAGGTCCTAGGTAAATCTCACACACTTGAGATTCTCTACATCCTCGGAATCAGCTCTCCACAAAGATTCACTCGGATTCAGAACGATCTGGAGTTGCAGCCAAAGGCCCTCACCGCGAGGCTACAAGAACTGGTCAAGTTTGGGCTGTTGACTCGGAAGTCCTACGACGAAATACCGCCCCGAGTTGATTATGAGGTCTCCCAGAAAGGAAGAGCCTTGGGAAAGATGTCGACGAAATATACGCTTGGTACAGCAAGTACGGCGATCTTGGAAGCACCAGCCGAAAGACAGGTGACGGTGACCGAATCTCATCGCCTTTGGCGTTCAAAAAGAATCTTCGCCAAGGGGTGCGCCGACCAACACTCTCTGTTCCTTAGGAACACTTGCCTGCTAGTTCGAGCACCACAGATACAAATGTTATGCGGGAAAGATATGCTCTCCAATACTTTCTAACTTAGCAGTAGCTCTCTGAATGTTCCGTGGACAGCATAAGTACCACTCTCTCGCACGTATCAACAGGACGGGTTTCGCTACCTATGAGGCGAATACACCATGAACCAATCGCGTGCTGGTTTCTGGGATAGTTCAGACTGTGCGCTCCTGCTGGTCGACTACCAAGATAGCGTGCTGGACCTGATTTTCGAGCAGGATCGAAGGATCATTGAACTGAACGCTCGCCGCGTCTCCCACAGCATCTTCGATGAACATGACCTCGTAGCCATCTGTCAATGCACTCACCGCAGCCACGGCCAAACAATTCGATGTCACTATACCACCCATCACTAGCCTCTTTCGGC
>Ga0066709_100001899_pt1 | contig 14546 bp, 14 predicted proteins | sample GraSoiAngelo_158_FD_79665 | JGI IMG/M metagenome (GOLD analysis project Ga0066709, IMG submission 79665) | Grasslands soil microbial communities from the Angelo Coastal Reserve, California, USA - 14_1009_16_30cm | ecosystem: Environmental > Terrestrial > Soil > Grasslands | place: USA...
CGTCGGGCACGGTCGGCGCGCGACTGGCGTCCGGGAAGCAGATGAACGGCTTGCCCGGCTGGTTGAAGACGGGCACGAACTTCTTGTTCTTGATCTGCGTCATCGCCGAACAGTCCTCGGGGGTCTTGTACTGGTCGAGGTGCGGGTCGCCGTGCTGCTTGGTCCAGTCGAGCCCGGGGAGGATGCCGTCCGCGTTGTAGTCGGTGAGCTTGTTCAGCGCGTCGACGATCTTCTGGCGGGTGAAGTTCTTTCCCGCGGCCTTCAGACCGGTGACGAACATGTCGGCGTCGATCCATCCGACGTAGGAGATCTCGACCTCCTTCTTGCCCGTCTTCTTCATCCACTTGTCGAAGAGCTTGAGCCCGGGCGGCTGCGGGGTGGTCTCGAACGGCGCGAAGCGGGTGCGGACGTACGCACCCTCGAAGAGGTCACCGTACGACGCCATGAAGTCGTGGTCATAGGCGTTCGGCAGGTACTGGACCACGTCGAGGCCCTGCTTCTTCATCTCCCGGGTGACGCCCAGCACGCCGTTCTGGTCCATGCAGGTGGTGACCATGTCGACACCCGCGTCCTTCATCTTCTTGACGTCGGTGCTGAAGTCGGTGGCGCTGCTGAAGGGCAGCGTCCGGTCGTCCCACGCGATGGTTGCGACGGGGTACTTGTCGAACGACGCCTTGATCCCCTTGGCGCAGTCGGACGACTGCTCGACGCTGTACGCGAGCACGCCGAGCTTCTTCTTCCCGATCTTCTTGGCCAGCCACGGCAGGCCGACGCCGGGGCAGTCGAAGCACAATGCGCCCTCCTGCTCGAAGAAGTTGGGCGGCCCGGTCCACTCCTTGTTCACGTTCCAGCCGAAGGTGGGGATGTTGGCTTTCGCCAGCACGTCGGACGCGGTGAAGAGCAGCTCGGCGATCGGCAGCGCGACGAAGGGGTTGTCCTGCGCGAGCAGCCCCTCGGCTTCCGACTTCCCGTTCGCGAGCTGGTCATCGCGCCTGGCGACGAGCTTCAGCTTGCGCCCGTAGATGCCACCCGCGGAGTTGACCATCTCGAAGTAGGCGTCGACGCCGTCGTAGATCGCGCCGTAGTTCTGGTTCAGGGGGTTGTTGATGGACGCGATGCCCCCGACCCGGATCTCGGTGTCGGTCACGCCCGGCTCGTTCACCGCCACGGTGCCCCCTCCCGCGGTGGTCGTCGTCTTCGCCGCTTTGGACGACTTGGAGTTGCCGCACGCAGCGGCGATCACTCCCAGGACGACGAGGACTGCGATCACTCGAAAACGCATTCGAGACCCCCAGTGAGCCGAAGTGAGACGAGCCGGAGCACCCTCGTTCCCTAACATGAACGTCAGGTTATGTCGCCGGCCGCCGGCGCGTCTTGTCGGAGCCGGTGCCGGGCCCGGTCCCGCCTCACAACCCGATGAGCTCGGCGACCCGCAGGCGGTGGCGCCCGGCCGTGCCGAGGAGCGCGTCGCCCGCCTTGGCCCGCTTCACGTAGAGGTGCATGTCGTGCTCCCACGTGAAGCCGATGCCACCGAGCACCTGGATCCCCTCCTGGGCGACGAGGCGCTGGCAGTCGCCGGCGGCGGCCTTGGCCATCGAGGTGGCGAGGGCACGGCGGTCGTCGTCCTCTGCGATCGTCAGCGCCGCGAAGTAGCACGTCGCCCGCGCCCGCTCGAGGGTCACCAGCAGGTCGGCGAACTTGTGCTTGATCGCCTGGAACGAACCGATCGGCACCCCGAACTGCTCGCGCGCCTTGGCGTGGGCGAGGGCGAGATCGAAGATCGACTGGCACGTGCCGACGGTCTCCAGCGCGAGCCCGGTCGTGGCCTCGTGGAGCGCACGCTCGAGTGCGCTCCCGTTGTCGCCGGCTCGGTTGTCGCCCGGCGCGCTCAGCGCGCGGTCGCCACCGAGGGTCACGCCCTCGAGCTCGACGGACGCGTAGTGCCGGCTGGCGTCGAGCGTGGGCGTGGCGCGGGTTCGGACCGCGGTTGCGGGGACCACGAAGAGGCCAACGCCGCCGTCGACCCGGGCCGCGACGGCCAGCTCGTCGGCGGTGTCACCGTCGAGCACGTGGTGCTCGGTTCCCTCGAGGCGCCAGCCGTCCCCGGCCGCTCGGGCCACCACGCCGAGGTCGGCGGCCGCCGCGCTGCCGGTGCCGCCCGACGCGGCCAGGGCGCCGGTGATGCGACCGTTCGCGACGGCGCCCAGGAAGCGGGCTCGTTGCTCCGGCGTGCCCGCGTTGCGTACGACGGGCACGAACTGCGTGGCGGTCGCGAGGAAGGGGCCGGGGGCGATCACACGCCCGAGCTCTTCCACGACGACCCCCAGCTCGACGAACCCGAGCCCGACGCCTCCGTGGTCGGCGGGCACCGTGAGCCCGGGCCAGCCGAGCGCGACCATGTGTTGCCAGAGCGCGTCAGCGGGTTCGTCGCGCTCGACGGTGGCCCGCACCACGCTGATCGGGCACTCGCGGGCCAGGAACGTGCGCACGGTCGCGCGCAACGCCTGCTGCTCCTCTGTGAACTCCAGCTCCACCCGTCAGTCGCGGCCCGACGAGCGCCGCCGGCTCGTGCCCCCGCTCCCGGCCATTGACGGCTGGCGCGTGCCGCCGAAGAGACCTACATGGATGATCGACGCGGTCGTGTCGAGCATCTCGTCGCGGTCGATCCCGAGCTGCCGGGAGAGCAGGTAGTAGTTCAGGCGCTCGATCATGGCCACCACCGCCAGCGCGGCCACCTGAGGGTGGAGCCCGTCCGCCCCGGTGGACTCGCCCGTGCGCGCGGCCAGCGTGCGGGTGAATGCGTCGAGCACGTTGGCGCCGATGCGCCCGAACTCGCTGCCGTCGGTCTCGGATTCTGTCCAGGCCCGGATCACCGGTCCGTAGTGCTGGTAGACGTCGGTGAACCGTCCGAGCCACTGCCGCAGCTCGCGGTACCCGTCGTCATCGGCGGTGATGGGCGCGAGGGACTCCAGGAGCCCGGTCATCTCCTCGGCCACGTCGGCGGTGAGCGTGCGGAACAGGTCCTCCTTGTTGGCGAAGTACAGGTAGAAGGTTCCGTGCGACGTCTTGGCCACCTTGACGATGTCGTCGACGCGTGCCGCGTGGTAACCCCGCTTCTCGAAGACGGTCATCGCCGCATCACGCAGCTTCCGCATCGTCTTCTTGCCCTGGGCGCGCAGCTCGCGCTCCTGGGCGGGTGTCCCGGCCCGTGCGGTGGCCGCACTCCGGCTCCGCGGGCCGCCCGGTCGGCCCTGGAGGCCACCAGCAGAGGAAGCTGACGGCGGCGTCATCGCGCTCAGGCTAGCTTCCCGCCCGTGCTGGGCGAGTTGATCGGCGAGGCGGCCCGCCGCTTCGGCGGGTCGCCGGCGTTCGTCGCCGCCGAGGGCTGGGTGGTGTCCTACGACGACCTCGATCGCCTCAGCGACGAGGTCGCGGCCGGCCTGCGCCGGCGCGGTGTCGCGGCGGACGACGTCGTGGCGCTGGTGTTGCCTGCGATCCCCGAGTACGTGGTGGCCTACCTCGCGGCCGCCAAGGTCGGCGCGATCACCGCGGGTGTCAACGCCCGGTTGTCGCCTCCCGAGCGGGCCGGCGTGCTCGACGTGGCCGCCCCGCGCCTCGTGCTGGCCACGGCGGAGCTCGCGCCGGTGGGGCCGGCGGCGGGCGACGTCGTCGAGGTGAGCCCGGCGGTACGCGCCGACGACGTGCTCGCGGGCCTGCGCACACGCGGCGAGGTCGCGCCCGTCATCCCCGACGACCCCGAACGGCCCGTCGCGATCATCTTCACCTCGGGCACCACGGGCGCGCCCCGGGGGGCGTGGTTCTGCAACCGTCAGCTGGCGGCCGTGACCGCCATCGACGTCGGCGACCGCTGGGGACCCGGTGGGGCCCGGGCGCTCGCGGGCACGTCCTTCGCCCACCTCGGGCCGATGACGAAGCTCGCGGGCAACCTCCGCCAGGGTGGCGCCACGTTCCTCACCCGGCGGTGGCGAGCCGACGAGGCGCTCCGCCTCACGGCCGAGCACCACATGACCGGCATCGGCGGCATCCCCACCCAGCTGGCCCTGATGCTGCGTGTCCCCGACTTCGAGCGCTACGACCTCTCGTCGGTGCGGGCGATCGTGATCGGCGGGGGACCGGCCACACCGGCACTGGTGCGTGAGGCGCGCGCCCGCTTCGGGGTGCCGCTCGCGGTGCGCTACTCGTGCACCGAGGCCGCGATCGGCGTCGGAACGGCCCTCACCGACCCCGACGAGGACGCGGAGGTGAGTGTGGGCCGACCACTGGCGGGCGTGACGCTGTCGGTGCTCGACGACGACGATCGACCCGTGCCGCGCGGGGAGGTCGGCGCGGTGTGCCTTCGGTCGCCTGCGGTGATGAGCGGCTACTGGCGTGACCCGGACGCCACCGCGGCCGCGTTCACGCGCGACGGCGCGGTGCGCACCGGCGACCTCGGTTGGGTCGACGAGCAGGGTCGACTGCGGCTCACCGGGCGCAGCAAGGAGATGTACGTGCGCGGCGGCTACAACGTCTATCCGATGGAGGTGGAGGCGGTGCTTGCCGAGCACCCGCGCGTCGCCGCGGTCGCAGTGGTGCCAATCCCCGACGCGGTGATGGGGGAGGTAGGTGTGGCGGTCGTCGTGGCGCATGCGGGCGGCCCGCGACCGGTGCTCGAGGAGCTGCGCGCGTTCGCGTCGGGCCGCCTGGCCGCCCACAAGCTGCCCGAGGCGCTGCGCGTGGTCGATGCCCTGCCACTGACCGCCATGGAGAAGCTCGACCGCCGCGCGCTCCGTGCGCAGGTGGCGGAGGCGCCCAACTAAGGTCGGTGCATGCTGCTTTCTGGACGGGTCGCGGTCGTGACGGGCGCGGGGCGGGGCATCGGGCGGGAGTTCGCGCTCTGTCTCGCGAGGGAGGGCGCGAAGGTCGTCGTCAACGACGTCGGCGCCGGCCTCGACGGTCAAGGCGTCGACGACAGCCCCGCGGCGCAGGTGTGCAAGGAGATCGCGAGCTTCGGCGGCGAGGCCGTTCCCGCGTACGACTCGGTCAGCGACTTCGAGGGCGCCGGGCGAATCATCGGCACCGCCGTCGACGCGTTCGGCCAGATCGACATCCTCGTCAACAACGCGGGCATCATCCGCGACCGCTCGCTGCTCAAGATGACCGAGGAGGACTACGACGCGGTGGTGGCCGTCCACCAGAAGGGCAGCTTCAACTGCGCGCGTCATGCCGCTCCGCTGATGAAGGGGGCCGGGTACGGGCGCATCATCAACATCACGTCGTCCGCCGGGCTGCGCGGCAACTTCGGCCAGACCAACTACGGGTCGGCCAAGGCCGCGCTCATGGGCATGACGTTCATCTGGGCCGTGGAGCTCGGCAAGTACGGCATCACGGTCAACGCGATGGCGCCGTCGGGCTACACGCGCATGACGGAGGGCCTCTACCGCGGGGCCGAGCCGCCGCCCGACCAGGACCCCGCGCTCAACGCGCCGCTCGTGGCCTTCCTGGCGTCGGAGCAGGCGGGCTACGTCAACGGGCAGGTGCTCGGCCGCACGGGCTTCGGCTACACGATCTTCCAGACCCCGCGTCAGATCGCGATCATGGCGAAGGAGGGCGGCTGGACGCCCGCGGAGGTGGCCGAGCACTTCCACGAGGTGCTGGGCCAGCACCTCCAGCCCGTCGGCATGCCCGCCCACCCCCTCCTCGGCAAGAAGGACTGACGCCTCACCAGCGGCTGCCGTAGCGATCGCGATGGGCGTGGTCGGACACCGGCTCGCGGCGTGGTGGTCCGAGGGCGTGGGCCGGATAGCCGATGGGCACGACCGCAAGGGGACGCACGTGCTCGGGCAACGACAGCAGCTCGCCGAGCTCGAGGGCGAACGCGGTCGGCAGCGTCGTGAGGGCGGCGCCCAGCCCGACGGCGTTCGCGGCCAGCAGCAGGTTCTGCACGGCCGGGAAGATCGACGCGGGAATGGTGGTCTCGTGCGTGCGGCGCGCGTCGACGCACACCACGACGAGCACCGGTGCCGCGCTCACCTCGCCTTCGGCGCCTCGGTCGACGTCGGCGAGGAGCTGCGGGCTCAGTCGGGACTCGGCGTATGCCCGCCCCCCACCGCGCCACGCCTGTCGTGTGAGCTCGCCGATGCGCGCGCGCACGCCCGCGTCCCGCACCACGACGAACTCCCACGGCTGGCGGTTCTCGGCGCTGGGAGCGAACGTGGCCGCCTCGAGCACCTGCTCGACCAGATCATCGGCGACGCCGTCGGGCCGGAAGGTGCGGCAGGCACGCTGTCGCCGCACGACCTCGAAGAACTCAGGCAAGGCGGGCACCGAGGCGGCGGAAGCTGTTGACGTACATGATCCGCAGCGCGTCGTGGAATGCCCACGCGTCGAACGCCGGTGTGCCGAAGCCGCCCCCCAGGCGCTCGATCACCCTCGGGGTCATGGCCCGAAACGCGCCTTCGGGATCGTCGGTGTCGATCTCGTAGAGATGCATGAACCGGGGATCGCCGCCGGTGACGTTCTCGTAGGGCGTGATCATCGTGTACCCGGGGTTGCCGGTCTCGGCGATGTGACGGATGTGGACGAAGTCGGCCCAGTCGCGCAGCGCCTGCGCCTCCTCGGGTCGCCGCGGGCTGATGAGCACGAGCGACAGCCCGATGGTGGGACGCCCGCTCAGGCAGCCCTGGGCCGGACGCGGGTAACGGCGGAAGTGGTGACTCGTCGTCTCGGCGGCGGCATCGGGCGCCCGGAACGTGTCGTCCACCTCGTACAGGCCGAGCAGGGAGAACTCGTCGAGCTCGCGGGGGAGGTCGGTACGGTCGGGGACGACGTTCTCCCACCACGTCGCACGCTGCACGCCCGCCTGCGCCAGCAACCGGGGGACGCGCTGTTCCTCGTACGCCTCCGGCGCCTGGGTCGTCATCTCCAGATAGAGACCCGGCGTGTTGCGGTCCTCCACCGGTCAGAGGGCGACGTCGACGACGACGCCGAGGTCGCGCTCGAGATGCGCGACCTCGTTGTCGTTCTCGAGCACGTGCCTGCCCTGCACGTTCACCAGGTCGACGTGGGGCCCGAGCGGGAACGGGCCCTCGTGCCACGTGCGCAGCCCGAGGTTGATGCCGAGCGACCCGTCGCAGACGAAGGCGCGGAGCGTGTCGAGGTGATCCGCGGACGAGAAGTCGACCTCCGGCGGCGCCACGATGATCACGGTGGGCTTGGCGTCGAGCGCGACGAGCGCCTGGGTGGCGTTGTGGTGGCGGTTCAGCACCGACGCCCGGATGGGCTTGCGGTCGTAGCTGATGATGTCGAGGTGGAACTCCTCGTCCGCACGCAGCTCGATGCGGACGTCGTCGAGGCCGATGACCTGTCCGAAGGGCCGGAACGCCTGTGCGGTGAGGGGCTCCGCGTGCACTGTGAGGCTCCTGGTCACGCGGCCGAATCTATAGAGTCTCGATCATGGACGTGCGATCGATCGAACAGGTGGCGCCGGTCGTCGAGCACAACGGCACGGTGCCGGTGTGGTGGTTGGTCGAGCCCCGCGAGATGAGAGACATCACCGAGGGCGGGTTCCTCGAGCTCGTCAGCGAGTTCGAGGTGCAGGGCGGCGGCGAGGTCGACCCTCACAGTCACCCGACCCACGAGTTCTATTACGTCACGTCGGGTCGCGGCTGGATGGTGATCGACGGCGAGGAGCGCCAGATCAGCCAGGGCGACCTGGTGCACATCCCGCCCGACGCGGTGCACAGCATCCGGCCCGTCAGCGACCACGCTTCGATCCGCTGCTTCTGCTTCGCGGTTGGCGTGAAGGACTCGGGCCCGGTCGACTACACGACCCACTGACGCGGCTCTCACTGACGGCGTGCCGGGTCGGCCGGCACCAGCCGCGGGCCCGGCCGTCCGCACGGGCAGGGTTCGTCCGCGATCGAGCCGGCGAACCCGGCGTGCAGCCGGACGCACGGAGTCAGGCGCGCGGCTCGGTTGGTGACCACCACCTCGCCGTCGGCGACGTCGACCTCCCACCGCTCGCCGTCGAGGTGGAGCCCCGAGCGCCGCGCGCACTCGAGCGCGCTGGTCGGGCCGACCTTGGCCCACCGCCGCGGTGCGAGCCCGGCATCGACCAACGCCCGCCACGCCACCTCGTCGGCCGTGGCGACGGCAGGTACCCCGGCGAAGACGTCGCCCGGCTCGCGACCGTGCTCGTGCAGCCCGGCGATCACCGCTGCGTTCACGCCCACGACGGCGCGCGGCCGGAGCTGGTTGACGAGGTACTCGGTGCGGGTCGCGTCCATCGCAGTGGCGTCGGCGGCTGAGTACTTCGCGTCGAGGACGCCCGCGGCCTTCTCCAAGGGGACGGCGTGGATCGCCTCCGAGAGCAACGCCACGATCACCACGAAATCCCCGCTTCCCACCCCGAGCGACGCCAGGTGCGCGACGGCGGCTTCCGCCTCGTCGTCGATGTCTCTCTGGCTCACCGGCCATGGCGTCACCGATCCGTCGACGACCAGCCGGCCCACGCCCCACACCGCGGGCGCCGGCTCGCTACCGAACAGAGTCATGGGCGCTGCGCTCCTCGCTTCGCTGCGCTGCAGTGCTCGCTCACTCCTTCACGACACGCGGGATCTTGTGCGGCGGGCCCTGCCGCAGCAGCGCGTCGTACGTGACGAGCTCGACCTCCGGCGCGACGCCGACGGCCGCGGCGACCGCGTCGGCAACCTGATCCGCCACCGCGGCGCGCGCACCCTCGCCGGTCCAACCGACGCGCAGCCGCAGACGGTCGAGGTTTCGCGCCGGGCGGATCACCTGGAACAACCCGGCCTTCGTCGTGGGCACCGACTCGATCGGCGCGAACAGCTCGGCGGGGAGCACGGAGCGCCCGTCGACGACGACCTCGTCGCCCTTCCGACCCAGCGGCCACACCCGCCCGTGCGTGCGACCGCACGCGCACGGGGCGCGCGTCATCCGGACCAGGTCGTCGGACCGGTAGCGCACGAGGGGCGCGACCTTGTCGATGAGCGTCGTCGACACCAGCTCGCCCGGCTCTCCGTCGGGTACGGCATCGGTGCCGTCGGGGTCGAGCACCTCGACGAAAGCGGTGTCCTCCCAGAAGTGGCAGCCGTCGTGCCCGCGGCACTCAGTGGCCGCGCCCACATCGCCCACCGCGGTCTGTACGAAGAGCTCGAGACCCCAGCCGTCGACCACCTGTCGGGCCCGCCGGCCGAGGGGCTCGCCCGCGCAGACCACGCCCCGGTAGGAGGCGAAGGCCTCGGCGGGATCGAGCCCGGTCTCGGCCGCGTGGCTCTCGATGGCCAGGATCAGCGGGCCGGACAGCGTGTACCACCCCGTCGGCCGCAGCTCGCGGCTGAAGCGCACGAGCTGGGCGACGTCGCCCGGGTGGTGGTCGAGGAAGATCGGCGTGGCGCCGATGCCCCGAATGGTGTCGTGGATCCCGGGCCCGCGAAAGGTGAACAGCATGTGGGTGAAGTAGTCACCCGGCCGGCTGCCGATCTCCCAGAACTCGCGGGTGAGCATGCTCGGCCCTCGTCCCGCGTACGGCGCGGGCGTGGGCTCGCCCGTCGTCCCGGAGGTCGAGAACACGGCGCTGAAGACACCGGGCGTGTCGAGCTCGACGCACAACAGCCCGCCGTAGGGATCGCTGTGTTCCTTGCGGAACCGACGGATCGCGTTCTTGTCGATGAACGGCGCGCGGGCGCGGAACTCGGCGAACGTCGTGATCTCGTCGGGCGTGACGCCCGCCGCGTCCCACGTGTCGCGGATGAGCCTCGACCGGTCGTATGCCCAGGGGAGCAGGTCGCCGAAGAGCTTCTCCGCCTGCAGCGCGTCGAGCTCGGCGCGCGGCATCGTCTCGATCTCGGGAGCGAAGTAGCGACGAGCGGCGTCCACGCGCGCGTCACGCTAGCGATACGCGCTCGCCCCCAGCACTGCTCAGGCCCAGCAGCTGCTGCTCGTGGTCCAGGGCTGCCAGCCGCGCGCGTGGTACATCTCGTACGCGCGCGCCACGTTGGCCACCGGGTCGACGGAGCCGCCCAGGATCTGGAACAGACCAACGGCGCCGCTGCTGTTTCGGGCGTTGGGGTTGCCGCGCGACTCGCACCACACGATGCGCTCGGCCACACCGGCGTCCCACGGGTAGCGCCGTACGATCGCCTTCCAGTCGACCGGCCCCGACGACGGAGGCGCCGGACGGGCCGCACGCGCGGCACGCGCCTCGCGCTCCGCGCGTGCGGCGTCCGCCGCCTTGCGGGCCTGCTCGGCGTCGATCGTCAAGGCCACCGCTTGGGCCTGCTGCACCTCGGTCTGCTGCTCGCGCTGGACGCGGGTGACCACCTGGAGCTGCTCGACGAGCATGCGCTGCCCGGCCAGGCCCGACGGCGGATCGTTGGATGCCGCAGACGCAGCCAGTGAAGCTGACGGCTCCGTCAGTGATGTGAGGCCCAGGCCGGTGGCCAGGGCGAATGAGCTGATGGCAACAAGGCGACGCCACATGAGGGCGAGACCTCCTCAAGTCCGATTTCGGCCCGCGCCAGGCGCGCTGCCAGGCGCGACAAAGCGGCCCGGGCCGGGGATGGGCTGCCGGAGGTACTGCGAGTCGACCCGAAGCCGACCCGCCCTCGATAGGAAACAGCAGCAAACGCCAGCGCCAGGCCCCTACAGCCGGCGGACGCTCGGAGCGACCTTACCCTTGCTTGCTGAAGTTACACAACCGTATGGGAGTGACGTCCGTCACACGCGTGCTGCAGGGGGACGCTTCCTGTCGCGCGCAACCGCCGTGACGGTGGGTGAGCGCGACAGGAAGCGCGGGGAGCGGAGGTCAGGTGCGGACGAGGGGCTTGTAGCGGATGCGATGGGGCTGCTCGGCGTCCGCACCGAGGCGCTTGCGGCGGTCGGCCTCGTAGTCGGTGAAGTTCCCCTCGAACCAGCGCACCTGCGAGTCACCCTCGAAGGCCAGCACATGGGTGGCGATGCGGTCGAGGAACCAGCGGTCGTGGCTGATGACCACGGCGCAGCCGGCGAAGGCGAGCAGTGCGTCCTCGAGCGCGCGCAGGGTGTCGACGTCGAGGTCGTTGGTCGGCTCGTCGAGGAGCAGCACGTTGCCGCCCGACTTCAGCACCTTGGCCAGGTGCACACGGTTGCGCTCGCCCCCGGAGAGGTCGCCGACCCGCTTCTGCTGATCGGAGCCCTTGAAGTTGAAGCCGGAGACGTAGGCGCGGCCGTGGATCTCGCGACCGCCGACGACGAGATGGTCGACCCCGCCCGTGATCTCCTCGTAGACGGTGCTCGACGGATCGAGCGTGTCGCGCGACTGGTCGACGTAGGCCAGCTCGACGGTGGGCCCGACGCGCAACGTGCCGTCGTCGGGCGTCTCCTGTGCGGTGATCATGCGGAAGAGCGTCGTCTTGCCCGCACCGTTGGGGCCGATGACGCCCACGATGCCGCCCGGGGGGAGCGCGAACGACAGCGCGTCGATCAGCAGGCGGTCGCCGTAGCCCTTGACGAGGTCGGTGGCCTCGACGACCACGTCGCCGAGCCGTGCTCCGGCAGGGATCGCGATCTCGAGCTTGTCCCCGCGATCGGGAGCGCTCCGCGCCTCGCTGAGCAACGACTCGTAGGCGTTGACGCGCGCCTTGCCCTTCGCCTGGCGGGCGCGCGGCGAGAGGTGGATCCACTCGAGCTCGCGCTGGAGCGTGCGCTGGCGGGCCGACTGCTGCTTCTCCTCGAGCGCGAGGCGCGTCTGCTTCTGCTCGAGCCACGACGAGTAGTTGCCCTCCCAGGGAATGCCGGCGCCGCGGTCGAGCTCGAGGATCCAACCTGCGACGTTGTCGAGGAAGTAGCGGTCGTGGGTGACGGCGACGACCGTGCCCGGGTAGTCGTGCAGGAAGCGCTCGAGCCAGGCGACCGACTCCGCGTCGAGATGGTTGGTCGGCTCGTCGAGCAGCAACAGATCGGGACGTCCGAGGAGCAGCCTGCAGAGCGCCACTCGCCTGCGCTCTCCACCCGACAGCCGGGCGACGTCGGCGTCTCCGGCGGGGAGACGCAGCGCGTCCATGGCGATCTCGAGCGTGCGATCGAGGTCCCACGCCCCGGCGGCGTCGATGCGGTCCTGCAACTCGGCCTGCTCGGCGAGGAGCTTGTCGAAGTCGGCGTCGGCGGCGCCCATCGCCTCGCAGACCTGCTCGTAACGGTCGAGCAGCGACCGGACCTCGGCCACCCCTTCGGTGACGTTGCCGAGTACGTCCTTGGCGGGGTCGAGCGCAGGTTCCTGGGGGAGGAAGCCCACGCTGAAGCCGGGCGTGAGACGGGCCTCGCCGGTGAAGCCGTCGTCCTCTCCGGCCATGATGCGCAGGAGTGACGACTTGCCTGCGCCGTTGGCACCGAGGACACCGATCTTGGCGCCCGGGAACATCGAGATGTTGATGCCTTTGAGCACCTCGCGATCGGGCGGGTGGAAGCGCCGCAGGTCGCGCATGGTGAAGATGAACTGCGCGGGCATGCGACGACGTTAGTGCCGCGGCGGCGGGTCCGGGACGCGACCGCGGGAAGCCGCTCACGACTACTGTCGCCGCCGTGGAAGTCGTCGAGCGGTTCCTCTCGTGCATGACGCGCCACGACTGGCACGGCCTCGGCGCCTGCGTCGCCGACGACGTGGTGCGCGTCGGGCCCTACGGCGACACCTACCGCGGCCGCGACGACTACGTGGCGTTCGTCTCCGGCCTGCTGCCGACGCTCGCGGGTTACGAGATGAAGGTCCAACGCGTGCTCTACACCGCGGACGAGCGGGTAGGCACCGCGGAGCTGAGCGAGACCGTCGAACTCGACGGGCGGGTGCTGGTCACACCCGAGTCACTGGTGTTCGACATCGACGACAGCGGGCGCATCGTCCACCTCGCGGTCTACATCCAGCGACAGCCCTGAGCGCGCTCGCCGTACGCCGCGTCGTGATCGCCCTCGTCGTCGTGGGGGCGCTCGCCACGACCTACGGGATCCTCTCAGCCCGTCGCCACGTCGACCGCGCGCGCGTGACGGGCCGTGTCGCACAGGTGGTGATCGACTCGGGGATCGGCGATGTCACGGTGCTCGGCTCCAACCGCACCGACGTGGTCGTGACCCATCGGTACCACTACGTGTTCGGCCGTCCGTCGTTGGGCCGCCGGCTCGCCAACGCGAAGCTGCAGCTCTCGTCGCGCTGCCCCCGTCTCGACGTCGCGTGCACGGTCAGCACGCGAATCCTGGTGCCGGAGGGCACGCAGCTGGTCGTGCGGGTCAAGGCCGGCGGGGTCGATGTCCGCAGGCTCTACGGGCCGATCGACGTGCGCACGCACGGCGGAAGCATCGTGATCACCGATTCGACCGGGCCCGTGACGGCCCGCTCCGGCACCGGGCTGGTGAAGCTGAAGCACGTGCGCGGCACTGCGACCCTTCGCACCGACAAGGGCGACGTCGTCCTCGACGACGTGCTGGCCCGGTCGCGGATCACGGTGCAGGAGGGCGACATCAGGGGTACGTGCCTGGCCGGCGGCGAGTTGGACGGATTCGTGGAATCGGGGATCGTGACCGTCTCGTTCACGGGGACGCCCGCTCGGGTTCGGGTGCGCACGCGCGTCGGGGGCGTCGCCCTGCATGTGCCGTCGGGGGCCTACACGATCCACGCCGTCGCCGACCAGGGACGGGCGCGCGTCACGGGGGTCAGGCGCGACCCGGCGGCGCTGGGGCGGCTCGACGTCCGCGCCGGCGCCGGCGACGTGGTGATCGGAGGCGGGACGCCGACCTCGGCGCGGGAGGTCAGCCGGCTGCGGTGTGGTAGCCGGGCGGGCCGACCTCGTGGTTGAGGGTTCGCGGACGCGGCGGACGCTCGCGGCGTCGCGTCACCGCTCGAAGCCGTAGAGGGAGGCGGCGGTCCCACCGACGATGGCGGCCTGCTCGGACGGCGCGACGTCCGCGAAGATGCGCGCGATCGTCTCGCGGGTGTGCGGCCACGTGCCCTCGGGGTGCGGGTAGTCCGACGCCCACAGCAGTGGCTCCACGCCGGTGAAGTGGCGGTTGTGCACGCCCGAGGCGTCATTGCCGAACGTGACGTGGCCCTGCCGGCGCACGTAGTCGCTCGGCTTGGCGGCCAGCTTCGGCTTCACCCACGAGGCGTGCTCCTCGAACGCCTCGTCCATGCGCTCGAGCACCCACGCCAGCCACCCGGCGCCGCACTCGACCATCACGACGTGCAACTGGGGGAAGCGCTCGAGCACGCCCGAGGCGGCCAGGTATGCGAGGTTGCGTTGCGCGCCCAGCCCCACCTCGACGTAGTTGATCACCGCCCCGCCCGGCCCCCTCTCCGTCCACGGGCTGGCGCCGGTGCCGACGTGGAACGACACCGGGAAGCCATGGTCCTGCGCGGCTGCCCAGATCGGGTCGTAGACGTCGAGGTTGTACGGGCGGTCGGGCGGCGGATGCATCGGCAACATCACCGAGCGCAGCCCGAGCCCCGCGACGCGCTCGATCTCGTCGACTGCTGTCGCGACCTCGTGCACCGGGATCATCGC
>Ga0066709_100001901_pt1 | contig 14541 bp, 10 predicted proteins | sample GraSoiAngelo_158_FD_79665 | JGI IMG/M metagenome (GOLD analysis project Ga0066709, IMG submission 79665) | Grasslands soil microbial communities from the Angelo Coastal Reserve, California, USA - 14_1009_16_30cm | ecosystem: Environmental > Terrestrial > Soil > Grasslands | place: USA...
CGCTCGCACGATTGAACGAGGTCTTTGAAGTGTCATCGCCCTTCACGCCTTTCGTTCCGATCGACATCAACTGCTTGCCGTCAATCGTGAACTTGTAGACCATTTGGCCGTTTCTGTCGCCGACCCAGACGAAACCAAATCGATCCACATCGATGTTGTGATCGTCCGCGAACAGACCTGTACCCCAGCTATTCAGGAGTTTTCCTTCACGGTTGTAAACGAGAACCGGCGGGTCCGAACGTCTCAAAACGAAGATTGTGCCCTTGCCGTCGGCTGCTACTGAGACAGTATCTCTGGCCTTTCCCGTCGCGTTTGGGAAGGACTCCACAAACTTTGTGAATTCGTATTTATACTTTGGGGACTGAGCGAAAGACCCAATGGCGAAAGCGCTGATAGCGGCTATCACGCAGATGTATTTTCTCATGGAGATTCTCCGTGTTTTTTGTGTAACATCCCGCCAGTTAAGCAAGATGTTTATACAACCTCTTCCGGATTTGAAGGAGAGTTTTATGAAGCGAATTGTTACAGCGCTCCTCATGGCTAGCGTCGTCGTCGCCGTACCGCTCGCGGCGCATCACGGCAGGGGCGCAACATATGCAAAGACCGATCTTTCGTTAAAAGGCACGGTCAAGGAAGTTCTGTGGCGCAACCCTCATATCGCGATCTTTTTGGATGTGAAGGATAACGATGGCAAGGTCACGACTTGGGCAATCGAACACAGCAATATCAGCCAGTTGGCCAGATTGGGATACAGCCGGACTACGCTGCGTGCCGGCATGGAAGTCACCGCCGTTGTGAATCCGGGTGCCAAAGGTGAGCCGATCGGACTTTGCCAAAAGATCATTTTGGCCGACGGTAAGGAAATCTTTCTTCGCGATTCCCTGCCTGAAGAACTCCAGCGAGGGCCTCGAGGCGTCGGTAAGATCGACTAGCAGGTGTGATCTATGAAAAATCGTCTTATACGTTCAATCCCGGTTCTTGCGTTATCGCTGTTTCTTTCGCTCACGCTGCTGGCTCTGGGACAGGGTGGTGGGCAACGGGCGGCGGGAACTAATCCTGCGGCACAATCTGGAAGTTCCGCAGCCACCGCCAACCTGGTCGATGTGAATGGGAAAAAATTCGATCCACACGATTTCTCCGGGATTTGGATCCGGCGCGGCGGAAACCGCGCATTCGGACCGCCGAATAGTTGGCCTCCTCTGACGAAAGCCGGTGAGGACGTGATCAAGACCAGAATCCCCCCACCGGGTTACAGCCGCTATCCTCTCGTCAAAAAGATCGATGATCCGAAGGAAACCAACGATCCTACTTATGCGTGCAATCCGAAAGGCTTTCCAAGGATCCTTCTCGACACTGCTCATGATTTCAACGAAGTGGTCACGACGCCCGACAGGATTTTTCAAATCTGGCAGGAAGCCAGAGTCCTCCGCGAAATTTGGTTGGACGGCCGGGCAGTACCCTCGGGTGAACAACTCGAGAGTCTTGGACCGACGTGGTATGGACACTCGGTTGGGCATTGGGAAGGTGACACGCTGGTCGTCATCACCGTCGGACTTGAAGACAGAGCGTGGCTCGATCAATACGCATTTCCCAAAAGTTTTCACGCAAAGATTGAAGAGCGTTACAAGCTCCGAGACCCGAATACCTTAACGCTGCAACTGACCTTGACGGACCCGGAAATGTACACGAAGCCGTGGGTGTCGGACGTGAAAATCTGGAGAAAAGAAGCACGTAGGAACGTGACCTGGTATGGATGGTACGGCCTTTTCTCGGGGCTTGGGGAGTTGATCTGCGCTCCGATGAACGCGAATCCGTTTGTGTCGGCCGGCCGGGGAGGAGATTAAGAATGTCGTTGAAACTTCTTCCGGTGCTTGCCGCGATCCTCGCGTTCTCCGCCAGTCTGTGGGCACAGGAGAAAGACCCATTCCTCGGCATCTGGGAACTCAATCACGGCAAATCCCACTTTACTCTCCGCGGCGCGCCCAAAAGCCAAACGTTCGTCATGGTGCTCGAAGCCGGTGGATTCAAAAGCACGCGTGCCACGCTCAACGAGGAGTGCGCATGGGTTCGGGAGCAGCGGGCGCGCCACGTAGCAAACCTTCAGTGCTGAGGTCCTCATCAATGTCGGGCCAGTGAATTCCATAGCCAGCACCGCTGAGTTTCCAGTTCAGGCGTTGCTCGGCGGTCGCTTCCAGTAGCTTCGGATACCATGCCAATGGCACGATGATAGTCCGACCATCAACCAAATCAACGGCCAGCGTATCTTCGGTAAAGTGAACGTCTTTCACGCGCTCGCCAGGCTTAACTTCCGAAACGTGCATGCCATTTCTCCAAGAGGATTGCTTCGTTTTCCTTTAGCATACGCTGAATCCGACGCAGCTCCACAGGACTGAATCCAGGTTCGAAGTAGTCGCGGTTGAAACGGGGGATCAAATGTTGATTGATCTTCTTCTTAAGGTCATTGGTTCCCTTGAATTACGGAAGCGTGATTCGTCATTGTGTGAACGCCGGTGCACAGAAATTAACCAAGGGAATTCATAACGCAATAGTTCTACTTGGCTAAATCACTCTGTCGACTTGAAAATAATCGGGTCCAATGGCAGCGTAACTGCTGGGGGATAGGTTTGCTTGAACGACGGCAAAGTCAACAAGGAGGGAATATATGCTAAGGAAATTCAAAGAACGTTGTCGCTTTGCCGCTCCAGTGGTGATTTTCTCAGCTATGGTTGCGACAACGTCAAACGCAACTGCCCAGCCGCTATCGTGGCCACCACCGCCGTGTGGTGACGCCAATTATGGATGCGTCGATCTGGACGTTGGTGCGATGGGTCACCAGCAGTTGTCCCTGAGTCCTTCCAATGACTATCGTCTTCACCTGCCTTCGGATAGAGCTCAAATCGGGGGCATAACGATCTCCGGTGGACGTAATGTGATTCTTGTTGGAGGCGAAATCGACCTGATCGCTCCGTGCAATGCGTTCCTTGCGAGTAGCTGTCACGGTATCGATATTTCAAAGCCCACTTCCGGCTCTGTCTTTATCGAGGGGGTTTGGATTCGCAATCCGCAAGACCCGTTCTTGTTCAGTACTGGGGACGGTATTATTGTTGATGATTTAGCGTCGGCACCAAATGACATCACGCTACAGAATATTCGCGTCGATGGAATCTCCGGATGCGCGCCAGTTGGTTTTGATTACGCGGACGTATATCAACCGTTTGCCGCTCCGGGCGCGGTTCAACGTATCGATCGGCTGACCGCGACGACAAACTGTGGGGGCCTGGCGGTCGATCCTGATCTTGCATATAGCCGTGATAATACCTCTTCCCTAAATATCATAATTAAGAACACCAATATAAACGTGCTACCCAATAAGTACTTGGGTAACACCAATCGTTATGCATATTGGTTTACGTATGGGTCTCGGTCCTGCTACTCGGGTCCGGTTTCCCTTACCAACGTTTACGCCCAGGAACCCGACGGAACTCTGGCGGTCAACAGCGTCTGGCCTGACACGGATCAGCCGGCCGCCTGCGTTTCGGTATGGAATTTCGCTACAGGTCAGTTAACGTTCCCGAACTCTCCGCAAATTAGCGGATATATTACGGCGGGTTTGCCCTCCGGCGGTGACTTCGTGCCCGCCGGTGTCGCGGGAATAGGGTATGTTTCGCCCGGTTATCAACAATAAGAAGACGGAAGAAGGCACGTTTCAGGACCTTCCTAAAGCTGCACGATTGAACCAGTCCTCAAGTTGATGATCGCTCGGTTCACCGAGTGCTCGAACAGCAAGCGCCAGCTTTATAATGGCTCGCGCACACCCCAGAATTCCGCCATGTTTTGATTATGCGGCGGGCATACGCATCCCGAACTTTTCATTCTCGGCACGACCAAATGTGAATTCGAATTACCATTCATTGAGCATGTCCGTGCACACAAGAGGGAATTCTCCGGGACACACGACTGCCGGGGCCGGCAGGCGGCTTTTCAGATCAACGTGTTGCACGACTTTCGAAATGTGGTCATGAAGTTGCCTCAGGCGAGTGGAAATCGGCACCCACCCGGCCAGGGAACGGGGAAAGGGGACGCTGTGCGACTTGTTCACACCATATTTCTGTTTGGAATTCTAGTCACGGTGTCCATTCCACCACTTCAAGCTTTCCTGCAACTGCCGGGTAGCGTCCTGGTCACCATCACGTCCCCGGCTTCTGGTTCCACTGTCTACAACACGATTACCGTTAACGCTAGCGTGAATTCACCAGGCGCGACCGTCGCCGGTGTTCAGTTCAAGCTTGACGGTCTTGATTTGGGCTCCGAAGATACTACGGCGCCGTATTCGGTTCTCTGGGATACCACTACCACGGTCAACGGGCTTCATACGTTAACCGCCGTGGCGCGGGATGCCTTTAACAACCGGTTCAATTCCGACCCGGCTAGCGTCACGGTTGTCAACGGTAATCCTGTTGTGATTGAGAACGAGCAGCAGGGTTCGGAGAACTGGCAAATGTGGCGCCCCGGCTACCGCAACGCAGACGACGTAGCCAAGCAGATCAAAGGTTATGGGTCCGCCACAAGCGTCAACAAAGGTGACTCCATCACGTTCCATGTCACGGTGAATCCGGCGCAAGCGTACACGATGGATGTGTATCGCATGGGTTGGTACCAAGGCTTGGGGGGGCGGCTGCTACAGCACATCGGTCCATTGAACGGCGTGCAGCAACCCTCGTGTCCGGTCGATACAGGAACTGGCCTTATCGAGTGTCCTTGGACGGCAAGCTACAGACTAACAGTGCCGAGGAGTTGGACCAGCGGCGTGTATCTCGTGCAGCTCACAAACGCGCAGGGTTACCAGAACTATATTGACTTTGTGGTACGCGACGACGGAAGGCCCGCCGACATCCTCTATCAGCAGAGCGTGACGACCTATCAGGCGTACAACAATTACCCCGACGACGGCGTAACGGGCAAGAGCCTCTATGACTACAACAGCTACGGGCCGAACACCGTCACTGGCACTCCCCGCGCAGTGAAGGTGTCATGGAACAGACCGTACACTCATGACGGGAGCGGCGACTTCCTCAGGTGGGAGTACTACTGCGTTCGCTGGCTGGAACGGTCCGGCTACAACGTCAGTTACTCGACCGACGTGGACACCCATGAGAACAGCGCGAGGTTACTCGCAAGCAAAGTGTTCCTGTCCGTCGGCCACGACGAATATTGGTCCAAGCAGATGTATGACGGGGTCGAACAGGCGCGCGACGCCGGCGTCCATCTCGGGTTCTTCGGCGCGGACACGCTGTTCTGGCAAGTTCGGTTTGAGGCATCGCCAATGACTCGTGGCGCCGACCGTGTGGTGGTCGGCTACAAAGAGGCTTACTCGCTCGATCCGGTACAGGGTCCGACGACCACCACCGCCTGGCGCGTCCTCAATCGGCCGGAGCAGACTCTGGTCGGCGTGCAATACTCCGGACAGCTTTTCCCGCCTAATCAGAACGTGCCGTATGTCGTCCAGAACAGCTCGAATTGGGTGTACAGAGGTACGGATATGGGGGACGGCAGCAGCGTTCCCGGTATTGTCGGCTACGAAGCCGACTCTTCGATGTCGACAGCACCACTCCCGATTTCCGTTCCTGGCACATACACGGTGTTGTCGGAATCCCCGTACTTTGATGGCGCCGGTCAACTCTTGTTTGCGAACTCGTCGATCTACCAGGCACCAAGCGGCGCGTGGGTTTTCGGCGCAGGAACGATCTCCTGGAGTTGGGGACTGGATTTACCAGGCGTCTCGGATTGGCGCATCCAACAGGTTACCGCGAATCTGTTCGATCGGTTCCTGGGTAAAAAGTAGAAAAGATAAGACGCTCTGCGTATGGGGCTCCAAACCTTCTGGTTAGACTCCATTGAATGATACCTTCAGCCCATTCCGCTTGACTTGGTATGGAGGCGGTGTTAAATCGCAGCAAGGAGGTTCTGCGATGGCCTTCAATCTTCTCGTTAACAACTTGCAGTACAGTGTGGATGTCGAACCGGAGACGCCACTCCTGTGGGTGCTCCGAGATTCCATCGGCCTCACGGGCACCAAATATGGCTGTGGTATCGGACAATGCGGCGCCTGCACGGTGCTGATCGACGGTGTTGCCGTACGCTCTTGTCAAAGGCAGGCCGAACGAGCGATCGGCGCCCGCATCACGACCATCGAAGGACTCTCCGCGGATGGAACCCACCCGGTGCAACTCGCCTGGAAGGAGTTCGACGTTCCACAGTGCGGATCCTGCCATTCGGGACAGATCCTGGCCGCTGTCGCGTTACTGTCCAAACGGCCGAAGCCTACAGACGCTGAAATCGATGCGCAGATGACCAATGCCTGCCGGTGCGGGACCTACCATCGCATCCGCCAGGCAATTCACCGCGCGGCCACGTTGCGGGGCTAGGGAGAGCGATATGAAGACCAAAGCCGAAATGAACGACATGAACCGCCGCGAATTCCTCAGCACCAGCGCAGCCGTCGGCGGTGCGATGGTCCTTGGTTTCTGGGTGCCGCCTGAAAGCGCGCAAGCGCAGGCCGGCGCAGCCGCGGATCAAGCGGTGCGCCCCGAGCCGTGGTATCGCGACGCTGTGGTACCTGAGATCAATGCGTGGTTGACCATAGGACCCGACGACACGGTGACCATCCGCATATCTCAGGTCGATCTCGGCACCGGCGTCATGACGACGAATGCAATGATCGTCGCGGAAGAGCTACAGTGTGACTGGAGCAAGGTCCGGTCGGAGTACGCTTCGGCAAATAGAGACGCAATAGAAAAGGCACCGGAATGGACGCTGAAGGTTCCCGGCAAAGGAGCTCACGATCCTGCAGGCGGCGGTCTGCCAACCGAACTGGCAAACGAAAAGGGTGTCTACCGCCGGATGGGAGTCGGCTCCAGCGGCAACATCCGCGAAGGCCGCTACTACATGCAATTGGCGGGCGCCGAAGCGCGCGAGCGGTTGCTCCTGGCTGCGGCGAATGAGTTGAATGTTCCGGTCTCGGAGTTGGTTGCAAAGGACAGCGTCATCACTCATGCCAAAAGCAACCGCAAAATGACGTATGGAGCCATTGCCGCCAAGGCCGCGCAGACTCCACTACCCGATCCATTGAAGATTAAGATCAAGCCACCCGACCAATGGAAGCTGATGGGCACTGAGCAGAAGAATCGCGATGTGCCGGTGAAGGTGACTGGCGCGGCGAAGTACGCCATCGATATCCGCCTGCCCGGCATGCTCTACGCCGCGGTCAAGTGTTGCCCGGTGTGGGGCGGAGACGTCAAGAGCTACAACTTCGATGCCATCAAAAATCGGCCCGGCGTCCACTCTGTTGTGCGGTTGCCGCTCGATCCTAAAGCAAAAGAAGCGCTAGGGCGCACCACCAAAGACGGCTTTTACAGCGGCGGAGTTGCGGTGATCGCCGACTCGTGGTGGCACGCCAAAACTGCGCTCGATGCCATGCCCATCGAATGGGATCGCGGACCCGGCGGTGGCGTGAGCTCCGCCACTCTCCTTCAGAGCCATCTCGCTACATTGCACGACGCCGGCAAAGTGATCGTTAACGAAGGTGACGTTGATGCCGCGATGGGCCACGCCGCCAAACTCGTAGAGGCTACGTACACAGTTCCGTACGTTCGCCGCGCTCGCATGGAACCGGGCAACGCCACGGTTCTAGTCACGGACAACAGAGTGGACATGTGGGTCGGCGATCAGCAACCGCAGCGCAGCCTCGAAAAAGCGGCGATGTTGACCGGCCTCGCTAAAGCGAATGTGCACCTGCACCTCTGTTATCTCGGCGGAGGTTACGGCAGTAGTGGCAATGGACCCCAAGCCGAACACGCTGTGTTTATTGCGAACGCGATGCGAGGCCGCCCGGTCAAGACATTGTGGAGCCGCGAAGAGGACTGGGGAATTGGATCCACCTATAGCCCGCTAGGCCTGTTCACGGGCAAAGCGGCTCTCGATGCCGAAGGTTGGCCGATCGCGATGGATATGCACTACTGCACCACGGTCGGTGTGGCTTGGCCCGCCGACTCCCGTGGACTCGCAATGCCTCCGTATTGGGTGCCGAATTACCGGCTCCACCAGCACATCGCGAGGTCTCACATTCCAGCCGGGCGAGTTCGTTCGACCGGCGCACGGCACAACACGTTTTATATGGAGAGCTTCATCGATGAGCTGGCCCACGCCGCCGGCAAGGATCCGTACGAGTATCGGCGTGAATTGATTTCGCGAAATCCGCCCGAGAACCAGGAGAATCGTTTTATAGGTACGGGAGTCGGCGGGTTCCGGTACCGCGACGACTGGTTAAGAGCGCTCGATATGGTTGCCAAGATGTCGGATTGGGGAAAGCCGCTGCCCGAAGGCTGGGCCCGCGGCATTGCAATCGACGATCGTCGGCGTGGTGTAGGCCGCGGTACGGGCCGCCAGGGTACGATTTGCGCCGAAGTGCACACCGTTGAGGTGACGAAACGCGGCCAGGTCATACTTCATCGCGTGGATGTCGTTTTCGAGCAGGGCTTCAGTCTGGTCAATCCGCTGACCGTTCGGAAGAACATCGAAGGACAGATCGCCTGGGGATTCACCGATGCGCTCTATCAGGAAATCACTATCGAAAATGGTCAGGGTGTCGAAGTCAATTTCGACAAGTATCCGGTCTCTCGCATGCGCGAGTACCCCAAGGAAGTGAACATCGCCTTCCTGAAAACGAACAAATGGATCGAAGGCGTGGGCGAAGAGGCAATCCCGACTATCACTCCGGCGATCTACAACGCTGTTTTCAAGGTTACGGGCAAGCGGATCCGGTCCGTTCCTCTAAAGAGTCACGACTTGAGTTGGGGATAGACCAGAGCCGCGAAACGGTGCAAGAAAATAGCCCAGCGCGTCAGCGCCCTTCCAGGGCTCAGGTTGAGGCCCGATTCCAAACCCCATGGCTCGCGGGCGTATTGCCCAAGCCGCGAAGCGGCAACAGAACTTAGCCCAGGGCGTTAGCCCTGGGTTTGATTTCCGAGCGGACACAAGCCGCGAAGGGGCGGCAGATGCTTCAAATCTGCCGCCCCTTCGCGGCTTCCCTACCACAAAAATTTCAAGCCAAACTGAATTTGACGCGCCGTTACTCCGCTGGCGGTGCTGGTAATCACGCCCGCGCGGCGATCATAGTTTCCCCGGTTATCAACCAGACGCAGACTGGGCAATCCGAAGTTCGGATGGTTGGCTACGTTGAAGAATTCGGCACGGAATTGAATCCGGAATTGCTCAGAGATCGACGGAACGGCCGTGTTCTTCATCAACGAATAGTCCAGCGTCACTCGATTCGGTCCGTTGACGGTGTTCCGTCCCAGGTTTCCAAAAAATCCCAAAGGTGACACGATAAAGGCACAAGGATCAAACCACAGATCAGGAGTACCTAGCTTGATTCCAGCCGGAGGGCCACCGGCGCATCCGCGGGAAACTCCGTGTACGGGATTGTTGCTGGCGCCCGGCGCCAGATCCGGACGTTCGAGCCGATTCGTGTTTCCTGTCTCCGACCATCCTGCCGAGCTGCTGTTGATGGTGATGGGAGAACCCGAAGCTGCTTTGAAAATTCCGCTCATCTCCCATCCTCCGAGAATACGGGCCGCAGCTCCAGTCAGTGTCGAGCCGAAGGCTTTTCCCGGCCCGACGGGCAACTCCCAGGTAAAGTTTTGACTGAAGATGTGGCGGGTATCAAAGTCGGATAGGCTGCGATCCAGACGCCAGTCCTCCGGGTCCAGGAGTGCGGTGCCGCCGGATCCACCGGAGTTGGTACCGTTGGTGATGGTTGAACCCGTATCGATCGATTTCGATAGAGTGTAAGACGTTTGAAATTGCAGCCCTCGTCCAAAGCGCTTCTGAAACGCCGCGACAAAACCGTTATAGGTCGAATTGGCTTCGGTTCTGACGGTGCGAACGTCCGCGTACAACGGATTCTTCCGATCAAGAGGACCATCGGGGCAGCTTGGATTCGAACCGATGTGCCCCGGTATGATTGGCGTCGATCTGCCTCGCTGATCTGTGTTGTAGTTGAAACACTTTCGGCCATCGGCAAGGATTGCGGCCGGCCGGATGTTCTCATTGGCTCGCAGCCAGAGGTGTCGTCCTAAAGATCCTACATAACCTAACATCATGGTGGAATCGCGCGAAATCTGCCGCTGCAGAGTCAAGTTGTACTGCATTGTGTTTGGAGCACCAGTGAATCTCGCAGCGGCCACGTAAGAAGTCTGGCTTGCTCCCTGACCGACTAATCGATAGCTATTCGGGAAGGGAGCAGTTGCGAGAGCCGCAGCTCCGCCAGCGCTCGTCCCGTCAATTTGAGCGTCCCCGAACGGAGGGTAGCTGCCGACGGCAGGTCCTTGCCACCACAAAGGCGAAATAGCGTCATAGAAGATTCCGAAGCCTCCGCGCAAGGATGTTTGTCCGTCCCCAAAAACATCCCAGGCAAAGCCAACGCGCGGACCGAAATCCTTCGTCGTAATACTGGTTGGAAATACCGGACCGCCACACCGCAGGCTCCGATCCGTAAGTTTGTCGAGGTTACACGTCAACCCGTGCCGCTCTGTCGGGCCGGTATAAAACTCGTGTCGCAGTCCGAGGTTCAGTGTCAGCCGCGGCTTAACGCGCCAGTCGTCCTGAATGTACCAACCGAGATATTGATACGTGAAACCATTACCATTCACCGCGGTCGTCTGGCGCGCGCGAAACGCGCTTGGAATACCTGCCAAGAATTCTGCAAGGCTGCCAAAGTCATAAACTCCTCCGGAGCCGTTGCTTTGTTGTTGGATGTAGAGCATCTCTTTAAAAAGGCCGCCGAACTTCAGCGAATGCAGGCCACGCGCATACGTTACATCGTCGGAGACTTCGCCCAGATTCCAAGACCAGACGCGCGGTAGATTGTCGTTGCCCACACTGTCGATATCTCCAGGATTCAGCGAGCCTCCCGATACAAGAGCGGGACGCCCCGGCATCAAGTTTGTCAGCCTATTGAATGTATTTTGATCACCGACCAGGAATGGAAGTCCCGAGGTGAAGGACCGGTTGAACCCAAGGCGCGCGCTGTTAAGCAGTGTTGGAGAGAAAATATGCGTCGTTTCCAGAGTCACAAACTGGTTGCGAGACTTCTCCTCTGTCCAGAAAACACCGGTAGTGAACGGACTCCGATTTCTTCCGTCATCGAAGGTATAGCGGACGAAGAGGGAATCTTTGTCGGAAAGCCGATGGTCCAGACGCGCAGTAAAGTAATCTTCGTCCGCGGAGCCGAAAGCAGTGTAGTTGTATTCGGCGATTCCCTTCGCCGCATCCACAATGGGCCCATTGGGCAACGGCCAGAACGCGTCTACAAATGGCCTCACTGCTGGGATTGCCGTTGTTCGCACGGCTGCTGTAGGTACCAGTGACGTGGTCGTCCGTCCTTGCCGGTCTCTCCGGCCCTCGTAACTGCCAAAGAAAAAGGTCCCATCGGTGCGAACTGGTCCACCTAAACTGAACCCGAACTGGTTGCGCTTGAATTCCGGTTTGTTTCTGCCCACGCGGTTATCGTCCCAGGTGGCAGCGTCCAAGTTGTCATTGCGGAGAAACTCAAAGGCGCTTCCGTGCAGCTCGTTGGTCCCGGACTTGGTGACTACGTTAATGACACCACCGGCGGCCCGTCCATACTGTGCGCTGTAGGTGGAGGTTTCGACACGAAACTCCCTTACCGCATCCACGCCAAAAGATTGCCCGGCGACACTGCCGGGAATCTGGTTCGTGGGACCCATCACATCGGTTCCGTCGAGCAGAAAGCTATTCTGTTCCGGCCGGGCTCCGCGGATAGATATCTTGGTTGTGTAGCCACTCTGCATGGTGCCAACGCCCGCGAATTTGGCCACCGAGACCCCCGGCTGCAATTGGGCCAGCTCGTCAAAGCTGCGCCCATTGAGGGGTAAGTTGACGATCTGTGCCGTCTCGATGATCCCGCCCACCGAAGAGGTGGTTGTGTCGACGAGTGGCGCTTGCTCCGTCACTTCGACTTTTTCCGCCACCTGCCCTACTTGTAATGTGAAATTGACGACCGTTTGGGCGCCTACTGCGAGCGCAATGCCGCTTCGAACCGCGGTCTGAAATCCAGACAACGAAACCTCGATCTCATACCTGCCCACGTTGAGATTGAGAAGCTGATAGCGGCCTTGCTCATCTGTCGTTGTGGTCCGTGTGATACCCGTTTCGACATTTTTCGAAATGACCGAAGCCCCGGGTATGAGCGCTCCGGTGCCGTCACGCACAGATCCGGAAATCGTCGCTGTTGTCTGCGCCAGCCCGCGCGCAGTTAAGAGAAGACCCACCAACACCACTACCCACGCGCTTCTGTACATTTTATTGACTCCGATTTTTAGTGGGTCGAATTCTACGAATGTGTACAGCAATTGGCAACGCGAAAAAATTTCGAAATTGGATTTCAAAATGTTTTTTCCAGCAAGGGATTCTATTTGCCGTTTTGCCCTGACGTCCTACAATGTGGCACCGAGGAGGGGTTCCTATGGCTCTCGGGCGTAAAAGACGTTGGCTGGTCGTTTCTGGTGTTCTGGCGGTCACTGGGCTGATGATGTTGAGCCTCTGGGCTGCGATGCCCCAAGAGGTGCGTTCGCGCATAGCGGCAGCCGTTCAGGTGCACACGCGTGCAGGCAATCTCGAGAGGAAGCCTTTGCGCTACATCAAAGATCCGAATCCAGCGTGGAGCTCCATCGCCGTCAATGCGGAGAACAACATGGTGGTGATGACCGACGAAAACCTGTTTCGCGTTGTGGAGTATTCGCGGTTGGACAACACACCTCCCAAAGCGCGATTCACCGAGCCGAAAAGGATTATCAGCGGCGACCAGACCCGCATGGAGATGTTGTGCGGGGCGTATATCGATCCGAAGACGCTTGACGTCTACGTCACGAACAACGACACGCAGGATTGGATGCCGGTGTTCTCCCGGAATGCGAAAGGAAATGTTCCCCCCGACCGGCTCCTTGCCACACCTCATCGCACCTGGGGCATCACAGGCGACGAAACGCGTCAGGAACTGTACATGACGATTCAGTATCCCTCCGCTGTAGTCGTGTACCGCAAGACCGCCGCCAACAATGACGCGCCGCTTCGGATGCTCGAGGGCGATGCCACCGAGCTGGCCGATCCCCACGGGATCGCGCTCGACCTGAAGAACGACTTGATGATTGTGAGCAATCATGGCCATCGCCGATTTTATGGTGGAGCAGCCGTCTCGACGCTCGAAAAAGAAACTTGGGAAGAGTGGATTGGGAAGACCACAGCGGATTTGAATACCTTGCCGAGAAGGTATATCCCGGGAGCCGGCAAGTTTGAATTGCCATCAATCAATATCTACGCGCGAAACGCGAGCGGCAACACGCCGCCGCTACGGGTTATTAAAGGACCCAAGACGCAGTTGAACTGGCCAAGCCATGTTGCCGTACATGAGGACCGGGGCGAGATATTCGTCGCCAACGATGCCGATGATTCCATCCTCGTCTTTAAGACTTCGGACAGCGGCGATGTCGCGCCCGGTCGCATGATCAAGGGACCCAAAACGCGCGTAAAGAATCCGACGGGTCTCACGCTCGACGTGAAGAACAACGAACTGTGGGTCGCCAACATGGGGAATTTCGCGGCGACCGTGTTTCCGATTACCGCCGAGGGAGATGTTGCGCCTTTACGCGTGATTCGCGGAGGACCCGCCGATCAGATCGGACTGATGATTGGAAATCCCGGGGCAATCGGCTACGACAGCAAGCGCCAGCAAATTCTGGTGCCGAACTGAGTGGCCCACCCGCAGATTGCGGCATTTGCCAGGCTGGCGAATGGAGCACAAACTCCGGCGAGAAGAATCTATGGACAAGCTTCGATGCTGAGCCGAACCATGCACGATATCCGTTACAACGCAGTCGATGACGAGGTTCTGGTGCCCAACCCATTCTCGAATGCAATCCTCACGTTCCGGGGCGGCGCTGACGGTCAGGAACCACCTGTTCGGATTATTCAGGGACCCAATACCGAGCTGAACGGGCCGGACCGGCTCGCGATCGATGTCGTGCACAAGGAGATCTTCGTTCCCAACAGGGGAGGAGTTCTGGTCTTTCCGCTGGACGGCAATGGTGATGTACGACCGAAGCGTGCCATTCGCGGTCCCGATACGCAAATCGAAGGCAGCTCGATCGCCGTAGACCCGGTTCACGATCTGTTTGCCGTGACCGGCCGCGAACGCGCCATTTTGGTGTTTAATCGCACGGCGAGTGGAAATGCCAAACCTCTCCACATCATCCGGGGACCAAACGCGCAGATCGATCGCATCAATCAGATGGCCATCTACCCCGAAGGCAAACTGCTGGTGGTCGCGATGCCGGGTGTTCAAGGAGACATGGAGCCGCCGCGCGTGTTCGTCGGAATGTGGAGTCTTGATGATGACGGCGACGTCGCGCCGAAATGGACGCTCACCGGTAAGCAAACAGGGCTGAAGAAACCATTTGCCGTCGC
>Ga0066709_100001902_pt1 | contig 14541 bp, 15 predicted proteins | sample GraSoiAngelo_158_FD_79665 | JGI IMG/M metagenome (GOLD analysis project Ga0066709, IMG submission 79665) | Grasslands soil microbial communities from the Angelo Coastal Reserve, California, USA - 14_1009_16_30cm | ecosystem: Environmental > Terrestrial > Soil > Grasslands | place: USA...
ATGGGCCTCGCCTACCGGGCGAGCGGGCGCACGAAGCCGATCATGGACGTCTTCGCCATCCACCCCTACCTCGAGCGCTCCACGATCCCGCCAACTCAGCGGCACCCGCTCGGGACGAGCATCGGCATCGCCGACTACGAGAAGCTCGTCCGCCTCCTCGGCGAAGCGTTCGACGGAACCGCGCAGCCCGGCTCGAAGCTGCCGATCGCCTACACGGAGTTCGGCATTCAGTCGAAGATCCCGCCGAGCGTCGAGGCGCCGTACACGAACCTGCAGTCGCCGATCGGCCTCGACGCCGTCGACGAGAAGACCCAGGCCGACTACTATCGCCAGGCGTTCGAGCTCGCCGGCTGCCAGCCGACCGTGACCGGCATCCTCATCTTCCACCTGCTCGACGAGCCCGACCTGAACCGCTGGCAGTCCGGCCCCTACTACGCGGACGGCAAGCCGAAGTCGAGCCTCGGCGCGATCAAGGACGCCGCCGAGAAGGCTCGGGAAGGAAAACTCGGCTCCTGTCCCTAAAATCTCGAGCGTGAGCGGCCAGTACGTCGCGTACACCTTCTACCGGGTCGATCCGGCCTGGCGCCGGCTGCCCGTCGAGGAGCGCGCGGCGGGAAAGGACGCCTTTGCCGAGGTCGTCGACGAGTGGGCCTCCCGGATGGCCGGCCTCCGCGCCTACACGGTCACCGGCGTTCGGCCCGACTCAGACTTCTTCCTCTGGAAGATCACCGAGCGCTACGAGGATCTCGGTGAGCTCGGTGCGGGGCTGAACGGCACGCCCCTCGCCGGCTGGCTCGAGACGCCGTACTCGTACCTCGCGACGACCAAGGCCTCGGAGTACACGCAGGCGCGGAAGCCGCGCACGGTGGTCCCGCGTGGCTCGCCGTACCTCGTCGTCTACCCGTTCGTGAAGCTGCGCTCGTGGTACTCGCTGCCGCCGGAAGACCGCCAGCGGGCGATGGACGAGCACATGCGGGTCGGGCACGAGTTCAAGACGATCGTGAACCACACGACCTACTCGTTCGGGATCGACGACCAGGAGTTCATGACCGCGTTCGAATGCGAGGAGCCGGCCGACTTCATGCACCTCATGCTCACGCTCCGCGAGAGCGAGGCGAGCCGGTACACCGAGCGCGACACGCCGATCTTCGTCGGGCAGCACGTGGAGATCCGCGCCGCGCTCGACGCGCTCGACGGCGCCCGGACCCGCGTCGAAGCCTAACGAGGCAGGAGAGGCACCCGGAAACTCACGGGCTTCGACCGGAGCTCGGCGCCCTTCCCGTCCCGGACAACCAGCCGATCGAATCGATGTCCTTGCAGCCAGTGCGCCTCAGGCACGTCAAACAGGAAAAACGCGGCATCGATCGGCTTTGAGACCCAGGTCAGCGGCTGACTCTCCACGGCTCCATCCTCGTAGTGGAGCTCGATCGTTTCCGCGCGGTCGACTCCAACTGAGCCCCAGACGAGGAACGGGCCCCCCTCGATGACGCCGCTCCGTGTGATCGGCCCCGCGACTTCGATGGTCGGCGACAACGGTGACGGCCCCCAGAGACAACCGAAGCCTCCGGGGTGGCGCGGCCCGACGAGTGCCATGCAAAAGCCGCCTCTCCTGTTCGGCGCGACCCAGAGCGTCAGCACCTGCCCGTTGTCGATCCTGCGTTCGAAGATCTTTCGCGTCTGCTCGTAGATCACGTGGTTCTCCAGTCCCGGCGGCGCGCCCACGTCCTGGCGTGCGAAGTCGAGCACCAAACGCTGAGGGGCGGGCTCGCTCTGGAAGAAATCGATGAACGTAGTTCGTAGCGCAAGAGCGGCCGGCACGAGCACGACTACCCCGAGAACGGCAGCGCCCAGAACCGTGAGACGCCGGCGCCTGCCACGCTTGCTTACACGCCGCAAGACATCCGGCCAGTCACCCTCCGAATCGTCTCGGATCTTCTCGAAGCGAGTCTCCAGGAAATCGTTCATTTCACTTCCTCCTCGACGAGTGCGTCGTGCAAGGACTCTCGGGCTTGGGCCAGCGTCGCGGCGACCGTTCCCTCACTCGTTCCGCAGATCCGCGCGATGTCTGCGTATGGCAGGTCTGCGAAATAGCGGAGAAAGACGACGAGTCGGCGTTGCGGCGGAAGAGCGCGCAGCGCCTCCGCAAGCGAGGGGTCGCGCTGCGTTTCGACCAGAGCCGGATCGAACGAGCCGTTGAGGCGCGCCGGGTCAAAGTCGGCACGCAGTCCGAGTGCTGTCCGGATGCCGATCCTCCAGACCCAGGTCTCGAGGGAGCTATCGCCCCGCCAGCGTGCCCGAGCGGCATAGGCGCGCGCGAAGGTCTCCTGGACTGCGTCGTGGGCACGATCCCAGTTGCCGGTGATCGTGACGAGCATGTTGAGAAACCGCGAGTACCGTGCGCGGTAGAGCTCCTCGATGGCGCGCGCTTTTTCATCCACGGTATTTAGAGCGCCCGCACGGGCTTTTCCTTTAGTAGCCGTACGTGTGCTGGCTACGCCAGGCCCGGAACATGGCGAAGCCGCTGACGCCGACGATCAGGAGAAAGACGAGTGCGTTCAGCCCCGTCGGGCGTGTGACGAAGTAGGCGCCGAGGGCGACGAGGAGGACAAGGGCGCCGCCGTAGAACGCGAGCCGCGTGTGCCCCGGCCAGACGGCGATCTCCTCGCGGCGGTCGCGCCAGAGCATGTACACGAAGAACGCGATCGCCAGGAAGAACGCGATTCCCGCGATCGCGTACAGCGCGGCGAGCGTGACGTAGAGGTTCAGCACGATCACGACGAGCGCGATCAGGGCGATGATCAGGAAGCCGCGAAGCGTCGGGTTCAGCTGTGACCAGAGGCGGCCCATCAGGCAGTTGTATACGCGCGGACGGCCAGCGCCGCGGCGATGAAGGTCGCGCCCGCGAACCAGCCGAGGCGCTTCCGGGGCCCCGCGGGGGCGTAGAACCAGGGGCTGAGGACCGCCAGGAGAGCGAATGTGCCGTACGCGTAGTGGAGCTTCGCGCTCGCACGACGGTGATCGGACAGAAGTAACAGGCCAAGCCCCACTTGCGCGATCACAAGCGTCTGGCTGAGCGTCAGCAGGTGCGCGAGCAAGCCGCTCGGAGTGGTGTGCCGGAAGTACGCGATCGCCCCCCACACGGCGGACACGAGCGTTACCGCGATCACGAAAAACGCGAGCGTGTGGTGGGCAGTTAGCATCGCATCGGAACTATGGTCGAAGAGGGGAAACCGGCACCGGACTTCGAGCTGGCGACCGACTCGGGCGAGCGCGTGAAACTGTCCGACTTCCGTGGCAAACCGGTCGTTCTCTACTTCTACCCCAAGGACGACACGCCCGGCTGCGCGGTCGAGGCCTGCGGCTTCCGCGACGCGTACTCCGAGTTCGAGAAGCGCGGCGCGGTCGTGCTCGGGGTGAGCCCCGACGATGAGGCGTCACACTTCAAGTTCAAGCAGAAGTACGAGCTGCCGTTCACGCTGCTCGCCGATTCGGAGCACACAGCCTCGGAGGCCTACGGCGTCTGGGGCGAGAAGAACTACGCAGGCAAGAAGTACTGGGGCGTCCAGCGCTCGACGTTCGTGATCGACGCCGAAGGGAAAGTCGTCAAGGTGATACACAACGTCAAGCCGGACGGCCACCCGGAGCAGGTGCTCGCCGCGCTGCCTTCGTGACCGACTCCGACTTCTCGCGGCGAGGGTTCCTGACCAAGGCCGGCGTCACGCTTGGCGCCGTGCCCCTGATCGGGCTCGTCCGCGTCGAGGACGCGCTCGCCAGTCCGCCGCCGACCGTCTACGACGTGACCGCGTACGGCGCGCAGGGCGACGGCACGACGGACGACACGAACGCGATCCAGGCCGCGATCGACGCGGCCAACGCGCGCGGCGGGGGCACGATCGTCTTCCCGGCCGGGAACTTCCTCATCACGCACCCGCTGACGCTCTACTCGAACATCGTCTTCCGCGGTGCGGGAATGCGCGCGACCGTGCTCAAGAAGGGCCCTCGAAGCTTCGCGTACCCGATGCTGATGAGCCCCAGCTTCGATCCACCCGTCGGAGATCCGCCGCCCATTCACACGTGGTCGCTCCAGAACCTCTCGCTCGACGGCAACCGCGACGCCGGAGCGCTGGGCAACGGCGTGCAGGCCTACGGCAACGGCTTCAGCCTGTTCAACGTCTCCATCTACAACTGCGGCGACCGAGGCCTCTTCAGCGCGTTCACGCTTGCCGAGCCGCCCGACGGCCATCCCCTCGAGGCGCAGCTCGCGAATGTCTGGATCCACCACTGCACGGGCGGCGGCATCTACTGGGACGGGCCGAAGGACTCGCAGTGGGTCAACATCGTCGTCTACAGCTGCGGGCCTCCGGGAGGCAGCGGCTCGACGACCAAAGGGGTCGAGGTTCGCAACCGGAGCCACGGGCTGCGGGTGGCGAACGGCCACGTCTGGGGCCTGAATCACGCGATTGCCTGGTACATCGACTGTGACGGCCCGAGCCTCGCGAACTGCACCGGCGAAGGCGCCGAACGCGCTCAGATCGTGGTCGTCGGGAACGACTCGGTGATCATGGGCGGCAAGTTCTTCGCAGCGCGCGCAGACAACCAGACGGTCGGCATCGAGGTCGGCGACCTCGCCGCCGGTAATGCGACCGCCGGGACCTTCATCAACACGAAGGTGATCAACTGCGAGCTCGGCTCGCTCAAGTTCACGAACGACAACGGGATCGGGCGCTACATGCTCAGCGTCTGGCAGATGGCGGGGAAGGCGGTCGTGGTCCGCGACGGCGCCCACATGAAGCAGAGCAACAGGCTCGACCTCCAGGTCTCCGGCGGCGCGAAGTACGGAGACCTCGGCGGGCTGCGGCCCGTCACGTTCCAGGACGACACGCTCGCCAAGGGGATGGTCGAGATGCGCGGCGACGTCCAAGCCGGGTCGCCGACGAGCAGGCTCGGCCTGTTCGGCTCGATCCCGCAGCCGCGAAGCACCGGCTGGTCGGCGAGCGGGGTCGCGGACGCGCGCAGCCTCGACGGCTCGGCCGATCTGAACCAGGTGCGCGCGGTGCTCGCAACGCTCGTCCGCGAGCTCGAGCGCTATGGGCTTCTCGGCGGCCAAACGCCGCGCGCCAAGCCCTGAAGAAGAGCTGACGAAATACGCGGAAGCGGCGATACGCTGACTGCGTGTTGACCACGTGTTGTGGGTAATGGCGGCTGTCCTGCTCGGAAACGGGTGCTACAGCTTCCTAGGGGCGCAGCGAATCGCCGACTCGTTCATTGACCCGCGCCGATTGAGATTCCGCAAGCGACCGATCTTTTGGCGGATGAATGGTGCCGCCTCTGCCTTTTCTCGGTCTGTTGATCCTGATCGTGGCAGCAAGAGCCTGACGCGAAAGCTAGCCCGCCCAGCCCAAAATGCGGATGAGAGGACTTGAACCTCCACGGGGTTTCCCCCACACGGCCCTGAACCGTGCGCGTCTACCAATTCCGCCACATCCGCGCGGCAGCTCGAGATTCTAGCCGCGGACTTCGGGGTCGGCCGGCGGGCGGAGCCGGGCTTTGCCCGAGCGCAGCCCACGGTGTGAGCGACATCGAGCAACTTCCTCTGCGAGTTGAGGCCGAAGGCCGACTCGCGGAGGCGACTCCACGGGGTTTCCCCGACACGGCCCTGAACCGTGCGCGTCTACTAATTCCGCCACATCCGCGCGGCTAGAGCAGTCTAGCGGCGTCGTTTTCCCATCTACCATGTCCGTTCTGAAGCGGGTCTTCCTCCTCTCGATTGCAGCGTTCGTGGTCCTGCCTGCCCTGTCGGGCGCGACCCGGTCGCACCCAGCGGCTGGTCCCGGACCGCTTGTCGAGGTCGTCGCGGTCCTGGATGCGCCGGCGCTCGCGGACGCAGGCGGCATGCGGACCTTGACCGCGCACGGCGCCGCCAGGAGGCTCGACCTCCGCGCGCCCGCCGCGACCTCCTACCTGCGGCGGCTCGCGTCGAGCCAGCGAGCGCTCGAGGCGCATCTCCGCAGCGAGATCCCGGGCGTGGTCGTGCGCCGTCGCTACGGCGTCGTCGTCGACGGGCTCGCGCTCGTCGTTCCGCAGCGAGAGCTGGCCGCGCTCGAACGGACTCCCGGGATCGCCCGCGTCTACCCGAGCGTCACCTATCACGCGCTTCGCTCATCGACCCCCGGCTTCATCGGGGCGCCCGCGCTCTGGGGGCCGAGGCTGACCTCCGCCGGGAACAGCGTGAAGATCGGGATCATCGACGACGGGCTCGACCGAACGCACCCGTTCTTCCGCGCGCGCGGGTACCGGATTCCCCGCGGCTTCCCGAAGGGCCAGCGGGCCTTCACGAGCGCGAAGGTGATCGTGGCCCGGGCCTTCACGCCGCGCTCGCCGAAGTGGCGCTACGCGCACCGCCCGTTCGATCCACTCCTGTCGGAGCACGCGACGCATGTCGCCGGCATCGCCGCAGGCAACTACCGCACGCTCGCGCACGGCACGCGCATTTCCGGCGTCGCGCCGAAGGCTTATCTCGGCAACTACAAGGCTCTGACGATCCCGACCATCTCGGGGCTCGGGCTCAACGGAAACTCGCCAGAGCTCGTCGCCGCGATCGAGGCTGCGGTCCGAGACGGCATGGACGTGATCAACCTCTCGCTCGGCGAGCCCGAGGTCGAGCCGGGCCGGGACATCGTCGCCAGGGCGCTCGACGGCGCGGCGGCTGCCGGCGTAGTGCCGGTCGTTGCCGCAGGGAACGACTTCGGCGAGTTCGGCTTCGGCTCGGTGCTCTCCCCCGCAAGCTCAGCTCGAGCGATCTCGGTCGCCGCCGAATCGCAGGCCGGCCCGGTGGTCGCCGGCTTCTCGTCCGGAGGCCCAACCCCACTCTCGCTCCGCATGAAGCCGGACGTGACCGCGCCGGGGGTCGACGTCCTCTCCTCCGTGCCGCGCCGAGAGGGGCTCTGGGCTGTCTTCAACGGAACCAGCATGGCGACGCCGCACGTGGCCGGGGCGGCGGCGATCCTGAGGCAGAGGCATCGAGGCTGGACGGTCGAGCAGCTGAAGTCCGCCCTCGTACAGACGGGCGGCCCGGTGTACAACGCGAACCTGGCCGACGAGGTCGAGGCGACGCGCGAGGGCGGCGGCACGGTCAACCTCGTCCGCGCGGACACGCCGCTCCTGTTCGCCTCGCCGACCGGCCTCTCGTTCGGGTTCGTCGCGCCGAACGGCTCGGCCTCGGCTCGCACGATCCGGCTGGCCGATGCGGGGGGCGGGGCCGGAACCTGGACGGTCGCCGTGACGCCTCAGCAGGCGCCGTCGGAATCGTCGGTAGCAGTACCGCCGTCGGTGACGGTTCCCGGGCAGCTCCTCGTCACCGCCTCCGCGGCGCCGGGAGCGACTCAGGACGACCACACGGGCTTCATCGTTCTCACGAGAGGAACCGACCGACGACGGATCCCGTACTGGTTCCGCGTCGCCGCTCCCGCGCTCGCAGGAGCCCAGGTGACGCCGCTGACGCACACCGGCACCTATCACGGGGACACGCGCGGTCACCCCGCTCTCGTCGATACATATCGCTACCCCGACGACGCCCGCGAGCTCGGGGTCTCCCGCTTCATGCGCGGCCCGGAGCAGGTGTTCAGGGTCTCGCTGCGCAGGTCGGTGGCGAACTTCGGGGTCGCGATCACCCGTAGCAATGGGCTCATCCAGCCTCGCGTCGTCCGTGCGGGTAACGAGAACCAGCTGCTCGGCGAGATCGCCCTCCCCTTGAACGCGAACCCGTACCTCTCGGGGTTCCAGTTTCCGATCCCGGTGGCGGGAGCGGCACTACCGTCGGCAGGGGACTACGACATCGTCTTCGACAGCGCGGCCGTCTCGGGAGCGGGAACGTTCACGTTCCGCTTCTGGATCGGCGACACGACGCCGCCGCGACTACGGCTGCTCTCGGCCCGCGGCGGCCTGCTGCGCATCTCCGCTCGCGAAGCGGGCTCGGGGATCGACACGAACACGCTCAGAGTGGCCGTCGACGGGGAAGGACGGCAGGCACGGTACGACGCTCGCCGGCAGCTCATCATCGCCTCGGTCCGAGGCCTACGGCGCGGGCGGCACAGGTTGGCCGTCAGCGTCTCCGACCATCAGGAGTCGAAGAACATGGAGAACGTGCGGCGGATCCTCCCGAACACCGGGCGCCTCCGCGCCGCTTTTCTTGTTCGCTAGGTCCTGTCGCGATCGCTCGTCGTGGGCAGCTGCGCGAGATCTCGCTCGACGCTGGCGGCGAACTCGTCGGTGTCCAGGTCGCCGTCGGTCTCGGTCCGTAGGAGCTTGAACTGAGCCTTCTGGCGACGGCGCGAGCGGGCCCGACGCCCCTCCCAGCCGAAGCGGGCGGTCAGGCGAGGCCATTCGGCAGCCACCAGGACGGCGACGGCGCAGGCGAGCAGAACGGTCCAGACCCAGCCCACAGTCCGATTGTAGCTGCCGTCTTGAGCGTTTCTCTACACCGGCATGATTGGAATGTCCCAGGCGTACGCGGCGGTGACGAACACTGCACCGGCCAGCGCACCGAGAAGCGCGAGCAGAATCTGCTGGACCCGACTCGCGCGCCTGACGGTCTCGCTCGCCTGACCCATCCGGTCGACGGTCCGTTCCAGCAGCCGCTCGGCCCACGCGAACTCGAGAGCGAGGACCGCGAGGCCAACAGCCGTCACCAGCAAGCCCGGCCCCGGGAGCGGGATCATCGCGAGGCCGGCGAGCACGACGACGAAGCCTGCGAACACGGCCGCCGCGCGAACGACCCGGCTGCGTTCCCGATGGCGCTCGCGGCGCGCCCGGACGCCGTCCACGAAGTTCCGACGAGGCCTCGACTCCATGAGCCAAGCCTAGCCGTGGCCCCCTCGAAGCTACCTCCTCGAGGTGGGCGGGCCGCGGCTGACGATCAGGGCGACGCGGGTGCCCTTATCTCGGTTAGTGCGCGTGAGCGTGCGCTTCCGCGCGTGCAAGCTGCCTGTCGCTCATCCTCGTCGCGAGCACCGCCGCGAGGGCGGTCGTGATCGGCATCGACGCGATCAGCCCGATCGAGCCGACGAGCGCGGCGATCACTTCCTCCGCCACTGATTCCGAGTTGATCGCGTCGGTAAACGGCGTGCCCCCGATAGAGAAGATCAGGAGCACCGGCAGCGAGGCGCCTGCGTAAGCGAAGACGAGCGTGTTGACGGTCGCGGCGATGTGGTCGTGGCCCACCTCGAGCGCGCCGCCGAAGAGCCCTCTGAACCCGAGCGACGGATTCACGCGGCGGAGAGCGATCACGGTCGAGGCCTGGCTGACTGTCAGGTCGATCAGCACCCCGAGCGCGCCGATCACCATCCCCGCCAGCAGCAGGCCCTGCAGGCTGATCTTCGTGTCCGTCGCGCCCAGGAAGTTCGCCTCCTCCGAGGCGGTGCCGGTCAGGTGCGCGAGGTGGGTGAACGCAGACGCGAGGCCGACCGCGAGCAGGAGGCTGAAGGCGGTGCCGAGCCAAGCGGCGATCGCCTTCGCGCCGACGCCGTAGCAGAGCGGGATCGTGATCAGCATCATCGCGAACGATCCCGTCAGCGCCATCGCGACGGCCGAGTGCCCTTCGAGGATCCCCGGAATCACGAACCTGAGCACGATCAGGATGCTGGCGACGAGGCCGATCAGCGCCCGCAGCCCGTGTAGGCGGCCGGTCGCGAGCAGGAGCACGACGAAGCCGATCCCGAGCCAGAGCATGGGCAGGCGGCGGTCGAAGTCGGAGAAGGCGTAGGCCGGGAGCTTCACCGTCGCGCCGACAGGCGGCGGCGGATTGTGGATGACCCGGATCCGATCACCGGCCTTGAGATTCCCGAGCCCCGGAATGGGCGTGATCGCGAAGCTCGTGCGGTTGCCCTTGTCGGGCCCGTCGAGCAGCTTCGCGGTGACGACCTTGCAGCGGCCGTTGAGGGACGTCGCACAGCTCTTCGTGACGACGTCGAGAACCTCCGCGCCGCGCGATTTCGTGATCTGAACGGCAGACGAGTGCTCGATGTGACCCTTGGGCCAGAGCGCGACGAGGAAGATGACCGTCGCAGCGGCCAGGGCTGCCAGCGCGATCAGCAGCAGGTTGACCACGGGCGAGCGATTTCGCCGAAACCGCCACCGCCTCGGTCGAGGAATCGCCGCCGGCTCCTGCTCGGCGTGCTCTTGGTGCACAAAGTTGATGGTGATGCCGCGCACGGACGGCAGACCCGCGCCGAGGTCTGACTCTTCGCGTCCATCCGATCAGGCAGCCGACGGCTTCAGGAACCGGCTGACGGCAACACGCGACGAGAATCTGCGATCACCGCACGGTGGCGTCGACACGACACCGAGGCTCGCTCTCGAGGTCACGGACGAAAAGATCGTCAGCGCCACCGACAGGCGCACCTTCCCTCGGGGAGCGCCGCACCAGTTGCGCCACTGAATGCCGACGACCACATGCCCGCGCCGAGGCAGCCGTCGCGTGGGTGCTCCCGGGGGAACCACACTCCCCCTCATGCGGACCGTCAGCGTCGGCAGCACCTGACTGCCGATGATCAGCGACGCGCGAATCGGCGCGACAGGCAAGGCGCAGGCCCGTCCACTTCTATTCGTCAGCGTGAGCGTTCCCAGTAGCGACTGAGTCGCACCGCTCACCTGCCCGCTCAGCTTTGCCTGCCCCCACGTGCAGTTCGCAAGAGCCGCCGCGGGAGAGGTCACAGTCGGCATGAGACCGGCGACGGCGGCACAGCCGAGGGCTGCGAGCATCCGGAGCCTCACCGAAGGCCGTCCGCGACGGCGAGGAGCTGCGCGCGAGTCAGATCCCCGGAGATGGTGAGCACGAGCCGGTCCGTGACCGCCCATATGTGCGGAATGGTACGCGGATCCAGGACGACGGCTGCTCTTGCGCCCCCGAAGGCGCCGCCGGCGAGCCGCACGTGCTCCCCGGGAAGAGCAAGCCCCTCGACCGCAAACGGATCGCGCCAGAGGCCCTCGGTTCGGAGCCGGGTCGTGACGGTGAACTGGTCGAGCCCGCGGCGGTAGGCGAGCGAGACGACGTTCCGGGAGGGAGGATTCGATCCGCCCGGACCCGTTGTCGAGGTCTTCCTCGCGACGGCGACGATCGCCAGCCTGAACCCGGCGGGGATCGTCCTCGGCACGAGCGGCCGGTAGCCGACGACTGCCGCTGCGTGTTGCAGACCGTCATGCGTGAAGCCTGCATCCGTCCGCAGGATCTCGGGATTCGCCGGAAAGCGAACCGTGAATTCGCCGACACCAAGGGGCTTGTCCACGACGAGCTCTGTCAGCGTCAGCTCGCTCCGGAATCGCCCGCGCAGGCTCGACACCACGTGCACGGGAAAGCCGCTGCGCTTGTCGACTGTGACCGTGATGCGATCGATATCCGGTTCGAGGGAGTTTGGCTCGACGCGAACATCGAGCCGCCAGGCGGGATGCCCGTGATACGTCACGTCTTGGACACGCGGCTCCCGGGAGGCGGCCAGCGCGCGGACGAGGGCCCCGAGCTCCCGGTCGAGCAGGAATTCGCTCGGCCCTTCATCGGGTGCTCCCGGAGCGAGTCCTGTCCGCTCGGCGTAGAAACGGCCGGAGCCGATCGACGCCGAGGTCGTGATCGCCCGCTCGACCCCCGCTGCGGCGTCGTACGCGAGATCCTCGGTTCCGTTTGCGTTCGTGAGACGGAAATCCCCTCGGCCGTCGGCTGCAAATGAGTACCGAGCGGTGACGACCTTGCCGGCCCGCGCGTCGAGGGCGCGGTAGACGAGCCGGCCACGCACCGATTGCGTCCCCGACAGCGTTCGCATCACTTGCGAGCGAACGGCGGCAGCCTCGGCCACTCCGGAGCCGTCGCGCACCTGCGCGAGCGCGAGTCCGAGAACGAAAGCGGCGGCTGCACCCGCGAGCGCGACGATCCCGGTGCGCCTCGTGAACGGGCGCAGCAGCCGGAATGTCTTCCCGCCTTGCTCAGCGAGTTGCGCTTCGAGCTCGGCGAAGAACGCCTCGCGATGCTCCGGCACTTCGAGCTCTCTCAGGGCTTCGCCCAGACCGCGATCGCGATAGTGAGTCCGGCCGTTCATGGGCACACTCCTTCTTCCAGGCTTCGTAGTGATCGCCTGAGCGCAGAGCGAGCGCGGCTCAGGCGGGACGCGATCGTCCCCACAGGGACGCCGACGACTAGCGCGGCTTCTTCGTAGCTGAGCCCTTCGGCATCGACGAGCAGAACGACCGCGCGCTCGGCTGTCGACAGCTCGGCCAAGGCTTCGGCCAGGGCCGTGCGGGACGTGACGAGATCGGCCGGATCCTGTTCGTCGAGTCCCGGCTCGCCTACAAACTCGACCGGCCGCGCCCGTCTCAGCCGATCGAGACACGTGTTATAGACCACGCGGTAGAGCCAGGTCCCGAGAGAAGACTCTCCGCGGAAGCGCGGGAGAGCGACGAACGCCTTGACGTACGCGTCCTGCAGGGCATCGTCCATCTCGTCGCGGTCGCCGAGCAGTCGATACGCCAGTCGGCGGAACCCGGGATCGAAGCTCCGGATCAGGGAGCCGAAGGCGCCCTCGTCTCCGGCGCGCGCCTTCTCGAGCAAGCGTTCGGGCCGATCGCGACGGTCATCGCTCATGTAGCAGTTAGACGCGCCGAGGAGAGTGTTCCTTCGCCGATCGTGATCCGGCAGTGCGGGCTCTTTGGAAGCTCCCGGGTTGGACTCGAACCAACAACCCTCCGGTTAACAGCGAAAGAACACTGGCCCACGGCGTACCGTCCTCCCGGTCAGCCCGCGAGCTCAGGGTGCCGGACCCGGACCCGTGCCGCGCGATAGCGGATCACCTCGTAGGCCACGACCAGCGAGCACACGGCGCTGACGAGGGCGAGCGCGGCGAGCGCGGGGATTGTGACTGCAGCCGGAATGAGCGCGAGCAAGGCGACCGCCCCGACCGTCCGCCGCCGAAAGACTCGACTGGTCGTCCGGAAGAGGAACGCGATGTGCCCGAGTAGGTAGAGCGCGGTGCCGCCGCAGAGCGCCACCGCGGGGACGGTGTCAAGCGTCTCGCCGACGTGACCAATCGTCGTTTTGAGGCCGAGGGCGAAGAGCACGATGCCAGCGACCATCGGCAGATGGAGGTAGTTGTAGGCGTCCCGGGCGAGCCGGGCCTGCTCGAGGCCGCTTGCCTGCATGAGACGCCTGCGAGCGAGGATCGCGGCCACGTCGAAGTAGAGCCACCAGAGGGCGGAGACCACCACCATTCCGAGCGCGGCCGCCACGATCACTCCCGTCACCAGCTCGAATCCTGCGCCGGCACCGATGGCGATGATCGACTCCCCGAGCGCGATCAGGATGATCAGCCCGTGCCGCTCGGCGAAGTGCTCGGGCGCGATCCGCCAGCCGCGGCCAATGCCGATAACGACCGGGCCGAAGTAGTCGATGCCAAGCGCGACCACCCATATCGCGATCCGCTCGTTTCCCTGGAGGAAGCCCGCCAGCAAAAGCAGCGAGGCGCCGACGATCGCGGTCGGAGCGAACCGGACAAGCGCGCTGTGGCGGTTGGGATCGTCGCGACCGGCGATGGCAGAAAGGACGAGATGAAAAAGACGGACGAGGAAGTAGGCGGCGCCGAACAGCACGGCTTCGTCGCCGAAGGCGCCCGGCACCGCCAAGGCGACCAAGAGCATCGCCAGCGTCGAGGTGAGCATCGCCAGCCGGACGCCGCCCTCGTCGACGTCTATCGCGCTCGTCAATGACGCGAATGTGGTCCAAGCCCACCAGAGCGCCGCCAGAACGAGCATCCCATGGAGGGCCCCGCGCCACGTCGGATCGTGCGCGAGCAGGCTCGTGACCTGGGTGATCGCGAACACGAAGACGAGGTCGAAGAAGAGCTCGAGCGGGGTGACCTGGTGCTCGTCGTCGCGCTCGAGCTCGCGCTCGCGAGATGACGAGAGGCTCACGCGGTCGCGACCCTCTACGCGCTCAGCCCCGGCAAGCTCGGCCCTTGGCACTCAGAGCTCGATCAGGACCTTGAGAGCTTCGCGATCGTTCATCGCCCGGTAACCGTCGGGCACGTCGTCGAGGGGGCCGACCCGGTCGAAGACACGGCCGGGCTCGATCCTGCCTTCGAGGACGTCCGGAAGCAGCTCCTCGATGTACGCGCGGGCGGGTGCGGGGCCACCGGCGATGGTGACATTGTCGAAGAACGTCCGCGATGCCTCGGGGATCGACTCCTCCTGAGGAACACCGACGCGGCCGACGGCTCCACCCACGCGAACGATTCGGAGGGCCGTGACGGTCGCCTGCTCGAGGCCGACACATTCGAGGACGGAGTGGGCGCCGAAGCCGTCGGTGAGCTCACGCACGCGCTCGACCCCCTCGTCGCCTCGCTCGCTGACGACGTCCGTCGCGCCGAACTCCTGCGCAATCGCGATCCGGTCGGGATGACGGCCGAGGATGATGATCTGCTCGGCGCCGAGACGTCCGGCAGCAATTACGCCGCACAAGCCGACGGCGCCGTCACCGACGACGGCGACGGTCTTGCCGGGGCCGAC
>Ga0066709_100001903_pt1 | contig 14541 bp, 12 predicted proteins | sample GraSoiAngelo_158_FD_79665 | JGI IMG/M metagenome (GOLD analysis project Ga0066709, IMG submission 79665) | Grasslands soil microbial communities from the Angelo Coastal Reserve, California, USA - 14_1009_16_30cm | ecosystem: Environmental > Terrestrial > Soil > Grasslands | place: USA...
ACGATGGACGACCCGGTCGGGATCGGCACGCGGCTTCGGCTGGCGCTCTCCATCTCGGCTTCGCCCCCTTAGCTCTCGATGACGGGCGCTCCATCGCGATCGAGCTCGAGCCGGTAGGCGAGCGGCGCAGCGACGGCGCCCAGGAATTCCGAGAGGCGCGCGTGGGTCTCCTCGTCGTCGACGCGAATCGCTTCGAAGTCTCCGGTGACGAGATCGCGAACCGACCGCAGCGCGAGGTCGAGCTCCCGGTGGAGCAGCGCGGGCGCCGAAGACGTCTCCACTTTCCGGAAGATCCGGTCGGCGAGCTCCGTCAGGTAGCTCCGGTCGGCCGCGAACTCCGCGCTCGAGCTCCCGGCAGCGGCGGTCCGCGCGATGAAGCCCCCGTCCGCCGGCAGCGCCTCTAAGATCTGCCGGAGCCGCTCGCGCTCGTCCTCGTCGGTGATCCGGCGGGAGATTCCGATCTCGCGAACGCCCGGGAGATAGACGAGCGTGCGGCCGGGCAGCGAAAGGTTCGCCGTGACGCGTGGACCTTTCCCCGCGAGGGCGTCCTTGGTCACCTGGACGACGAACTCCTGTCCTTCCTTGACGAGGTCGTCGATCCGCGGGCGGTCGGCGCGGTCCAGGCTCGCCTCTTCCGTTTCTCCATTTCCGTTCGAGTCGATCGAGGGAGGCAGGACGTCCTCGACGTAGAGAAAGGCGTCCCGCTCCAGGCCGATCGACACGAAAGCGGCCTGCATTCCGGGCAGCACCCGGTGGACCCGGCCGAGATAGATGTTGCCGACGAGCGCCTGCCGCGATCGGCGCTCGTGGAGGACCTCGACCGTCCGTCCGTCCTCCAGCAGCGCGACCCGGGTTTCGGGCGGCGTCGCGTTGACGAGGAGCTCTTTCCTCACGGGTTTGCGGAACGGGCGGCCGGCCGTACCGTCAAGCGTTGGCGAATCGGCGGTATTCGACCGCCAGGATGAGACCGATCCCGAGGAAGGAGGTCGCGACCGAAGAACCGCCGTACGACACGAGCGGCAGCGGAATCCCGGTCGTCGGAAGAAGCCCGATCATCATGGAGGCGTTTACGACCACCGAGAAGAACAGCATCGAGCAGATCGCGAGGATGAGGAAGACGCCGCCGCGGTCCCGGGCGACGCGGGCGAGCGACATCGCGCGGAGCAACAGCCCGGCGAAGAGAGCGAGCACGAGACAGACCCCGAGAAATCCCCACTCTTCCGCGATCACCGCCAGGATGAAATCCGTGTGCTGGACCGGAAGGAAGCGGAGCTGGCTCTGCGTGCCCGAGCGGAATCCTTTCCCGGCGAACCCGCCCGAGCCGACCGCGATCTTCGACTGCCGCACCTGGTATCCGGAGCCGAGAACGTCCGCCTCCGGGTTCAGGAAGGTACCGATTCGCGCCTTCTGGTAGTCCGCGAGGACGAACCAGCCGATCCCCGCCAGGAGCGCGATCGCCAGCACGAGCGCGATCCAGGCCCTCGCGGGCAGCCCGCCGAAGAAGAGCGCCATTCCGAGAAGCGGGAGGAAGGTCGCGGCCAGGCCCGCGTCGGGCTGCAGGAAAACGAGCAGGAACGGAATCATCACGATCGTGCCGACCTTCGCGACGGTCGCGAGCTTCATCCGTGTCTCGTCCGAGCTCTCGAAGAGGTAGGCCAGGAGCAGCGCCGTCGCGACCTTCGTGAGCTCGGCCGGCTGGAACTGGAAGCTTCCGACCCGGATCCACGATTTCACGTTCGCGATCCTCTGCCCGAAGAAGAGGAGGTAGACGAGGGGGATCAAGGTCACGCAATAAATGACGAACGAAAACTTCAACAGGACCCGGTAATCGAAGAGCACCGCGGCGAACATCGCGCCGAGTCCGACCAGGACCCAGATGGTCTGCCGGGTGGCGAGGCCGGAGAAGCGTCCTCCCTCGGTCGTCGACGAGACGAACAGGATTCCGAGGACGGCGAGCGAGATGCCGCAACCGAGCACGATCAGGTCGAGCCGGCGCGGGATCGGAAACACGCGGCGCATCATGGAGAGACCGCTTTCCGAGCGGGCGGCGCGGTCGCCGGCCGTGAAGACGCCCGCTGGAAACCGGGCTCGCCGGGGGCCGGCGGGAGCGGAATCCCGAAATAACGGGCGAGGAGCCGGCGGGCGATGGGCGCCGCAGCCGCGCTGCCATGGCCGCCGTGCTCGACGAACACGACCACCACGATCTTCGGATCGTCGATCGGGGCGAAGGCCGTGAACCACGCGTGATCCTCGAGAAGATGGCGATCGGCCCCCGCGCGGACGACGGACTCCCGTCCGACCACCTGCACCGTCCCGGTCTTGCCCCCCGCCTCGATCCCGGGGACCCGGGAGCCGAAAGCGGTCCCGCCCGGCTCGTTGACGACCGCCCACATTCCGTTCTTCACGATCGAGAGCCGCGTGGGATCGATCGCGAGCGATTTCTTCGGGGGCGAGTCGTAGCGCAGCCGGACGCCCGTCTTCGGATCCTGCGAAGCAAGGAAGAGGTGTGGCGTCGGCAGACGGCCGCCTTCGATCAGGGCGGAGACGGCGCGTGCGACCTGGAGAGGCGTCATCAGCAGCGGTCCCTGGCCGATCGCGAGGGAGATTGTCTCGCTCGGGTACCAGCGCGCGCCGCGCTTCGTCCGCGCCCACTCCTCCGATGGGACGAGTCCCGCCTTCTCGTGGGCGAGATCGAGCCCGGTCGGCTCCCCGAACCCGAAGGCGTGGGCGATCTCCGAGATCCGATCGACGCCCAGCCGCCGGCCGAGGTTGTAGAAGTAGACGTCGCACGACAGCTTGATCGCGTTGCGGAGATCCACCCAGCCGTGGCCTCCCTTGCGGTGGCAGTGGAACGTGCGTCCGTAGAACGTCGCATATCCCGGGCAAAAGACCCGCGCGTTCGGGTCGACCTCGTTCAACGCGAGCGCGCCGTATGCCAGGAAGATCTTGAAAACCGAGCCGGGCGAATACATGTTCTGGATCGCGCGGTTCTGGAGAGGCTTGTTCTCGTCGTTCAACAGACCGGACCACTCTTCGGACGTGACCCGCCGGGTGAACCAGTTCGGGTCGTAGGAGGGAGAGGAAACGAGCGCCAGGATCTGGCCGGTCTTCGGATCGAGCGCGACCGCGGATCCGACCTTGTCCGCGAACGACTCCTCCGCGATCTCCTGCAGGTCGCGGTCGAGCGTCAGGAAAAGGTTCTGTCCGGGCCGCGATTCGATCCGGCTCTCCTCGGCGATTTCCCGCGCGTGCGAGTCGACGATCACCCGCTTCTCTCCGTTCGTCCCGCTCAGGAGCTTTTCGTAGGAGCTTTCGATCCCCTTCTGGCCCATCCAGTCGCCCATCCGGTACTCGTTCGCCGAAGCGCGGATCTGGTCGGGCGTCGCTTCGGCCAGGTACCCGAGAACGTGGGCGGCGGAGCCGCCGCGCTTGTAGAGACGGCGCTGCGAGATCGAGACCGCGAACTCGGGATGCTCCGGCGCGCGGGCTTCCACTTCCGCGACCTCCTCCAGCGTCAGATTCTCGGCGATCGGGATCGGCACGAACTCGGGATATCGCCGGCCCCGGGCGACCCGGGCGCGGACCTGGTCCTCGGGCAGTCCGAGCAGGCGCACCGCAAACTCGACCGACGACTCGAGGCTTTTCGATTCCCGGCGATAAAGCTGGAGCGAGTAAGCCGGCTCGTTTTCGACGAGCACGGATCCTTTGCGATCGAGCACGTAACCTCGGGGCGCGGTCAGCTTGACCGAGCGGATCCGGTTGTTCTCGGAGAGGTCGAAGTAGTGGCCGCCCTGGACGATCTGGACGTACCAGTATGCGATCGCGAGCACCGCGAAGGAGCCGCCCACGGCCATCCGAGCGATCTCGATGCGCGAGGAGAGCTCGCGGCGGTTCTCGCGGACTTTCAGCATGCGCGATCGATCACCGACGTCTCCGGAGGCGACGACGTTCGCGCCATTCGCGCCACGGGAAGCTCCACGCTGCCTCGAGCGCGCCGGCGGTCGTGCCGGTCGCGATGGCGCGCCAGAGCGCCTCGGGAGCTCCGAGGACGATCGGAGAGCCGAGCAGAAGCGACCGCAGAACCGCGACGATCGCGTCGTTCGCCAGCGAGGTCAAGGCGATGACCCCGCCGACCGCGAGCGCTCCGCCGAGCACGACCCGCACCGACACGAACGCGAGCAGGTACCCGATCGCCGCTTTGGCGAAGGCGTTCAGGCCCAGCAGGGTCTCCGTCAGCGCGTCCTCGAAGAAGCCGGCCGCCGCCCCCGTCAGGACCGCTCGGCCGAAGCCTCCCGATCGGGCGACGACCGCGGTCGCGATCAAGAGCCAGTCGACCGGCCAGGCTCCCCGGTACTTCGTGGCGCCGAAGAAGAATTCGAGAGCCGTCGCCCCCGCCAGCAGCAGGGCGATGCGCCCGACTTTCACCGCGAAGCACTCGTTCCTTCCCCCGTCTCGCGCGCGGGAAAGGGCGCGAGCACAAGCACGTCGGTCAGCCGCGAAAAGGGCGCCGTCGGGACGAGGACGATGTCGAGGAACAGATTGCCGCCGTGGGAGACCGAAGCGACGCGCCCGATCGCGATGCCGCGCGGATAGATTCCGTCGATGCCGGCCGACTCGACGAGGTCGCCCGGCCGCACCCGCGACGTCGCCGGGATGTGGTTCAAGCGCAGCGCGCCGCGGCCGTCTCCGCGGACGATTCCGAGCTCGCCGGTCCGGACGATCCGCGCTCCCGCCGCTGCGGACGCGTCGAGGAGGAGCTGCGCCCGCGAAAGCGTCCGACCCGCGGTGACGATGCGGCCGACGAGCCCTTCCGGTACCGCGAGCGGAGCGCCGGTGCCGACTCCGGAAGAAGTGCCGACCCCGATCAGAGCGCTGTGGAGGCCGGCTCGGCGCTCGAGCAGGAGCACCGGGCCGCTGCCGACGACCAGCGGGAGGAAGGGCGCCGCGGCGCGCAACCGGAGCTCGCCCCTCATCTGTTGAACTTCGGCTCGGAGCCGGAAGAGCTCCACGTCCTTCTTCTCGACATCCCTCCGCAGGCGGGCGAGGTCGGATCGCGCGGTGAAGTTGTCCGTGACCGACGAGGAAGTTCCGGAAATCGCCCGGGAGACCGTCGTGACCGCGCGGGCGAGCGGCGCGGCCGCGGTCAGCATCCAGGACTGGAGGACCGAGCCCCGCTGGCCGCGGGCCGGAGCCTGCGCCGAGAGCGCCAGCACGCAGAGCACGAGCACCGAGGCGAGGAGCATCCCCGCCCGACGGGGGCGGTGAGTGACGTCGGCGCGGGCGGTCGGAAATCTCACGGCGTACCCCGCCTTACGTGATCGAGATCTTCCGCAACAGGTTCATGTCGGTGAGCATCGCACCGGTTCCGAGGGCGACCGAGGCCAGCGGATCTTCGGCATACGAGATCGGAAGTCCGGTCTCCTCCCGCAGCCTCCGGTCGAGGTTGCGGAGCAGCGAGCCCCCTCCGGTGATGATGATCCCTTCGTCCATGATGTCCGCCGAAAGCTCGGGCGGTGTCCGTTCGAGAGCGACCCGAACGGTTTCGACGATCGCCGCGACGACCTCGGCGAGAGCCTCCCGGACCTCCTCGTCCGTCAGGAGGAGCGTCTTGGGCACGCCTTCCACGAGGTCTCGGCCCTTCACCTCCATGGTCAGCGGCTCGTCGAGCGGATAGGCCGAACCGATCTCGATCTTGACCTGCTCGGCGGTGCGCTCCCCGATCAACAGGTTGTACTTGCGCTTGACGTACTGGATGATCGCCTCGTCCATCTCGTTCGAAGCGATTCGGACCGAGCGGCTGTAGACGATCCCCGCGAGCGAGATCACGGCGACGTCTGTCGTGCCCCCGCCGATGTCGACGATCATGTTCCCGGCGGGCTCGGTGATCGGAAGGCCGGCGCCGATCGCGGCCGCCATCGCCTGCTCGATGATGAAGACCTCGGAGGCGCCCGCCCTCAAGGCCGAGTCCTGCACCGCGCGCTTCTCGACCTGCGTGATCCCGGAGGGCACCGAAATCACGATGCGCGGCCGGACGAAGAGCGACCGCCCGTGCGCCTTCTTGATGAAGTGATCGAGCATCTTCTCGGTGACTTCGAAGTCCGCGATCACGCCGTCCTTCATGGGGCGGATGGCGACGATGTTGCCGGGCGTGCGTCCCAGCATTTCCTTGGCCTCGGTGCCGACCGCCTCGACCCGGTTCGTGTGGTTGTTGACGGCGACGATCGAGGGCTCGCGGACGATGATTCCTTTGCCGCGGGCGAAGACGAGCGTGTTCGCGGTGCCGAGATCGACCGCAAGATCGTTCGAGAACAGCGAGAACAGGGATCTCCAGGCCAAGAAGCCTCCTCGAAGCTCTAAAGCGTTTCCACGAACACGCGCATGCGGCGGATCGTCTCGTTGCCGGCGCCGTCGACCGCTTTGATCACGAGGATCGAGTAACCATCACGCTCGATCGTGATGGTCTTCTTGAAGCTCCCGTCGACCGCGACGTCGGCCGGCTCGGCGTTGACGGTGACGACCGCGCCCTTCTCGGTCTTTCCGAAGATCAGGAACAGGTTTCCCATCTGCTGCGGAGGGAGAACCGACAGCTCCGGCGGACTCGTGTCGCTCGCGCCGGTGTGGGCCGGCTCTTCGAGCATCCGGAAGCGGCGGACCGGGCTCCAGTCGGAGGAAATGCCGCTCTTCTCGATTGCGGCGAGCCGCCAGAAGTAAGAACCCTCCCTCGACACCTTGACGCGCGTCGAGAGCCCGGTTCGATCGTCGAGATCCACCTCGTTGGCGTCGGGTACGAACAGGCGGGAGCGCGAGATCTGGATACGGTAACGGGCCGCTTCGGGCACGCGCGACCACTTGAGCTCCACGTCCCCCGCGGTCACGACGTCGAACGTCCGGTTGTCCGCGGGCAGGAGCGGGAGCGGCGCCTCCGGCAGCGCCACGCGCGGGGAAAGGACACCGGTGCGGGCCGCGGCGATCACCCTCTGGCGGCCTTCCAGAACGACCGTGTTGAGTCCCGTCGAGACCGTCGTTTTTCCGCGGTAGGTCGTCACCTCGGTCTTCTCTCCCTGGGCGACGTCGACCGAAACGCGCGAATCCTTGTCGACGGCGGCGGTTGCGTCGTCGGTCGTGATGGTCGACGGCGACGCGGACGTGTACACGTTGACCGCGCCCGAGACCATCTTCACCTCGCTGCCGCTCGCCTCGGATGCGCTCGGCCGCCGGACCTCGAAGAGTGAGCCCGGTCGGATCGTGAACAGTGTTCCATCCGTGAACATGATCTCCGCCGAGCCGTTGTGGCCGGTCCGGATGAAGTCGCCGTCGAAGAGGGGCTGTCTCTGCCGCGCCGACTCGAACGTCGACCGGCCGGCCCTCTGCAGCGCCACGTCGCCTTCGACGAAGATGAAGGACGCGTCGCCGTTCTCGTCCGCTCCCCACCCGCCGATGACCCGGCGGGAGTACGACTCGGACTCGACCGCCAGGCGAAATGCCTCCTCGAACCGGGAGTCGCCCATCGAGTTATGCGCGTCCTGAAGGAAGTTGCGGGCCCGCGCGATGTTCGAGCCGGGTCGCACGGTCCCGGCGATCCGGGTGGCTTTGTTCAAGAGTCCGGTCGCGCTTTCGATCTCGGTGCGCGCGCGGTCCTCCGCCGACGGGCGGGCCTTGACGTACGCGCGATATCCCAGGACGCTTCCAGCCGCGACGACCACGATCACGATGCCCCACGTCGTGATCCTTCGTATCGGGATGATGAACCAGTCGAGGTCCGCTCCTACGAGCTTCCGTCTCCGCATAACTTTCGTGATTGGCGAGACTTACCCTGTCTGTTTATAGCACACTCGCCGGACGCCCTGTTATAGTCGCCGGCTCCGAAAAGGAGCCTCGAATGCTCAAAACCATGCGCGCCAGCTTCCACCAGCTGAAGTGGACGCTGTTCGCCGTGATCATCGTTTTCGTCCTCGGTTTCGTTTTCTTTTCCGGCTCGAACTGGGGCGGAAACGCCTCGAGCCAGGTCGTCGCGAAGGTCGGCGGCGATCAGGTCTCGGCGGTCGAGTTCGACCGGGTCTACCAGAATCAGGTCCAGAAGTACCGCGAACTCTACAAAGGCAGCTTTTCTCCGGACCTCGCGCGAGCCCTCGACCTGCCGCGGCAGGTCTTGGACGGCATGATCGAGCGGAAACTGCGACTGGAGGCGGCCCGGCGCCTCAAGCTGACGGTCTCCGACGACGAGCTCGCCCGCGCGATCGCCTCCCTCTCGTACTTCCAGGAGAACGGCCAGTTCATCGGAGCCCAGCGCTACAGCGAACGCCTGCGGCTGGCGGGCATGTACCCGGAGACCTTCGAGGAAGGGGTTCGCGAGGACCTGCTCGTCGAAAAATACGGAGCGCTCGTCAAGGCGAGCGTCGCCGTCCCGGAGGCCGACGTCCGGAAAGAATTCTCGGCGAAGAACGACAAGGCCACGATCGAGTACATCCTGGTTCCGTCGAGCCGGATGGAGAGCGCGGTCGAGCCGTCGGAAGCCGACCTCAAGGCCTACTACGAAAAGAACCGTGAGCGATATCGCTCCCCCGAACAGCGGCGCGCGAACTATCTCCTCGTCGACAAGCTGAAGGTCCGGGCGAAGATGCCGGTCTCCGACGCCGAGGTTCGCGCCGAGTACGAGGCGAAGAAAGCGACTTTCGTGGTCCCCGAGCAGGTGAACGCTTCCCACATCCTCGTCTCGGTCGATCCGAAAGGCGGACCGGAAGCCGACGCGAAGGCCAGGGCGAAAGCCGAGGCGCTCGCCGCGCGCGCGAAGGCCGGAGAGGACTTCGCGAAGCTCGCGACCGAAAACACCGACGACCCGAACGGCAAGGAGAACGGCGGCCAGCTCCCTCCCTTCGGCCGCGGCCAGATGGTTCCGGAATTCGAGAAGGCCGCCTTCGACATGAAGCCGGGTGAGATCCGCGGACCGGTGAAAACGAGTTACGGATACCACGTCATCAAGCTGACCGCGAAGACCGCCGCGGGCACGAAGAGCCTCGAAGACGTTCGCTCCGGCATTTCGGGTGAGCTCGCGGAGCGCAAGGCGACGGCCGAGACGGACCGGATGGCCCGCGAGCTCGCGGGCAAGGTTCGAGCGCTCAAGACGAAGTCGGACGAGGAGCTTCGCAAGCTCCAGAGCGACGTCGTGACCTACAACACGACCGATTGGTTCTCCAAGAGCGGCCCGATCGCGGGAATCGGCGCGAACGCTGACTTCTCGAAGGAAGCGTGGTCGCTCAAGGTCGGCGAAGTCTCGACGAAGCCGATCTCGACTCCCCGCGGCCCGGCTTTCGTCCGGCCTCTCGCCGAGCGTCCGGCCGGCATCCAGCCGCTTGCCGAAGTCCGGGCGACCGTCGTGGAGGACTGGAAGTCGGAGAGACGGCAGAAGGACGCGTTGGAGAAGCTCGCGCCGGCCGCGAAAGAGCTCGGGTCCGGCACCTCGCTCGCCGATCTCGCCAAGCGCTACGAGACCGAGGTGAAGACGACTCCGGAGTTCGGACCAGAGGGTCCGGTGCCCGACCTGGGCGCCGCCCCGCGCCTTCTCGAAGAAGTCTTCAAGACGCCTTCGGGGCAGGCGGGGTCGCCGGTCCCGGTGCCGTCGGGATTCGTTCTCTTCCGGGTGCTCACGCGCGCGGAGGGAAACCCCTCGGCTTTCGCCACGCAGAAGGCGCAGCTCACCGATACGCTCCGCGGGAAGGAGGCGGAGCGGTTGATCCGCGCGGTCGTGGCCCAGATGCGCGCGGATCGCAAGATCGAGATCAACGAGGAGCTCTTGAACTCCTTCCTGCCGGCGCAGCAGAAGACGAGACGGGGGTAGGCACCTTAGACTCTCATCTGTGATCGGCCGCCTCGTCGGGCGTCTCGCGTCGAAGGCGACGGATCACGTGATCTTGGACGTCGGCGGCGTCGGTTACCTCGTCCAGATCCCGCTCTCCACGTTCTACGAGCTGCCGGAAGCGGAAAGTCCGGCTTCCCTCTGGATCCACACCCACGTGCGGGAGGACGCTCTCGCCCTCTACGGTTTCCTGACCGAGCGCGAGCGTTCTCTCTTCCTGATGCTCATCGACGTTGCCGGGATCGGCCCCCGCGTGGCGCTGACGGTCCTCTCCGGAATCCCTCCGACCGACCTCGTCGAAGCGCTCCGCGGCTCGGACGTCCGGCGGCTCATGGCCGTTCCGGGCGTGGGGAAGAAGACGGCGGAGCGCATGGTCTTGGAGCTCGCGGAGAAGGCTTCGAAGTTCGCGGGCGAGCCGAGCGCCGTGCGACCCGCGGCCGTTGCGACCGAAGACGTCGTCTCGGCTCTGGTGAACCTGGGCTATCGGAAGGGCGATGCCGAGCGCGCGGTGGATGGGATCGGACGCGCGGGCGCGCCGAAGGACTTCGGCGATTACCTGAAGCTCGCCTTGAAGAAGCTCACCGGAGGTTAGATCCGCGCGTGCTAATTTGAAGTTCGACGACATGGTGGACGAGAAGGAAATCCTCTCCGGTACGGCGCTCGCGGACGACGTCGCCGTCGAACCCACGCTGCGCCCGAAAATCCTTTCGGAGTACATCGGGCAGACCAAGGTGCGCGAGAACCTCGACGTCTTCCTGACGGCCGCGCGCGGAAGGGGGGATCCGCTCGACCACGTCCTGCTGACCGGTCCCCCCGGCCTCGGCAAGACGACGCTCGCGTACATCATCGCGCACGAGCTGGGGACCGGCCTCCGCATCACCTCCGGACCCATGATCACGCGGGCCGGCGATCTCGCGGGGATCCTGACCAACCTGCAGCCGCGCGACGTGCTCTTCTTAGACGAGATCCACCGTCTGAGCCCGGCCGTGGAGGAAATCCTGTATCCGGCGATGGAGGACTTTCGCCTCGACGTGATGATCGGCGAAGGCCCGATGGCCCGTACGATGAAGCTCGACCTGCCGCCGTTCACCCTCGTGGGCGCCACGACGCGCCCGGGCCTCCTCTCTCAGCCGCTGCACGGGCGTTTCGGAATCGCGCTGCGTCTCGACTTCTACGACGTGGAGTCGCTCGCGAAGATCGTCGAGCGCTCGGCGAAAATCCTCGGCATCTCCATCACGCCGGAGGCGGCGCGGGAGATCGGCGGCCGGAGCCGGGGCACGCCGCGTATTGCCAATCGGCTGCTCCGGCGGCTCCGCGACTTCGCCGAGGTCGCGGGCAAGGGCCGGATCGACCTTCCGACGGCGCGGGAGGCACTGTCACGGTTGGAGGTGGACGAGCACGGGTTCGACGAGCTCGACCGGCGGATCCTCGCGACCATCATCGAGAAATTCGGCGGCGGGCCGGTCGGCATCAACTCGATCGCCGCCTCGCTCGGCGAGGACAGGGGAACCCTCGAAGACCTGTACGAGCCGTACCTCCTCCAGGCCGGATTCCTCCAGCGCACACCGCGCGGCCGGATCGCCTCCGCGCAGGCGTATCGACATCTCGGGATCCTCCCTCCCCGGAAAGAGGGATCGCTTTTCTGACTCCGGATCTGTCAGCCAAAAAATGAAGCGCGGCGTCCTGATCTACAACCCGACTGCCGGCCAGCGCGATCTCGCGGCGCAGATGCTCGCGCTGATCCAGAGAATGCGGGCCCAAGGGCTCGAGCTCGAAAACGCGCCGACGACCGCGCCGGGTCATGCGACCGAGATCGTCCGTTCTCTCCTGCCTTCGGGGGGTCTCGACGTGGTCGCGGTCTGCGGCGGCGACGGGACCATCTCTGAAGTCGCGGGCGGGCTCGTGGGCTCGGATGTGCCGCTCGGCGTCCTGCCGGGCGGAACGTCGAACGTGCTCGCCCGCGAGCTCTCGATCCCGCTGGCGCTTGAGTCGGCCGCCCGGCTCCTCTTGGACGGAGAGCCGCGCCCCGTTCGGATTCTCTACGCGAACGAGCGGCCGTTCCTCCTGTGGGCCGGCGTCGGCCTGGACGCGCGGATCATGAGAAACATGAGCCTTTTCCTGAAGCGCTGGTTCGGCCGAACCGGGATCTTCTTCACGGCCGGCCCGGAATTCCTGCGGTACGAATTCCCGCACCTGGAGGTGACGATCGACGGCGAGACCTACGAAGCCACGTTCGCGGTCGTCTCCCACGCGCGCCTGTATGGGGGGGACTGGGTGATCGCGCCGCGCGCGCGTCTCGACTCGGACGAGGTGGAGGTCATCCTCTTCTCGGAACGGGACCGCTGGAAGTTCTTCTCGCTCTTCCGCCAGATTCAGGTCGGCCAATCAGGTCACCTCGAAAGCGGTCTCGCGCGCTCCGTCGCCGGCAAGTGCGCGACCATTCGATCGCTCGAGAGCTATCCGATCGAGGTCCAGCTGGACGGCGACTGCGTCCTGGAAACGCCGGTCACCTGCCGGGTCGGAGACCAGAGCATCTCGATCCTGACGCCGCGAAACGGGAGTCCCGAGACCTAGGACTTCGGCTGACCCGCCCGGACGGTCTTCTCGACCTCGGCGGCCTCGCGCGGAATGAAACACGACAGGCACTCGTAGCCGTCCTTCGTGACGAGCACGGTGTCCTCGATGCGGACGCCGATGTTCCACCACTTCCGATCGACGCCGGGCGCGTTCGCTCCGATGTAGATGCCCGGCTCGACGGTGAACACCATGCCGGGCTCGAGCGGCCGGGAGGCGGTCCCGACGGTGTAGCTGCCGGGATCGTGAACGTCGAGCCCGACCCAGTGCGATACGGGGTGTTTCGTGAAGACGCGCTGCGCGTCGTCGCGCACGATCTTGTCGGGATCGCCGGACAGGAGGCCGAGCCGGACGAGCCCCTGCGTCTGGACGCGCGCGGCCGCCGTCCCGACCCGCGCGTGCGGAGCGCCGGGCCTGATCTCCGCCATCGCGGCCTTCTGCGCAGCCAGCACGACGTCGTAGATCGCGCGCTGCTCCCGGCTGAAGCGGCCGTTCGCCGGATAGGTCCGCGTGATGTCGGTCGCATAGTCGCCGTATTCAGCTCCCGAGTCGTTCAGGACGACGTCGCCGTCCCGGATCTCGCGGTCGTTCGCGTCCCAGTGCAGGAAGACGGAATTCGGGCCGGATGCCACGATCGAGGGGTACGCCATGCGGCGCACGCCGTTCTGCGCGCAGTACCCGTCCAGCGCCTGCTGGACCTCGAACTCGTATCGGCCCGGCGCTGCCGCTTTCATCGCCAGGACGTGCCCTCGCCCCGTGATCTCGGTCGCGCGGCGGATGAGAGCGATCTCGTCGGCGTCCTTGACGACCCGCAGCTCGTGAAGGAGCGCACGCGCGTCGACGACCGTCGGCGGCGCGGCGTCGTCCGACCGGGAGGCCATTGCTTCGCGCAGCTCTTCCGCCCACTTCCCGTCTCCCCCGTCGGAGAGATAGACCTTCTCGGCGCCGGCCAGGTAGCCGGAGAACGCGCGAGAGCCCGGATCCGAGCGGACCAGATGCTCTCGGAACTCCTCCGTGGAAAACGCCGCGTCCGCGCCGTAGGCGGATGCCGCCTCCTGCGGGCCGATGCGCGGTCCCTCGTACGCTTCGGCGTGGAGATCGTGTGGCCGGACGAAGACCACGTAGCGCCGGCCGTCCGAAGCGTTGGGGCGGAAAACGAGGATCGCCTCGCGCTCCTCGATGCCGCTGACGTACCAGAAGTCGGAATCCTGCCGATAGAGGTACTCGACGTCGTTCGACATCATGCGGTCCGGCGCGGCGCGCAGGATCGCGATCGAGTTCGGCGGCAGCCTGGCGAGGAACCGATCGCGGTGCGCGCGGAACATCGACGCCGGAGGCCGGAGGGGGGGGAAGTCGAGCGCGGTGGCTGCGGCGAGAGGACCGAGGAGGAGGACGAGACCGACGAAGTTTCTTGGGTGGTTGGTCCTGGATTTCCGGTCCTTCATCTCTTGGAGATGAATGACCAGGGCGCCGGAGCCGCGGCGCCCGCCGCGACCTCCGGACGCACCACGGCGTCGATCCGGCCGCGGTGGGTCTTGAGCAACCGCCGCACCGGCGTTCCCGCCGCCGCTTCTTCGAGAATGTCCGCCGCGGACTCGTCCGCCTTCGCGAGGTAGGCCTCCCAGACAGCTTCCCCCACCGGCATGCCGCGGAAGACGACGTTGCCGATGCGCGCGAGCTCGCGCTGCAGGTAGGCGAGCTTCTCCTTGAGCGACGCGTCGTCGGCCAGGGACTCGTCCTCGTACGGCGTGTGGGGCTTCGGGATGAAAGGGTTCACGGACGGGACGAGCTCCGCGACGCGGCCGAAACGCCGCCCTTCCGCGACCGCGATCTCGTGCAGGTCCGCGACCGTCCGCACGATGTCGTGGACGTCGTCGTCGGTCTCGGAGGGAAGCCCGACCTGGAGGTACAGCTTCAGGCGCGTGAACCCGTGCGCGAACACCAGCCGCGCCTTCTCGCGCAGCATCGCGTCGGAGACCTTCTTGTTCACATGGCGCCGGAGCCGCTCGTTGCCGGCTTCCGGCGCGATCGCGAGCGCGCGCTCGCCCTGGCGGGAGAGGACTTCGAGGATCGGAGCCTCGATCGCGTCGATCTTGATCGACGAAAGGGCGATG
>Ga0066709_100001904_pt1 | contig 14537 bp, 8 predicted proteins | sample GraSoiAngelo_158_FD_79665 | JGI IMG/M metagenome (GOLD analysis project Ga0066709, IMG submission 79665) | Grasslands soil microbial communities from the Angelo Coastal Reserve, California, USA - 14_1009_16_30cm | ecosystem: Environmental > Terrestrial > Soil > Grasslands | place: USA...
ACGGCTCAGGACATCGCCGAGATCTTCGACGCGCTCGGCGGCGAGCTGAACGCGGCCACGTCGCGCGAGCACACGGTCGTCTACGTGCGCGTCGCCGACCACCACCTCGAGCAGGCGCTCGACGTGATGAGCGACATGGTCTACGCGCCCACCTTCGCCGACCTCGACTCCGAGCGCGAGGTTGTGCTCGAGGAGATCGCGATGTACGAGGACACCCCACACGAGCTCGTGCACGACCTCCTCTCCGAGGCGGTCTTCGGCGACCACCCGCTCGGCCGGCCCGTGATCGGCACGGCCGACGTCATCTCCACGGTGGGGCGGCGCGCGCTGACGAGCTACCACCAGACGATGTACGCCGCCGGGAACGTCGTCTTCGCAGCGGCGGGAAACCTGCGGCACGACGACCTGCTGGCCCTGCTCGAGCGCGCCGAAGCCAAGCAGGCTGACCCGCCCGCCCGCGGCCGGCGCGTGCGCTCGCCACTCGTCCGGCCGCCCCGGCCGAGCATGCGGTTCGAGCGCAAGAAGACCGAGCAGTACCACGTCTGCCTCGGCGCTCCCGGCATCGCGCGCTCCGACCGCCGGCGCTTCGCCGCGTCGCTCCTCGATGCGCTCCTGGGCGGCTCGGCATCCTCGCGGCTCTTCCAGGAGATCCGGGAGAAGCGGGGCATGGCGTACGCCGTCTACACGTTCGCCTCCCAGTACACGGACACGGGCCTGATCGGCTTCTACGTCGGGACGCGCGCCGAGAACCTCGCCGACTGCCTCGAGATCGCCAACGAGCAGATCAACGAGATCGCCGAAGGCAAGCTGCGCAAGGGCGAGCTCGAGCGCGCGAAGGAGAACCTGAAGGGCCGCATCCTGCTCTCGATGGAGGCGACGTCGAACCGGATGAGCCGGCTCGGGAAATCGCTGATCACCGACACCGAGCTGCTCTCGATCGACCGCATCGCCGCGGAGATCGACGCGGTCACGGCCGACGCTGTCGCCGAGCTCGCGGGAGTCCTGCTCGCGCCCGAGCGGCTCTCGGCTGCAGGCATCGGCCCGGGCGAGGAGCGCTTCCGGGAGGCCCTGCGCCGAATCAAGCCGGAGCTTCCCGCGCGCGCGGCGGCGTGAGAGTCGCGCTGCTCGGATACCAGGGCAAGGTCGGACGTGTTCTGCAACCCGCGCTCGAGGCCGCGGGGCACGACGTGAAGGGCATCGGCCGGCACGATCCGGTCGAGCTCGAGGGGGTCGACGCGGCGGTCAACTTCACGCGGCCGGATGTCGCCTACGCGACCGTTCGCGCGTGCCTCGAGCAAAGTGTCCCGAACATCGTCGGCACGAGCGGGCTCGGCAAGGAGGAGCTCGGGGAGCTCGACGGGCTCGCGCGGGAACGGGGGGTTGCGCTCTTCGTCGCGCCCAATTTCGCGATCGGCGCGGTGCTGATGATGCGCTTCGCCGCGGAGGCCGCGCGACACCTGCCGCGCGGCGAGATCGTCGAGCTGCATCACGAAACGAAGCTCGACGCGCCCTCGGGCACGGCGAAGACGACCGCAGAGGCCATGGGAGGGGAGGTCCCGATCCACTCGGTACGCCTTCCGGGCCTCGGGGCGCACCAGGAAGTGCTCCTCTCGGAGCCGGGTGAACTGCTCACGATCCGCCACGACGCGCTTTCGCGTGAGGCCTACGTGCCGGGGGTGCTGCTGGCGCTCGAGCGGCTGTCGAGCCTGCCGCCCGGTCTCACGCTGGGGCTTGATCGCCTGCTCGAAGCTCGCTGAGTGCTCGGCGCGGTTGAGTTGGGGCCGCGGATGTGACAACCTTCTGGTTGCAGATGAAACAAGGTGGGTCGAACCTCCGCCGCCTGATGACGGCAGCGCTCCTTACCGGAGCGATCGGCGCCGCCCTCTTCGCGACGACAGCGGGGGCGAACCACATCGGTAACGCCTTCTACAACGGCACCCATTCCGGTCCGCCGCCGGGACAAAGCGGAACGGTCGAGTTCGTCACTAATGGGAGCGGAACAGAGATCGGGTACTTCCGGCTCAACAACATTGCCGGCTCGATCTGCATCTTCACGTACTTCCAGTTCAACGGCCCGATCGCGATCTCGAGTGTCGTCGAGCCGCATTCGTTCACCGCGTCAAGCGGAGCAGCAACCCTCTCGGGAACCTTCCCTGCACCCCAAGCGGCACAGGGAACGGCCCATCTCTCAGCCCCATTCCCTCCGTACGGCACTTGCACCGCAGACGTGACGTGGACTGCGACGACCACGTCGGTGCCGCCACCGCCACCGCCACCGCCTCCCCCTCCACCGCCTCCACCACCTCCACCACCACCGCCGCCTCCACCGCCTCCCCCGGCACCGGTCAAGTGCGTGGTGCCGCGGGTGATCGGCCTGACGCTCCGCCGCGCGAAGACGAAAATTCGGGCCAGGCACTGCTCGGTCGGGCGCATCCGCCGGACCCAATCGAGGCGAGTCGGCCGCGTAATCGGCCAAAGCCCCAAGCCCGGAGCGGTCAGGCGCCGCAACTTCCCGGTCAAGCTCGTCGTCGGCCGCCGCTAGCCCCGCGCGACGGGCGACGTAGACTACGGCGCCAAATGCTCGGCGAGGTCCTGACCGCGATCGTGACCCCGTTCGCAAAGGACGGCTCCGTCAACTATGAGGGCTTCCGGGCGCTCGCCCGGCACCTCGTCGACGACGGCTCCGACGGCTTCGTCGTGGCCGCGACGACCGGTGAGTCGCCGACCTTGACCGACAAGGAGAAGCTCGGGCTCTGGGAGGCGGCCGTCGACGAGGTGGGGGAGAGGGCGAGCGTGATCGCGAGCACCGGGACCTACGACACGCACCATTCGGTCGAGCTGACGAAGGCTGCGCACGCGGCCGGGGTCGACGGTTTCCTCGTCGTCACGCCGTACTACAACAAGCCGCCGCCGCGTGGCCTCGTCGAGCACTTCAAGGCCATCTCGGCCGCGAGCGACAAGCCGATCGTCGTCTACAACATCCCGCAGCGGGTCGTCGTCAACATCGAGCCGGAGACTATGATCGAGCTGGCTCGGATTCCGAGCGTGAAGGCGGTCAAACAGGCGACGGAGGACCTCGACCAGGCGAAACGGATCGTCGCCGAGACCGACCTCGATCTCTACGCGGGCAGCGACCACCTCGTCTACCCGTTCCTCGAGCTCGGCGGTGTCGGCGGAGTCCTCGTCTACACCCACCTCGTGGGGCCGCGCGTGAAGGAGATGATTCGGCTCTACCGCGAAGGCGATGCCGACGGCGCGCGGGCAATCGACGAAGAGCTGAAGCCCGTGATCGACGCTCTGGGCGTGACGATCAACCCGATCCCCGTGAAGGCGGCCTTGAACATCCTCGGGCACGAAGTCGGGGGGCTGCGCCTGCCGCTCGTCGAGGCGGGCGACGACGAGCTTGCCGAGATCCGCTCAGGCCTCGAGCGTGCGGGCCTGAGGGCGACGACCGCGGTCTAGCTTCCGCTCGCTCTTCTCGCGCGGTGGCTGCTGCCGGACGACGACAGCCTCGGGCGCCTCGCCGAACGCGACGCCCAGCGGTCCGAGCCGGGACTCCAGGGCCGGCACGACGTGGGCCGGCGGCTGGTCCGGCCCGCAGAGGACGAGGAAGCCGACGAGAGCGCTGTTCTCTCGCCGTAACGGGATCGCGACCGCGGCGCCCGTTCCGGGCAGCTCGCGACCGTCGTCCACCGCGACTTCCGCACCCGACTCCGCCTCGCGAAGCAGCCAGCTGACCAGCGAGGTCTCGGAGGGCGCCTCGCCGCCGCGCTCGAGCTCGATCACCCCGGCCGAGCTCTCGTCTTGCCACTTCACGAGTGCGGCATAGCCCAGGGCCCAGGCTTGTTCGACCGCGTCGACGACGCTGCCGAAGATGTGCCCCTGGTCGCCGGGAACGCGGACGGCGTTGTCGAGCGCGACCCCGAACCGCGCGGCGCGGCGACGCGTGAGGTGCCAGAGCTTGAGACCCGTGAGCGCGACGACCGCACCGGCCGCGGCCAGCGGCGTCAAGCCGGTGCCGAGGCCGACCAGGCAGAGACCTCCTCCGGCGAGGGCGACGAGCTCGGCTCGATGGGAGGCGACCGCCGGGCCGGCGACGCTCGGACGCGGCGGAACCGATGCATCGCGAATCGCCGCGAGGTCCTCGAGCGAAACCACGTCGGCGGGATCCTGGCGTCTCTGGAGTGCGACGAACGCCTTCGCGATCACCGGGTGGAACTGCGTCCCGCTGCCGCGCTCGATCTCCTGAAGCGCCTCCTCGCGGGTCAGCCGCCTTCGGAAGGGCTTCTCCGTCGTCATTGCGTCGTAGGCGTCGGCCAGGATTAGGAAGTGCGCGGCGAGGGGGATGTTCTCCTGGTTCACCCGGTAGTAGCCACCCCCGTTGTAGCGCTCCCGCTGGTACTCGACGGCCTGGGCCTGCTGCGCGGCGAAGCGGAAGCGCTGGAGCAGGCGAGCGGAGAGACGCGGCGCGCGCCAGACGGTGCCCCATTCGGCCGGGCTCAGCTTTCCGGGCTTCCGCAGGACGGCCGCGTCCACTGCGACCTTGCCGAGGTCGTGGAGCCGACCGGCCCACCAGAGGCGCTGCACCTCGGTTGCCGGGAGGCCGAGCGCTCGGGCAAGGTCGTGAACATGGCGAGCCACGCGTAGCGAATGGCCGTATGTCGAGGGGTCGCGCTCGTCGACGATGTTCGCGAAGGTCTCGAGCGCCGACGCCATCTCGCGCCGGAGAGCAACCACCCGGCTGTAGAGACGCTCGATCAAGAGGAGAACGGGGACGAGCGTGATCGCGAGCCAAACCTGGCGCAGCGCGGCGAACGCGAGCACGACGCCGAGCCCGATCGCCGCCGACGAGGTGATGAGATCCGGAAGCGCGGGGCGCCTTGCAACCAGCCCCTCGAGCAGCGTCCTCGCGGTCACGTAGACGATTCCTGCCACGACCGCGGGCATCAGGTCGTCCGGCAGCCGGAGGTGGCCGATCGCGCCACCGGCGAGCTGGAACGCGAATCCCCCTGCCAGGGCGGCGGCGGCGAGCGCGCCTCCTCTCCGTAGCAAGGGCAGCGGCGTGCCGCCCCTGAACGGACCGATCGCGACGGCGCTCCAGCCGGCGACGGCGGCCGCCACCCAGGGACCGGCGACGATCATCGCGGCGACGTGGATCGGCGAGGTGAGCGCGAAGCGCTCCCCTTCGAGCGCGTCCGGGAGGAGCTCGTCGTGGGCGCGCTGCATCGCCTCGGCGGCGATCGCTGCAGCGGCGAAGAGGGCGAGGTTCTCAGTCGAGGTCCGCAGGGACTCGAAGACGGCCGCGTTCAGGAGCGCGCCGGCAAGTACCACGGAAGCGGCATCCGCTACGCGGCGCCGGGAGAGAAACCGCATAGATCCAAGGATCGGCGGCCGTTGTCCCAGGCTTTAGGACTCAGCCTGTTGGCGCACTCGGGAAGCCAGATCTCCGTCCTCGACAGCCACCCGTTGGACCGGCGCATCGAGGTCTTGGAAGCACTCTTCTCCGATCGTTGCCGCCAGATCCGCGGCAAGCAGCTCGTTGCCGGAGTTGTCGTGCAGCACGATCACCTTGGAGCTCTTCTCGACGCTGGCGAGCACGATCTCGGGATCCCATTCGCCGAGCGACGGCGCAACGACGACCTCGATCGAGAATTCGCGCTCGAGCTCAGCGGCGACAGCTTTCGCCTCCTCTGCGAGAGCTCGGGAGGTCACAATCGAGACGTCCTTGCCCGGACGCAGCACCTCGGTCACCGGCGGCTGGTGCTCTTCAGAGGGCACGGTTGCGCGGGATCCGCGCATTCCGACCAGCGCGATCCCACCGGCGGCGACAAGGAACAGGCTCGTCCCCATGATCACGCCGTGGGGCGCGAGGAGCTCATTCGCAAACGGGGCGACCGCGACGGCGCCGAGCATGGTGGTCGTGATGCACGCAGACGCGAACCCGAAGACGGCGCCGTAGTGGCGCGGGTCCGCTTCTCGCTGGATGACCGTCTCGAAGAGAACGTCCGTGGTGCCATCGACGAACCCGATCAGGCCGATCAGTAAAAGCGCCGTCGGAGCGTGCTGCGTCATCCCGAGCAGCACGAAGAGGCCGGACATGACGAGCAGCCCGACGCCGATCCAGCGACCGGCAGTCGGGCCGACGCGCGTGAAGCCGACGAGACCTTGTCCCAGCGCGAGCCCCGTGGCGAGCGCCGCGATCCCAAAGCCGTAGCCGCCCGCTCCGAACCCGAGGTCGCGTTCGAGGAAGCGCGGCAGGCTCGCGTTCGTGAGCCCGGTGGCGAGCGTCGCCGCTCCGAAGGAAAGCACCATGAAGAGGAGCCGGCGGCGGGTGAGGAAGTAGCGAAGGCCGGCCGTAACGCGCGCGCCGCCGGTCTCGGCGGTGACCAGTCGTGGCTTCGGCAGTCGGCTGAAGAGCAAGGCGGCAATCACGAACGTGGCCAGGTCGGCGCCGAGGGCCGCCATTGCATCCAGCCAGGAGAGCGCTATGCCCGCGCCGACGGCTCCGAGAGCCATCGCGCCGTCCTTGGCGAGCCCGAGGACTGCATTCGCGGAGGGCAGCTGCGGCGCGGGCACGAGACCCGGCAGCAGCGATGGGACAGCGGCACTCGACATCGTTGCGAGCCCTCCCGAGCAGGCAAGCGCAACGAACACCGGCACGAGCTGCCCCGTGGCGACGCCGTACAGCGCCACGGCGATCGCCACGCCGCGGAGAAGCTCGATCCAGGCGACGAGCCGCTCCTTCGGGAGCCGGTCGACGACGAACCCCGCAAGCCCGCCGCCGAGGATCGGCGGAGCGAGACGAACGAGGAGCAGAACGGCGACGTTTCCGGTCGAGCCCGTCGTGTGGTAGATCCAGCCGATCAGAGCGGCGATGGTCAACCAGTCGCCGACGCTCGAGATCAGCCGGCCGGCCGCCAGTCGCCGGAAAGCGCCGATTCGCAGGGGCTCGACGATCCGCGACGCGCTCAGGGTCGCCTCGGACGGCCCGAGCGACGCGACCACGATGAAGGCCACGACTCCGAGCCCGATGAGGAGGTCGCCGATCGAGAACGTGTTCGCGACCGGGAGCTGCGCCGGCAAGGCGAAGACGTCCCCGAGAAAGCGCAGGTGATGGGCGTCCGGCGAGACGTTGGTGTCCAAGAGGGGCATCCCCGCAGCCCGCGCCGCCGCGCGCGAGATCGGCATGCTGCCCCCGTTGGCGCTGATCGCGATCGCGTTCAGCGTGACGCCGCCGAGCAGCGGCAGCAGCGCCTTGATGCGGACATTCGCCGCCGCAAACAGCAGCAGGAGACCGTAGCTCCCGAGATGCAGGGCGCGGACCTCGCCGACGGGAATCCCGTGCCCGAGCCGCGAGAAGATGACGACCTGGATCCCAAGCGCGAGGAAGACCGTCCAGCTGAGCCGGAACTGCACGGTCGCGAGCCGGCGAGGGCGACCGCCGAGGGTGACCGCGAGTCCGATCCCGAGAACGATGCTGGGCAGGAGGAACATCTAGGAGACCGCCTCCAGACGCCGCCGCGGCCGTTCGCCCCCGCCGACCGAAAGCTGTTGGACGAGCTCGGCGCCGCAGCGTCGCAAGGCTTGTTCGACATGGCCGGGGATCGTCCGGGCAAAGAGGAAGAGTGCGTAGCCCGAGACCGAGTCGCCGGAGCGAATAGGGAGCGCGAGACAGGCCCCGGCCCGACCGAGCTCCTCCGCCGACGCGACGATGACGCCCTCGGTCGATTCGGTCTCCCGAAGCAGCCAGCTCGTGATCGCCGTCTCGGCCGGTGCTTCTTCCTGACCGCCCCATTCGGCCGCGATGTGTCCCTCGAGCTCGCTCGAGTGCCAGGCGAGCAGGCCGGCCCAGGTCAACGGAGAGGAGTAAGCGATCAGCCCGGCCACCTGACGGAGCACGGCCTCGGTCTCGTTTTCGGCCTCGAGCCCAGTGCGGAGAGCGACGACAAGGCGGCCCGCGCGCACATGCTCTATTCGCCGCCAGAGGATTCCCGCAACGCCCACCGCCCAGGCGAGCGCTGCCAGCCAGAGGATGCCGAGCGAGACCGCGACGAGCCCGGCGCTTAGGGCTGCAAGGGTCGACAGCTCGGGCCTCTTCTTGAGCATGCTGCCGATCGTTGGTCGGCCCGCGCTGTCGAGCGAGAGCCGGCGAAGCTCGATCCGCTCAGCGGGCGTGAGCGCGAGGAATGGGTCCTGGCCGCGCTCGAGGGCGACGAACGCCTTGGCCACAGCCGGGTGGAACTGAGAGCCGCTCTCCCGCTCGATCTCGGCCAGCGCTTCCTCGCTCGACATGCCCAACCGGTACGGACGGTCGCTCCTCATCGCGTCGTACGAGTCGGCGACGATCAGGAAGTGCGCGGAGAGGGGGATGCGCTTGGGGTCGATCCCGTAATACCCGCGCCCGTCGATGCGTTCATGGTGGAACTCGACCGCGCGCGCCTCACCGGCCGCGAAGCGGAAGCGCTGAAGCAGCCGCGCCGAGAGCCTCGGGTGTCTCCGAAGCGCGGTCCACTCCTCGTCGTTCAAGCGGCTCGGCTTCCGCAGGACGGCAGCGTCGACGGCGATCTTGCCGAGATCGTGGAGCCGTCCGGCCCAGTGCAGGCGGAAGACATGCGTGGCCGGGAGCCGGAGCCCATCGGCCAGCCGGCGCACGTAGTCGGCGACACGCAGCGAGTGGCGATAGGTGTACGGGTCTCGCTCGTCGACGACGTTCGCGAAGGTCTCCAGAGCGCGCGCGGTCTCTCGTCGCAAGAGCGCGAGCCGCGAATGTGCGTGGTAGACGGCCACGAGGAGCGGAACGAGCGCCGCCAGGGCCCAGGGCTCGACGAGAGCGCAGAGCGCGACGAGCACGCCGAGCCCTGCCTCCTCGACCGTCGTCAGTAGCTCTGACCGGGTGGACTCGAGCACGGTCGGCCAGGGCGGCCGGGCCGACGTCGCCGCGATCATCGACGCGACGAGCCCGGTGTTCACGAGCATGTGCACGAGCGCCATCGCCGCAACGGCGCCGAAGTCGGCCGGGAGGTCGAGGCTCCCCGGCCGGCCACCCGCCAACTGGAAGGCAAGGCCTGCCGTGAGCGCCGAAGCCGCGAAGGCGCTGGCGTTGAAGCACACCTTGCTCCAATGCCGGCCGCGTGTCCCGTCGACTGCAACCACGCCGAAGGCGGCGACCAGAGCCGCCGCCCATGGGCCAAGCACGATGACAGCCGCGAACCGCACGGCCGTCGAGAAGCTGGAGATGTGTGCGTCGCGCGGGTCGAGCGAAGTTTCGTCGTCCTCGACCTGAAACAGCTCGGTCAGGACGACAGCTGTGGCAAAGAGCGCGAGCGTGGAGAGATCCGCCAGACCTCCCCGCAGAACGGCAGCCGCCAGGATCGAGATGCCGAGCCCAAAGGTTGCCGCCATGAGCACGCGCGCCTGGGCGGGGACGCGCAGCATGATTGTGTCGTTTCTAGCCTGGCCTTACGGCCACTTGATGCTCGCGCCGCCCGACAGCAGGAGAGCCGCAAGGACGCCAAGCCTGTAGATCCAGGGAGACCGCATTTACCGCTCCTTTTCGAGAGGTTTCTCGCTTGATCGCGATGCCTCCATCACAGGATCGGAAATGGGAGCGAAAACGTATCCCCCGAAATGGGGAACCGGGGTAACCCACAGCGGGGTTGGCGGCGAGCCATACTCTCCCGCAATGGCGGACTCAACGCTCCGAATCGTGCCGCTCGGCGGTCTCGGCGAGGTCGGCAAGAACCTGACGGTGTACGAGCTCGGCGACGAGATCGTCGTCGTCGATGCGGGCCTTGCCTTCCCTCGCGACGAGCACCTGGGCGTCGATCTGATCCTCCCGGACTTCGCGTACCTGCGCGAGCGCGCCGACCGCATCCGCGCCGTGCTGCTCACCCATGCGCACGAGGATCACGTCGGGGCTCTTCCGTATCTCCTCCGCGAGATGTCCGTCCCGGAGGTCTGGGGCACGCGCCTGACGCTCGGTCTCGTCCAGCCGAAGCTCGACGAGCACGGTCTCCTGCACGCGACCGAGCTCAAGGAGGCGCGCCCCGAGGAGGGAGCGATCGAGATCGGCTCCTTCCGGGTCGAGTTCGTGCGGATGGCGCACTCGGTTCCCGACACCGTCGCCATCCTGCTCGAGACTCCGGCCGGGCGAGTCCTGCACACCGGCGACTACAAGCTCGACCATACGCCGGTCGACGGTCTCCGCACGGACGTTGGCAAGCTCGCGGAGATCGGCAACCGCGGCGTCGACCTCATGCTCGGCGATTCGACGAATGCCGAGCGGCCCGGCGTGACGGGCTCGGAACGGCTTGTCGGCGAGACCTTCCGCCAGATTATCCCGGTGCGGGAGGGGCGCGTGCTCGTTGCGAGCTTCGCGTCGAACGTGCACCGGATGCAGCAGGCGATCGACGTCGCGGTCGAGAGCGGGCGCAAGGTCTGCGTCGTCGGCCGCTCGATGCGCAAGAACGTGAACATCGCGCGGAATCTCGGCTACCTCGAGGCGTCTGACGACACGTTCGTCCGGCCGCCGGAGCTGGCCGAGCTCGCACCCCACGAGGCGCTCGTCCTCTGCACGGGCAGCCAGGGTGAGCCGATGTCGGCACTGACTCGGATCGCGTACAACGACCACCCTGCGGTGACCGTGGACCGCGGGGACACCGTCATCCTCTCGGCGAAGCCCGTGCCGGGAAACGAGCTGCGCGTCCACGACACGATCAACCGCCTGGCCAAGGCGGGCGCCGAGGTGCTGCATCAGGAGATCGCGCCTGTCCACGTCTCCGGCCACGGGAACGCAGAGGAGCTGCGGACGGTGCTCGGGCTGGTGAGGCCGAAAGGAGTCATGCCCGTCCACGGCGAGTTCCGGATGCTCGCCGCGCACGCGCAGCTGGCGCGGGACAGCGGCGTTCCGGCCGGCTCGATCGTCCTTGCCGAGAACGGCTCGGTGGTCGAGCTCGACGAGCGTGGGGCGAGGATCGTCGACGAAGTCGAGACAGGCATGACCTTCGTGGACGGGCTCGGGGTCGGCGACGTGCGGGACGTGGCGCTGCGCGACCGGCGGCATCTTTCGGAGGACGGCGTGTTGATCATCGTCGCCACCGTCAGCCCGAACGGAGCGCGTTCCGGGCAGCCGGAGCTGATCGCGCGTGGATTCGGCGACCCCGGGCCGCTGATCGACGAGCTGAGAACGGAGGCGGACCGCGTGCTGGAGGAGTGCCTCGACCAGGACATCACCGAGATCAAGCTCCTTCAAGAGCACCTTCACGATGCGGTCGGTCAGCTCGTTTACGACCGAACGGGGAGGCGGCCGATGATTTTGCCCGTCATAGTGGAGGTATGAGCGTGCTACGGACCAAAGGTTCACGAGAGCGGGCCATGCCAGGTCGGAGCAGATGAGCACGACCCGGGCCGAGCCCGGCTGGCCCGACCTCCTGGTCGACTGCGCCCCTGAGAGCGCGACCGCCCAGCGGCTCGTGGCACAGCTTCGCGCCTGCCAGGTCTCGGCGCTCGCGTTCTGCCGGTTGCTCGAGCGCTGGGCGAGAGGAGAGGCCGAGCCCTCGACGCCCGGGGCGCGTGAGGCAGCGCTGCGGCGTGCGGCCGAGCGGGCCGAGACGGCGCTGACGGGACTGGAAGACCCGCTGGGGCGCTACTTGCTCGAGCTGGAGGCCGACCGAGCCGAGGGGCGCTCCTGGTACGGCGAGCCCGGGCGGGCCGAGCTCGTTGAGTGGCAGCCGGTGCTCCATCGTGCCGGTGTCCATGCATCACCGGTGCGCGTGGCGCAGGCGTATCTGGAGCTGGCAGTCCTCGTGCGCGCGCTGGAGGGCCTCGCGTCGGCCGCCAGGATGCGCTCGGCGCCGGAGCCCTCGTCGCTCTGGGCTGGCCTCTTCGACCTCCGCGAGAACCTGCTCAACGGCGCGCTCGAAGACCTCAGAGCCCTGGCCGCCTAGCTCCGCTACCGACCAGGCCGCCTAGCTGGACTACCGACCGCCTAGCTCGCGCGTAGGAACCGCGGAGCAAAACGCCACAAAGTCACACTTTGTGTTCCATCACTCGCGCCACGCGCGCGTCTTGTTTCTCCATCCTCGGGCGAAGTGTCCCGTTGGGAGCCGCTCCATCCGGACTTCGTCGTCGCGATGCGGGTGCTCGATGCGCTCGGGCTTCCCCATGCGGAGCTCTGGCGGCTCTTGCGGCCTGTCGCGGCTCGTCTGGGAATCCCGAGGCCCACGTACGCGCGGGTGCGGCGGTTCGCGATCGCGGAGCGGAGACGAAAGGGGGAGCACAACGAAGCGCTAAATCGCGTGCTTTGCGACCTCTTCGCGGGTCGCTCGCCGCTGAAGAGGTGATGGAACACAAAGTTCTTTCGGAGGGGTCGCGGGGATTGCGTCGAACGACGCGGCCATGGCCCGGCGGCGCAGACGACGGACCCTGCTGAGACCTCGCGCGCCCGCGCGCGTGCGCAAGACCAAGCGCGCGAAGAAGGCGCGCGGGCACCAGCACCCCGAGCTAATCGGGCTCGCGCTCGCCGCGCTCGGGATCTTCCTCGCCTCGGTCATGTGGGCCGGTTGGAACGGCGGCTACGTCGGACTGTGGATCGCCGACGGCTTGCACGCGGTCGTCGGGAGCGCGGCCTGGGGCCTGCCCGTGGTGCTGATCGTGGTCGGCGGCCTGATGGTGGGACGCAGCGACCTCGTCGACGTCCGACCGTTCCGCACCGGGCTGGTCGTCCTCGCGGTGGGCCTGATGCTGATCCTCGGCAAGGACCAGGGCGGCTACGCCGGCGCCGTCCTCGGCGGGGCGCTCGCGCTCGCGATCGGCGGCACGGGCGTGGCGATCGTGGGAACCCTGGCGGTTCTCGCCGGCTGCCTCCTCGTCACGGGTGCATCGGCTGGAGCGCTGGTGCGCCGCTCGGGCACTGCCGTGCGCCGGACGGCGACCGCAGCTCGCCGCTCGCTCGACCGAGCTCTTCCGGAGGCGGCCGACGAGCCGCCCGAGTTGATCTCGACCGCGAACGCGCAGCTGCTCGTCGACGGAGCCTCCGAGTTCCCCGATGTCGTCGGCACCGCCGACCCGGCACCGGTGATCCCATTCCCCGAGCTCGACACCCAGGAATCGACCCACCAGCCGAGCCTCTTCGATTCGAAGCCGCTCGAGAAGGATTACGAGCTTCCGGACCGCGCCGTGCTTCGCCGCTCGGGCACGAACGGGGCCCCGCCGACCGAGGTCAGCGACGCGGCCGCACACGCGCTCGTCCAGGCGCTCGCCGACTTCGGCGTCCAGGCCTCGGTGATCGGCCAGATCACGGGCCCGCGGGTGACGCGGTACGAGTTCCAGCTCGCCGCGGGCACGAAGATGTCCAAGGTCGCCGCGTTGAAGGACGACCTCTCGTATGCGCTGGCGACGACCGAGATCCGAATCCTCGCGCCCATCCCGGGGAAGCAGGCCGTCGGGGTCGAGGTCCCGAACCTCACGCCCAACCTCGTCACCCTCGGCGACATCTACGACGACCTGCCGCAGACGGCGAGCCCGCTCGCGGTCTGGCTCGGCAAGGACATCTCCGGGAACGCCGTCTGGACCGACCTTGCGCGGATGCCGCACATTCTCATCGCCGGCACGACCGGCTCGGGCAAGTCCGGCTGCATCAACACGATCCTCACGTCGGTCCTGCTGCGGGCGAATCCCGACGAGGTGCGGATGATCCTCATCGACCCGAAGCGGATCGAGCTCAGCTACTACGAGTCGATCCCGCACCTGCTCGCGCCGGTCGTCTCGAGCCCGAAGGAAGCGACGGCCGTCCTCGCCAACGTGCTGGCCGAGATGGAGCGCCGCTACGAGCGCCTGAGCCAGGTGCGCGCGAGAAACCTGCCGGAGGCGAACCGCGCCTTCCGCCAGCGGGGCGAGCAGCCGCTTCCGTACCTGCTCGTCGTCATCGACGAGCTCGCCGACCTGATGATGATCTCGCCGCAGGCAGTGGAGGACGCCGTCATCCGCTTGGCCCAGAAGTCCCGGGCGGTCGGCATCCACCTCGTGCTCGCGACGCAGCGGCCGTCCGTCGACGTGATCACGGGGATGATCAAGGCGAACGTCCCCTCGCGGATCGCCTTTGCCGTCTCCAGCCAGACCGACTCCCGCGTGATCATCGACCAGGGCGGGGCCGAAAGCCTGCTCGGACAGGGCGACATGCTCTTCAAGCCGCTCGGCACCTCGCGACTCCAGCGGCTGCAGGGGGCCTACGTCGGCGAAGAGGAGATCGCGCTCGTCGTCGAGCAGTGCCGCGGCCAGCGGGAGCAGGAGCTCGACCCGTCGCTGCTCGAGGCGCCGGAGCCGCCGCCCGGCGAGGACGACGCCGGCGACGACGAGTTCGACCCCGACCAGGACCCGCTCCTCGACCGCGCGATCGAGGTCGTCGTCCAGGCGCAGACCGCCTCCACCTCGCTCCTCCAGCGGCGGCTCCGCGTCGGTTACACGCGCGCGGGGCGCCTGATCGACATGCTCGAGCGCCGCGGGATCATCAGCGGCTACGAGGGCTCGAAGCCGCGGCG
>Ga0066709_100001905_pt1 | contig 14534 bp, 11 predicted proteins | sample GraSoiAngelo_158_FD_79665 | JGI IMG/M metagenome (GOLD analysis project Ga0066709, IMG submission 79665) | Grasslands soil microbial communities from the Angelo Coastal Reserve, California, USA - 14_1009_16_30cm | ecosystem: Environmental > Terrestrial > Soil > Grasslands | place: USA...
CTACAGCCTCATTCACCCGCGCTGCGGGACGGCATTTCTGCTCTGGGTGATGGTGATCGCGATCTTCGTCTTCGCGCTCTTCGGACGGCCGGCCTGGTACTGGCTGGTCGTGACGCGCATTCTGCTGCTGCCGGTGATCGCCGGGCTCGCATACGAGTTGATCCGCTTCGCCGGCAAGCACTCGAAGAACCGCGTCGTGATGACGCTGCTGGCGCCGGGGCTCTGGCTGCAGCGGCTGACGACGCGCGAGCCGACGCTCGACCAGCTCGAGGTCTCGGTACGCGCGCTTCGCGAGGTGCTGCAGCTCGAGGCGCGAAGGGCGCCGGACGCGGGTCGCGTCGAAGTGATGGCGTAACGCCGTGCCTCGCATCGAGCGCAGCGCAACCGTGACATGGGACGGCAACGTCGCGCGCGGGGCAGGCCGCATCTCCGGCGACACCGGCGCGTTCACGGATCTGCCGTTCTCGCTGCCTGCCCGGATCGGCCGGGTCGAGGGGAAGACGAGCCCGGAGGAGCTGCTCGCATCCGCGCACGCCGGCTGCCTCGGGATGGGCCTCGCTTCGGAGCTCGCGAATCCCGACGCGCGCGTGGAGGTGCGGACGACGATCCGCATGGACGAGGTCGACGGCAAGGGCCATCAGATCGTCGCGTCCACGGTTGCGATCCGCGGTCGCGTTCCGGGCCTCTCCGCAGAGGAGTGGCAGGAGAAGGTCGCCGCCGCCGACGCGGGCTGCCCGTTCTCGACGCTGCTGAAGAACGCGGGCGTCGAGGTCACCGTCAACGCCGAGCTAGAGGAGGGCACGTAAGTGGCGACAGATCGCAGAGCCGAGGTGACATGGAACGGCAGCCTCACGGAGGGCAGCGGCAGGATCACGTCGACGACGACCGGCAAGGTCGGCGAGCAAGACGTCTCGTGGGCCGCACGCTCGAGCGACAACGCCGAGTTGACGAGCCCGGAGGAGCTGATCGCTGCGGCGCACGCGGCGTGCTTCTCGATGGCGCTGTCGAACGGACTCGCGGAGGAGGGCAACGCGCCCGACGAGCTGCGCACCTCCGCCACGGTCACGTTCCAGCCGGGCGAGGGAATCACGAAGATCGCGCTGACCGTCGAAGGCAGAGTGCCGGGGCTCGAGGAGGACGCGTTCCGACAGGCGGCCGAGGACGCGAAGCAGAATTGTCCGGTCTCGAAGGCGCTCGCAGGCGTCCCCGAGATCACGCTGGACGCGAAGCTCGCGGGCTGAAGGCACAATTGAAGCGGCGATGGCCGCGATGTTCGACAGCCTGATCGACGATTTGGAGCGCTCCTACAAGGACGTACAGGAGCGCATGTCCGACCCTTCCGTCTACAACGATCATCGTGAGGCGGCCGACGTCGGACGGAGGCTGAAGGAGCTCGAGGGACCGTACAAGCTCGCCCAGGATTGGAAGTCGGCGCGCGACGATCTGGTGGCGGCGCGCGAGGATCCCGACCTCCTCGAGCTCGTCCCCGAGCTCGAGCAGCGCGCGGCGCACCTCGAGGAGGGGCTGCGGCTCGCGATGGTCCCGAGCGATCCCGCCGACCGGAAGGACGTGATCGTCGAGATCCGCCAGGGTGAAGGCGGCGACGAAGCCGCGCTCTGGGCGGGCGATCTGTATCGCATGCTGGCGCGGTACGCCGAGCGGCGCGGGTTCAAGGTCGAGGAGCTCGAGGCGAGTCCGAGCGACGGTGGCGGGTACAAGCAGATCTCGTTCGCAGTCAAGGGCGACGGCGCGTACTCGGTCTTCAAGTGGGAGGGCGGCGGCCACCGCGTGCAACGCGTCCCCGCCACCGAATCGCAGGGGCGCATCCATACGTCGTCGGCGACGGTGGCCGTGATGCCGGAGGCCGAAGACGTCGAGGTCAACATCGATCCGAACGATCTGAAGATCGACGTCTACCGCTCCACGGGGCCGGGCGGCCAGTCGGTGAACACGACGGACTCGGCGGTGCGCATCACGCATCTCCCGACCGGTCTCGTCGTCGCGATGCAGGACGAGAAGTCGCAGCTTCAGAACAAGGACAAGGCGATGCGCGTCCTGCGCGCGCGTCTATACGAGCGCGAGCGCGAGCGGCAGCGCGCGGAGCTCGACGCGACACGCCGCTCGCAGATCGGCAGCGGCGAGCGTGGTGCGAAGATCCGTACCTACAACTATCCGGAGAACCGGATCACGGATCATCGGATCAAGCTCACAGTGCACCAGCTCGACCGAGCGCTTGAGGGCGATCTCGACGACTTCACCGAGGCGCTCGCGGCGGAAGATCGCCGCCACGCGCTGGCGTGACCGCCCGGGAGGCGCTCCGCATCGCCGAGCTCAGGCTGGCCGCGGCGGGCGTCCCGTCGCCGCGCGTCGACGCCGAGCTGCTCGTCGCGCACCTGCTCGGCGTGAAGCGCAGCGCGGTCCATCTGGATCCGGAGGTCGACGTGGACGGGCTCGAGCCGCTGCTGTCGCGACGCGAGGACCGCGAGCCGCTCGCGTACGTGATCGGCGAGTGGGGCTTTCGCGGGCTCGTGCTCAAGACCGACCGGCGCGCACTCGTGCCGCGTCCCGAGACCGAGACCGTCGTCGAGCGGGCGCTCGCGCTGATTCGCGACGCGCCGCAGCCGCGCGTGCTCGACATCGGCGTCGGGTCCGGCGCGATCGCGCTGTCGATCGCCGACGAGCACTCCGGCGCCCGCGTGACCGCCGTCGACATCTCATCCGACGCGCTCGCGCTCGCGCGCGAGAATGCGGAGCGACTCGGCCTCGACGTAGCGCTCCGGCGGGGCGGCATCGACGCGGCCGCCGAGGGCTGGGACCTCGTCGTCTCGAATCCGCCGTACGTCGAGAGCCTCGAGGAGCTCGACCCCGAGCTCACCTTCGAGCCGTCCGCGGCGCTGCTCGGCGGGGCACTCCACGGCGAGATCGCCCGTGCTGCCCGGACGACGTGGCTCGTGCTCGAGGTCGGAGACGACCAGGCTTCTCAGGTGGCCGACGAGCTCGCCGCAGCCGGCTATGCCGACATTACGATCACGAAGGACCTGTCGGGGCGCGAACGAGTCGTGGAAGGGAGGCGCGGATGATCGACGAGGCGGTCGCGGCGATCCAGAGCGGAAAGCCCGTCGTTCTCCCCACCGACACGGTGTACGGCCTCGCCACCTCGCCGTACAGCGAGTCGTACACGAGGCGCATCTACAGACTGAAGGGCCGCGACGGGACGAAGCCGACGGCGCTCGTCGCCGCCGACCTCGACTGGCTGTTCGAGTGCGTGCCCGAGCTGCGCGGCCGCGCCGGCGTGATCGCCCGCGCCCTGCTGCCCGGGCCGTACACGCTGATCCTGCCGAACCCGGCGCGCCGGTTCCGCTGGGTGACCGGGACGACGCCAGGCGCGATCGGCATCCGCGTTCCGGAGCTCGAGGGCCCGGGCGCCGAGGTGCTGCGACGCGTCGGCGCCGTCGTCGCGACGAGCGCGAACAAGGCCGGCGGTCCCGATCCGTGCCGGCTCGAGGACGTGCCGGTGGAGATTCGCGAAGGCGCCGCGGCCGTCGTCGACGGCGGCGAGCTTCCCGGAACGCCGTCGACGGTGCTGGACTTCACCGGCAAGGAGCCGCGCGTCGTCCGCGAGGGCGCGGCGCCGGCGGCCGAGGCGCTCGAGCGCGCCGCGGCGGCCTTCGCCTAGCTCTGCTTCCAGCTCAGCACGAAATCGGAATGACTAGCCCCGGGCAGGGGCCATCCGCGCCTAGCGTCGCCCGGCGCGGATCGTCCAGCTGCGGGTCGCCGGCGTCGCGTCGACGTCGCCTGCGGCGTCGGTCGCGCGGACCGAGAACGTGTGCGTCCCGGCCGCAAGCCCGGCGATTCCCAGCGGCGGCGTACACGTCGCGAAAGCCGCGCCGTCCAGCGAGCACTCGAACGTCGCGGGGGCGCTCGCTCGGAAGGAGAAGAATGCGTCCCTGGCACCGACGGTGCCCGCCGGTCCGCTCGTGATCGTCGTCTCTACGCCCGGCGTGCCCATGACGGTCCACGTGATCGACGCCGGCGTCGGATCGAAGTTCCCAGCGGCGTCGACCGCGGCCACCGTGAACGTGTGAGTGCCGGGGGCGAGTCCGGTGTATGCAGCCGGCGTGCACGCGGAGGGCGCTCCGTCGAGGGAGCAGCGGAACGTCGCGGCGCGCTGGTTGGACGAGAACGACATCGTCGCCGCCGGATCGGACCCCGGCGTCCAGGCGATCGTCGTGTCCGGCGCGCCCGCGTCGGGTGCGGGCTTCGCGTTCGAGTCGCTCGTGGAAGCCACCTCGGCTCTCACGACGACGGGGGTCGAGGTGCCGATGTTCAGTGCGGCGTCCTGCGCACGCACGAGAAGGGTGTACGCGCCGCTCGCTTTCGGCGTCCACGTGAACGTATACGGGGCCACGTACTTCGTCGCAACCACCACGCCGTCCGCGATCAGATCCACTTTCCCGACGCCGACGTCGTCTGAGACCGTCGCGGAAACCGCCACGCCGTCGGAGCCGACGAGCGTCCCCCGCGCCGGCGACGTCAGCGACACAGTCGGCGGCGTCGCGTCAGGGCATGCGGCTGCGGTGCCGGAGCGGACTGCGTCCGCCGCGTCGCGGATCGTCGGCAGGGACGACTTCGCCGTGTCGTCGGCGTAGTTCGGGCCGGACTGCCAGCCTGTGAGCGAGGACTCATCGCTGACGTGGAAGACGAGGATGCCGATCACGTTCGGCTGGCAGTACGCGAGCTTGAACGCCTCGGCGTAGTACTGCGCCTGCGTCGCCTCGTCCACGGGTTTCACCGAGGCCGGCTCCGAGCTCGTGTAGAGGCCGGCCTTCTCCGGCGGGATCACGGAGTCGACGCCGAACTCGCCGTAGAGGATCGGCAGGGAGGATCCGGCCTGCGCCGTCCCGTCGAATGCCGCGCCGAGCAGAGCGACGAGCTTCGGGTAGTCGGCGAGCGAGATGGTCGTGTTGCCTGGATGCGCCATGCTCGGCGGCAGCGACGAGTTGTCGGCGTAGACGTGCAGGTCGAAGACATCCATCAGCGGAGCCTCGCGGCCGCTGTCCCGATATGCGGCGCCGAGGTCGCGGATGAAGGTGGTCGGCGAGTGGGTCTGCTTCGGCGACTGCGGATCGTCGTTGCCGTGCGGGTCGAGTGCGCCGCCGATCACCACGGCGTCGGGTCGTCCCGCCTTGATCGAGTCGTATGACGCGGCGAGGAGGGCTTCGTAGGCAGGCGCCGCAGCATCGGTGCCGTCTGCGTCGAACTGCGGCAGCCAGTAGAGGTTCGAATTGGGCTCGTTGCCGACGATGAACCGCGTCACCATCGGCAGGCCGGTCGCGACCGCCGTCGCGTACAGGACGAAGTCCCCACGGGAGGCGTCGTCTGCGGGCGTCGAGCTCGAGCCGACGTTGTAGATCGCGACGATCGGCTCGATCCCTACGGCACGAGCTGCGCCTGCGGCAACCTGGAGCTGGCGCAGGTCGGTCGCCGACGGCGCGGTCAGCCCCTTGGTCCACTGGGCCGTCAGGCGAACGGTGTCGAAGCCGGCGTCGCGCGCGAGTTGCATCTTCGCCTGCGGGTCGCCCCACTTCGCAGCATCCTCGACGGCGCCGACCTTCATCGTCGGCCCGCCCGCCGGCGCCGCCGTCGCGACGACCGCCGTCACGACGCAGGCGGCCGCGACCGCAACCGGACCAAGACCCCTGATCACGCTGTGCTCTCCCTCGACCTCGACCGCAGAAAGGACGCCGAGACTACCACTTCAAAATGAGGATGAGTAGACGCCGCCATCCCCTCCCTATCGGCCGGGATCGCGCCTCTCTTGAGCCGGCCGGACGCGCGAGTTAGCCGGCGACCCAGGCGAGCGCGACCGCCCCGGAGGCGGCGTTCTTGCCGTCCACGGCGATCCAGTACGTCGTGCCGCTCTTCGCGCGGAAGCGGACGCGGCTCGTCGTCGTCCCCGCGCCGGCGTCGTCGTTTGCCGCCTCCTGCGACAGCGACGAGAGGCCGCTCCCTCGGTACACGGCCAGCAGCGTGTCGAAGCCGGAGCCGGCGGTGTCGAAGGAGACGTAGCCGTTGCCGGGTGCGGTCCAGCGGTACCACACCGAATGGCCGCCCGTGTTGCCGGCGTGATTCGGCTCACCGGGCTGCTTGGTGGCGGAGACCGTGGTCCCGCGCGCCGAGCCATTCCACCCGGAGATCGCCTGCGCGGCCGCGAAGTTGTCGTTCGGCGGCGGTGGCGGGAGCGGCGCGAACGACAGGTTGAGGTGAAGCGAGCCGACCTCGCCGTTCTTCCCGTCGACCGCGATGTAGTACGTGCCGTTCGCAGCCGTCGCGAAGCTGACCTGGCTTGTCGTCGTCCCCGCGGCGGCGTCGTCGTTCGAGACGAGCGGGGTCAGGGTGCTCACCGTTGCCACCTGCGGGCCGGTGTAGACGGCGAGCAGCGTGTCGAACCCGCTTCCGCGCGTGTCGAGCGTCAATTGCTGCGCACTGTTCGTGTTCAGGCGGTACCAGACAGAGTGGCCGCCGGGGTTCCCCGCATGACTCGGCTCGCCCGCCTCCTTCGTCGCGCCGACCGTGATGCCGCGATCCGTGGTGCTCATTCCGTCCGTCAGCCATTCGGCGTTCGCGAACATGTCGTTGGACGGCGATGGGCCGGTGGACGAATAGCGCCACGCGAGGGTGTACGGACCGGTGGCGCCGTAGGCGTTGTCGAGCGCAATCGAGTAGGTGCGTCCGGCGGCGGCGGTGAACCAGATCTGCGAGTGGTCGAGGCAGAACGTCGGCCCCGAGTCGGCGACCGTCGTCAGCGCCGTGACGGTCGTACCCGTGTAGGCGCCCAGCACCTGGTACGACCACGCGCTCGAGCAGGTGTCGAAGGTGACCGTCCCGGACGTCGGCGCGGTCCAGCGGTACCAGACGGTCGCACGTCCCTCGATCCCGCCGGGGTTCGGCTCACCCGCCTGCTTCGATCCCATCTCGTTGCTGTCGCTCACGGAACCGTTCGCGCCGGCGATCGGAATCGTATTCGCGAACTCGTCGTTCGTCGGCGTGGAGATCCACGTCAGGGCGATCCGGCCGATGTGCTCGAACTTCGAGTCGACAGCGACCCAGTACGTCGTGCCGGCGGTGACGTTGAAGATCACGTACGCCAGCGGCCAGCCGCTCGGCTGGTCGTCCTGCGCCGCGACCTGTGTCAGCGACCCGAGCGACGACCCTGTGTAGACGGCGAGGAGCGTGTCGTCGACCTCGGTGCGGTCGTCGTCGGTCGTGAATTCGGCCTGACCGCTCGCCGGCGCGGTCCACCGGAACCAGAGCGAGGTGCCGCCGCGTCCGCCGGCATGGTCGGGCTCGCCCGCCTCCTTCGTCGCGCCCGCATTCGACTCGATCACGGTGCCGTGGTCGTCTCCGATCGGCGTCGCGTTGGCGAACGTGTCGTTCGGCGGCGGCGGCGGGCCGTTCCAGCGGAGCGTGAACGGATCGTCCGAGGCGTCCTCGGCTCCGCCCTTCCCGTCGACCGCGATGTGGTACGTGACGCCGGCGGTCGCCTGGAACGAGACACGGTCGGTCGTCGGCCCGCCCCAGCCGTCGTTCGCCGCCACCTGAGTCAATGAGGAGACACTCGAGCCTGTGTAAACGGCGAGCACGAGGTCGACGTCGCTCGCGGTCCGGAAGGTCGCCGTGCCGCTCGCCGGCGCGGTCCAGTCGAACCAGACGGAGTGGCCTCCCGCGTCGCCGGCATGCGACGGCTCGCCGACCTCCTTCGTCGCGCCCGCGTTGACCGCGTCGACCGCACCGGACTGGGCGGCGAGCGGGCGCGCGGCCGCGAAATCGTCGTTCGCAGGCGGCGGCGAGCGGTCGAGGCTCCACGCCAGTGCGAACGAGCCCTCGCTGCGCGAGTCGATGCGGATGAAGTACGTCGCGCCTCCGGCCGCCGCGAACGTGATCCGGCTCGTGGTGGTCGAGGCGCCCGTGTCGTCGTTGTACGCATAGAGGGTCGAGGGGCTGTTCGGACAGGCGTCCCAGACCTCGAGAATCGTGTCGATCGCGCTGCCGGCGGTGTCGAACGTCGCAGCGCCGCTCGCGGGCGCCGTCCACCGATACCAGACCGAGACGCCGATACCGCCGTCGTCGAGGAACTGATCACACGTCTCGACGGTCGCGCCGGCCGTCGTTCCCGTGACAGCGCCCGCGTCGCCCGCGACGTCCTGGGCGCTCGCGAAGTCGTCGTTCGGCGGCCTCGGCGCTCGCGGTCCCTGCGCGTACGTCCAGTTGACCACGAGGTGCCCGGTCGCCCCGCTGCGCCCGTCGACGGCGATCGTGTACCAGCTGCGGTCGGCGACGGCGAAGTCGATCCCCGTCGCTTCGGGGCCGCCCGCCAGCGGCGTCAGCGCCGACACGGAAGAGCCGGTGTAGGCGGCCACGACGGTGTCGAAGTCGCTGCCCGCGAGATCGACGTGGATCGTCCCTGCGTACGGCGCGTAGATCGTGTACCAGATCGAGGCGCCGCCGGGCTCGCCGTCATGGTTCGGCTCGCCCTGCTCCTTCGTCGCGCCGACGTTGTTGTCGCGCAACGTCCCGCTCGTGCCGGAGAGCTGCGCCGCCTCGACGAAGTCGTCGTTCGCCGGCGGGAACTTGAACCACGTGAACGTGTACGGCCCGCCCTCCTGCATCGCGAGCGAGGCGAGCCGGAGCGCGTAGGAGGTGCCCGCCTCGGCGGTGAACTCGCCCTCGCAGCCCGTGCCGTTCGACATCTCCGCCGGGACGACGGTCGTCAGCGAATCGAGGCTCGAGCCGGTGTAGACGCCGACCGAGCAGTTGAACGGCCAGCCGGCGACCGCGAACTTGTAGTCGCCGTCGTACACGGCCGTCCAGCGGTACCAGACGGAGCGCCCGCCGCCCGGGGGCTCGTTCGGCTCGGCGGTTGCGCCCGACGTGTCCCCCTTCGTGCTGCCCGTCACGCCCGTGAGCGCGGTCGCGTTGACGAACGCGTCGTTCGGCGGCGGCGGCACCGACGACCAGTTGAGGACGATCGATCCGGTCGGAGTCGGATAGCCGCGACCGTCGACCTGGATCTGATACGTGACGCCGGCGGTTGCGTCGAAGGTGAGCCGCGGGTAGCCGTACGCCCCGGCGTCGTTCGTCCACGTGATCGCGCTCAGCGCGCTGACGGTCGAACCCGTGTAGACCCCCGCGATGGCGAGGAAGTTGGTGCCGTTCAGATCGATCTCGAACCGGCCGCTCGCGGGCGCCGTCCACCGGTACCAAACGGTGAAGCCCATCCCCATCCCGTAGCCGGCGTTCGGCTCGCCCGGCTCGCTCGTGGCGCCGACGTTCGAGCCGGCGACGCTGCCGGAGGTTCCGGTGAGCAGCTGGGCACTCGCGAAGAGGTCGTTCGCGGGCGCAGCGGCGGCGACGTGCGGCGCGGCCAGCGCGATCGCGCCTGCCAGCGCCACCAGCACCACCTTTCGACCCCGTCCTGGCACCCGCCTGATCCCCCGTGCTCCGCAGCGCGAATTCCGGCGCGACGCGTTATCTCCGCGGCCGCCGCTTCCGAAACCGGCGAGCCCGCTCGGGTCCGGCGACGGCAGTACCATCCTCGGAACCCGGGAGAGGAGTGCCATGTCCGTCGCGCAGGAGACCTTTCAGCACCTCACGACCGCCGGTCTCGCCGACGTCGATCCGGACGTCGCCGAGCTGCTCGGCAAAGAGCTCGAGCGCCAGCGCGGACAGATCGAGCTGATCGCCTCGGAGAACTTCACGTGGCCGTCGGTCCTCGAAGCGGTCGGCTCCGTGCCCACGAACAAGTACGCCGAGGGCTATCCGGGAAAGCGCTACTACGGCGGTTGCGAGGTGATCGACGAGATCGAGCAGCTCGCGATCGACCGCGCGAAGGAGCTCTTCGGAGCCGAGCACGCAAACGTGCAGCCGCACGCGGGCGCGCCGACGAACACGGCCGTCTACATGGCGGCGCTCGACCCCGGCGACACGATCCTCTCCCTGCGCCTCGACCACGGCGGCCACCTGACGCACGGGCTGAAGGTCAACTTCTCCGGGCGGTTCTACACGATCGTCGGCTACGGCGTCTCGCGCGAGACGATGCGCGTCGACTACGACGAGGTGCTCGAGCTCGCGAAGGAGAACCGGCCGAAGCTGATCATCTGCGGCGGCTCCGCCTACCCTCGCACCGTCGAGGCCGACAAGTTCCGCGAGATCGCGGACGAGGTCGGTGCGCTGCTGCTCTGCGACATGGCGCACTTCGCCGGTCTCGTCGCCGCGGGACTCCACCCGAATCCGGTCGAGCACTGCGACTTCGTCACCTCGACGACCCACAAGACGCTCGCTGGACCGCGCTCCGGCTTCATCCTCTGCAGGGAGGAGCGCGCGCAGGCGGTCGACCGCGCGGTCTTCCCGGGACTCCAGGGCGGGCCGCTCGAGCACACGATCGCCGCGAAGGCGACCTGCTTCCGGATCGCAGCGACGCAGGCGTTCCGCGACTATCAGGAGCAGATCCGACGCAACGCGGACACGCTCGCCGAGACGCTGATCGCCGGCGGCCTGGACATTCTCACCGGCGGCACCGACACGCACCTGATGCAGATCGACCTTCGGAACTCCGAATGGACGGGCAAGGACGCGGAGGAACGCCTGCACGAGGTGCAGATCACCGTCAACCGGAACACCGTGCCGTTCGACGAGCGCCCGCCGACCGTCGCGTCCGGTGTCCGGGTCGGGACGCCCGCGATGACGATGCGCGGCTTCGACGAGGACGACTTCCGCGAGGTCGGCGAGATCATCGCGAGTGCGCTCGCCGCAGACGCCGACATCGACGTGCTGCGCAGCCGCAGCGAGGCGCTCTGCGCGAAGCGGCCGCTCTATCCCGGCTTCCGCGGCTACACGACGTACGGCGGATGAGCGAGACCGTAACGACGACGACCACCGGCCGCCTGACGGTCGTCACGCATCCGCTCGTCCAGCACAAGCTGTCGTACCTTCGCGACAAGAACACGCCCACCGTCCACTTCCGCAAGCTCGTGAACGAACTGACGCTCCTGCTGACGTACGAGGCGACGCGCGAGCTGCCGCTCGAGGACGTCGAGATCGAGACGCCGCTCGAGACGATGACCGCGCAGCGGATCTCCGGCAAGAAGGTCGCGGTGTGCCCCGTGCTCCGCGCCGGGATGGGAATGCTCGACGGCGTCCTCTCGCTCGTGTCGAGCGCCCGCGTGGGCTTCATCGGCATGTACCGCGACGAGGAGACCCTCCAGCCGGTCGAGTACTTCATCAAGCTGCCGGTCGACCTCGACCAGCGCGACGCGATCGTCCTCGATCCCATGCTCGCGACCGGCAATTCGAGCGCGGCCGCGATCACCGCGGTCAAGGAGGCGGGTGCGCAGTCGGTCACGCTCGTCTGCCTCGTCGCTGCGCCGCCCGGGATCGAGCATCTGCACGAGGTACACCCGGACGTGCACATCGTCACCGCAGCGGTCGACCGCGGGCTGAACGAGCGGGGATTCATCGTCCCCGGTCTCGGCGACGCGGGAGACCGGCTCTACGGGACGAAGTAGAGCGCATGCACCAGGGCGTCCTCGACACGCTCGGCGACAACCTCTCGGTCGTCTGGGGCGGCGCCATCGCCCTCGCGATCGTCGTCCTGCTGACGCCGGCGGTCGGCGGGATGGCCCGGCTGCTGGGCGTCGTCGACGCCGTCGGCGGGCGGCGGATCAACCGGCGCGCCGTGCCGCGCCTCGGCGGGGTCGCGCTCTTCCTCGGCATCTTCGTCCCGGCGCTCGCGTTCCTCCACCAGGGCCGTGAGACGCGCGGGCTGCTGCTCGGCTCCGCGGTCGCGGTGACGGTCGGCGCCGTCGACGACTTCCGCGGCCTGGCCTGGTGGGAGAAGCTCGCCGGGCAGTTCGTCGCCGCGGTGATTCCGGTCGGCTTCGGCGTGTGGGTCGACCGCTTTACGTTTCCGTTCCTCGGCGTGCACACGCTGCCGGCCTGGGTCGGGATGCCGCTGACCGTGATCTGGATCGTCGCGATCATGAACATGGTCAACTTCCTCGACGGGATGGACGGGCTCGCCGCCGGCGTTGCCGCGATCGCCGGCTTCACGTTTTGCGTGATCGCGCTCTCGCTCGGCAAGACGGATCCCGCAATCCTCTCGGCGATCGTGTTCGGCGCCGCGCTCGGCTTCCTGCGCCACAACTTCTATCCGGCTCGGATCTTCATGGGCGACTCGGGGGCGCTGCTGCTCGGCTTTGTGCTGGCGACGGTCTCGGTGCAGGGCCTGCTCAAGACCGCCGCGACCGTCGCGCTGTTCTTCCCGCTGCTCGTGCTCGCGGTCCCGATCATCGACACGTCGTTCGTCGTCGCGCGGCGGCTCAAGCATCGCGAGAAGGTCTTCGCCGGCGACCAGGCGCACCTGCATCACCGCTTCCTCCGGCGCGGCTTCAGCCAGCGCACTGCCGCGCTCTACATGTACGCGTGGTGCCTGAGCCTCGCCGCCGCAGCGCTGGCGACGCGCTTCATTCCGTTCCGTGCGCACGGCGTGTGGCACGTCTGGCCGACGCTCGCGGTCGCCGCGATCGGCCTCGTCGCGCTCGGCATGTCGTTCTACACGGTCTACCTGCTCGAGATCGTGAAGCTCGCGAGCCCGCTCGCGCGCCGTCGCGACGCGGATGCGCGCGAGCGCAGGACTGCGTAGGCGCCGAATACCACCGCGGCCTTGGCCGTGCGCTCCGCATTGAGCACCGCGCGCGCCGCGATCGCCCCCGGCGCGCCGTGGACGCCGCCGCCGGGGTGGGCCGAGGACGACGCGAGGTACAGCCCGGCAACGGGTGTCTCCGGCCGGCCGAGCCCCGTGACCGGCCGCCACACGAGCTGTTGATACAGCTCGGCCGTGCCGCCGCCGATCGCTCCCCCCGCGAGGTTCGCGTCCTCGCGCTCGAGCTCGGACGGTCCGCGCACGCGCCGGCTGCGGATCAGGTCGCGAAACCCCGGCGCGAGCGCCTCGACGCGCTCCTCCATCCGGTCGGCGACCGCCGCCGTGTCGACGCTCGCATCTTGCGGCACTCGTGTGTACGCCCACGCGGTCTCCTTCCCGGCGGGCATCCGCGTCGCGTCGGCCATCGAGTACTGGCCGAAGACGAGAAAGGGATTACGGGGCACGAGGCCACGCACGAGCTCGCTCGCCGAGACCGTCAGCTCGTCGATCCCCTCCGCGATGTGGATCACCGGTGCGCGCCGCGCGTCGTCGGACGACCAGGGGATCCGCGAGTCGAGCGCCCAGTCGAGCTTCACCGTCGCCCAGTCCCACTGCCAGCGGCGCAGGTCGCGCAGCACGCGGTCGGGCACGTCTTCCCGCCGCAGCAGCCCGAGATAGAGGTTCGGCGCGGAGACGTCGGCGAGCACCGCCCGCCTCGCGCCGATCTCCTCACCGCCGGCGAGCCGGACGCCGACAGCGCACCGCCGACGCACGAGCACCCGCTCGACGCGTGCGCCATACGCGATCGTTCCGCCTTTCGACTCGAGTCGGCGGACGAGCGCGTCCGTCAGCGCGCCGGCGCCGCCGCGCGGCGTCGGGAAGCCGACGTCCTGTCCCAGCGCGCTGAGGAGCCAGCCGAAGAACGCGCCGAGCGTCGTGCCGGGCCCGAAGTCCGCGTGCAGGCCGTTCCCTGCGACGAGGCGCGCGGCGCCGTCGCCGCGGAACTCCTCGACCGCGAACCGCCGGATCGGCAGGATCGCCATGCGGACGAAGCGCAGCAGGTCGCCCGGGCCGAGCCGGCGCGCGAGCCCGAGCGTCGGGAGGACAACCGGCATCGGCGTGACCATCCCCTGCAACAACGGTGCGCGGACGCGCAGCCACAACCGGAACAGCCGCCGCCACGCGTCGCCGTCCCCTGGCGCGAACGAGTCGAGAGAAGCGGCCGTCTCGTCGAGGTCGCGCGAGAGCACGGCGCACGTTCCGTCGACTCGCGGGTGCGCGAGCACGAGCGGCCCGTGGCACCACTCGAGACCCCAGCGCTCGAGCCCGAGCCGCCGGATCGCCGGCGACGCCGCGCCGAGCGGATAGAACGCGCTGAAGAGATCGTGGCGGAAGCCCGGCTCGGTGATCTCCGCCGTCCGCACTGCGCCGCCGGGTACGTCCTGCGCCTCGAGCACCTGCACCGACCAGCCCGCGTCGACGAGCAGGTTCGCAGCGACGAGCCCATTCGGCCCCGCCCCGATGACGATCGCATCCGGCATTGAACGTCTCTATGCGCGTTCGGCGTGCCGGATGAACGCGGCGAGCAGCTCGTTGAACGGCTTGCCGAGCCGCTGCACCGAGTGGCCCGCGCCCGGGAGGACGGCCCGCTGCGCGCCGAGGCCGTGCTCGAGCACATCGGCGACGGCCTCGAACGCAGGGTTGTGTGCACCCGAGACGACGAGCTTCGGGAAGGGCGCCGCCGCCAGCGCCTCGAATGGAATCTCTGCCTCCCACGGCGCTCGCTCGACCATCAGCGTCTGCGCCCCCTGCAACAGCGCAGGGGTGAGCCGAC
>Ga0066709_100001907_pt1 | contig 14529 bp, 9 predicted proteins | sample GraSoiAngelo_158_FD_79665 | JGI IMG/M metagenome (GOLD analysis project Ga0066709, IMG submission 79665) | Grasslands soil microbial communities from the Angelo Coastal Reserve, California, USA - 14_1009_16_30cm | ecosystem: Environmental > Terrestrial > Soil > Grasslands | place: USA...
CCGGCACCGCGGTTCACATCCCAACCGGTGGCGATCGTTGGCGGATTGGTCGCAGTAATGCGCCGGGCGGAGAGGACGGTGTTGCCGTCGTTGTTCGCGCGGAACGCGACGTAGGTGTCCTGTTTGGTCCGATAGGTGACGGCTGCCTGAATGATAGTAGTGTCGGCCACGATAGATACGGCTACGGGCGCGCTGATGCCGCCAAGGTTGTCTCGATTAACCACATTCATCCTGCGGTCCTTACCCAAGGTGACTACGAGATGCGAAGGCGTTGCAACGGGCACGTCCACCAGCAATGGGCCTGAGCTGCCCAGATCCCAGTCGAAACTGTCCAGAGTGAGCCAGTCTTCAGGCACCCAGTAATCGGCGGGCGAGCCACTAAAGATCGGGCCAGGCAGGAAGCGAATCACTGCTTCCCCATCTTGCCAATCTGGGGGACTGAAGGTGTTACCAGTGGTAACAAACGGGTTCTTCCCATCGCTAGCGATGCCGCCGACTCCCCATATGGCACCGCCGTGTGTTTTGGTGGCCGCGGCCCATGCTGTTACCTTGGCCGGATTGTCTATCGGCACGCCCACGAGCCAGCCATGATAGGGACTGCAATCCATCATACTCCCATAGCCAACATAAAGAATGTTGCCCACGATGCCGAGTGCTGGCCGTTGCTGTTGGATCGCCGCAATGAAGTCAACGCCGTTATATGAAGCTGTCGCTTCTACATCAATGGGCCAGCCTAGATTAACGTCGCCGGTGTCCACGTTGAGAGAAAAGAGCAGATGTTTTTTTGTCTCACCGCCATCGGGGGTGATCATTGCATCGAAAAAGAGCGCGCGTGAACCGAGATCGACAATGGGCGTGCCAGTGACGCCCATGGGATCAAGTTTGGTGCATATAAGATCTTCTGCCGACACCGGCTCGCCCACATTTCGCTGCCAGATAATGCTGCCATCTACAACGTCGAGCGCGTACACATTATTCGATTCCGTCGCCATAATGATCATCGCTTTGCCCTTCAGGCCGCCCTCGATGTAAAGAGGCTGGGCGTAAGCATTGCCAACAATCGTGCCGTCGAAGTTCAGGTCGCGCGTCAGATTCGCGGCAGCGCCCTGGGTGAATGCGGAATCAATGTAAAGGCCGTCCCGCGACTCGTGATTGTGAAATTGGGTCACGTTCACCTGCGCGTCTGCTGGAACAACTGCGCTCCACAACCAAACACCGACAATAGCGAAGACGGAAAACTTCATACGTCGGTCTTTAATAATTTCCCGGGTTCCTTCTACCATCTCCTGCTGTCTTCGTGTCAAGAACGATGATCAACGAGTACCGATCACGAATCACTGGATACTGTGTCTCACCGCGGTTACGGGCGGGGCGCAGGGCTGGGGCGCGGCCTCGGTGTGGGTGTGCATCTTCCGGTGCATGGCGTCGGCGTAGGCGTCGGCGTCGGAGTTGCCGTGGGCGTTGTTGTTGCTGTGGGAGTTGCCGCTTCCTGCCTGCACTTCAAATGAGCCGACATCGATGCGTCCATTGCGCATGCGCCAGAAATCGGGGCCGCGTTGATCGTAGTAAGGCGGTGGGGTGAAGTTCGGATCGCCTGCGTCAATGGCCGGGCTGCCGGTCAACAATTCATAGGTAAATGTCGGCCCCCCGTTATCCTGCAATGGGCCAAGCAGGGGATCGGTATTGACCTGGTCCCCCGGGCCGTTCAAAAAACCGCCGCCATCGTCACTACAGACATTGTATCCCTGCGACGTGACCGTGCCTCCATTGTTAGAGATGTTAGGGCCCGACGCATTGAGAATGCTGTTCCCAATCTCTAGCGTGCCGGTGACAGAAATGCCACCGCCGTTGTTGCCGCTAAGAGTGCTATTCGTGATAGTGCCGCCGCCAGCGATACCGCCACCAGACAAGATAGCATAGTTGCCGATAACAGTACTGTTAGTGAGTATTACGGTGCCCGAGATCCCGCCGCCGTGGCCCCATGGCTGCCCATCATGTTCGCCATTAGCTGTGTTGCCGCTGATGGTGCTGCTGGTGATCGTCACGCCGCCGGCGATGCCGCCGCCAGCGAGGTAGCCTTGGTTACCGCTGATGGTGCTGTTGGTGATCGTCAGCGGGCCTGAGCTATAGATGCCGCCGCCAGTACCCACGACCCAAGGATCAGTCACGCCAGCGAGGTTGTTGTTCACGGTGCTGTTGGTGATCGTCAGCGTGCCCCCGCTGTTGTAGATGCCTCCGCCGTCGCCGACAGCAAACTGGTTGTCGCTGTACGCCGCGGTGTTGTTGCTCACGGCGCTGTTGGTGATCGTGAGCGTGCCCCCGTTGTCGTAGATGCCTCCCCCAGAAAAAAACGACATAGTTGCCGATGATACTGCTGTTAAGAACTGCCAGAGTGGCGCTGCCCCCGCTACTATCGCTAGAGATCGCACCGCCGTAGGTCGAGCTGTTGGTCGTTAGGGAACAGTTGGAAATAGTCAGGCCCGCGTGGTCATTTAGCACGGCGCCCCCATAGGAACCCAAATTGGGGTCCCCGCCGGTGATATAGAGGCTGTCTATTGTCACATCATGACCGGGCATCACATGGAAAATACGGAATTGCGTCTGTGAAGACCGCGTCACCGTGATGGACTGTGGCTGGCCGCTGATGGTGACGCTTTTATCAATTACGAGTTCGCCGCTCGTCAAACTAATGGTCCCGCTTACTGCGAAGTTGATGGTATCGCCCTCACTGGCATCAGCGAGTGCCTGGCGCAATGAGCCGGGGCCGCTGTCATTTAGATTGGTCACAGTGATGATGTTTGCGGGAGCGCGCCAGATCGTTCGCTGCGCGAATGCAATGGGATCAGGCATATGCCAATCAATAAAACCAGGTAAAACGCGCCTCGATTAAGATGTTCTTTCATGACGCAGACCAATGCTATCTTGCTATCCCTCATAGTTGAGCCTCCTCGTGGAGCGACGATTTTTGTTTGGATCGCAAAAAATGTCGAGACTTCTTGTAGAATGTTAAGGAATTCCACGGCACTGACCGGGAAAGCGGCGTCGAGTTCACCGCGGGAAAACATTCGTGTGAATTAGTGTCCATTCGTGGTTAATGCTATCTGAGACGGAGGTTTACCACATGGAACAGGTTCCTGATTTCAAAATTCGCCCAGCGCGTCTCGAGGATGTCCCGGTTATCCTGCAACTCATCCGCGATTTGGCGACGTATGAACGTGAGCCGGAGCAAGTCACTGCGACGGAGGAACAGCTTGTGGATGTTTTGTTCGGCGAAAAACCGGCGGCGGAAGTGCTGCTCGCGTTTGAAGGAGACTCACCGGTAGGATTTGCGGTTTATTTTTATAATTTTTCCACCTGGCTCGGGCAGCCCGGACTTTATCTCGAAGATTTGTTCGTGAAACCGGATAAGCGAGGAAATGGTTATGGTCGCGCGTTGCTCGTGGAGCTGGCGAACATTGCGCGTGATCGCGACTGTGGTCGAATGGAATGGGCTGTGCTCGATTGGAATGAACCGGCGATCAAATTCTATCGCGCGCTTGGTGCTAAGCCGATGCACGAATGGACAGTGTTTCGGTTAACCCGCGCGGAGATCGCGAGGCTGGCCGAGGACCAGCAGCAAGAGCAGGAGTAGCAAGACGTTGTAGGGTCCGCTGTCCCCAGCGGATTCTCGAGATGCGCAGAAGCTATGCTCTGAGACAACACAGGCTACAGCACCGAGAAACGATAGGATTACGAATAAGAATAAGAGGCAGAGTAAGAGCCAGAATCAGAATGGCGCAGGCAACTACAAAGATCGAGGACTACGGGTTTATCAGCGACACTCAAACTGGCGCGCTGGTGAGTCGCGACGGCTGCGTGGATTGGCTTTGCTTTCCTCGATTCGATTCGCCAGCGTGTTTTGCGTCGTTGCTTGGCGAAAAGGAAAATGGGCACTGGCGATTTTTTCCAAAAGAGGAAGTCACAGCAACGCGTCGCCGTTATCGCGGCGAGACGCTGATCCTGGAGACAGAACTGGAGACAGCAAACGGCGCTGTGCGGCTGATCGACTTTATGCCGCCCCGCGGCGAGAACCCGGACATCGTCCGCATCGTGGAAGGCTTACGCGGCGAAGTGTTGATGGAGATGGAGCTGATCATCCGCTTCGATTACGGGTTCATTGTGCCGTGGGTGCGGAGGCGTAAGCGTTTCGACGGACTCGAAGCAATCGCGGGGCCCGATGCGTTAATCTTGCGAACGCCGGTTGAAACGTGCGGAAAAGATTTAACCACGGTGGCTGAATTCACCGTGGCAAAAGGCGACCGCATTCCATTTGTGTTAACGTGGTTCGCTTCTCACACAGATCCGCCAAGAAAGATCAATCCCGAGCATGCATTGCGCGACACGGAGGTATTCTGGACAGATTGGGCGAAACGATTTCAGACCAAAGGCAAATGGCGCGACGCGATCGTGCGCTCACTGATCACGCTGAAGGGGCTGACCTATGCGCCGACTGGCGGTCTCGTTGCCGCGCTCACCACTTCATTACCCGAACAAATAGGAGGCGTCCGCAACTGGGATTATCGCTACTGTTGGCTGCGAGACGCGGCACTCATTTTGTTGGTGTTGATGGGCGCCGGCTATGTCGAGGAAGCCACATCCTGGCGGCAATGGCTGCTGCGTGCTATCGCGGGCAGTCCGGCACAAATGCAAACGATCTACGGCGTGCGCGGCGAACGCCGTCTCCTCGAATACGAAATTCCGTGGCTATCGGGATATGAAGACTCCCGGCCGGTACGCGTCGGTAACGCAGCGTCAACGCAGTTTCAGCTCGACGTTTATGGCGAGGTGTTGGCCGCGGCGTGGCAGGGTCATCTTGCCGGAATCAAAATGACCGGACCTGATTGGGCGCTCATGGTCTCGATAATGAAATTCCTGGAGTCGCACTGGCAAGAACCAGACGAAGGCATCTGGGAGGTTCGTGGTGGCCGCCAGCAGTTTACGCACTCGAAAATGATGGCGTGGTTGGCGTTCGACCGCGCGATTAAAATGGTCGAGAACTGCGAGTGCGCGGCATACGAGCACTTTGGTCGCTGGCAAAAAATTCGTGACCAAATTCATGCCCAAGTTTGCGAGCGCGGCTACAACGCGAAGAAGAAAGCTTTCACACAGGTTTATGGGTCCGATGCATTGGATGCGAGCCTCCTTACAATGCCGCTCGCTGGGTTTCTCCCGGTCAGCGACCAGCGCGTCAAGAGTACAGTTGAAGCGATTGAACGCGAGCTAATGCAAGACGGCTTCGTGCTGCGTTATCGACCACAGGAATGCGGCGTCGACGGGTTGCCCGGCGACGAGGGGGTATTTCTTCCCTGTTCCTTTTGGCTGGCGGATTGCTGGCATTTACTCGGCCGAAAAAAAGAAGCACGAGAATTGTTCGAGCGGTTGCTCGATGTACGCAACGATCTTGGGCTGCTCTCGGAAGAATACGATCCGCGCGCAAAACGTCAGCTGGGAAATTTTCCGCAGGCTTTCTCGCACGTCGCGCTGGTAAGTTGCGCCCGGATTCTGGGCGATGAAGACCAACTCCTGGCGCGACGCGATTGAGGCCGACGTCATTTTACGGAAACGCAGCCCGATTGGTAGGGCGGGCAGTCCTCTGCCCGCCGCTAGGGATTCACATGATCGGCGCGCACGGGAGTGACGCACCCTACCACGAACGGCCCAGAGGGCCGTGGCTACTGGGCGTCAATAGATCTGCTTGCGCTAAGCGTTGCCCGCAGAAACGAGGCGGCGAATCAGATCCTCGACGGCAACGATCCCGCGAAAATTGTTCTTGCGATCGACGACAGCCGCCAGACCGAGCCGCGCAGCGCGCAGTTGCTGCATGACGCGATAGGCGGGCTCATCGTCCGTAGTTGTCACAATGCGCCGCACATATTCGCCGAGCGGCTTGTTTCCGTTTGGGTCAAGCAGGATGTCCGGAACGTTGACCAGCCCGGCTGGTTGGCCATTGGGTGCAAGCACCGGCAAACGATCGAGACCCGTAGCGGCGCTAAGCTCGAGCGCTTCCTGTGTTGACGCGCTCGACTGTAGCGCGACAACTTTCCCCGAGGGCAACATGACGTCGCGGACTTTAGAGCCGCGAAAGTCCACGACACTGTGAATCATTGCACGCTCGGTTGAAGTAAGAGCACCCTCTCGTTCGCTCTGTGTGGTGATCTGTTTCAGTTCCTCGCGCGCGGCAAAAAGTCGGCCCCGTTTCCCGGCGTGCCCTGCCAGAAGTAGCTTACCTAGTCGCGCGCCGAGTTCGAGGAGCGGCGAAAATAGGATCGACGTGAATTCGAGCACACCGGCAAGCCGTACCAGCGCTCGAAACGGAAATCGCCGGAACAAGGCTTTAGGGAGCACCGACAAGAAAAACAGATAAACCGGAAGTGCGATGACCAACGCAAAGAAGAACCCGGCATAGCCGTACGACCAAACCAGTTGGCTTGTCAGCAAGAGCAGAGCCACTATGTCCGCCGCATTCGTGATGAGCAGAACGGTCGCCAATAAGCGTTCGGGGCGTTTGAGCAGGCGATTCAACTGCAAAGCCGCCGGCACCCGGCGCTTCACATTTTGCCGCAATCGCACTGGATCGATCGACAGCAGGCCGCTTTCGATTCCGTTAAAGAAAAACGAAATGATCCAGCAGCCGACAATCATGATGATTGCGACTGTCATGCCGCCTCCTCGAATGCGTTTGTGGTCTTCTCCAGCAGGACTTCTTCGATTCTCTTGCGCGCGGCATGACGGACAGTGATCACAAGGCCCGGAATCTCGAGTTTCGTTCCGGAAGACGGCACATAACCCAGCCGCGTAAAAACAAATCCGCCGATCGTGTCGATGCCATCGGCGTCAATTTGAAAGCCGAGATGTTCGCTCAAATCATCGAGACGCGCGTTGCCGCTCACGAGAAATTTGCCGTTGCCGAGCGGCTCGATGTAAAACTCCAAACCGTCCCGCGGCACGGTGTCGCTGAGAATTTCCTCGATGATATTCTCCATGGTGATGATTCCTTCCGTGCCGCCAAATTCGTCAACCACCACGCCCATGCCCTGGGGATGAGTGAGAAAAAGCTTGAGCAGTTCTAGCGCGCGCATCGTCTCCGGGATAAACGACGGCGCGATCAGTTTCTCGGTGTAATGCTCCGACGGATCGAGCAGGAAAAGTTTTACGTCGATGATGCCGAGGATTTGATCAGGTGTATCGGCATACACGGGGACACGCCGATGTCGTTTCTCCTTCAAACGCGCCATTACTTCCTCGTTAGTTAAATCATCCGGCAGCATGAAGCTGTCCACGCGCGGCGTCATACAATCCTTTGCCGTTTTATCGCCCAGCTTGATGATTTCCTGGATCATTTCGGCTTCGCCCTGGTACAATGTGCCTTCCTCTTCACCGATTTGAAGCAGTGTCCCCAATTCCTCGTCGCTTAAGCGCGGTCGAGTGCGGAGATGCGCTGGCGTGAAACGATCGATCACATAATCGCTCACCGACTCGAGTCCGCGGCCGATGCGATCGAGGAACGGCATCGCGATTTGCAATGTGAAAGCGCCGATGGCCGAAAGCTTCGAGGGCGCCGCGAGCGCCACCAGTTTCGGCACCAGGTCGCACAGCAACACCACGACGGCGAAGATCAGGATGCCGGCCAACCATTGCGGAACGCGCCCTGCCAGCGGGCCCTTCCACAGAAAAAAGAGACACAATATGACCAGAAGCACGTTGACTAATCCGTCGCCCAGCAGCAGCACATTCAAAACGCGGCGCGGATTTTCTCGGAAAAGTTGTATGAAATTCGTAAGCCCCGCATGATTCTCTTCAAGACGGCGCAGCTGATGCGGCTTCAGCAAAGAGAGCGCTGTCTCCACTCTGGAAAACAGCGCGGAGCAGAAGATCAAAATGGCGAGAGCGCCCAGCACAACGGCCAGAGTAGGCGCACTCATTTTTGCGGCACCAACCCCCACTCGCCTTGCGTGGCCTCTCCGGTGCGAAGGACAGGGGAGGCGTGCCAAGGTCCTTCAGAAGAGTTGGTGATTGGTGGTTTGCTCATCCTGTGAGCTGCAACCAAGTTAAAGCTCCCGATGAACAAACGCGAGAGGATTTCACAGTGGCTGGCCGAAGCGACTGGGGAAGATTTGCAGTCGGACCAAGGAGACGTGGAAAAACACCCGTGTTACCGCGCGTTTTTTCGTTGCTGGAACGAACAGCGGTACTACAAAGCGCACGACGTCCTCGAGCAGCTTTGGCTCAAAACCGAATCGGGCGAGGCCGACTTCTTCAAAGGGTTGATCCAGGCGGCCGGCGCGTTTGTTCATCTGCAAAAACGCTTCGAACATCCATCGCACGCCAAGCACAGCAGGCGCTTGCCTCCCGCCGTGCGTCTGTTCCGGCTAGCGCAGAGAAATTTGGCGAACTTCGCACCGTGGCATCACGGGCTGGACGTTGCAGCGCTTTGTCACCTTTTGGGGCGATACGCGGACGAGATCGTCGCTTCCGATTACAAAGCGAATCCGTGGTCGCCAGACACTGCCCCGAAACTGAAGGTGACCGTCAGGTAGGTAAGGGTTCACCTGAACCGCCCAGACGCTTGATGGGCCAGTTTAGCGCCGAAGGCGCAGCCTCAATTCCAGCCTGGGGCAACGCCCCAGGATGAAATGGAAGACCACGACGAGCGCTGAAAGTGCGAGTCAAATTTGCAGATTAGAACAATCGGCGATATTGAAGCGCGCCTTCAGCGCTCGGTGAGTGTGAGATTTTCGGGTCCTGGGGCCATTGCCCCAGACTGAACAATAACATCGCGCCTTTAGCGCTAAGCACAGACGGTCGCGGCGCTCTACCTCGTGAAGATCAATTTGATTCCCGCGATGACCAGCACTGTCGCGAGGCAAAGCGAAATCACTCGCACGGCGAAACGCCTGCTCCCCAGATGCGAGCCGATGATGCCGCCGATAATTGCTGCCGCTGCGAGAATGAATCCGAGCGAAGGAATCGTGCGGGTTTTTGTGAAGTAGCCAACCAGCCCGGCGATCGAGTTCACCCAAATGAACAGCGCCGAGACGGCGGCGGCTTGCCGAATATGAGCCCACCGACAAAAAAGCAGGACCGGCGTGAGAAAAATTCCGCCTCCAGTTCCGGTTAATCCTGCGAGGAATCCGAGCGCTGCGCCCACGGCTATGGCGACCGGTTGCGTTGGAGGAAACGTTTGCAGCGGGTCGCTCCGGCGAACCAGCAGTCGCGCCGCGGAGAACAGCAGCACAACACCGATTAGAATCTTCAGGACCGAAGCGGATGGCTGCAAATAACCACCGAGATACGCTGCTGGGATAGAGAGCAGCGCAAACGGCCAAAACAACTTCCACGAGAAATACCCGGCTCGCCAAAACTGGAATGTTCCGATGGATGCGACCAAAATGTTAAGCACAAGCGCAGTTGGACGAATGACGGTGGGCGCGATTCCAAACAACGTCATCGTTGCGATGTAACCTGACGCACCGGCATGACCGACCGACGAGTAAAGCAATGCGATTACTCCGATGGCGACGAAAAGAAGAATGAGATGTGTGGTGTCCACGAATGACGAATGCCGAATGCCGAATGCCGAATCAATAACGAATGACGAAAATGCGTGATTCGTTACATCGTTACACTGTTACATCGGCTTTGCGGTTTAACGGTTCAACTTCGCGCAGCATGATAACTCGCTTCCGCTTTGGCATTCTGGCGTTAGTTTGCTTGGTGACAGCAAATCATAACGACGCTGGCCGGACACCGGTGGATGCGCAGCGCTCAGACAACGCCGCAACAAAAATGAGCGAGCACACGAACCGGCTAGCGCACGAGAAGTCGCCATACCTTCTCCAGCACGCGCACAATCCGGTGGATTGGTATCCGTGGGGCGAGGAAGCGTTCGCGAAGGCGCGGCGGGAGAATAAACCGATCTTTCTCTCGGTCGGATATTCCACGTGTCACTGGTGTCACGTCATGGCGCATGAATCATTCGAGAATGAAGAAGTGGCCGCGATCATGAATCGCCAGTTCGTCAACATTAAGGTCGACCGCGAAGAGCGTCCGGACGTTGACCGCGTTTACATGTCCTTTGTTCAAGCGACCACAGGCGGCGGCGGCTGGCCGATGAGTGTTTGGTTGACGCCGGACCTGAAGCCATTTGTTGGCGGGACGTATTTTCCGCCGGAAGAGCGATACGGTCAGCCAGCATTCAAAAAAGTCCTGGAGCGTATCGCAACAGCCTGGAAGGAAGATCATGACAAAATTGTCGAGCAAGGCAGCAAAATCGTTGAGGCGCTGCGCGAGTCTCAATCAGCCGCACCGGTGGAAGGAAAGATCGACGGCTCAGTTGCGGATGCTGCCTACCGTCAGCTCGATCGCAGTTATGACCCGAAGGAAGGCGGCTTCGGTAACGCGCCAAAATTTCCGCGGCCAGTCACGCTTAATTTCCTGACGCGCTTCTACGCACGCGATCCCAAAAGCGATGCCGGTAAACACGCTCTCAACATGGCGCTGTTCACGCTGCGAAAAATGGCTGCAGGCGGAATGCACGATCACATCGGCGGAGGGTTTCATCGTTACTCGGTTGATCGTTACTGGCACGTGCCGCACTTCGAGAAAATGCTTTACGACCAGGCGGAGCTCGCGCTCGCCTATCTCGACGCGTTCCAAATCACAAAGGATAAGCAATACGAAGCGGTCGCGCGCGACATACTCGATTACGTCGCTCGCGACATGACGTCCAAAGAAGGCGGCTTTTTCTCAGCCGAGGACGCCGACAGCCCCGTTGTAGCCGGGATCGGCGATCCCGGCCACAGCAAGACCGCCGAAGGCGCATTCTATGTGTGGACGAAGAAAGAGATCGATGATGCGCTCGGAGATTCGACCGAGGTTTTCGATTTCCATTACGGCGTCCAAGCGCACGGCAACACCCCGGAAGGAAGCGATCCGCACGATGAATTCCGCGGGAAAAACATTTTAATCGAACGCCATACGATTGCCGAGACGGCAGAGCGTCTTAAAAAAAGCGAACAGGAAATTCGCGACTCGCTGGCGAAGAGCCGGCAGAAACTATTTGTCCTTCGCAGCACACGCCCTCGGCCGCACTTGGACGACAAGATAATCGCTGCCTGGAATGGTCTGATGATCTCTGCTTATGCGCGTGCGGCGCAAGTGCTCAACGATTCCCGCTACCTGGAAATCGCGACGCGCGCCGCGAATTTTCTGCGGGCGAACCTGTCCGATCCCTCACGCAAAATTCTATACCGCAATTATCGTGAGGGTCGCAGCGACGTCGAAGCGTTCGCCGACGACTACGCGTTCGTCATCCAGGGTCTCCTCGATCTTTACGAAGCCTCGTTTGATGTCGAGTGGCTGAGATTTGCAAACGAGTTGCAGGAGACACAGGACCGCCTGTTTTTCGACGAAAAGAACGGCGGCTTCTTTAGCACGAGCGGCAAAGACGAGAGTGTGTTTCTTCGGATGAAAGACGATAACGACGGCGCCGAGCCGGCCGCGAGTTCCGTGGCCGCGCTGAATCTTCTGCGGTTATCGCAGATCCGAAACGAGCAGAGCATGTCGGACCGCGCAAAAAAAACAATCGGCGCATTTGCCACCACGCTTTCGCATTTTCCCAGCGCCATGCCGCAACTGCTGGTTGCGCTCGATTACTCGTTAAGCAAGCCGCGCCAGATTGTTATCGCCGGGAAAAAGGATGCGCCCGAAACCAAAGCGCTGGTCAACGAAGTGCATCGGCATTTTCTTCCGATGACAATTCTGCTACTTGCGGACGGTGGTGAAGGCCAGAAAGATCTGGGCGAGAAAAATGAAGCCGTCCGCTCGATGTCGCCGGTTGAAGGCAAACCAGCCGCATACGTCTGCGAAAATTTCACCTGCAAAGCGCCGGTAACCGATCCGAAACAGCTTCGCGAACTTCTGTCGAAGTAACCGCCTACGACGCCTGCACTCTATTTGTAGGACATCATCCTACAGGTGAATCGGGAACCTTCCCCGATAGACAGCACTTGGGCGCGTCCACTATTCTCGACCAAACTGTGGACCAAAGTGAGGATTTTCCCGGTTTCCGGATGATTTTCAAGAACTTCGCCCCCCAAAAAAACCCGGAGAGCATTAGTGAACCCCAGAACAAACCTCTAAGGTTACGAAAATTCACATGCATCGGCCGACTCAGCCTGAACCGGCGCAAGATTCGAACAGTGTCTCGCAAATTCCGGCGGCGAACACGCTCACGGAAACCACCGATTGAGTGTTCATCACCGCTTGGTCCTTTCTGAAAAATTCTCACACTTTTCGAGAACTTCGCCGGGCAAATTCCGGAGAAGAATAACGAGACGAAACACGTGAAAGCGAGGAGCAAAACCCAACGGTTACATGATTTGCAGCGCCGCTATCCCCCGCTTCGGTCTCTCCGAGGGCCGAGTGTCCATCATGGCTAGGAAGAAAATGGCGCGAGGTCTTCCACGTCTTCCAGCGTGGCAGATTTTCAAGGCACAGGAGCACAAGGGAGCGCGGTTGCTTGAAATTTTGCGTGGCATTGCGATCGCAAACCAGCAGGAAGAACCGAAGATCTTTTATCCGATAAGAGAGGTAGCTCACCACTTTGCTGTCCCCATTTCCACTGTATCGCGAGTTTATGACCAACTCGAAGAGGAGGGAATCCTGGTCAGTGTTCGCGGATCGAGGACACTCCTGCAAGGCCTCAGCGGTGGGCGGCATCTGAGCGTGCTCGGCTTTATTGGAATGCCAGCGCTCACGTCCTCCTTCGTCACGCTTCAGGATTGCCGCACGTTTTTTATTCGCACTAGGCGCGAACTTCGCGCTCGTGGTTTTGCCGTCGCAACGGCGTTTTACGATCGAAACGAAAGTGAAAGGGTTCTCTCCAGGATAGACAAGTACGATTTCGATACTGTTCTGTGGCATCAACCCGACCGCGTGGCGAAAGAAGTCGTGCCCCGACTCAAAGATGGCGGTGTTCACGTGATCGGCATAAGTGATCGCTGGTTTCCGTCAATCCGCTGCCGATACGAAGTGCAACGCGAGTCGGCCATCAGGTCGATCTTGCATGATTGGCGCGTAAACGACGCAATCACATCGATAGTGATTGTTCGCGGAGTTGAAACATCAGCAGCAAAGGAAGAGCTGCTGAAAACTTTAATCGAGGAGGAAGGACTCGCGTACGAGTTTAGAGGCAACGGCGATCAGCGGCTAGGCGATTTCCTCAACTCACTTGCCGGAGATAAACACCGCGGAATCATTTTCCCATCACTGGCTGCGGCACTGTTTGCTTTTCGGACGCCGGAAACGCTCGCCAAACTGATGAGTCGCGCGAGAGTGGCATTAACCGGCGGCCCGGTGAGCATTCCCTTTGCACAAATCCCCGATGTCGCCGCCGACTTAGTGGTAGTCGATTGGCAACTGGTTGCCGAGCAAATCGGCACCGATTTGATCAACCGCAAAGCATTCGATCGCGCGGAGACAACGGTGTTCGAAGCCAAGGCGCATCTCCGGGCGTCCTTGAGTCAGTACGCGCAGAGGCTTTAAGTGGTTAGATACCGCTCGTTGGAACCATTCTGTTCCAAACTGTTTCAAACCGTTCCCAAACTGTTTCACTCGCAACCCGGAGAAAGAAACGGCTAACTATCCACGATCAAACGGCGGACCAAGAAAATTTTTCTGATCTCTCGGAAGATTTTTCAGAACTTCGCCCTGCAAATTCCGGATAGGAGTGATGAAAGAAACTAAACAAAACACGTTAGGAAATAAAAAATTATGAAACATGCAAGGTTGATTTCAAGTATTGTGCTGTTTGCCAGCAGTTTTTTGGCTCTAATAGCCGCAGCCAATCCTAGCTGGACGCTGTTGGGTCCCAGTGGTTTGACGTACCCTTTGTTTCGCAGCGGGTCGACTTCAGTGTACGATCCCTCGTCGAATCGGATCATTCTGTTCGCAGGGTTGTCTGATGACGCAGCCGCGGGGGACCCGCGTTTGAATGATGTCTGGGTAGAAACCAATGCCAACGGGTTAGGTGGCACTGGCGCGTGGAGCAATCTGATTCCTAGTGGCTCTCCGCAGGTGCGCAGCGACCATTCGGCAGTGTACGACGCGGCGAACAATCGCATGATTATTTATGGCGGGTGCGGCGCGGTTCCTACATCGAACGGCTGCCTTCCAATTGCCGACAACGTGTGGGTGTTAAGCAATGCAAACGGAATAGGCGGAACCCCGACCTGGACACAACTCTTTCCGACTGGCGGACCACCACCGGCGCGACAGGGTCATCAAGCCGTCTACGATCCCACTACTAATTCAATGATTGTTTGGGCCGGCCAGAATGGCGGTGGCAACGGCTGTGGCACCTTTTCTGATGTTTGGGTGCTAAGCCATGCCAATGGCTTAGGCGGTACGCCGAACTGGACCCAGCTCTCGACGACCGGGGGGCCGCCGCCAGGACAGTATTTCTCAACCGCTGTTTACGACTTCGCCAAC
>Ga0066709_100001909_pt1 | contig 14527 bp, 11 predicted proteins | sample GraSoiAngelo_158_FD_79665 | JGI IMG/M metagenome (GOLD analysis project Ga0066709, IMG submission 79665) | Grasslands soil microbial communities from the Angelo Coastal Reserve, California, USA - 14_1009_16_30cm | ecosystem: Environmental > Terrestrial > Soil > Grasslands | place: USA...
ATGTGATTCGAATCGTGACCACGGCGGCTCTGGGGTTCATCCTCGTCAGCGCCGCGCTTGCGGGAGGCTGGGCAATCGTCACTCTGGATGATTTTCCCGAATACGCGGTCGCCGGAAAACCGGTGAACCTGACGTTCGCCGTCCGGCAACATGAAGTGACTTTGCTGCCGGGACTACATCCGACAATCCGTGCGACCACTGCCACCGGACTTACATCCAAAGCTAATGTCGTGCCCGCCGCAGGCCATGGCGAGTATACGGCAGCTTTGACGCTGCCGCAGCAGGGCGAATGGACCATCACGATCGCGAGCGGTTTCAACGACAGCAATGTCGCGCTGCCTGCTCTGAAAGTCATTGCGCCGGGCGCGCCGGCGCCGGCTCCGTTTTCGCCGCCGACACGTGGATTGCGTCTCTTCACGAGCAAGGGATGCATCGGTTGTCATCGGCATATCGAAGTGAATCCTGCGCGGGTCACAGATGCCAAATTGGATCTCACGGGCAAACGGTTCCCGCAGGACTACCTCAAAAGGTTCCTGGCCGACCCGAGTATCAAACCGGCAGAGATGCCGAACCTCAAATTGAAAAACGACGAGATCGAAGCCCTCGCTGCATTCATCAACAAACTGGCTTCGAAAACAAGAGAAGAGGTGCAACGATGAAAACCAAACTGCTTTTAATCTCTCCCGCGCTTTTGATGTTTTTCTTTGCGGCCGTAGTTCTGCCGAAACCGAACGATCGGCTTGATGTGACAGCGCACGAGTGGGGCACATTCACGTCCGTCGCGGGCGAAGACGGCATCCCTGTGCCGTGGTTCAGCTATACCGGTCCGCTCGATCTGCCGTGCTTTGCGTATAACTTTGGCGGACGCAAAATTTTGATTCTCGGCACCGTCCGAATGGAAACGCCCGTCCTTTACTTCTACGGCTCGCGCGAATCGTCGGTGAATGTGAAGGTTTCGTTCCCGCAGGGAACGATCACCGAGTGGTATCCGCAAGCATCGCCGGAGAGACGTTCGAACAATTTGATCCAGTGGCAGGATGTAAACATCTCACCTGAAGTCACGCCCGACTTTCCAAGGGAACGCGGCCCGAGCCACTACTATGCCGCGCGCGAAACCGATGCGGCAGCATTGCAGGTCAAATCCGAATGGGAGAAGTTTCTGTTCTATCGCGGGATCGGGACCTTCCCGCTGCCGCTATCGGCGCGCTTCGAGCAAGATGGCAAGCTCGTGGTACGAAACGCCGGCGGAACGCCGGTGGATGGGCTGATTGTCTTCGACAATCATGCCGGTACTCGGCGCTACGCCCTTGCCGGGACAGTGAAGGACGAGGTTGCCGTCGATGTCGGATCGCTCCAGGATAACTGGGCAGGCTTGCTCATGGATCTGGAGCGCGTTTTGATCTCGCAGGGGCTATACGAGAAAGAGGCCCGGGCGATGATCGAAACCTGGCGTGATTCGTGGTTTGAAGAGGGGACCAGACTGTTCTACATCGTGCCAAGGCAGGCAGTCGCTTCCATCCTTCCGCTCGATATTCAGCCTGCGCCTTCCGACGTCGCTCGGGTGTTTGTGGGGCGGATGGAGATCATCACGCCTGCGGTTCAACAGGACGTTCGACAAGCGGTAGCGGCTAACGATCGGCCGGCGCTCGAAAAGTACGGACGGTTTTTGGATGCGATCCCGGAACGCGACGGCATCAGGAGTCTGGTGATCGATTCCGTGAACGCCGCATACATCAATAAAACAAAAGCGAACTGCGGCCGGTAGCAACGGAGACCTACTACTGCGCATTGTCAAGATAAACAGGGTGTGTTCGGCTCAAGGGGCGAACGCGAGTGGGCCGCCGTCATTGTCTTGCTCACGCTCAAGTTTTGCGAGAGGCTCGTCTCTGTTACATTGCGCCGTAGCAGCTATTTCCTTGTTGATCTTGAAGAGAGATGTGTTACGGGAATACAGCCGGGCCGCGTCGTTTGCATTAGAGGCGGGTATCGGCCGGATGGGCTTGCCGAAAGCGTCGTTGCCCACCTAAAAGCAGTACAGAGTCAATGACACTACGCTAGAATGCCAGCATGAAAATCAAATCGGTGTTCATTGCACTGACGTGTCTGGTTGTCGCCCGGCCCTTGCTTGCGCAGGAAGAAACTCTACAGACCGAGAAAGCGGCGAACATTGAACGTCTCCTGAAGGTCATTGGAGCGGACCAGTTGCAGCAGAGCCTGCAGGAACAGGTTCTCGCGGTCCTGAAACCGCTGTTTGGCGCCAACGTACAAACCGATGAGACCAAAAGCAAGATTCTCGCGAGGTTTTCCGAGATCATGGCTCAGGAATTCCGAAAGCTAGACTTCACCGATATCAGCCGCGAGTTGTACGACAAGTACTTCACGAACGACGAAATCAAGGGCTTGATCGCGTTTTACGAAACTCCTGTCGGCCGGAAAGCGGTTCAAGCGCTGCCCAGGTTGACAGCGGAAGCGATGATCCGCGGACAGGAATTGGGACAACAGGCCAGCCAGAAGGCATTCCAGCGCCTGATTGAAGAATTTCCGGACCTTCAGAAAATCATGAAGGCGCGCTGAACAGCGGATCGTTTGCACTCCCGCCCACTACATTCAGCGCGTCCCGAAGTGAGACATCCCACACGGCCAGGGCCTCCCGCCGGAAAAACACCCCGCAGTACGGCCACCATGTACTCGCTCGCCAGCCGTGGCTGTTTTTACGAATCGTCTTCTTCTGTGCGAAGACGAAATAATGCAAGCAGGGGAACGAGATCCACACGGACAACCGCCAGAACGCCGTTGTAACCGGTCCGACGAGTGACAGCCGCATTCATTTTTTCTTCTCCGGGCGAATCTCACAATTCCTATCGAGTTGCGTCAAAAACGCCATTCTCCCTCCCCCAAGCTTTTTCGTCCGCAGGCTGAGATGTTTTCGACGTTCATCATCGCGTGGTGTGTGTCTTCAGAAACTGAAAAGCGTGACAACGGCTCGATCGCCGACCATGGTCAATATCGCTGTAAGTCGGCCCTTGCTTTGCCAGTCCCTCTAGGAGGCCCTCAGCGTCCCGCCAATTGCGCTGATTCTGCACGGCCAATCCAAGACAAAAAGGTTGCTTACCTATCTTGATACGTTTAGGAAAGACTTTTCAGATTGGTGACTTTTTGAAACAACCGCCTCCGACATCTTCCGCGCACTCATCAAGAAATGCAGAAATTAAGCGAATGGAAGCCTGTTTGCTGGTCGCTTTCATTTTTTGATCCGCCATTCAGGAGGTTATTAACATGAAGATAGTTCTAGCTGTCGCAATGGTGATCATGACGGTGATGCCGACCTTGGGACAACAGCGCGAGAAACCACGAGTCTACATTGAAGCCGCCGAGACCGTTGATGCGTCGAATGCGAAGGACAAAGCTAAGCAGGCTGATTTTGGTTCCGCCATAACGGCGGCGCTCCTTAAGAAGGAAGTGCCAGTGGCAGTTGTCACTGACAAAAGCAAGGCGAATTGGACCATCCAAAGTGTATCTTCCCAACGGGAAGACAGTACCGGCACCAAGGTGGCCAAGATTGTTGCTTTCGGCGCATTTGCTGGGAATTTCACGCAATTCTCAGGCACGATTCAAGTCGTCGATAACGAAACCAGCGCCGTCCTCTACGGCTATAACGTCAAGAAGAGTAATTTTCAGTCAGCGGCGGAAGCATTTGCCAAACACTTCAAAGGTGACTACCTCGACAAGAGGCGGTAAGAGTCGGCCCCATTGAAAGCGATGGAAAGCCCCAAATCCAGAATGTACCTAAGCATGAAACACGTTCTGGCGGTTGTCTTTCTGTTCGTAATGCCGTCTTTTGGTGCGTCCCAAGAGCGTATGCCTGCGAACGCTCATAAAAACATTTTGGGAACAGGTTGGGAATGTAACCGAGGCTTCGCGCAACGGGGTGGAGAGTGCGTTCCCGTGCGGGTTCCGCCCAATGCGGAACTCGATGTGTTCGGACATGACTGGCAATGTCGGCGGGGTTATGCCCAGGTCGCTGGTGCCTGTTCCCCAGTACAAATCCCAGCCAACGCCCATTTGGATGTGTTCGGACATGGTTGGGAATGCGATCGGGGTTTTCGGCAGCAGGCGGGTAGTTGCGTTAGTTTCGCCATGCCGGCGCACGCGCATTTGAATGTATTCGGCCACGGGTGGGAATGCGATAACAATTACAAACAACAGGACGGCGGATGTACGGTGATGTCGCCGCAGGAGGTTCAGGAGGCACAACGACGGGACCGCGAGATGGTTCAAAGATTAGCCGAGCGGCGCCGTGCGTTGGATAGTGTTGATTGGAGTGCCTGCAATGATGAACTTGATCGCCTTCGACGCAGTGCCAGAGATGCAGCTGACAAAGCGAGCGAAGTTGAATCGGCAAAGAGCGAATACGAGTCGTGTCGCAGCGATAGGAGAAATAACTGTTCGGACGAGCGATCGCAGTACGAATCGGAGGCCGACAATTTTGATAGTGAACTTGACACCGTCATTTCTCGTCATAAGAGTGCTCTGAGTTCATGTGGCAATCGTTAATGCGACGAGACCGTCGTGTTCTCAACACGTGGAATACAATTCAATCTCCATGAAGCCACTAATTCGTTTCGTCGTTCCGTCGCTCGCATTGGCCGTCGTTTGGGGTCAGTCCAACAAGGCCGCGAAGACGGATGATGAGCTGTGGTTCGCCAATATCCGTGACGATTCGAAATTGCCTGTAGGTAAGGAACCCGTAAAATCGTGAGTGATTCAGTTTCCAATATTGAGGGGATTCGGTCAACAAGCGCGGGAATGCCGGCTTTGAGCAGAGGCTCATAGGTTTTAGCGACAAAATTCTTCTTTGAGTTTCGCTTTGTGAAAACCGCGGACTCGAAAGCTGTGAAGACATCGTTACGCAGCCCGGCGTTCGTAGCGATGGTGGAGTCCACCAACTTCCGCCAGCTGCACGATCTTTCCCAATTCCGGTGGTTGAATTGTGCGTGGTTCCGGTGCGTCCTTTTCTAAGGACAGATGAGTTCGGGAATTGAGATAGTAGCGGATGTATCTTTTGAGAATCCACCGAAGATGCCGCTCGTTAATAACTACGACATGGTTTAAGCACTCTCTGCGAATGCTTCCGATCATCCGCTCCACGAAACAATTTTGCCAAGGACTCTGCGCCGCGATGAAAATTTGCTCGGTGCCCATCCCTTGGATTCTTTCGTTGAAGTAACGTCCGTAAATCCCATCTCGGTCTCGAACGGTCCGTATCTGAGCCACGATCCGTTTCAATTCATCCACCACTCCCGCGCTGGCGTCGATGTCAGAACGTCTCAGCCGTGCACATAGCAGAAACTCTCCGCAGAAAATGTATAACGGCAGATAACAATAATGGCCGTAGTAGCCGTGAAAGAACCGTCCTTCCTGATTGCCGTGTATGGGATCGTCGATGGCATCCGCATCCAGAATGATCCGTAGTGGTGGCTTTTTATGAGACTCCAAGAAGTGATCCACGAATAAGCGGTCGATCGCATCGTCGTCCCGGCCTATCTTCTTGTATCGGTCGGTGCAGAACGCTTCCGCTCCCGTCAGCTCCAACCGGTTCAGCGTACTCTTTCCAGCCAGCGCCTTGCCCCGGTCTTGTTCCACACGGCGGTGTTCTCCCTTTGGATCCTCTTTACCGACGATGACCGCCAAGGCCGGATCCGCGCGCAGTTGATCGTGATCGTTCAGATCCTCATATCCCAGGCCCAGACCATAGACACGTTGGGCCACCAGTTCCTCGACAGTGAACTCTGTGAACCTTGGATCTCGATAATCCCTGAAACAGGCCGCGAATCTCCCGATGATTCCAGTCCGCTGTTCTACTTCCCGCAACAGCAATCCCCCGGCATCCGTCGTGATGTCTCCACCATCAAATCGACCTACCACTTCTCGATTACCTAATGGGTGAAATTCGTACTCTTCTGTTTTACACTCTGTCATCAGAAAGGCCGCCTCCGTTTTAGCGTTCCAGACTTCTCCAAAAGCCGGAATGCCACACGGGGCGGCCTTTTCTGGTCCCTCGCAACCTTCACTGGCTAGGTTTTCATCGAAATCTTTGAGAAATGGCGGCTAGCTGCTCACGCAGAGCTAGATTTTCCAGGGCGACTTGTTCATAACCGCCCAAGACCAGGAAGATCGTCCGAAAAAGAATCAGGATGATGTTCAACATCGGCCGGAAGTCTGGCGGTTTCATTGATGAAAATCAATCGTCTACCGGACTGATGTGATTTTGGCGAAGCACAACCCAAATCGGGGGGAATTAACAATTCGCCACACACAGGAGCACGGACTCGGCGACGGCGGCTCGTAGGCCGCCGGGCCGAACCAGCTGCAAAAGAGTGGCTGCAAGATGGACCAGGATGACAATGAGATCGCGCATGGGCGATGTTAACAGGAAGCGAAAACCAACGAATTGATTGGAAATTTAGAATTCGCCACCAACACGCCGATCGCCGTATGATTTTAGGAATTCGCCAGCCACACGTTCAGATTCGCCTTTCCAACTGCTTGCCGTCCGCAGCTACACCAAAACCGGTCCAGCGGTCGAAGACGACTCAATCCACAATTCGTCAGCATCACGTGAGTCCGCCTCCAGTTCCTGGATCACCGGAAGACTCAGAAGGTGAGCTTCAACCCGACTTGAATGTCGCGGCTGCTTCCTGAACCGATGATCGGATTGCCGGCGGCGACGTCGGGTGTGGCGCACCCGCAACCGAACGTGCTGGGGGAGGACCCGGGGTCACTGCCTCCACCATAATTATTCACTGAGCCGAACGGATTCGCGATGAGGGGATGATTGAACACGTTAAAGAACTCGATCCGGAACTGGGCGTTGAACCGTTCCTTGAACGCGAAGTTCTTGAATACGGAGAAATCCACGTTCTTGAAGCCCGAGTCGCGGAAAATGTTCCGGCCCATCGTGCCAAAGGTTCCCCTCTTGGGAGGAACCAGAACCGATTTGCCGCTTACGTAGCAGCCAGCGTCCTTGAGCGTACCGGGGTCGGGAGCAACCGCAACACACGCTAGACCCAGGGACGCGGGAAGCACGCTAACGCTGCCGTCAATCCCGGATTGCTTCGAGCAAGTCACACCGGCCGTCGTACCGAAGCCAGAGCAGTAGGGAATGGAACTCGTGCCGGACTTGAAGTCGCTGGGGTTCCCGAAGAAATCCCAGCGATCGGCGAAGTCTCCGGTCCCGCTGAAATCGTACTGGCGGTCGTCCACGGACCACGGCTGGGGGCCCTGAAGGGTCACGATGGAGTTGATCTTCCAGCCTTCCAGCAACTGGCCAAAGCCTTTTTTCCCGGGAAGGCTGTAAGTGGTCGTGAAAGTGAAGCGGTGCCGGATGTCGAAGTCGCCGCTGGCGTACTCCGCCGCTGTATTATTGGTGTTCTGCGGCATGTATCCGTATTGAGTATTCAGGGAGCCGTTGTCGAGGCCATGACCGTACGTGTAACCGCCGGTGAAAGAAAGCCCGTGTGAAACCCGCTGGGTCAGGGTCGCCTGCAGGCTGTTGAAGTTGGAACGGGCAAAGTTCGAGATCTGGTTGATAAACTTCAGGTAGGGAAATCTGGCGGCGTACGGGCGGACGCCCGTTGTGGGATCGATCTGATTGATGTCGCGAATACCAATCAGGTTGCCACCGTGATTGCCGACATAGCCAAGGTCCAACGAGAGGTTGTTGTTGAAGGCGTGCTGCACACCCAAGTTGTAATTCGTAATGTAGGGGGTGCGGAGATTCGGGTCCACCGCCATGGCGCTGCACGGTCCGGTGTCAGTGCAACTGACGCCGGCGCCGGCCGGAAAAACAACGCCACTCCAGTTGAGTGCAGAGTTAGGGAGAGCGGTGGAGGCGAGCTGGATGGTGCCGCCAAACGTCGCCGGACAAGGGACTCCGACGGCTACGACCGTTTTGCAGGCGCCTGTCGGGTTGAAAGTGACGCTGGTTGACGAGGTGTCCGGGAGCCCAATTTGCGACGTGAACATGCCCGCCTTGTACGACGAGTAAATGACACTCGCCCCGGCCCGCACCACAGTCGTCCCCTTACCCGTGACATCCCAGGCAAAACCCACGCGGGGCGACCAATTTCCGTAGTCGGGCTTCACGATAGTATCGCCAACGGATGGTTGACCCTGCTGAACCAGTCCCAGCGCCGGAACGAAGTTACCCCAGAGGTTGTTGGCCTCTCGGATCGGCGAGAAGTATGAGTAGCGCAGTCCCAGATTGAGCATGAGTCTCGGCGCGATGCGCCAGTCGTCCTGAACGAACCCCGCGGTCGACCTCCAGTTCACCGTGCGGGCCGGATTGCCGACCAGGATAAATCCTCTGTCCGGATTTCCGGCGAAGAAGTCTTCCAATGGTGTGGAACCGGGGATTTGAGGAGTCCGCTTACCGCGGAAGTCGATCCGGCCCCGTATGTTATCTTCGGTGAAAGTATCGACCTCGATGTGCGCGAACTCGCCGCCGATCTTGAAGCTGTGCTTGCCCCACAAATACGAAACGTTATCCTGAAAATCATAAAACGGGTTGGGGCCGTTAGAAGACGGACGGTTATGCCCGGCGCCAATGCCTGAGGTGCCTGTGGCTGCGAAAAAACCCGTAATGTTGATATTCGGCAAGCCACCCACAGCCGTCACGCCCGTGTTGAGGGGGTAGCCCTTGCCACCGGTGAGCCCACTACCATCGGCGAGGATGTTGCCATCGTCGATGTTTGAGGTGAAGTTAACGCGGTTGTAGCCAACGCGCGCTTCGTTCACCAAGCGGGAATTGGGAGTCCAAATCCAGTTGACGACGATGTCTGTCGCGCGTACGAGAGCTTGTAAGTTAAAGGCTGGATTCACGAAGCCGTGATCGTTTCCGTCGCCAAGGTAGTTGCCGATCCAGACCATGCCGCTGAGCCGGTGCCGGCTGTTGATGTTGTAGTCGATTTTCGCCACTCCGTTGTCGCTGATGTTGTTGGTGGGGGAGGTACTGGCGTAGGTGGTCGTGTTCGGAGAAGCCCCCTGGATGAGGCCGCCCGTGCAGGTGGTTGGTCCCAAGGTGCAGCCCAACAATTTCAGGCTGATGGGACTGGGCCTCACGCCCGCGCTCTGCAGAGCATTGATGGCATCCACCATGCTATTCCTCGGATCCGGGGTTGGGAACCCGGCGGTTGCGGGCGCGGTTTCGATATACAAGTTGCCGACGAGGGAACGCAGGCCCTCATAGCCGGCGAAGAAGAAGAGTTTGTCCTTCTTGATCGGCCCGCCCGCCACGCCGCCGAACTGTTCAAACTCTACTGGCAGCAGCGGTTGGGGAGGGGGGTTGAAGACGCTGCGGGCGTCCCAGGAGCCATTGCGGCCAAACGCGTAAGCCGAGCCGTGAAAAGCGTTGGTCCCCGATCGGATTCCCACGTTCACCACGGCGCCGGGCTTCCAGCCGTACTCCGCTTTCGGATTTTCCATGAGGTTGAATTCCTGGATGGCGTCGATGGGCAGAATCGTCGACATATCGCTGAGCGGACTCGGAAAATTGACTATGGGGCGGGCGTCAAAGAAACTGGAATTGATCACGCCGTCGATCATCCAGCCGGATTCATCGGGACGAACGTTGTTGGTGCTTTGGGTCCACGGTCCGCCGCCCGGCTGGATCACGACGCCCGGCCGCAGATTCAACAGATTTTGGTAGTTGCGGCCATTCAACGGCATATCCACGATGTCCACGTTGGCGATTGTGCCGCCCAGCGTGGCGCCTGTAGTGTCCACTAGCGGGATCGCTTCGCTCACCGTCACGGTCTCGTTTTGTTGGCCAGGCTCTATGGTCAAATCGACTCGAATCTCCTTACCAACCTCCAGCACAACGTTCTCGCGAGCCAGCGTCTTGAAGCCTGGGAACTCGACGCGGACCGTGTATGTACCGGGAATCAGCGTGGGAGCGTTATACTGCCCCGCCTCATCTGTGGTCAGGCTTCGCGCGAGGCCTCTCTGCGTGTCGATTACGCTTATGCTCGCGCCCGGCAGGACCGCGCCAGTTTGGTCTGTAACGGTTCCGAGAATACGGCCGAAATTGGCCTGTGCAAACAGCCCGATAGAGAAAAGCAACACGACGAGATTTGCGTTGAACACACACGTCGTCATTCTGCGTCTCAATGTAACGGATCTCATAGCGCCTCCTTTTCCAAATACGCCGCTCAAGTTCGGGCACCAAATGGCTATCCTGCGGGTTCTCAAAACAGGACACAAAACGCGTGAAAGAGCCGATCCTTCGACACCGCTTTCGCGTCGATATCTTCTTTGGGCCTGTGGGTAGAGTTCGGTATTAAAGACCCGGATCCGCGAGATGTCAAGCTAAATGGAATTCAACCCTTGAGTTGGTCGATCGGTTAAAGCAGAATCATGACCGATCCAGGAGGCCAGAGTGAAATCGGAAGTGTTGCAAACTTGATCGGATAATCGAGCAGTACTGCAGCAGGGTAAGGATAGTTACGCAATGCACAACAAGAGAGCGAAAGCGATAGAAGTTCCGCTGAATTCGATCAACGCCGTGGGCCGTTCCATACTGCGCCTCCTTGATAATGTCGTTTATCTATTGGTCAAAGCTTTTTCCTTGCCAAGTGCAACCTATGAATCCACTCGGCTTATTCACATTGCTGCTCCAGCGAGAGCCATGTCGCCGCTTGGAACTGGCCTTTCTTTACCAAATAGGTAACGCGACTGGTGCGCGGGAGGGATTTTGCCGCTTGCACTCACCACTTCATTTCGGAATGTCATTACTTATATCGCCAAATATCTCTCGTTGCTGTCCACACGTGGCGGCGTCCACGTTGATCCGGCAGCACCGGCGGTTGCCACGCACACTTGCTTCGCTTCAATCCGCTTCGTCTTGATTAAATACACCACGTGCGATTCGGATAAACCGCGCCGTCTTGCAGCTTCGGTCAGACTCACCCACCCTTCCGGCGCGTCGCCGCCGGAAAGTTTGCGGCGCACTTCATCGGTGAGCGGTATCCTCCAGGGAGCGCCTGGCGCCATTTGCTCTCCAGCCAAAATTCCTTCGCGAAGCCAGCGGTGAATCGTAGTCATCGTGACGCCAAGTTCGACGCCCGCTTCATCGGCAGTGAACGGGCCTTCTTTCGGGTCGCGCACTGGCTTGCTCGGACATTTGGGAATCTGGTGGCGGCCTCGGAGTGACAGCACATTGGCTTGAGTGAATGGATTGCCGCGTCCAGTGCGACGCCCTTGCCTGTTGAGAATGCGCGCAATTTGAGCGTCATCGAATTCTTGAGCCAATCGTCGCACCATCTCGTTAATATCGTCGGGTGTTTTGATGGTGGCGCCGGCCGGCAGCCGCTCCGCTCTACGTGTGGCTGGCGAATTCCAAATTCCATCTGAATTCGCCATTTTGGCGTCCTGTTAAGATTCGCCCATGCATGATCTGTTTAGTTACGATCGGCTGCGGCGACCGGCGTCGATTGTCATTTCTATATGCAGTAGTGTTTCACAGCTGGATCGGCACGTTGTCCACCCGCCAGACTTTCCGGCAATACTCGCGAATGCTGCGGTCCGAAGAGAAGCGTCCGAGTCGACTCACATTGAGGATGGACATCCGCGTCCAGTGCTCGGCATCGGCAAAGGCGCGGCTCACATCCGCCTGTGCTGAACAGTAGGAGGCGAAGTCAGCAAATACGAGGAACGGATCATCGTTCAGGAGTTGATCCGTCAGTGGGCGAAAGAGGCTGCTACCACCGCTGAAGAGGCCGCTCGAAATCGCATCGAGGGCAGCGTGAAGCACAGGATCACGGTGATAAATATCGCGTGGGCAATAACCGCTGGCCTTGACCCTGGCTACCTCTTCAGCGGCCAAGCCAAAGAGGAAAAAGTTATCGGCGCCCACCTGCTGGCGAATCTCGACATTGGCCCCATCCAGCGTACCGATAGTGAGCGCCCCATTGAGGCCGAATTTCATGTTTCCCGTGCCCGATGCCTCTTTACCGGCCGTAGAAATCTGCTCTGACAGGTCCGCCGCGGGATAGATGTGCTGGGAGGTCTTCACATTGAAATCGGGCACGAAGACGACGCGCAGGCGGCCGCGAACGGCCGGGTCCGCATTCACGACGCTGGCAACTCCATGCACCAGGCGAATCATCAATTTGGCCAGGTGATAGCCCGGCGCCGCTTTGCCGGCAAACACGAATGTTCTGGGCACAAAATCGGCGTTCGGCGTCTCTCGGAGCTTGAGATACAGAGCAACGATATGCAGCAGATTGAGATGCTGACGCTTGTATTCATGAAACCGCTTGGCCTGAATGTCGAACAGTGTATCCACATCCAAAGAGACACCAGTGCGCGCGAGCGCAAGATTCGCCAGGACCTGACGAGCTCCCCGCTTGACTGACCGCCAATCGCGTCTAAACGAAGCGTCCTCCGCCAGGGGTTCAAGCCGCCTCAGTTCCTCCAGATCGGACAACCAGCCCGGCCCAATCGCTTCGTCGATCAGTTTCGCCAGGGCAGGATTGGCGAAGGCGATAAAGCGCCTCGGACTGATGCCATTGGTGACATTACCGAATTTGCCGGGTTCCAGCTCGTAGAAATCCGCGAGCACGTCGCTTCGCAGCAAACGGCTGTGAAGCTCGGAGACTCCGTTGATGTGAAAACTCCCAACGCTCGCCAAGTGAGCCATGCGTACGAAGCGAGGGCCGCTCTCGTCAATCAACGACAAGCGACGCGCCCGATCCTCGTCGCCTGGGTAACGCCGCCGGACATCATCGAGAAACCGATAATTGATCTCGAAAATGATTTCCAGGTGCCGCGGTAACAGCCGCTGGAACAGTTCCAGCGGCCAGGCCTCGAGGGCCTCGGGCAAGAGCGTATGGTTCGTGTAGGCGATGGTGTTCTTCGTGATCTTCCACGCGGTGCTCCAATCCAAATTGTGGACGTCCACCAAAAGACGCATCAATTCGGCGACGGCAATCGCGGGGTGCGTGTCGTTGAGTTGGACGACGAGTTTCTCGTCGAGCCGCGTGATGTCGGTCGTGCGCTGGCGTACGATCCGCATCGCGTCCTGCAAAGCGCAACAGACGAAAAAGTACTGTTGCTGAAGGCGGAGGATTTTGCCCTGAATGGGTTCATCATTCGGATACAGCACCTTGGTGATGTTTTCGGAAACGATCTTCTCATTGACGGCGCCGTAATAGTCACCAACATTGAACGCCTTGAAATCGAATGACTCAACCGCTTGTGCCTGCCATAGCCGTAAAAGGTTGACGGTGTTGACGCCGTAGCCCGGAATCGGTGTGTCGTAAGCCGCGCCCAAAACCATCCGGTCTGGGGTCCATTCCACACGGTAACGGCCGCTGCTGTCGTGATAAGCGCGCGTTGAACCGCCGAAACCGACGGGAAAGGCGATCTCAGGTCTGGAAATCTCCCAAGGGTTTCCGTAACGCAACCACTTGTCAGTCAGTTCTACCTGTGAGCCGTCACGAATTGCCTGAGTGAAGATGCCGTATTCGTAATGAATGCCGTAGCCGATCGCCGCAATTTGCGCGGTCGCCATCGATTCCAGAAAGCACGCCGCCAACCTGCCCAGGCCGCCATTACCCAACCCTGGTTCTTCTTCTTGCGCCAGCAACTCCTCCAGACTCAATCCGAGCTCGCTCATCGCCTCTTGAACCTGCTTGGAGATGCCGAGGTTCAGAATATTCATTCCCAGTTGCGTGCCAATCATGAACTCGGCGGAAAGATAACAGACAGTGCGGCTGGCCCGTTCGTAGTATGTCTGTCCCGTATTTATCCACCGCTGCAAAAGGCGGTCGCGAATGGTAAACGCCAGCGCTCTGTAGTAGTCATGGGGTGTAGCGACAGAAGGAAATTTCGCCTGGATATAATAAAGATTATCGAGGAATGCGTGCTTGATTACGGCGCGATTCACGCCTGTACGAACTTCTTCCTGAACCCTCGCGGGATCGATGCCTTGGCTCATGCGGTGCGCTTCTTCGAAGACCGTTTGCAGACGCTCGGAGAATTCACGTTTTCCCCATGCAGCTCCATTTTAAAGGAGTCTTTTGAGCACAGTAGGTCTATTTTCCAGCGGGCGGCGCAGAAGATCTGTCCTACCTTACATAAGCGGCCCAGTCAGCCCAACCGCGCCACAGGCGCGGCGAGGCAACCGAGGCATCTCGGGAACCTCGACGGCACCCGGTAACTGGGAGCATAATTTGGAGGTGCCGGGGCTGGCATGCGACTCGGCCATTACGAAACAGAAAATTGTAACGTGACATCCATGTTGTTGACTCAGATTGAGAGTCTTCCACAAACCCAACGGTCACTCGGCACACGCCTTCTGATGACGAGTCTCTCGCTCCTTTGTCTGTTGGAATTGTTGGCCCAAGTTGCCGCTGGCGCGGCACAACCTAACTTGGAGATATTCCCGAAACACTTCGTGCTGCATCCCGGCGAACAGATTCACTACAACGTCTGTCCCTCTGAGGCCGTAGCGCAGTATCTCAGGGGA
>Ga0066709_100001910_pt1 | contig 14519 bp, 12 predicted proteins | sample GraSoiAngelo_158_FD_79665 | JGI IMG/M metagenome (GOLD analysis project Ga0066709, IMG submission 79665) | Grasslands soil microbial communities from the Angelo Coastal Reserve, California, USA - 14_1009_16_30cm | ecosystem: Environmental > Terrestrial > Soil > Grasslands | place: USA...
CCGCAAGGAATTGTCCGACATCAGGGTTCGCCGCCCGATCGCACATTCGATCAACGTGCCGTTCTTCATCGACAATTTCCTCGGCGATTTCGCCAAGCTCGGCACGGTGCCGATCCCCTCAACCTCGACCGACTTCTATCCGGGTGCGAACACGCCGCAATACCCTTACGACAAGGCCAAGGCCGCGGCCCTGCTCGACGAAGCCGGTTTCAAGGCAGGCCGCGGCGGCACGCGGTTTTCGCTCAAACTGCTGCCCGCGCCCTGGGGCGAGGACATCTCGCTGTGGTCGACCTTCATCCAGCAGTCACTGGGTGAAATCGGCATCCCCGTCGATATCGTGCGCAACGACGGCGGCGGCTTCCTCAAGCAGGTCTATGACGAACACGCCTTCGATATCGCCACCGGCTGGCACCAGTACCGCAACGATCCCGCCGTCTCGACCACGGTCTGGTATCGCTCCGGCCAGCCCAAGGGCGCGCCCTGGACCAACCAGTGGGGCTGGGAGGACAAGGCGGTCGACAAGACCATCGATGATGCCGCAACCGAAGTCGATCCGGCCAAGCGCAAAGCGTTGTATGCCCAGTTCGTCAAGGAAGTGAACACGGAGCTGCCGGTCTGGATGCCGATCGAGCAGATTTTCGTCACCACGATTACAGCGAAGGCGCGCAACCACTCTAACACCCCGCGCTGGGGTTCGACGAGCTGGCACGATCTTTGGCTTTCGGCTTAAGCCGTTATCCGCCAAGATGGGTCTATGCGCATCCTGAGCCTCGCGGGGCGGCGGCTTGCCGCTTCGATCCCGACCTTGTTCCTGATCCTGATCGGCGTGTTCCTGCTGCTGCAGTTCGCGCCGGGCGACACCGTCGACGCCATGATGGCGCAGATGGGCGGCGGCGATGCCGCGACCGCGCGCGAGCTGCGCAAATTCTACGGGCTCGACCTCTCGATCCCGGCCCAGCTCGGCAATTATCTCTGGCGGCTGGTGCGGCTCGATCTCGGCTTCTCCTCGATCTACGGCAAGCCGGTGGCGTCGGTCATTCTGGAACGGCTGCCGCCGACCATCCTGCTGATGACCGCGTCGCTGTCCTTTGCATTCTTCTTCGGGCTCGTGTTCGGCGTGATCGCCGCCCGCGGTGTCAACCGCTGGCCGGACACGTTGATCTCGACGCTCGGCCTGATCTTCTATGCGACGCCCTCGTTCTGGTTCGGATTGATGGCCATTGTCGTGTTCTCGGTCTATCTGCAATGGCTGCCGCCTGGCGGCTTCGAGGACATCGGCACGGTGCAAACCGGCATCTGGCGCGTGTTGGATGTCGCGAGCCACCTTGTGCTGCCAACGCTGACGCTGGGGCTGATCTTCCTCGCAATCTACCTGCGCATCATGCGCGCCTCGATGCTGGAAGTACTCAATCTCGATTATGTCCGGACCGCGCGCGCCAAAGGCCTCGACGAGACGCGCGTGGTGACGCGGCATGTTTTGCGCAACGCGCTGCTGCCGATGGTGACGCTGATCGGGCTGCAGGCCGGCACCATGCTGGGCGGATCGGTCGTGGTCGAAAGCGTGTTCTCGTTGCCGGGCCTCGGGCGCCTCGCCTATGAATCGGTGGTGCAGCGCGACCTCAATACGCTGCTCGGCATCGTATTCGTCTCCGCGCTGCTCGTCATCACCGTTAACTTCGTCGTCGACCTCATCTATGCGCGGCTCGATCCGCGCATCACGGCGGGTTGAAGCGATGGATGCGGTCAAGCGCTATTTCAGAAGTCCCGCCGCAGTCGCGGGCCTGATCCTGCTGCTGGTCGTGATCGCCATGGCGATCTCGGCCGGCTGGTTCTATCCGCGCGATCCGTTGGCGCTCGCCGGCCGCCCCCTGATCTGGCCGTTCTCCAATCCACGCTTCCTGCTCGGCACCGACAATTCCGGGCGCGATATCGCAGCCCAGATTTTCTACGGCGCGCGGATTTCGCTCCTGATTGGGGGCGTCGCGACCGCGATTGCGATCCTGATCGGCATCCTCGTCGGCGCCTTCGCCGGCTATTATGGCGGCTGGGTCGACAATGTCTTGATGCGGATCACCGAGGCGTTCCAGACGCTGCCGAATTTCGTGCTGCTGCTGGTGCTGGTCGCCGTGTTCGGCTCGACGCTCACCACCGTCACCATCGCGGTCGGCGTGGTGTCATGGCCGGCTCCGGCGCGCCTGACCCGCGCCGAATTCCTGTCGTTGCGTAACCGCGAATTCGTCCAGGCCGGGCGGACGCTCGGGATGAAAAACATCCAGCTCATCTTTGGCGAGATCCTGCCCAACGCGCTGCCGCCGGTCATCGTCTACGCCAGCGTCGTCATGGCGGTCTCGATCCTGCTCGAGAGCGCACTCGCGTTCCTGCGGCTATCCGATCCCAACGTCGCGTCATGGGGCAATCTGATCGGCCTTGGCCGCGACGTGCTGCGGGTGCAGTGGTACGTCTCGGCGATCCCCGGGATTGCCATTTTGGTCACGGTGCTCGCGGTGTCGCTGGTCGGCCAAGGGCTCAACGACGCGCTCAATCCGAGGCTGAAGGGCCGATGAGCGAAAAAGAGAACATCCTCTCGCTCGATCGCCTGAGCGTCCGCCTGCCCCGCGGCGCGGACCGGATACATGCGCTCAGGGATGTGTCGCTGGAGATCGCATCGAACGAGATCCTCTGCGTGGTCGGCGAATCCGGCTCCGGCAAGTCGATGATGGCGAATGCCGTCATGCGGCTGTTGCCCAATGAAGTGACGATCGACGGCGGTCGGGCACTGTTCGAAGGTCGCGATCTCTGCGCGGCATCCGTTGCCGAGATGCGCGAGGTGCGCGGCGCCGGCATTGCCATGATCTTCCAGGAGCCGATGACGGCGCTCAACCCGCTACGCACCATCGGCGACCAGATCGCAGAGATGTTTTCGATCCATACCGAAATGTCGAAGGCCGAGATCGGCACGAAGGTACTGGCCCTGCTCGCGGACGTCCGCATTCCCGATCCCAAGGATGCGGCGAAGGCCTATCCGCACGAACTCTCCGGCGGGCAGCGCCAGCGCGCCATGATCGCGATGGCGCTGGCACTCGATCCAAAACTGCTGATCGCCGACGAGCCTACTACTGCCCTCGATGTCACGACCCAAGCGCAAATTCTAAAACTGATCCGCGACCTGCAGCAGCGCCGCAGGACGGCGGTCTTGTTCATCACCCATGATTTCGGCGTGGTCGCCGAGATCGCCGACCGCGTGGTGGTGATGCAGCACGGCGTGATCGTCGAACACGGCACGACGGCGGATGTGCTGCACCGTCCGCAGCATGCTTATACAAAGCAGCTCATCGCCGCCGTGCCGCCGCTAAAGGCGCCGCCGCCCCGCGCGCTCGGCGCCGACAACATCCTGACCATTACGGACGTCTCGAAGACCTATCGAACCGGCGGCTTTCTCGGCCGCGGCGCGCGCGTAACCCCGGCCGTGAAGAACGTCTCGCTCAATCTGCCGCGCGGCGCGACGCTCGGCATCGTCGGCGAATCCGGCTCCGGCAAATCGACGCTCGCGCGCTGCATCGTGCGGCTGATCGATCCGGACACCGGCGCGATCGTGCTCGATGGCAGCGACTGGGCGAAGATGCCGCGCGAAAAAGTCCGCCGCGAGACGCGCCATATCCAGATGGTGTTTCAGGACCCGTTCGCCTCCCTCAATCCGCGCCGCAAGGCGGCCGAACTGGTGGCGCAAGGGCCAATCGTTCACGGCACGCCGCGCGCACAGGCGATTGCGGATGCGAAGGAACTGTTTTCGCTCGTCGGGCTCGACCCTTCCTCCGCCGACCGTCATCCGCACGAATTCTCCGGCGGCCAGCGCCAGCGCATTGGCCTCGCCCGCGCACTGGCGCTGAAGCCGGACGTGCTGGTCGCGGACGAGCCGGTGTCGGCGCTCGATGTCTCCGTGCAGGCGCAGGTGCTGAAGCTGCTTGCGGAATTGCGCGCGCGGCTAGGACTGTCGATCGTCTTCATCACGCATGATTTGCGTGTGGCAGCGCAGATCTGCGATCTCGTCGCTGTGATGAAGGACGGTGAAGTGGTGGAGCACGGTCTCGCGGGCGAGGTATTCGGCAATCCGCAGCATCCCTATACGCAGGCGCTGCTCGGCTCGATCCCCGGCGGCGAGTTTGCGCGGGAGCATGCGACGGAGGCGGTGTAGCAACTCCCTCTCCCCGCCCTTTCGCGGGGAGAGGGTTGGGGTGAGGGGCTGCCTCAACCCGTTCGAACTCAAGTTTGGATTCGCGGAGAGAGCCCCTCACCCCGACCCTCTCCCCGCTAGAGCGGGCGAGGGAGAAGTGGCATCTCTCCCGCTCACGTCACGGCATCTCCCTCGCATCTCTGCGGCGATAGACCAGCAGCATCAGCGGCGCGAGCTTGCGCAGGACACCGTGGCCGACAATCGGCACCGGCTCGGTGAACGGCAGCGCGAGCTCGTTTTCCGGCACGCCGCGGACGGCCTTGGCGAGTTCATTGCCGAGCGGAATCGTCAACGCCACCGCGCGGCCGTTGCAGCCGGTCCAGCCATAGGCGTTGGGGCCGAGCTTGTGGATGCGCGGCAGGAAATCGGTGGTCATGCCGACATAGCCGTTCCAGACATAGTCGAACGAGACCTCGCCGATCTGCGGCCACAGCCGCTGCAGCCGCTCGGTGACGCGCGCCTTGATCCGCTCCACCTTGTTGCCGGGACCGATCACCGCGCCGCCGGTGACGAGGCGGTTTCGGGCGTCATAGCGCGCGAAATAGAGTTCGCCATGGGTGTCCGACATCGCCTGCCGGCCGGGAATGATGGTCTTGCGGACATTATCCGACAGCGGCTGCGTCGCCATCTGCCAGGACAGCACCGGCATCACTTCGTGCGCAATCTGCGGCACCAGCGATTTGGAGAACTCGCCGCTATAGGCGTTGGTCGCCATGACAAGCGCGCGGCCGGAGATTTCGCCCTTCGCCGTCTTGACCACCCAGCGGTGGTTGCGGCGCTCAAAACTTTCGGCCGGCGAGCGCGCGTAGATGCGGGCGCCGAGACCGAGCACGGTGCGCGCGAGACCACGGGCGAGCGCGAGCGGATTGATATGGCCGCCGGTCCTGTTCCAGAAACCGCCGAACCAGGCGTCGGAGCCGAGCATGTCGCGCGTCCGGTCGCGCGACAGCAACTCAACGGGCGCGCCGAATTTTGACCATTGCCGCACGCGACGTTCGGCAATCTTGATGCGGCCAGGCGAATGCACGGGTTGCACCCAGCCGGCCTGTTCTCCCTCGGCGTCGATGTTGTAGCGCCTTGTCACGTCAAACAGATAGGAAGCACTGTCGCGCAGCATGCCGACAAAACGTTGTCCGGATTCGCCGTGTTTTGCGACAATATCCTCCGGATCGGGCCGCGACAGCGTCGGGATCACCTGGCCGTTGTTGCGTCCCGACGCACCCCAGCCCGGCTCCGCGGCTTCGACGATCGCCACATCGACGCCGGCCTCGCGCAGATGCAGCGCAGTGGAGAGGCCGGTAAAGCCGCCGCCGATTACGATCACATCCGCCTGCTGTGTGCCGGTCAGTTCGGGCAATTCAGGCCCCGACGGCGTCACCGCGGCCCATAGGGAATCGGGCCACCGGACGGTGCTCGTATTCATCGTGATCCTTTCTTGCAGGCGCCTTGTCGTTCTGCTTAGTTTAGCTCCCTAACAAGCCCTGAGGAAATAACAGAGTGGCACTCAAAAACGTCATCGGAATCGATCACGCCGTGGTCATGGTGAAGGATCTCGATAAGGCGGCCGAAAATTACAAGCGGCTGGGCTTCACCGTATCGCCGCGCGGCACCCACAGCGCCCATATGGGATCGGGCAATTACACAATCATGTTCGACCCTGACTATATGGAATTGCTCGGTGTGCTCAGGCCGACGGAACATAATGAGCCGGCGCGGGCGTTCCTTGAAAAGAGCGGTGAAGGTATCGAGCGTATCGCCTTCACCGCCGTGGATTCGGCGCGGGGCGCGGAAGAAATTCTCGCGCGTGGTTATATCCCCGTTGGCCCGACGGATTTCGAGCGGCCGGTGACGCTGCCTGATGGCACGGAATCCGAAGCCAGGTTCCGGACCTTTCAATGGCCGACGGTGGAAGCGCCGGGCGGCGTGCGTATCTTTGCCTGCCAGCACAAGACGCGCGAGACGGTCTGGATTCCCGAACTGATGAAGCATGCCAACGGCGCGAAGCGCCTGAAGCAGGTGCTGATCGTCGCGCCGGAGCCGGCCAAGGAGGCCGCGCATCTTTCAAAGATGATCGACCGCGATGTGCGCGCCGAGCCCGATGGCGCCGCCGCGGTGCCGTCGGGCGGCGACCGCGCCGATTTCGTGTTCCTGACCCGGGATCAGCTTGGCAAGCGCTATCCCGGCGTATCGCTGGCGGGATTGCCCGAACGCGGCGGCGCGGGGCTGGTGATCGCGGCCGATCTCGCGGCGGCGGAGAAGGCGCTGGGCGCGACCCGCGTGAAAAGCGCAGGCGAAATTGTTGTGCCGCCGGCTGCTGGCAACGGCACCCTGCTCGCCTTCGTCAAAGCATAGCCGGCTGCGCCAACGCGCCGCATCGGTTCAGGCCGGGCGACTTCGCGCGCGGCGGAACCAGGCCCACGTCTCCCGAATGACGGCGCGGTAACTGTTGCCGCGGAAGACGATCTGATCCGCGACGATCCGGTTCAGCTTCGGTAGCGCATGGAACGGGACAGAGGGATAGGCGTGGTGCTCGACGTGATAGGGCATATTCCACGCAAACCATCTCATGACCATGCCGGTATAGGTGGTGCGGGTATTTTCGAAGGCGCTGCGCGTCCGTTCGCATCCGGTGTGCTCCGAATAGAGGTACGGCCGCAGGATCATTTGGCCAACGAGCAAGGGAATGACCCAGACCCAGAGCAGGATCGCCGTGTGCAGGGCGAGCGAGACGAGCAGCAGCACGGCATAGGCGGCGACATGCAGGCGCGCTTCCCTCACGACGAGATTGCGCCTGCCCGCGGGAACCCAGGGAACGACGACCTTTCCGGTGAAGGCGTGGCGCAGCGTCAGCCGCAGCCGGTAGGCAAGGTGCTGAAGACCGGAATAGGCGATCGCGAGCTGCGTGTCTGAGACGGGCTTCGGACCGACGACCAGCTCCGGATCCTTGTCCGGATCCTGGGTATGGCGATGATGCTCCCAATGGAACAGGCAATAATATTCGTACGGCTGCGCAATCAAGACAGCGGACAGATGGCCGACAACGAGGTTGAGCATGCGCTTCTCAAAGGCTGTCTTGTGGGCGGTCTCGTGCAGCGGCATGAACAGGAACGCGATGAAATAGCCTTGCAAGGGAAGCAACGGCAATGCCCATGCGATACCGTTGGCCGAGGACACCACCCAGATCAGCGTGCCCACAACGGCCATCGCGCTGTAATGGCTGACGATGCGTACGATACCTTGCGCGTCCGATTTCGCCGATAGCTCGCGGAGCATGACCGGGTTCAATGGCTTGTCTCGATGTTTGACTTCGGGAGATGCAGTCGTGTCCATGGTCGTAATCGCCTCGTGAGATGACGACCCTAGGGACAGAAACGACAATACAGAAGCAATTAATTTCGTGTCGCCGGCAGCATTCACTCCGCAGGCGTAGCTACCGGCATTTCCGGTTGCGAGCTGTAGATCTCGCTGGCGCTGGTCTTCGCCAGCGCGTACAGGCCCGCAGCCATCACGGCATAGGCGAGCGCCACGCCAGGCGTGACGCCGAGGCCGCCGCCGATACCGACGGCCTCGCCGTGCATGAAGCCGAAATAGGTCATGACGGCGCCGGCGAGTGCAAAGGCTGAGGCTTTAAGAAAATCGCGTTCGATCACGAATACGCCGATCGCGCCCAGCACGAGGCCGGCGAGGATCGAGCCGCCGCCCATTACTTCCAGCCCGTGATAGAGCACGCCCTGCTGTGGCAGCGCGGATATCGCGGCGGTCTTCACGGCATCGACCTTGTCGGCGGCGAGACCACCGACCGTCTGGGCGGCCGACATTGTTGAAGCAAGCATGGTGTCGATCTGCAGTTTTGCCCATGCGGCCAGATGCGGCGTCAGCGCCAGCACGATGGCCGGCGCGTGCTTGACTGGCGTGGTCTGGAACGCCTGTGCGCCGATCAGCATGCCGATATAAAGCAGGATCGGCGAGATCGCGACGACGGGCACCAGCGCCAGCAACACCGAGATGATGCCGAACCATGACAGCAGCACCACCATGATGCCGGTCGCCGCCGAATAACCGATCCGCCCGCCCATCGCCTTCCAGCCGGGATGGCCGATATAGACCGCGTTGATGAAGGGATTACCCATCAGGCAGCCGATCAGGCTGACGACGCCGTCGGCGGTAAGCACGCGCGTGGTCGGATATTCGTCGCCGGCCGCTTCCGCGCTTTCGACGTTATCCATGGCCTCGACCAGGTCGTAGATACCGAACGGGATCGCGGTTACGAGAATGATGCCGAGGAATTCAAAGCCGGAAAAGACGTGGCCGAAGGCCGGCAACGGCACCGAGAAACCGAAGTTTGCAAAGGCATCGCCGACGCCCTTCAGGCTCAACCCGCCGAGCCCGAGGCCGAACAGGTTCGATCCCCACGCGATGAGCATGCCGGCGGCAATGGCGACGAGGCCGGCCGGCATGCCTCTCCAGTATTTCACGCCGCCGAACCAGCTCACCAGAATGATGGCGAAGCAGACGAGGCCGATCTGGGGCGTCATGTACATTTCCAGCGCCGGGCGCATCGAAATAAAGGTGACGGAGACGCCGGCAAGTGTACCGAGCAGCGCCGCGCGCGGCGTGATCTTTCTGATGTATGGCGCGATGAAGCCGCCGATCATCAGGATAAAACTCTGGAAGAAAACCCAGACCAGACCGGCGGACCAGCCCTTGATGGGGTCGCCGGTCCTAAGCGTGATCGGCAGCATGATCACGAAGGTGACGATGAACATGTGCGGCACGCTGATGCCCGACGGCAGCGCGCAGACGTCGCTGCGGCCGGTCTTCTGCGCCAATTTGTAAGCGAGATACGCGTAGTAGAAGGTGGAGAGGCACATCATCAGGCCGAGCGCCGGCAGGATGCGGCCGAACACGAGTGAGTCAGGCATCTTCAGCACGAAGCGCAACAGTCCGGTCAGCACCAGCATGTTGACGAGGATGTTGGTGCCGAAGCCGAACAGCGCGTTCCAGTCGCCCGGCGTCCACAATACCGGCTTGAAAGTGGATGTGCCTGATGTCCCCGTCCTGCCCGTGCTCATCGTTATCCCCCTGCTGCTGCCGTTCTTGGAATCTCCAATGAAAGCGCCTCCAGCACCGCGGCCGAGTCGGAGATCCAGCCAAAAATGCCGCCCTGGGCCTTGATCATCTTCAGGCCCATCTCGTGAAATTCGGGAAAATAGGATGCGCAGCCATCAGCCAGCACCACGCAGCGATAGCCGCGATCGTTGGCTTCGCGCACGGTGGTGTTGACGCAGACCTCGGTGGTGACGCCGCAGACCAGCAAATTCTCGATGCCGTAGCGCTGCAACACATCGCCAAGCTCGGTGGCGTAGAAGGCGCCCTTCCCCGGCTTGTCGATCACGATCTCGCTGTCGAGCGGATACAATTCGGGAATGATGTCGTGGCCGGCTTCGCCGCGAATGAGAATGCGCCCCATCGGCCCGGGATCGCCGATGCGCAAAGACGGCGCACCGCGTTCGACCTTGGCCGGCGGCGCGTCGGAGAGATCGGGCAGATGGCCTTCGCGGGTGTGCACGACCAGCATGCCGGCCGCGCGCGCTGCATCCAGCACCGCTGCGATCGGCTTCACCGCCCGCGCGAGCTGGCTGACGTCATTGCCGAGCGTCTCGCCAAAACCGCCCGGCTCCATGAAATCGCGCTGCATGTCGATGATGAGAAGCGCAGTCGCTGCCCAATCGAGCGCGATCGGCTCCGGCTCCGCTCTGAGCTTTGCTGAGTTCGCCATGACGTACGCGCCCCGAACGAGAGAACTCTTTGGGGACGGTCAAGCAAGGCGCGTGCCATTGTGTACAATAGCGGCAGGCCGCCGACGGTGACGAAATCCGTTGTGTTTTCAATTTGATGATTATCGATGCGACGACGGACTACGCTCCACCCAGCGCATTTCGGACAGGCACCTGCTCACTAACTGAGCAAACCGCGATTGCGCCTGCGGGTTAGAGCGGAATTGAGGTCGGCTCCGGACTGTGATGGCGGAGGGCAGCACTCGCTTCATAGGCGACCCGGCGGGCGCGCATCACATTTCCCAATGGGCGATGGTCTTCCGTCGCGTGCCATGGGGAGAACGATAATTTGTCTATTGCAGCGCTCAGGTCGCGGGTCCGCTGGTCGTCCAGATCGCAGCGCGGGATGCGCAACTGGGCAACTTTCAGCAGTGGCGTATCTTCAGGCCGCCACGGGACCGGGATGACCTCGATTAGCGTGTGCACGTCGTCCACGTAGAATAGCACCAGCAAGTCCATGGTCAGGTCTGCCGTCCGCAACCGATCAGCCAACGCTTCGCGGAGGAAATCATCCGTCAAAGGAGGATCTGTCGTCGCGGCGGTCCGCTGCGCGGGCCGCACTGTGAACTTCACCGCATAAGGCCTCAATTTGATGGGCGCCGTGCCGGAGAACTCTTCAGTGGCCATGCTGCGCACATCGCTGTGAAGGACCGTGCGGTCGAGGGCGCTCAAGATGCGCGCCGTCTCCCATGGCCCCATCGTTAAAATCATTCTCGCAAGCATTATCGGCTTGGGAAGACGCTTTGCCTTGACGAAATGAATGAACTGCTTGACGTCGCGAACCGTCGAGGTGACCGAATGGCTCGTGGCCAGGAAATCCTGGGTCACAGCGTCTTCCTGCCCCGGCAGCAATTTGCGTCCGGGGACTCCGATCAGCTTGATGGCAATGCCGCGAGGTTCGTGATTGGTGTCAGCGTGGATGCGGGACTCGCCATTGGAGAAGCGAACCACCGCCGGGAAGGTCCGCGGCTCGGCGAACACGCCGTGCCGGGCATGCGCGGGCAAATCGGCCAGCACCCGGAATTCGGCCAAGAATCCTGCGTGGATCTTGGCGTGAAACCCGCGGAGCGGCCCGTTCTTGTCGGCGTCCTTCTTCTGATAGGTGACGATATCGTGCGCAAAGTCCTCGAACAGCGCCGGTTCGCCGGCGAGAGGAACCTCTTTCCAGGCCGTGCTGGGGGACAGCCCGTTTGCAGCAAGAGCCATGAACTGCCTCCGCCGTCACAAGAAAGCCTGATGTCATCCTCGCACTGTCGCGCGGGCGGGCCTGTGAACCCATTCACAATGCAGGCTCTCGCCGCATAAAAAGACAGAGTGCTGCGATGTGCTGAAGCGCGGATGTCCGGCGTGACGCGCGGCGCCGGGCATTGCCTCGCTACGCAGAGACCGTCTCGGCAGGTTGCGAATTCGAGCCAAGCAGCGGAGCCCCAAATGCCCTCCTCCAGACCGTCAGGAAACGGGGAAACCAGGAATGCGCGACGGCGCCCTGATAGGCCCACGTGCGGTATTTGAGGCCTTTTTCCGAAAGCAGTTCCTGATATCCGCCGTGCGTTTCGGTCGCGGTACGAATGTCGCTCAAGATATCCTGCGCGCAGGATCTGTATCTATCGGTGCCGGAGTGTTCATCGTACTCCAGCATCCGGTCGGCGAATTCGACGTTGAACGTCGGCCAGGACGAACGCCCCTGATAGGCCGGAGCCGCAATCCTGTGGATCATCTTGTTCTGCGGATTATCCGCCGATACCAGGAAGTGAAACGTATCCGGGATTCGAAATCGCGGTTCGACGAGTATCAGATCCGTCGTGGCTGCAGCGCGCGTTCGCTTGCCTCGCACAGATCCCAAAATCCCCGGTGCACGTTGACGAAATCCAGCGCAATGGAAGACGCCGCCGGTCCGCTCCTGCAATCCAAAGCATGCCTGATATAGCCATGCCTGCCGAACAAGGCGAGCAGCTCCTTCTTGTATTGCGAAAGCTCGCGCCCGAGCAGCTCTTCGAGCTCGATCCGGTCGATCACCCCCAACCGTATGCCGCGCACAAAAGTCGCGTAGACGCATGCATTGGTGACGAAGCGCCTGCGCTCGGCGCGGGTATCGGTTGCCGCGGAACGAGGCGCGGTTACGTCACACAGCAAAGCTGTGAGGCCGTTGTCATCGAACGGCTGCAACGCGCCGGCGAGTTCAGATATCGCATTCTTCAGATCCTCGCGATACTCGGCAAGCAGCAAGCGGCCGGCATGAGCGCCCTGCGCCATCGCCGAAAACGGCGATGCCCCTTGGTCCGCACGCATGATCTGTTCCAGACCTGCGAGGATGCCCAACAGCGTATCCGAGGGCTGCGAGAAATAATTGACGCCGATGTAGCGATCGCCTCCGGCCGGAACAATGGTCGTCGTGACGACATTGGAGCGGACGGCCTCCAGCATCAGCCGGACGCTTTTTTCGAGCAAGCGAACCCTGCGGACGGCATCCTCGGAATCCATGATGGTCGCGGGATCGAGAACATCGGGATAAAACCAGGCAAAGTCCCGCGGATAATACGCGGATGCGTGCGGTGCCCCCGTGACCAGAAAGGCTTCCTCCGGAGCAAAGGCGCTGTTGACGAATGCCTGTACAGCTCATCGATCCCTGCCGATGCGTGAGATTTTCTCAGGAACCGATCACCGAGAAAATTCACGGCCTGAATACCATTGGCAACACAGGTGGCCAACGGACCCTGGTAAAATCGGTATTCGCGATGTGATGGAAATGGAATGTGACGATTCATATGCTTGGATGAACGATGTCCGGGGATGTTGCGTGTAGTGGTTACCCCAGACATCATAGATTCGTCTTTCTGTCAGATGAATCATGATGTCATCGCACTGTCATAAAGTGACGGTGGGTAGAGCGAAGCCCACCATGCCTGCACCAGCAAGGTGATGGGTTTCGGCTGCGCTCTACCCATCCTACGATTAGGCGGCGCCGTCCGCTTCCCTCGGCCGGAAATTCTCGATCAGCCGCAGCAGCACGCGCGCGCCGGCGTCGGCGTCGGCGGGTTCGACGTGCTCGGCCGGGTTATGGCTGATGCCGCCGCGGCAGCGCACGAACAGCATGGCGACATCGGCGATGTCGATCATCGCCATACCGTCATGTCCGGCCCCGCTCGGCAGTTCGAACACGCCATAGCCTTCCGCCGCAACCGCTTCCGCGACCTGCGTTTTCAGCCATGGCGCGCAGGGTACGGTGCGGTTTTCATGGGTGACGTCGATCTGCAGCGACAAATCACGCCGCTTCGCGATCGCTTCGATGCGGCGGACGATATCGGCCACCGCAAGCTTGCGGTGCGCATCCGTCGGCGCGCGAATGTCGAGCGTGAACGACACCTTGCCCGGGATCACGTTAGTGGCGCCCGGAAGCGCGGTGATGGCGCCGACGGTGCCGACCAGTCCGGCACTATCGGCCTTGCAGAATTGCTCGACCGCCACGATGCATTCGGCGGCGCCGGCCAGCGCGTCGCGCCGCATCGCCATCGGTACCGTGCCGGCGTGCCCGGCCATGCCGGAGAGGTTCGCTGCCAGCCGCGTGGCGCCTGATATTGCCGTCACCACGCCGACGGGAAGGTTCTGTTGCTCCAGCACCGGCCCCTGCTCGATGTGCAGTTCGACATAGGCATGCAGCTCGCGGCGCGTCCGTGCCGCCGCACCGATGTGATCGGGCGCGAGCCCGAACTGCACCATCGCCTCGCGCATGGTGAGGCCGCTCGCATCGCAGGCATTGAGCACGCTTTCGTCAAAAGTGCCGGCGACCGCCCGACTGCCGAGCAAGGTGGAGGAAAACCGCACGCCCTCCTCGTCGGCGAAGCCGACGATCTCGATCGCAAAGGGCAACCGCACGCCGCGCCGGTTCAGATCGGCGACGCAGGCAATCGCGGTGATGATCCCGAGCGGCCCGTCCCATTTGCCGGCGTCGCGCACGGTGTCATAGTGCGAGCCCAGCATCAGGCACGGCAACCCGGGACGCTCGCCCTCATAGCGGCCGCAGACATTGCCGATCGCGTCGAGATGCGCGGCCATGCCGGCATCTTTCATCCAGGACAGGATGAGGTCGGCCGCGATGCGGTGTTCGGGCGAGAGGAAAATCCGCGCCAGATGCTCCGGTGTCTCGGAAATCGTCCCGAGCTGATTGATCCGGCTTACGATTTCATCGCCGAGCCCTGACCGTGTCGTCCCGCCGGTGGCCGCCTCTGTGTCGCGCATGCTGTTCCAGTGAAGCGCGCTTCGACCGGCGCTTCGTAAGGTTGGGCGTGCCTTTTACCCCCTTCCCACCGTGCACTCAATCTGGCCGTGGGGCTCGTCGGTCGGCAGAAAGACATCGTTGCTGTTATCCAGCCCGAACGCCGAGAGATTCATCGGGATGAAGTGCATGTTCGGGCAGGCCATGCTGATTTCCGAAATCTCCGGCACGGCCGCCA
>Ga0066709_100001911_pt1 | contig 14518 bp, 11 predicted proteins | sample GraSoiAngelo_158_FD_79665 | JGI IMG/M metagenome (GOLD analysis project Ga0066709, IMG submission 79665) | Grasslands soil microbial communities from the Angelo Coastal Reserve, California, USA - 14_1009_16_30cm | ecosystem: Environmental > Terrestrial > Soil > Grasslands | place: USA...
CGGGCGCCCCGATTCGGCGCGGCGGCTCGAGCTGGCAGGGGCAAACCGCGTCATCTCTCCGTACCGCATGGCCGGTCACCGGATGGCTGAGCTGGCGGTGCACCCGGCCCTTGTGGACGTGCTGGACACGCTGCACCACGGGGGATCGGAGATCGGGGTCGAGGAGGTCCTCGTCGGCCAGAGCACGACAGCCCTCGGCAAGACTCTCGACGCCGCCGGTCTGCTCGATGCATCGGGGGCGAAGGTCTTGGCGCTGCGCCGGCGCGATGGGACTCTTCATGCCAATCCAGGCGGAGAGCTGCGTCTCGAAGAGGGCGACCTGGTGATCGCGCTGGGCACGGAAAGCCAGCTCGTCGCGACCGCAGCGATGCTCAAGTAGGCAAATACAGCAGGCCCGTAGAGTTCGCTGAATGACTGCTCTCGGGCGCAGGCCGGTGCTGGTCGCGCTGGTTTCGGTCTTTATCGGAGTCGCCCTCGTGCTGGGCAAGCTCGTCGTCGGCCTGCTGACGGGAAGCCTGGGCATCCTGAGCGAGGCGGTCCACTCGATCATGGACGTGATCGCGAGCATCTTCGCGCTGGTCGCCGTGAGCGCCGCGCGCAAGCCTGCCGACCCCGAGCACCCCTATGGGCACGGCCGGGCGGAGAACCTTGCCGCCTTTGGCGAAGGCGTTCTCCTGATGATCACCGCGGTCGGCATCGCGTTCGAGGCGGTGCGCCGCGTCATGATCGGTGGCGAGACCGTGAAGGCGGCCGGTTACGCCTTCGTCCTCTTGATCACGACGCTGGTGATAGAGGCAGGGCGTGCCGTCGTGCTCAACCGGGTGGGCCGCATAGCCGAGAGCGAAGCGCTGCGAGCCGACGCAGCCAACAGGCTGGCGGACGTACTCGCAATCCTGGCGGTCCTGGCCGGGCTGGTCGGGGTGCGCCTGGGGTTTGTGTGGGCTGACTCGGTGGCGGCGCTTCTCGTCGCCGGCATCATCGCGCGCGCCGCCGCGATGGTGGCATGGCGCTCGGGCGACATCCTCATCGACCGCGCGCCGGCCGGAGCGGAAAGGCAGCTGCGCGACGCAATTCGGGGAGTCAGCGGAGTGCGCGAGGTGCGGTCCGTGCGCGTTCGCCGGTCCGGTCCGAACCTGCTGGGCGACGCAAGCATCGCCACCGCCAGGATGCTTTCGGTGGAGGCGGCCGGCAAGCTCGTCGAAGAGGTCAAGCAGGTGGCGAATGCAACGCTGCCCTCCCTCGATCTCACGGTGGTGGTGGAGGGCCAGGCCCGTCCAGCCGATCTGGTGGAACGGATCCACGCCGCCGCCGCACGTAACGGCGGGGTCAGGGACCTTCACAACGTGACAGTGGAGCGCGAAAGCGACGGGTCGCTGCATCTCACAATGCACGCGAAGCTGCCCGGAGACATGACGCTCGCCACCGCGGCGCTCACCAGCGCCGACCTCGAACGGACGCTTAGGACTGAGCTCCCGGAAGCGACACGGGTCGACATCCACCTCGAGCCAATGGAGCCGCACGTCGTACGAGGCAAGGACGTCACCAGCCGCCGCGCCGAGCTCGCGGCGCGGATGCGCGAGGTGGTCGCCGCCCACCCGGAGGTGAAACGGTGCGTCGACGTCGAGCTGAGCGACAGGCGCAATCGCATCTACGCCCATGTTGTGGCCGAGCTCGACGGGGCGGTCAGCCTCGAACACGCCCACCAGGTCGAGACTGAGCTCGAAGAGCGCATCCGCCGCGCGCTTCCAGAGGTGCACGAGGTGGTGGCGCGAGCCATAGCGTGAGGCCCGGTCGCCCGGACGATCTACCCGGTGTGCTCGCGCTCTGGCAAGAGGATGTGGGTGCTGGGCGGCGCGATTGCGTTCCAGGCGAGGCTCGCATCCGCAGGATCCTTGCCGGCTTCGACTGGGAAGCGAGATCACGAATCGTCGAGAGCGCGAGCGGTGGATTCGACGGAGCGGTGCTCGTTTCAAATCGACCCAGTCCGCACGGAACCGTCGCCGGCGTCGAAGCGTCGGCCGTCCTAGGCCGTCCGGACCTGCTGCAGGATCTCACGGACTGGGGAGTTGGGCTTTCACGTGCCGCAGGCGCGGTGGCGGCGCAGGTCTGGCGCGGCCGCGGTCACACCGACGGTCTCGACCGCCTGGGCATGCGGCTGATCCGGCCGTGGTGGCGCATGGACCGAAGCCTCGCGACCCGGCTGCCGGAACCAAAGCCGGTGGCGGGGTACGAGCGGCTCGACCCAAGCCGAGTCGAGCGGGGCAGCTGGGCTGCGGCGCACAATCTTGCGTTCGCCGACCACTGGCGCTTTTCGCCTCGCAACGAAGACGAGCTGATGGCCGGAAGGCCTGCGGATCTGAGCTTGATGGCGGTTGCGCCGGATGGATCGCCCGCCGCCATAACCCTCTGCCAGATCGAGTTCTACAGCGCCGACCCCAGGCCGCAGCCCGTCGGCATCGTCAGCTCGGTGGGCACCCTCCCGAAGCACCGCCGCCGTGGCCTGGCCACCTGGCTGGTCGCCGAATCTCTTCTTCGCCTTCACCAAGGAGGCGCCCTTTACGCCTCGCTGTACGTGGACGGCGGGAGTCCGATGCGCGCGTACGACGCTTACGGAAAGCTCGGGTTCGAGTTGGCTTTTGAGACCGAGGTCTGGGAAGCTACGTTTCGGTGAGGGCAGGAGCGGCGCTGGCGGTCATCGTCGTCTTGGGCTCGGCCGCCTTCGCCTGTGGACCGTCCCAATCGGCGGTGGCTCCTCGAGGGACCCGAGAAATCACTCCCCCGCCGCCACCGCTGACCGCAGCGATCAGCCGGGCGGAGCACCTCGGCCATGCGGGGACGGGCACCGAGGTTTACCTGACCCTCCGGCTCAAAGTCCGCCAGCCTGAGCAGCTTGCCGCCCTGCTGGCGGCCGGTCGTACCGTCAGCCCTGAGGAGTACGCGGCCGCTTTCGGCCCCGACCCGGTGCTTGCTCAACAGGCGGCGGCCATGCTCGCGGCGCGCGGCTTTCACGCCACCTGGCGGCCGGGTTCCAGCGTGATAGCGGCGGACGGTCCGGCGCCCGCGGCGGACCGGCTGCTCGGCGTGGACATCGAGAACTATCGCCTCGGGGACGGCACGACGTTCTACGCGTCGCTCGACCAGCCACGGATACCTACGCAGCTGACAGCGATCGTCAGCAGCGTCACCGGGCTAGACAGCTACCGGCACGCCCGCACGTTCGCCGTCCGGCCAGGCGGCCTGAACCCGACCGACGTCCTCGCTTTCTACAACTTGAAGGCGCTCAGTGATCGCGGCCTCGACGGCACGGGCCAGACGATAGTGCTGCCGGAGATCGACGACCTCCCCAACCTGAAGGACCTGAACGCCTTCGCCGCCAAGTTCAACCTGCCGCCGTTCGATCCACTCCTCACCATCAAGCGCGATCCCGCCTGGGGTACTCCCCAGAAACCGCAGGGGGAGACCGTGCTCGATCTCGAGATCATTCACGAGGTCGCGCCCAACGCAAAGATGGTCGTCTACCTGTCGGCCGCGGACTTCTCGCACGGCGATCGCGCTTTCGACCAGCTGGTGACCGACCACCTGGGATCGATCATCTCTGAAAGCCTTGGCGCCTGCGAAGTCGACGTCCCAAGCGGTCATCGCGATATCTACGCGAGCGTCGAGGACCGCGCGGTGGCCCAGGGCATGTCGCACTTCGTGGCCACCGGCGACAACGGGGCCTACACCTGCGGCCAGGAAAACGATCCGGCCGGCAGCTTTCCGTCGACTCTGCCGTCGGTGACCGCCGTCGGAGGCACCAGCGTCTTCGAATCCGTCCAGGGCGCGTACTTCAAGGAGGCTGCGTGGGGTGCACCGCTCGATGAAAGCGGCACCGGGGGCGGCGCCAGCCAGTACTACCCGCTGCCCGACTACCAGAAAGGCGTGGCGCAGGCGGCCGGGCACGGCAAGCGGCAGGTGCCCGATATTTCCGCGGACGGCGATCCGAACACCGGGTTTCACATCATCTTCGAGGGTCGGAATGGGCAGGCCGGAGGGACGTCAGCGTCGACTCCGCTGTGGGCCGCGACCGTCGCGTTGGTCAACCAGGACCTCAAGAAGAACGGGCTGCGTGAGGTGGGCTTCGCCAACCCTGCGCTGTACTGGATGGGACAGAACTCATCCAGGCTGCCGGCCCCGGCTTTCCACGACGTCACGACCGGCAACAACCTCGCCTACGACGCCGGGCCCAGCTGGGATTTCGCCACCGGCTGGGGCAGCATGGACGGCGCCGCTCTCGATCAGGCATGGATTCTCTACATCAAAGGAGGAGGCGCTTGAGCGAACGCTCGGGGCAACGCGGCTCCGCCCGTGGGGAAGGACGCGAAGAAAGCGCGCCCGCCGGCCGGCCTCCCCTGGTTCACTGTCCGCACTGCGGGATGACCGTCCCGGAGGGTGACTTCTGCGGACATTGCGGCGCTCACCTGACTAGCGCATCCACTTCGCGGCGGCACGCGTTCGCGGCAGTGCCTTCCGAGTCGGTGGCGCACCTGTCGATCATCACGACGCTGTTTCCACATCTGCCCCACCGGCGCGGCGGCGCGTTCCGATGGGCGCTCCTTGGCGGGAGCGCGACGGTGGTGGTGCTGGCGGCGCTCCAGCTCTTCGCACCGGCGACGGCGGTCGCCACGTTCCTCCTACCCGGGCTCTACCTGCTGTACCTGTACGAGGTCGAGGTGTACGAGAGCGAGCCCTGGCTGGTGATCGGGACGACGATGGTCGCCGGCGCAATCCTGGGCTTGCTGTTCACGACTTACGCGGGAGGCGCCGTGGCCGAGCTGAATCTCACCGGGGACAGCAGCAGCGCGTTTCTGCTGGCCGGCGTGGCCACCCCGATCGTGGCGCAGTCCTTGATGCTCGCCGGGCCACTCTTCCTTTATCTGTACAGGTCGCATTTCCGCGAGCCACTCGACGGGCTGACGTTCGGCGCCGCATCCGCGCTCGGGTTCACGCTCGCCAGCTCGCTCACCGCTTTTTGGCCGCTGATCGCGGGACCACTGATCGGGAGCGGGTCGACTCTCGACTGGGCGCTGCTGCTGCTCCAGGCCGGGATCCTGATCGCCCTGATCAACGCCAGCACGACAGGCATGATCACCGCTGCCGTCTGGCTGCATCGCTACGACCTAAGGCGGTCGCGGGGTGCGTGGTACGCGAGCGTGCTCACCGCTCTCGTCGTCGCCCTTGGGATGCAGATAATCCTCGCCATGCTGACCTTCGCGGTTCCAGACCTGTTCACACAGGTCGTGATCCGTACCCTCGCCGCGGTTGGGCTCCTCCTCTACCTGCGAGTGGTGATCCACGAGTCCCTCATGGCCGAGGGAGCAGTGCACGAGATAGGTCCGGACTCGCCGTGTCCTGAATGCCACCGCGTCGTGCCGGCGATGCTGTATTGCCCCTCCTGTGGTGTCAACCGCGCGGCGGCGTCGAAGCACTCACGCCCACCGGTGGTGAGCGCTTGATAGCGGTCCAGGCGCGCTTCTGCGGGCGATGCGGCGCGCAAATCCTCCCCGGTGCTGCCTTCTGCGGGCGCTGCGGGGCGCCGCAGGTCGAGGCCGCAATCGCGGCTCCGCCCGCCGCACCGCCGGCCGCATACGGCTATCGCCTTGCGCAGCCAGGCGCTTTCCCGACCGCGGGCAGGGTGAAGGTGCCCCAAGTCATGGTGGTGGGCGGACTCGTGCTGATACTGGCGGTCGCGACGGTGGCGGTGAGCGCCTTCGCCCTGTATCGCGTCATCGGAACGCATTCGACCTGCACGACGGATTGCGGCCCGAAGCTCGTCACCCCGCTGCCTGAACAGAGCACCTACCGCAACAGCACATTCCGGTTCGAGGTCGACTACAACTCGCAGTGGAAGGTCCGCACCCAGGACGCGAACGGCCTCTCATTGGGCACCAAGCTCGGCCGCCTCGACGTCGTCGGTTCGCGATCGGGGCAGTCGCTGAGCCAGCAGATCGACGGCGTTGTCTCGGCGCTGCCATCTTCAACGTGGCAGAGCGTGACGCGGGTCTCGGACCTCAAAGGCGCTCACATCGGGGCCCAGGACGGGCTCGGCGCCATCTACTCCGCGAACGTTGTCGGTTCGAACTCGACGGCGACGAAGGTTCGCTTCGCGGTCATCGCCGCCACCCGCGGCGGGGTCTCGGTCGTCATCTTCGCGGTCAACCCGGCCGACCCGAAGGGATCTCCCAACGGCATTCCAGAGGGACAACAGTTCGACTACCTGTGCCAGGAATTCCGCTGGCCGTGAGCGGCGTGCCTTCGGCAGCCTTATGAGAGGGAACCCAGATGGTTCCCTCTGCGCGCAAAGCGGCGTTGAGGATGGGCCCTACTGAATGCATCGCCGGGCGCTTCGCGCGCGGACCCGGCCCTGAAGCTCTTGCTAGGTCAGCGTTGTCCAATCGATTGGGCCGGCGCTCTCTTTCCGGCATATGGATGGGACGTGTTTGATTAGTCTCTCCACGCCGCACTCGGTGACGAAACGGACAAAGTCATGGCCGGGGAGACCCCGGCCAACCCTGCCACGATGGCATCGCCTAATTGCAGCTGGGTGGATGGCAGACGCCACGCTCGATCGATCAGAAATCGACTGACTGTGGACACCACCCTCCTGGCTTTCGTAGGGATCTCGTTGCTGCTCTCGGTTACGCCCGGTCCGGACATGGCGGTCGTCACCAAGAACGCGCTGGCGCACGGCCGCCGCGGCGTCATCCTGACCACCACCGGCATTGCTCTCGCGCTCGCCATCTGGGTCAGCGCCACCGCGGTTGGGCTCTCGGCGGTGGTCCGATCGTCAGGCGAGATTCTCTTCTGGCTCAAGCTCGCCGGCGCCGCTTACCTCGCCTACCTCGGGATCCGGACGCTAATCGATTCGCGCCGGCCGCCCGCGGACCTGCTCGCGAACGCGCCTCCACCTGCACGCGCGCACGTGATCTTCAGACAGGGCTTCCTATCCGCGTTGTCCAATCCAAAGCTCGGCGTGTTCTTCGTGACCTTCCTTCCGCAGTTCGTCACGCCGGGGCAGGCGCTGCTGCCGCGCCTGCTGCTGTTGGGGCTGATCTTCGCCGTGATCGGTTGGACGTGGATGAACGTGTACGGCCTGTTCGTCACACGCATACGAGACTTCATCACCGCCCCGCGAGTCCGACAGTGGATGGAGCGTGTGACCGGAGTCGTGCTGCTGGGTTTCGGCGCCCGGCTGGCGGCGGAGCGGATCTAGCCGCTAGGCGTCAGGCAGCTCGAAGCTGATGTCGTAAACGCCGCCTGAGAGCTTGGCGCGGTGGATCCACCCCATCTTCCTGAGCAGCCCGAGCATCTGTTGGTTTTCGGGCAGCACGATGAGGGTGAACGTCTTGATCCCGTGATCGCGCGCCACCTTGCCGAGGGTGCTCATCAACGCGCTTCCCAATCCCCTGCGCTGAAACTCATCCACGACGGCCACGGCGATCTCCGCGACCTCGGTCTGGGGAACCCTGTCGTAGCGCGCCACGCCGACGATGCGCTCCTTGGCACCGGGCTTGTGGGGGGTGGCGACGAGCGCGAACCTGTCGTTGTAGTCGACCACCGCGAGCCGGTGAGCCAGCGCGTCTGGCAATCGTTTCAGCGGAGAGAAGAACCTGAAGTACACGGTGCGTTCGGACATCGCGGCGACCGCTTCGTGGAGCAGCGGCTCGTCCTCGGGCACGATCGGCCGGACATGAACTCTTGTCCTGTCGCTCAGCTCGATTGTGCGGGGCTGGAACCCCGTCGATCCCATCTCATCTGACAAGGTAAGCGAACCGCCCACTACGATCCGCGTGCAATGGGCTCGACTGATCGCTGGCGCAATCTCGGCGTCGCCGCCGGAGCCGCCGCGGCCACCCCCTTCGCCGTTTGGGATCTCTACAAGTGGGTCGAGGCATACGCCTCCGACCATTTCCACAACGACTTCACCTTTTACGTCGCGGCGGCGCGAATCGGAATCGCCCGCGGATGGCCGTCGATCTACGACCTCTCGATTCAGCAGGCCGAGCTGGACGCGATGGGGTCGCGGATCCACATCGCCGAGCTCGCCCGGTACATCAGTCCCCCGCCGGTCGCCTGGCTCGCACTGCCGCTCAGCCCGCTGCCGTACGAGGTCGGCTACTGGGTCTGGAGTTTCCTCCTGCTGGGCGCACTCGGATGGACGTGGTATCTCGCGGCCCCCGGCCGAGGCGGCGAACGGTTCCTCCACCTGGTGGCGGCCCTCGCCTGGTTGCCCGTCATCTACGGCCTGCAGCTGGGACAGCCCGGCCTGTTCGTCGCCCTCGGAGTCGGGGGATCGTACGCGCTTCTGCGGTCGGGCCATCACCTCTCGGCCGGCCTCGCGCTCGGCGTCCTCGCCCTGAAGCCGCAGCTGGGGTTCCTGATCCCGATGGCGCTGCTGGTCAGCGGTCGCTATCGCGCATTCGCGGGCTCGGCCGCAGCGCTCGCTGGACTCGTTGCGCTGTCCGCGATCGCGGTCGGGCCAGGTGGGACCGAGACGTACCTGGAGAGGCTGAACTTTGCGGCCGGCGTGCCTGTAAACCGCGAGCTCACAGTTGCCCCGCTCGTCGGCGACCTGACAATCACCCGCATTCTCCAGGTAGCTTTCGCGATCTGGGCGCTCGCGCTCGTCTACCGATTTCGCAAGCGCTCGATCGAGTGGGTGTTCGTGATCGCCATCGTGGGTGGCATCCTTGCCAGCCCGTATCTGCACCTGGACGACCTGGTGATGCTCGGACTGGCGGCCTGGCTCTACCTCAAAACGGAACGCAGGCCGCGATGGGCCTGGGTTTATGTGCTCGGCCTCGTCCTCGCCGCCGAGGGCATACCGGTCTGGGGCCCGCTGCCCGTGCTCGCCGGCGAGATCGGCGTGTTGCTCCTGGCGTCAGTCTCGGCGCTTGAAGCTCACGACGGCGATGGCAAGCATGACGATGCCGAACCCCAGCATGATTCCCGCCTCGAGCATGATCGGCAGGACCTGGCCGTTGATGGTGAGCCCAAGCTTGTCGATCACCGCGCTGGGCAGCCCTGACTGCGAGAGCACCACCCGCCGAAGCGGATCGATGCCATACGACGCAGGATCGAGTCGAGTCAGGACCGTCATCCAGCCGGGGAGCCCTGAGAGCGGAAAGAGGGCGCCCGAGAGGAAGAACATCGGCATCATCAGGAAGTTCATCACCACCTGGAATCCCTGCATCGACTTCATGGTCGAGGCGAGCGCCACGCCGAACGATGACAGCCCAAAAGCCAGCACCGCGGCGAGCGGGATAAGCGTGAGGACCGTCAGCACGCTTAGCTTCACGCCGACGAATGGTGCCAGCACCAGGAGGATGAGGCCCTGGATCATGGCCTGGGTGGTGCCGCCCAAGGCCTTGCCGATCGCCACCGACGAACGGTCGATGGGCGCCACCAGGACCTCTTTCAGGAAACCGAACTCGCGGTCCCACACTATTGACATCGCGCCGAAGATGGCGGTGAAGAGAATCGCCATGCCGATGATGCCCGGGTACATGAACTGGATGTAGGACAGGCCGCCCGACGCCCCGAAGCTCGTGCTGCCCTTCAAGGATGAGCTCAAGCCCGAACCGAAAACGATGAGGAAGAGCAGCGGCTGCGCCAGCGACGCGCCGAGGCGCCAGCGGTCTCGCCAGTAGCGAAGGATGTCGCGGTACCAGATGATGTAGATCGCCCGCAGACTCGCCATCCGGATGTTGGCGGGAACGTGCTGCGTGCGGGCGGCGTCGCTCGACTGCTTGATCGCAACTTCGGTGCTCATCGTCGCCTCCCCATCCACGCCCTGCCCATCATCCTCATCTGGTCCTTGGTGCCCGCCTCCTCATCGCGGATCGCGTGACCGGTGAGCTTCACGAAGACGTCGTCCAGGCTCGGCCGGCGAAGGGTGACTGTGTCAACCGGTGCGATCAGCTCACGGACCAGCCGCGGCACGAATGCCTTGCCGTCGGCGACCTCCATGCGCAAGGTGCCGTTCTGTCGCGACGGGGTGACGCCGAGCAGCTCGGTGATCTCTCGTGCGGCGGCCTCCGGCTGGCTCGAGGTCATCGTGACGACGTCGCCTCCGACCATCGCTTTCAGCTGATCCGGCGTGCCCAAGGCGACGATCTTGCCTCTGTCGATGATCGCGATCCGGTCGCAGTACTCGGCCTCGTCCATGTAGTGAGTCGTCATGAAGATCGTGATCCCCTTGCGACTGCGCAGCTCGTTCAGGTGGTTCCAGATGCTCTGCCGCGTCTGCGGGTCGAGCCCCAGCGTCGGCTCGTCGAGGAACAGGATCTGCGGCTCGTGCAGCATGCCTCGAGCGATCTCGAGCCGCCGCTTCATCCCTCCCGAAAAGGTGCGCACCTGCGAGCCGGCTCGCTCGGTCAGCTGCAGCAGCTCGAGCATCTCGTCGATGCGCCGGCGGCGAATCGACGCGGGCACGCTGTAGATGAAGGCGTGAAACTCGAGGTTCTCACGCCCTGTCAGCTGGTCGTCGAGGGATGGGTCCTGGAAGACCAGTCCGATCCGCTGCCGGACGCCCGCCGGGTCCTGCATCACATCGATTCCCGCCACCCGGGCGGTTCCAGCGGTCGGCGTCAGGAGAGTGCAGAGGATCGAGATCGTGGTCGACTTGCCTGCCCCGTTTGGTCCTAGGAAGCCGAAGATCTCGCCGCTCTGCACCTCGAGGTCGATCCCACGCACCGCCTCGAGCTCGCCGTATCGCTTGACCAGGCCGTGGGCCTGGATGGCGGTCTCCAGCTCAGTCATCCACTCGAATGTAGCAGCCGCTTAACAACCGCCGTTCGGGGCGCCCTCCGGCGCCGTTGGTTCCGCTACTCGGCGTCCATGTACGGGTAGCGGTGGTCGACGGGCGGCACGTACGTCTCCTTGATAGTGCGCGGGCTGGTCCACCGGATCAGGTTCAGGAACGAGCCCGCCTTGTCATTCGTGCCCGATGCCCTGGCTCCGCCGAAAGGCTGCAGGCCGACCACGGCGCCCGTGGGCTTGTCGTTGATGTAGAAGTTGCCCGCCGCGTTGACCAGAGTCTCCGAAGCCTTGCGGATCGCACCGCGGTCGCGGGCGAAGATCGCTCCGGTGAGCCCGTAAGGGCTGGTTCGGTCGCACAGGTCGAGGGTCTCCTCGTATTTCGCGTCGGCATACGGATAGATGGTGAGGATCGGTCCGAAGAGCTCCTCGCGCAGCAGCTTGAACTCGGGGTTCTTGGTTTCTATCACCGTCGGCCGCACGAACCACCCGACCGTGTCGTCGCCCTTGCCGCCGGCGATCACCTTGGCGTCCTCTGACTTCTGCGCGAACTGGATCGCGCCCATGTGCTTGGCGTAGGCCTTCCCGTCGATCACGGCGCCCATGAAGTTGCGGAAGTCGGCAACGTCCCCCTGGGGAATCGCATCGACCTTCTCCGCGAGCTCTGTGCGAAGGTCCTTCCAGATCGACTGCGGGATGTATGCGCGGGAGGCGGCCGAGCACTTCTGACCCTGGTACTCGAACGCGCCGCGCATGAGCGCCGTGCGAAGCGCGTCTGTGTCTGCCGATGGATGCGACACGATGAAGTCCTTGCCACCCGTCTCACCGACCAGTCGCGGGTAGGTGCGGTACCGGTCGATGTTCTGTCCGACCTCCCGCCACATGCCCTGGAAAACCTCGGTCGATCCGGTGAAGTGAATTCCGGCAAGGCCTGGATGGGCGAGGACCTGCTCCGAGATGTCCGCTGCGCTGCCGCTGACCATGTTGACCACGCCTGGCGGCAGGCCGGCTTCGTTGAGCAGCTCCATCAAGAAGTGGCAGACCAGCAGCGTTTGGGTCGCCGGCTTGAACACCACAGTGTTGCCCATGAGCGCTGCCGCCATCGGCAGGTTGCCGGCGATGGACGTGAAGTTGAACGGGCTGACTGCAAACACGAAACCTTCGAGCGGGCGAAACTCCAGCCGGTTCCAGGCGCTGCCGTCGTTGGACGGCTGCTGGGTCAGCAGCTGGTCGCCGAAGTACGCGTTGTATCGCCAGAAGTCGATGGTTTCGCAAGCGGCGTCGATCTCGGCCTGATGCACGGTCTTCGACTGGCCGAGCATCGTCGCGGCGTTGATGGTGTCGCGCCACGGTCCCGCCAGCAGCGCAGCCGCCCTGAGCAGCACTGCCGCTCGCTCCTGGTAAGACGTGGCCGCCCACATCCGTCGCGCCTCGAGCGCGGCGTCGATGGCGTCGGCGAAATCCTTCCTGGCGCCCACCGCGACCTGGGCGATGGACAGCTCCTTTCGATGAGGTGAACGGATGTCGCTCTTGGAGGCGCCCCAGCGCCGCTCGCCGCCGATCTGCATCGGGACGTCGGTGCGGGCGTCGGTCAGCTCGGCCAGCCTGGACTTGAGGGTCTTTCGATTTGGGTCGCCGGGGGTGTAAGCGCGTATTGGCTCGTTGACTGGAGTTGGGACCTTGAAGTGTCCGTCCGCGGTCATGTCTGCTCCTGGGGTGGAAGGGCTGGCGCCACCACCGATGATGCCGGAAACACGCTGCCGCGTGCGGCCTCGGCCGTGCTCAATGTAACCCGGGACCGTATCCCACTTGACCGCGTCGGTACCCTTGGAGGCGCTGCGGTGGTTGTTGGCTACTCTCGGGCCCGATCCACGAGCACCTCGGATCGGGTCCGGCAGACGGTCGGGCTGCTTCAACGGCGCGGTTACGCGCTGTCGCCGTCGCGCCTGGGCGCACTATGCCTGGGGGGTCCGCTGTCGGAGGGCGAAGTCCGGTGGGCGGTGGCCGCTGCTCCTGACATGACGGAGGCCGAAGGCCTTGTCGTGGAGATCTCGGCCCTCGATCGGGTGACTGAGATCAACTCCCGAGCCAGGACGCACGAATCGGACGCGGCTCCCTTCCTGCCGATGACTGCAAGGTTCGTCAGGAGCCTCGTTGCCGCGGCGCCGTTCATTCGAAGCGTGTCGGTGGCGGGCTCGCTCGCGAGCGGAGGTTTCCGCGCTTCCGACGACGTGGACCTGAACCTCATCGTCGATGACGGCCACCGCCACCTCGCCTACGTCGCAGTCAACGTGCTTGGCATCGTGCACGCCCTCGCCCATCGCGCCAAGCCCGTGGACGACCTCACGCGCCGGCCGATCGCCCCCCGGCTGATGACCGCGAACCTGATCCTCGAGCGGGCCCAGTGCCACCCCCTGCAGCGACAGGACGCTGACATGGCGTACGAGCTTCTCGTCGCCGAGCCCGTATTCGGGGCCGACCTATACGGCGAGGTCCTGGACTCGAATCCCGGTCTGCTCGACCACTTCCCCCAGCTGGCATGCAAAGCCGCAGCCATGGAGATCGAAGCGCCCGGGTGGCGCCTGCCCGTCCAGGTGTATCCGAAGAGCTTCGATGGGGTCGCCCGCCGGATAGGGGAGGCGGCCTGGCGCTACATGCAGTGGACGCGCCGGCACCACCCGGACGCGCTCGCGCGCGTGGCCTATGTCCGGGCGACCATGCGCCCCTACACGTTGTTCGACGGATCGGCGGAATGATCGCGATCACGCTTGGCGTGCTGTTGACCGCCAGCCTCGCGCTGTTCGGCTTTGGCGTGAACCTCCTCTTCCTGACATGGCGGGCGATACACCTGCAGCCACGTCCCGGTCCCCTGGTTGCACGCGGCTCTGAGACGAGGCTGTGCGTGCAGATCCCGATCTACAACGAACGCTATGTCGCGGAACGCGTCCTCGACGCGGTCTGTGAGCTGGACTGGCCCACCGCCCTCCTCGAGATCCAGGTCCTCGACGACTCCGATGACGAGACATCCTCCATCCTCGCCCGACGAGTTGCGCACTGGCGACGGCGGGGATTGAAACTGACGCAGGTCAGGCGCGAATCGCGCGAGGGATTCAAGGCTGGGGCGCTGGCGCACGGACTGGCACTCACCGACGCGCCGTTTATCGCGATCTTCGACGCCGACTTCGTACCGCCGCGCGACTTCCTGCGACGAACGCTCGCCGTGTTCGACGATCCGACCGTCGGTTTCGCACAGGCGCGGTGGGGTCATCTCAACGAGAGCTACTCATGGTTTACCCGCCTGCAAGCGCTCGCAATCGACTTCCATTTCCTGGTCGAGCAGTCCGTCCGGGCGGCGCAGAGCTACTTCACCAACTTCACCGGCACCGCTGGTGTCTGGCGCCGGACCGCCATCGAAGACTCCGGTGGCTGGAGCGCAGCGACACTGACAGAGGACCTCGACCTCAGCTATCGAGCGCAGCTCCGCGGCTGGCGGGGCGCATATCTCGAGGACCTGGTCGTACCTGAGGAGTTACCGGTATCCATCGACGCTTACCGGCGCCAGCAGTCGCGCTGGGCAACCGGCAGCTTCCAGTCTGCATTCAGGTTGCTGGTCCCCATTCTGCGCAGCCGCAACCGGCCCGCGGTGAAGCTCCAGGCGGCGGTCCATCTCCTGTCGTACGGCGTCGGACCGCTGATGCTGGCTCAGCTCGCCTGCTACCCA
>Ga0066709_100001913_pt1 | contig 14517 bp, 13 predicted proteins | sample GraSoiAngelo_158_FD_79665 | JGI IMG/M metagenome (GOLD analysis project Ga0066709, IMG submission 79665) | Grasslands soil microbial communities from the Angelo Coastal Reserve, California, USA - 14_1009_16_30cm | ecosystem: Environmental > Terrestrial > Soil > Grasslands | place: USA...
GCTGATGGCAGTAGCATTCTTCTCATTCCTCGCGCTTCTATCCCGGGAAGCCGTGAGTTTCGCAGTTCCTGCCACTGCATCCAGTTATGTCCTCGGAGCGCTTGGCGCGAAATTCCTGCTGCGCGAACAGGTCAACCGAACACGGTGGGCAGGTGTTTTGCTGGTCTGCGCGGGCGTCGCCCTGGCTTGTATCGGGTAAAACATCAAAACACCAGGTCGACGTCTCCCTCGAAGAACCGGTGCTGATCGCCCACGAAATGCCCGAAAAACAGTGAAGAGATGTTGTTAAAGACATCCCGGGGATTCGCACGATTGGTAATGTTGTAGATACTCAAGCCGCCGCGAAGCTTGTGCTGCTTCACCCAGGGAATCCCGGGCACGCGGAAGTCTTTGGTAAGCTTCACATCGATTGAAAAGAAGGTGGGAAAGCGCTGGCGGTTCGGCTCTCCGACGTAATTCTGCAGGACATCGACATTGGAATAGGGAAATCCTGTGTGCAGGTCTATCACGGGGCTGGCCGTGATTTGCCAGGGCACTCGGAACGTTCCCCAGGTGATGAGCCGATTCGGCACATCGAAGGTTGAGGCCGCAAAGAGATTAGGCTGGATCACCGGTTGTTCGAAAGGCACAAAGACCTGCGCCAGACTGTTCAGGTCCCCCTCCGCTCGGCTGTGGACATAGGAAATATTCAGCTCGGAGCCCTCCTTGGGCCGGAAGCGCAGCGTGGCTTCGAGCTCACGATAGCGGTTCTCGCCCGTGTTGCTGAGCAGAAGCAATGATGTGGCCGGCCCCACAACTTGTGGATCGATCACAAATTGTTTGTAGGTCCGGCTGGAAAGGTAACTCACTCGCGCGACGAGGCCCGGGCGCAGATCGCGATCGATTTCCACGCTCCAGGTCAGGTTGTAGGGTGTGCTCCCCAAGTCGTGGGAGGAACCGAGCGGCGCGCCGGTTTTGCGATCCGCGTTCCCATAAGCGTTGCGCAGAACCTGAGGGGAACCCAATGGCATCTCATGCTGGTCAAACAGTCGCACCACGCGCACGGGGTTCTGGGTAAAGCTCGATGCCAGCAGAGGGACACGATCGCGAAAGATCCCTGCACCCGCGCGAAAAACTGTCCTACCGTTCCCGCCGGGCGAATAGAGCAAACCCAATCTCGGCCCCCAAGCCGATCTCGCCCCGATGGTTTGACCTGACACTCTCAGCCCCAGGTCCAACGCCGCTTGCGTATTGAGAGCCCAGTGGTCTTGCGCAAAAGCGGCCAGTTCGGTCTCTTTGGCTGCGAGGCTCGCCGGTCCCATAAAATCAATCCGCTCCGCCAGCGAACCGTCCGACCTCTCGAGCAACACGGGCCTGGAGAAGCTGTTGCCGTGATAGGAGCGATGAACGAAATCGCCGCCCAGCGTGACTTCATGCTGTCCTCGCCATTGCTTGGCGGGAAGGCGAAAGCTCTCGAGCGCTTCCTCCTGGTCCGCCTTTCTCGTCCAGGAATTAAAGAAATTGCCGCCCCAGCCGTTGGGTGTAACCAGCATCTCCTGAGGTCCCTGGCCGTGGGCATAGCTCGAAAAACGAGTGTATTTCAGCAGGGTCGTAAGTATGCCTCCTGAGGGACTCAAATAGCGGTCCGTCACCGCTACCGTGTAACCGCGCTGGCCGTAGTTGGAGGAGGCCGGCTGTGGCACCAAAGAATTGATGTCAGCGAATTCTCGCCGCAGCGGAAACACATCGACGCTCACCGTCAACAGCTGTCGGTTCGAAAGGATGTACTGGAAATTGGTGAACGAAGTAAAACCTTGCGTCTTGGTTTCGTTACGCGGCCAGGCCAGGCCCCTGACCGGCTGCTTGATCACTCCCCAGGTGAAAACTTCGGAAAAGTTGAGCTTGTTCTGCCATAGAGGACCGGTGAGGTATAGTTTGGGTTTGACGTCCGCAATGCCCACTAGATGTCCGCTCTTGCCGCGAAAGTCCGGCATGAAATCGTACAAATCGAAATCCCACTTGCCGGAAGGAGGTTTAGTCTGGATGCTCGTCAAACCCCCGGAAAATCCTCCGTACTCGGCCTGGTAAGGCGTCTTGTAGACGTTAAGCGACTCGATCGCGGCGACCGGCACGTCAATGGTAAAGCTGCCCGTTACAGGATCGACAGTTTCCGCCGAATCCACCAACAGCATGCCCTGGCTTTCCACTTGGCCTTTAATACCGATCTTGCCGTTGGGAGTCCGCACGACGCCGGGAATCAGTGGCAGAGCCGCTTCGAACTTCTGCTCCGCCAGCGGCAGAGTAAAGAGTTCCTGCGAACTGAGCGTGGCGGGCGGAGCGGTACTCTGCTGGGTAACCGCGGACGGTGCGCCCCGAACCTCGACTCTTTGCCGCAGGACGTTTCCGGTGGTCAAAATCACCTGCACAGAGACTACGTCCCCGGTCAACTGCATGCCCCTTTGTACCACCGGCTGGTATCCCAGGGCGGCACACGTCAATGTGTAGCCGCCAGGCGCCAGCCCTGGTACCACAAATTGACCTTTCGAATCCGTTTTCGTGGAAATACCGGCACTCGCCAGGAGACCGCCGGTTACAGTGCACAAAGCGCCGGCGACAGGTTCGCCCTGCTGGTTGTTTACCGTACCCCGAAGGTCGGTTGCCCGTTGGGTAGGTGTAGAGTGATCCTGGACTGGCGTAGCGGTGGTGAGCTCTCCCAGCGTCACGAGAGCCAAGACCACCATTAACAGGAGCGCTCGTTTCGTCATCAAAGTTCGATGCGTGAAATCTCCGTTGAGAGCCGTCAACACGGGGTTGTGACTTTTTGAGTGTGCGCTATTCCTGATCCGGGTCAATCTCGCTACAATAAATCCTGAATACACCATACTAGCAGTGGGAAAGAACCGTCTCCCTAAGTTTGACAGCAGCCACGCAGCGCGCACACACCTGAGGTTTCACTGGCGGCCGCCGCCGATTCATATCCAAGGCGAAGGCTTCATCCTCCGGCTTGGCGCACATTGTCACGGGCGGTGAGGAGCGGGGCAATGAAGTATTTGAATCGGAGAGTCCGCGCAGCTTATGCCGAGTGTCGGAATCTCGCAACGCGCCATTACGAAAACTTTCCCGTTGCCTCCTGGTTGGTGCCCTCTGACAAGCGCGACGCCCTGGCGGTTATCTATGCATTCGCACGTTGCGCCGACGACTTCGCGGATGAGCCCGGTATCGAGGGTCGGCTTGCTGCCCTGGCCGAGTGGCGGTCCAACCTGGACCGCTGCTTCGCCGGCAAGGCAGATCACCCGGTATTTGTGGCCCTGGGGGATGTGATCGAGAGGTTCAGTCTCCGCTACGAGCACTGTGAGAACCTGCTTTGCGCATTTGAGTCAGATGTGCAAGCCAACCGCCACCCGGATTTCGCGTCGTTGCTTGCCTACTGCCGGCATTCGGCGAATCCCGTGGGCCGGCTGGTGCTCGAGCTGTTTGGTCATCGTGACCCCGACCTGTTCGCTCTCTCTGACAGCATTTGTACGGCGCTCCAGCTTACAAATTTCTGGCAGGATGCGGCTATTGACCTCAGACGCGACAGGGTCTATCTGCCTCTCGAAGACCTGGCCCGGTCCGGGCTTTCCGTGACCGATCTCCACCGTCTGGCGGTCTCCGCCAACGGGGTGCCGGCGAAGGCGCTCCTGGATCGCTGGCAAGCCCTGATGGTAATTGAGGTTCGCCGCACGAAGGAACTCTTCGAGCACGGAAGGTCATTGCCGGAGCGGGTCGCACCTGAACTGCGCCGGCAGCTGCGTCTGACGTGGCTGGGTGGAACGGCGATTCTTGCAAGAATCGAATCTGCCGGTTACGATGTCTTCCGTCACCGCCCAAGTCTTTCTAAGATGGACTTTGTGCGCTTATACCTCAGAGCGCGCCGCGCTCCGGCCCTGGAAGAGCCCCAAGCAGCCGCGGAGAGGAGCCGGATATGAACGTGCTTTCATCCAGGCTTCACTTCACGAATGCGCACACCACGAATTTTTACTACTCCTTTGTTTTCCTTCCTCCGGAGAAGCGGCGGGCCATTGAGGCGGTGTATGCCTTTGCCCGCCGTGGGGACGATGCCGTCGATGCCGGAAGGTCGCAGGCGGAAGCGGCGGAAGAAATGGCTCGCTGGCGAAAGGACCTGGAGTCCTGCTATGGAGAGCATGGCAGCCGCGGCCTCGAGCAGAAGGTTCGGCCTGAGCTTCGAGCCCTGGCCGAGGCGGTTGAGCGGTTTAAGATTCCGCGGCATCACTTTGAAGATCTGATCCGCGGATTCGAAATGGACCTCAACGGCGCGTCCTACGCTACTTTCAGCGACCTATCTCTTTACTGCTATTGCGTAGCTTCGACGATCGGTCTGATCGCGATCGAGATTTTCGGCTACCGTAACCCCCGCTCGCGCGACTACGCCGTGAACTTGGGCACCGCGCTCCAGCTCGTTAATATTCTTCGCGACCTCGAGAGTGACGCGCGTAGCGGCCGGATCTATCTTCCCGAAGCGGACCTCCAGCACTTCCGGGTGCGACGCCAGGACCTTCTGGACGGCCGGCCCTCAGATCGCTTGCTTGAGTTGACGCACTTTGAGGCGGATCGCGCCCGCCAGTTTTTCAAGCTGGCGCGCCAAGCGCTGCCAGCTGAAGATCGTCGCTCGATGCTTCCGGCAGAGATCATGGCGGCGATCTATTGGCGGCTTCTTGGGGGCATCGAGCGCCGGGGATATAACGTTTTCGGCCAGCGGGTAAGGTTATCGCGTCCCTTGAAATTCTGGACGGCGCTCTCAGTTTATCTCGGCGCCGAGTGGTTCAGCCAGCCGCTTAGCTATAAGTCTGCCGACTAAGAAATCGTGAATAATCTTTGAAGTTCTCGCGTGATGGCGATTCTGCCTCGCCGCCTCTAGGTTGAAAAGAGCCGGACTTCTGGCGATATAGGATCGCCGCTGTTTCAGCTAAACAGTGCAAGACACTTATGCCTGACGGAATCCTGGTCATCGGCGGAGGGTTTGCCGGCCTGGCGGCCGGCGTGGCCCTGGCAGAAGCTGGCGTCCGGGTGCGATTGCTGGAGTCAAAGCCCTATCTGGGCGGCCGCGCACGCTCCTGGGTGGACCCCCTGACCAACTCGGTAGTGGATAACGGCCAGCACCTTTTCATGGGGTGCTATCACGCGACGCTGCGTTTCCTGAGTACGATCGGAACGTGCGACCGCATCCGGTTCCAGGCCGGGCTCAGGTTACATTTTCTCGAGTCCGGCGGGCGGCTGACCTCGCTCGAATGCCCCAGGCTGCCTGCACCGCTTCATTTGCTGGCCGGCGTGGCGCGTTCTGACAGTTTCAGCCGGCATGAGAAACTGGAAATATTGCGCCTGGGATGGGCGCTCAATTCGCCGTCGGGCAAAAAGGATGGGCTGGCGTCACTGACCGTGGACGAATGGCTCCGCCGGCTCGGCCAATCGGGCGGCTTGAGGCGGAACTTCTGGGACCTCCTCTGTATCGCCGCTATGAACGAAGACCCCAAGATCGCTTCGGCAGCTCTATTCGAGCGAGTCTTGCGCCTGGCGCTGTTTCGCTCGCCACAGGATTCGCGGCTTGGGATCGCCGGCGTGGGTCTGAGCGATTGTTACACGCAGGCTGCGGTTGATTACATCAGGGCACGAGGGGGGCAGCTTGACCTGAACCAGCATGTGCAGGGCCTGCTCATTGAGGGCGACGAATGCAGAGGTGTCGAACTGGCTGGCGGCGAGACGGTACGAGCGCATGCCGTGATCAGTGCCATCCCATGGTTCGCCCTCGGCGAGTTACTCCCCCGGGAACTGCTGGAGTCACACTTCTTTGCCGGTATCCCGTCGTTGCGCCCTGCCCCGATCATCTCCATCAATGTGTGGTTTGACCGCCCCGTGACAGAGCTCGTCTTTGCTGGCCTGCGCGGCACCACCATCCAATGGCTCTTCAACAAAGGTAAGATTTTCGGCCGCGGCGAGAATTACGTTTCGCTGGTGGTGAGCGGCGCCCACCGGCACGTGGACTGCCCCAAGGAAGAACTGCTGGCCGTCGCTTTGAATGAACTCGCCGAACTCCTTCCGGCTGTCCGCGCGGCTGGAATCCTACGCTCGCTCGTCATCAAGGAGCGCTGGGCGACTTTTTCGCCGAGCTGTGAAGCCGAAACCCTTCGCCCGCCGGCGTCGACTCCAGTGAGGGGACTGTGCCTGGCGGGCGATTGGACGGCAACCGGCTTACCGGCCACGATCGAAGGGGCGGTGCGAAGTGGGTACGCTGCGGCCGGGGCCATTCAGTCATCAGGTCTTTGAAGCGCCCTGAAGGGGCTCTGGACACTCGCGCTACGCGAGAGCCGAGCTGCCCGGATATCGCCTATGCGGGCGCTCGCCGATCAGTAGGGAATCGGGCTCAGTTTCCGGATTCACTGATTAACACCAACGAGTGGGGCGGCAGTGGAGAATAACTCCCCGGTAGTCGCCTGGCTTTAGGAATCAGCGTATGGACGTCCCGTAGAGCTTCCCACTTTGACATGTAACGCCCTGTCCGTTTAAGTGCCTTATCCTCGTGCAGGATCGCGGTAGAGAGAATCTGTCATCGCGAATACCCTCGATCAACGGCGTAGGCGTGATCGATCCTCGCCGGTGCATCCGAATGTGGCGCCGATGCGAGATTGCCCGCTACATGGCGACCACGACTTAGTCTTCAAAACCCGTTCTCAAGGCTTGCAGGTTGCCGAGCAGCGGCATCTGATGCCTCCCTCGTCCTGTGACCCCGAACGGCTGCAACCGCGATGGATAAGTTGCATTCGGAGGCGGTCAGATGTATCGTGTCGGTCGGGCCGGAGGATCGTAATGGGATTCCGGCCTTGGTCCGAGATCGTCGGCCAGACAGCCGGGACGGCCCGTGAGATGCCAGACGGCCCGCCAGTATCGTCTTCGGTCTCGCTTCCCGTGCACAATGGGCGCGCCATGGGTACATTTTCGCAGATGACCGATTCCGTTGCGGGCGGGACTTCTGCTTCGGCCGTGCCAGCCACAATACTTCGTCCGCGGCACTCTGTCCTCGTTCGCGTCACGCACTGGCTTATCACCTTATCCTTCCTGGCCCTGCTCGTCAGCGGAGTGGAAATTCTCATCTCTCACCCGCGCTTTTATTGGGGTGAGACCGGCAACGTAAACACGCATCCGTTATTTACACTGCCGATTCCATCCTCGCGGAACACCGTCGCTACCGGCTACGGCTACGTGCTTCCCGACCAGAACGGCTGGAGCCGCTATCTCCATTTCGAGTCTGCCTGGGTTGCGGTATTGACCGGCCTGTTTTACCTGGCCTTCGGATTTTGCAAAGGGCATTTCCGGCGGAATCTGCTTCCCGCTCGCTCTGACCTCTCCCCGAAACCGCTCGCGATCTCCATTGGCCGGCATTTGCGCTTCAAGCGGCCGAGTGAGGAAGAAGCCTGGTCGTATAACGCGCTGCAGCGCCTGACCTATCTGCTCGTCATTTTCGTTCTCTTTCCGTTGGTCATCTGGACGGGCCTGGCCATGTCGCCGGCTGTCGAGTCCGCGATCCCGGCCGCGGTCATCGCTTTGGGCGGGCGGCAATCCGCGCGCACGATACACTTCTTCGTGTCTGGATTCCTGCTACTCTTTCTCTTCGTCCACGTCCTTATGGTTTGTCTTGCGGGATTCCGAAACAGGGTGCGCGCCATGATCACCGGCCGCCCGCCACAGTTAAGGAGCGAGTATGAGCAAGATCTCTCGGCGTAAGCTCATCACCACCGGCCTGGCAGCCACCGCGGGAGCCTCCGGACTCGCCGTCGCGGCAAAACTCGGCGAGCGTTATGGACTTATGCCGCCCGATTCTGGAGGCCTGTACGGCGCCGGCGAAACGCTCACCTATGCCGCGCAGCGGATATTGACTCGCCACTCCCTGGCGCGCGAGTTTGCCGCCAGCCAGATTTCGAAAGAGCCGTTTGCAAACGAAGTCGCTCCGCTGGGCGACGGGTTCCAGCGCCTTCAACGGAGCGCGTTTGCGGATTGGCGCCTTACCATCGATGGCATGGTCGCCCGCCCGGCATCGTTTTCGCTCGCCCAGCTTAAGAGCTTCCCCTCTAGCACCCAGATCACACTTATCGCCTGCGAAGAAGGCTGGTCTTACATCGCTGAATGGAGTGGGGTACCGCTCTCGCACATCCTGAACCTCGTGGGCACTCTCCCCCAGGTTCGGTACGTCGTCTACCGTTCCATCCAACCCGATTGGTGGGAGAGCATCGACATGGCCGATGCCTTACACCCCCAAACTCTCGTCACCCACGGTATGAACGGCGGTGAGCTTCCCGTCCCATTCGGCGGACCTCTTCGTATGCGTGTTCCCCGGCAACTCGGCTACAAGAACGTCAAATACATCACCCGCCTTACCTTGACCGATAGCCTCAAACACTTCGGCAAGGGCTTGGGCTCAGCGTCTCCGGAAGGCGGATATGCGTGGTACGCCGGCATCTGACAGCGTAGGCCACCCGCGTATCATTAGGGCGAGATTCCTAGCGACCGAGCAACCTGACGAGTAGGTCGAGCAAATTTTCCAGAATCGCCGCTCCCAGCTTATGAGCCTGCATATGGGGCTCCCGCAGGAAGAAACCCGCTTGCGGGCGCTCGTCGATTCGGAACATCCGGATGATGCGCAGGTATTCGCACAGATCGACAGAGTGGTGCGCGGGCTGAACTGGAGAAGGCTAATGGCCGCATGCTCTTTGGCATTCGCCGCACGCTTACCGCGGAGCAGTGGCGCAAGCTTCAGGAACTGGGCTATGGACAAACCATGCGAATGGGGATGGGCCAAGGCATGGGAATGGGCGGAGGACCGCGGCGAGGCCCACCCAATTAGCCTCCTTGCTTCACGCCAAGTACTGTTGGAACATCGGTTACAGAATCTGTAATCGCTGGAGAAGTCTTTGCTTCGTTCTGCCCGGGCAAGGGACCTCTCGTTCTCTAGGCCGCTCGGCAATACGAAATCAATCTGCTTTCAAGCTTCGGACCTCCCTGGGTTTGTAAACTGCAGGTTCAGCCCAGGAATTCACCCACGAACTCGGCAAAGCGCGATACATCTTCGAATGTGCTCACGATTCCTAGAGAGACTCTAACGGCGCCCGTTCCCTTGCCGTCGATACAGTGACGAAAATCATCTACGGTGAACTGTGAGTCGTCTTGCTGGTGTTGGCTGAAGCAGCCGACCAACTCCGATTTTGACAAGTGGAGGGCCGTCTCTCCTCCACCGGGATTGCAGAAGCAGCCCGTCCGCAGCGAGATCCGGTGCTGCGTGGCTGCCTCTTCGACGCGGAGGTGATCGATAATTCTGCCTGCCGGGTCGAATAGATTCATCGTAACTGTTCCCCCCCGCCGGCGGGTATCTAGGGCTCCGTAAACGCGTACTAACGGAGTTCCGTTGGCATGACGCAGAGGCAAGAGCTTCTGGATCAACCAACCAGCCAGGCACTCGCAACGCTTGTGAATCACGTCAACGCCGACGGCCTCCAGGTGCCGCAAGCCAATCTCCACCGCCGGGATACTCAGGTAATTCGGTGTGCCATCCTCAAATGCTGAGGCGCCCGGCGCGAGGAAATACCGGTCACCCTGTACTGAGGCAACGGTGATCGTGCCACCTGCGAACCATGGACGTCGCAGCTTCGCAAGGGCATGCCGGTTGGCGAGCAAACATCCAACTCCAGTGGGATAGCCAAATATCTTGTAAAAGGAAATTGCAACGAAGTCCGGACGCCACTGGTTTACGTCAAGCCGATTGGTGGGAACAAATGCCGCTGCATCGAGCAGCACGTCCCAGCCCATCGCCTTCGCTCTTGGAATCCATTCCAAGGGATGCTGTACACCTGAGAAGTTGGACTGCGCAGGATAGGCGAACAAGTTGTGGTCGCTTGGCTGCGCCAGCGCCAGATACTCATGAAGTCTCTCTTCATTGACGCGCATGTCGGGAAGGCTCAACGGGACATAGGTAATGGTTGCGTGCTGGGCACGCGCGAATTCACGAATTCCATTGACAGAATTGTGATTGTCGAACGTCAGCAGGTAGTGACCATCAGGAGCAAACGGATATGCTTCGCCCACCAATTTAAGTGCTTGCGAGGCGTTCGCTGTGAAAATGGCAACATACTCACCTTCCGGCGCATTGAAGTAGGACAGGACTTTGCGCCTGCATCGCTCGACGAGGTCTGTTATAGTTCGCGATGTGGGATTTCGTGAGTGTGGGTTGCCGAAAACATCCGACTCGAGCAGGGTAAGGTGCTCGCGCAACTGAGAAGTCGCGTAAAGGCCCGCACCTGTATAGTCGAGGTATATGTGCCCCGAGTGGTCGAGGTGTGAATACTCCTTATCGCGAAGAACGTCCAATTGGTGAGTGCTCTGATAAGCAGGCCACACCGACAGAAATTCCGGGTCAACGGGAGAAGTTTCGAAGAGAGTATCCATTGCCTCTGCTCACGAGTGCAGGAACGACATCAGTCAAGAAAGAGACTCAGCGGACATCCGCCGCTGGCGGAACACACTCCAGGAACGCCTTTCGAGCCTCCTGATACATGGCCTGCGATTGGCTTGCCAGGGCGCTGAACTCCCTCAAAACGTACTGAGTCCCTACCTTCACGGCAGTGATGCAAGTCACAACTCTTTTGTGACTCCTGTCGCTCAGGATCGTTTCGTTTGCTGGTCGTCAACGACTGGCAAGCGTTGAAGGGGGTCGCCTGAGCGAGTGCGCGTGAGGAACCGAAGGACGATCCCTGCGCCAGCAAACCTGTAGGCGAATATCCGTGATTTCCGTGGGCCTAAACGTTGCCGGCGCCTTGGTGCAATTCGCCAATGGAGCTCACGGCAGCCTGGAAGTCTGCCGGGTCATTCAGGGACACAAGTGTCAAATGGCTTTTGATGTGGAAGGCACCGGGGGAGCACTGAGCTGGGACTTCGAACGGATGAACGAACTGCAAGTCTTCTGCCCGGATGGGAAGGCCGCCCATGACGGTTACACCCGCATTGTAACGGGTCCGGAGCATCCGTTCCACGCCAGATTCAATCCTGGTTACGGCGTCGGTCTCAGTTACGAGGATCTGAAAACTATCGAGATGCAACAGTTCGTGAACTCGGTGATAGAACAGCGGCAGGGTGAGCCGGGGTTTGCCGACGCGCGGCGGGTAGCTGAGGTGCTCGCGGCCATCGAGCGCTCGTGGCACACGGAGCGCTGGGAGCAAATCACCAGCGTTGGTTGAGGCTCCGAATTCGCCGTTGGACGAGTCAGGTCTGCTGGCCCTCTACGATTTTCAAGGCTTCACACCGCGCTGCTGACGCAGTAGTATTACTGGGCAGTCCGCACTGGTGGAGCGGCGCTCACATACGACACCTGGAAAACTCCGTCCGCCAGGGCGGGCGCCGAAAGGTCCTGTTTATGACCGATGCCACCTATCTCCGCGTCCGGCCACAGAGTACAAAGTGCATTTCTGAGTCTCCGGGGGAGAAGAAACGGTTGTGCCGGTGGCAGCGGGCGGCGTCTTTTGCGGGCACCGCCTGGCTCCGCCGGGTCGGATGATCGAGTATCAAGGAAGGGTAGGTGAGTTTCATGGCACAGAATAAGCATGCAGACAAACGCTCAGATGAGGCCGATGAAGCTGTTGGTCGGCGAAAGTTCCTGACGAGCGTTGCCGGTTTCACGTCGGCGGGGTTATTGGCAAAAAGAGTTGAGTCGGCCGGCACGCCGGTACGGCATAGCGGGTCGACTGCCAGAGAAGCGGTCCCGTCGGCGGTACCACCCGTCCCCAGCAGAGGCGCCTTGGCCGTTGATGGAGGGTTGCCTGTCCGCTCGACCAGGCTTGGAACAAACTTCCCGGGGCCGCTCTATTACGATGAGGAGGAGCGCCGCGAAGTCCTGGAGGTGCTTGACCGCCGCGCTCCTTTCCGCTGGTACGGGATTGGCCCAAAAGGTGGAACGCCTGATAAGTGCGACCGCTTCGAGAAAGAATTCGCCACGCACCAAGGCGCGAATTATTGCATCGCGGTGACGTCTGGCACGGCTGCTTTGGTTACTGCGCTTGCAGCGCTCGGAGCTGGTCCGCACGACGAAGTCATCCTTCCGGCCTGGACCTGGTATTCCTGCTACAACGCGATCCTTGCCGTGGGGGCCACGCCCGTATTCGCGGAAATCGATGAATCCATGAATATCGACCCTGCGGACATCGAGCGCCACGTCACGCCGCGGACGAAAATCATTATGGCGGTACACGTCATGGGCGAGCCCGCTGACATGGACGCAACTCTGGCGGTGGCCCGCAAGCGCAACTTGAAAGTACTCGAAGATTGTGCCCAAAGCATGGGAGCAAGCTACAAAGGGCGGCCTGTGGGGTCGATGGGCGATTGCGGAATTTACAGTTTTCAGCTCTGCAAGACCATCAGCGCGGGCGAGGGCGGGGCACTGGTCACAAGTGACCCTGATCTGTTCGAGCGCGCGGCGAGAATTCACGACATCGGGCAATTACGCCACCCCCACGCCGCCATGCTCGGGCGGCCTCCGCGCCTGGATATGCTGGCCGGCTTCAATTTCCGTATGAGCGAATGCACTGGTGCTGTAATGCGAGCGCAGCTGCGCAAAGTCGATCGCATCGTGGCGGATTTTCGGGACAAGGGAACGCGCGTGGCTCAAGGCATTCAGGACCTGCCGGGAATTCACTTCCGCAAGCACAACGATGCCGAGGGAGGACTGCGCTCATTCGTCTATTTCCGCACCGCTGGCAAGACCCAGCGCGATCGCTTCATCGCCGCCCTGAAGGCCGAAAACGTGCCTGCCAGTACCATGGAGGGGTCAGCGCTTTTGCCTGTGGAGCCGTTTATCGAAAAGAAGCAGACGGTCGAGGCAGGTTGGCCATCGTTCGCCGGGGCCGAAGAGAAGTCTATGCGTTACGGGGCTGCCTGCTGCCCCAGAACGATTAGTATCTGGCAAGGCTACGTCGGCATTCCCATGGATCCGAAATATTCTAACCAGGATGTCGCCGACATCGTTGCCGCAATCCGAAAAGTTTATGCGGCGATGGTAAATACCTAGCGGGCTCCCGAGCGGTCCTGGCGCGATTGTCGATGAGTGCGAATGTCATCGGAACCGTCACAGTGATGTGTATGACTCTCTCTCCGTTTACGCCGCAGGTGGAACTTTTGGCGGAGAAACCTCTACGGCCTCACCTGAAGCACGGAAGCGTTTTCCGGTGTGGGTTTCCAGGTCACACAATATATCCCTTCATTGAGGCAATTTTCTTGTGAAATCCCGATAGGCCGGCCAACCCTCGATCGAATTGGCCGTCGTCGCCGCTCGCATGATCGCTGTGGCCGCAACTTCCGCCGCCAATATTCCCACCGTCGTCACCGCTCGCTGCGATTGCTTTCCAGCCAGTTTCAATTTTCGTGTCGACACAGCATAAAGCACATCACCATCTTCCGGGGTATGGTAGGGATTAATGACCTTGGCTGCGCCCGTGTTCGCCACCTGGGCAATCCTTGCCAGCTCAGCTTTTTCAAAAACCACATTCGTGGCGATGACTCCGATGGTTGTGTGCGTCAACGATGGACGCACCTCAGTCGCGGTCTTGCGCCCCAAGCGCTCGGCCAACTGTTTTCGCACGCTTTCAGAAAGGCTCACGAAGCCCTTTCCGTCCGGGCGGCGCGCGCCGGCAAGGATCTTCCCGTGCACCCAGTCTATGACGTCGCCAGTAGCGTTGACCGCGACGATTGCTCCAATGACAACCTCTCCCACGCGAAGGCTCGCGGTCCCGATTCCGGACTTCATCCCCAAGCCGCCGTAATAGGACCCCGTGCCGACCGTGGCTCCGGCGCCGGCCCCCACGCAACCTTCTCGAACCGGCCCACCCGAGGCAGCCTGGCAGGCCTTGTAACCACTTTCCTGGTCCGGGCGTATCCTGCCGTCACCAAGGCTCAGATCGTCTAAGATCGAGCCCACAACCAGCGGTACAACCATTTCGGGATGGTCCCGGAACCAATGCTCACCCCTGCCGTGTTCTTCCAGGTATTGCATTGCCCCCAGTGCGGTTGACAGTCCCCATGAGTCTCCCCCGGACAACATAATCCCCCAGATGGTTTGGAGGGCGCTCTCGGGCTGCAGCATCCCAGCCTGGAAATCCTCCGGCCCTGAGCCGTCGTAATCCACGCCTCCTGTAGCCCCGTCTTCGAAAAGAATCGCTGTGCAACCAGTTGGCCTGCGCGAGTCCGTGTAATGTCCCACTTTGACACCCGGAACGTCGGTGATGCTCCCTTGGCTCCGCTCCGGTTCATCCGATTGGGCAAAAGTCAAGAACCCGAAAGAGGGGGAATGACTTATTCCGAGCGCTCCGGCCAAGGTGAGTCCAAACGCCCGACGGCTGATGTTCGCCACCCTATGCCTCCGTACGGCCATCTGGAAAGTACAAGGACCGGCAAGCGAGCAGTGATGATGGGTTTATGGGCGTGAGGTCAAGGCTAGTTCTCGCCTTTCAC
>Ga0066709_100001915_pt1 | contig 14502 bp, 12 predicted proteins | sample GraSoiAngelo_158_FD_79665 | JGI IMG/M metagenome (GOLD analysis project Ga0066709, IMG submission 79665) | Grasslands soil microbial communities from the Angelo Coastal Reserve, California, USA - 14_1009_16_30cm | ecosystem: Environmental > Terrestrial > Soil > Grasslands | place: USA...
CGATGGGAAATTGCTGGCGGGGATTTATCGCGAAGCTAAAGTGAGTAGCCAGCGGAGGCAGGATGGGCAGCTCGTTCTGAGTGCGCGGCTCGATGAGAGTGTAGCTGGAAGGCTGAGGAGGGCCGGTGCAACGGTGTCGCATGGGGGGGAAGCGAGTTCAATGGTGTCTGATGGAGAGTAGCCCGCACTAAAAGGAGACAACATGAGAAAACTCGGAATTGCAGCGGTAGCAATGATGGCGTTCGCAATGCTTACGGCCCCGCTTGCTGTGAGCGGGCAAATACCGACCATTCTCAAGCCGGTTCAGATCGGCGTCGCGCTCGGCGGAGCCATTCCCATTAGCGACCTCGGCAACAATTTCAACACCGGTTTCAACGTCACCGGCACAATCGGGATAAATCCGGTGGCATTGCCTGTCGGATTCAGGGTCGACGCGGCGTACAACCAGTTTGGGTCGAAGGGCGCGACAAACGTGAAGGCGAAGTTCGCCAGCGTGACGGGGAACGTCGTCGTGACGATGGCGGGTGTGGGGATTACGCCATATGCGATCGGTGGCCTGGGGTTCTATCACGTTTCAAGCAGCGTGACTGGAAGCACGGCGTCGAACGACTTTGGCTTCAACCTTGGTGCGGGCGTGGACATTCCGCTCAGCGGGTTCACGACGTTCATTGAAGCCCGCTACAACCGGGTTTCAGAGAGTGGTGGATCTGCGAGCTTCGTTCCGATTACTGTCGGCGTGATGTTCTAAAGCGGCAGATTCCAGAAAAGAAATCGCTGCAGCTTTGGGCCTTCTCGAGTTCAAGCTCGGAGGGCGGGAGCTTCCTTGGCCGGAGTGTCCTTGACGGTGATCTCTTTCCCGTCGGCATCTGCGCTGACGATCGATGGAGTCGGATGAGGGTGGAAGTCCGGCACGAGGGTCCGCAACAATTGTCTCAGCTCGTCATCCGGATGCTCCGCTTGCGCCGCGTCTATGAGAGCCTCAATGCGACGCATGACTCCTTCCGGGAGAATCCCATTGCGCGCACGAAGCACTTTCGGGTGATCGGTCGTAAGAACGTTTTCGGCACTGAAGAACATTTCCTCGTATAGCTTTTCGCCCGGCCGCATGCCGGTGAACCTGATCTCGATATCGGCTCCAACAGTAAGACCGGAGAGCCGGATCAGGTCAGTCGCGATGTCCACAATCCGGATTGGCTCGCCCATATCAAGCAGGAAGACCTCGCCACCGCGACCAAGTGCCCCGGCCTGAAGTACGAGCTGCACGGCTTCAGGAATCGTCATGAAGTAACGCTGCATCTCCGGGTGAGTCACCGTGACTGGACCGCCCGAGCGAATCTGTCGCAGGAAGGTCGGAACTACGCTGCCCCGGCTGCCGAGCACGTTCCCGAAGCGCACTGAAACGAAGTTACGTTCGTGCTTCGTGGCAGCACGCTGGACGATCAACTCGGCGATTCTCTTGGTGGCGCCCATCACACTCGTGGGGCGAACGGCCTTATCGGTCGAGATCAGCACGAAATGCTCGCAGCCCGGCTCGAGCGCAGCATCCACCATGTTCAGGGTTCCAAACACGTTGTTCGTGATCGCTTCGATCACGTTTTCTTCCATTAGGGGAACGTGCTTGTGGGCGGCCGCGTGAAAGACCGCGTGCGGTTTGTACACTCTAAAAGTCGCCGCAACGCGCTTGCGATCGCGAACATCCGCGATCACCGGCATCATAGCGATGTCCGGGAAATCAGCCGTCAGTTCGTGCAGAACGTCGAAGATTGAATTCTCGCCATGGCCGAGTAGAACCAAGCGTGACGGAGCCAATCGGGCTATTTGACGGCAAAGCTCACTGCCAATCGAGCCGCCAGCGCCCGTGATGAGCACCGTTTCACCTGTAGCCAGCTCAGCCACCGCTGCCAAATCTGTCTCGACGGGCTCTCGCCGTAGGAGATCCTGAATCTCGACTTCACGAAGGCTCGTTCCGTTCGTCTTTGCCGAGATCAACTCTGGAAGACTGGGCACGGTGAGCGTAGGGATTCCGCAATCGAGTCCCGCTCTAACCACTTTCCGGACGACATCGCCGTGAGCCGAAGGCATGGCAATAATGAGCTCCGAGACGCCGTGCTGTTCGACGATTGGCTTAATGGCACTGAGAGTCCCCATGATGGGGAGCTCGAGCAGCATATGATTCTGCTTCATCGGATCGTCGTCGACGAAGCCGATCGGCTCGAAGCCAAGATGCGGGTTGGCGATCAGCTCCTTCGCGACGAGCTTCGCAGTGTCGCCCGCGCCGACAATCAGGGCAGGGCGACCTGGATCGTCTCGCCGCCGCCGGCGATTCTTGACTCGCATCGTCCTGACGAGCAGCCGTGGCAGGGCGATTGCTGCGGTCGTAAGGAATGCGTCGATGAACACGACGGAGAAGGGAACACGGCTCGGCGTGATTTGCGCGGCCGGCAAAAACCAGAGACCAATCGCGGCGGCAATAACGGCTGCGGCGCCGCCGGCGAACAAAATCTGCCGGAGCTCCCCAATGCTCGCTTGGCGCCAGAGGCGCCTGTACATCCCGAAATTGTAAAACACAGCGAGACGGAAGGGACCGGCGAGGAAGATGTACGGTAGAACCATCCGCAGGTTCTGGCCGAGCCACGCGAAGTCCTCAAAGCGAACAGCGAATGCGATGATGGGCGCAGCAACAAGCGAAGCTGCATCTAGCAGGAAGAGATGCCGGTTTCTCATCCGCTTGGGGAGGAACGTTTTGAGTTCTGTCACTTGCGATGTTGAGAGGTCTACACGATTGCTTGTGTGCTGATTACACGAAACGGATAACCGGCGACCTAAGGTAAGCTCATATCGACACAACAACTAGTGGAGACCCCTTGTCAATTGGTGTGCCATTACCTCGGGGACGCCCTCTCTCAAACTTCTGCGTTCCGATGTCCTGGGAGGCGGGTTATTAGCTCGAACTTCGACGACAGTGCAGAAATGCCGGCGCTTGGCGCACCGGATCAAGAAAAGTGGCTGCGAAGTTTTCGCGGCTGGAAGGATAGCCGCTTCGTCAAGCTGTTAGTACGGGCGCGAGCGGGGAGATCGCCGAGATTCGCCTTCCCGAGCAGACATTCTTAAGTCTTCGCTAGCGGCGATCACGCCATCCTCTTCCGCCACAACGCGTTTCTGAAGGACATCCACGGGTGCTTCAGCTCATACCAAGCTTCGGCCTTCAGCCTATCGAAATCTCTCAATTCTTCCGATTCCGCAAGTCGTTGTCTTCCGGAATACTCGCGCACTAGCGCGATGAGAATGGCAACGACGAGACCGAAGACCAGCCCGAAAACGGCATTTTTGCTTATGCCTTTCGCATCGGGCATTAGCGGCGTTTCCGGGCGCTCAATAATTGTAATGACTGGAGTGTCTCGAATCTCGTCCATTTTTGATTGTTCGTACGCTTGAGAGAGCATGTTGTAAAGCTGTTGTCGTAACGCTATTTCGCGAGCGAGACGATCCTGCTCGAAAGTTAGACGCGGCGAAGTGCGAAATTCCCTGTTCTGGGCGAGAAAACTCTCAAGTTGGTTCTCAGAGGTGCGGAGTTCTTCTCGAGCCTCCGACAATCTTTTTTCGGCGAACTTCCGCTCTGCCCCAGCTTGAGACTGGCGCTGTTCCAGATTGAACCGGTTCAACTGATCGATCAACTGCTGTGCAACTTGGTACGCAAGCTGTGAGTACTCGGCCTTTACCTGAACGGTGATCACGCCAGTCTTGGTTGAGGGTGCCGCTGAGACATGGTCGCCCAGTCTCCGCACCGCCGATACTGCACGGAAGGGTCGTTGACCAGAGCCGCCATAGAGATCGACGAGAGTGCTCGTGCGCACCCCTTTTTCCGTGGCGAAAGTGTAAGGTCGCTCCGCAACCGCCCGAAGAATCTCACGTGATTTGAGGAGATCTGCATAGAGCTGAAGGTTATTTTCCGTCCCGGGAATAGTGATTCCGACCTGAGAGGCAAGTCCGACGACGCCCGTCGGGGCTTTTGCACCTTGAGGCATGAGAATGGCTGTGGCGGTGTAACTCTCAGGTTGGAACCTGGCACGTGTAGCGAACACAACAGCGCCTGCGAAGGCACAGCCGAGTAACAGATACCTGTTCCTAAGGATCCCGTTGAGAGCAACGACAGGTGTTATATCGCCTACTTCGGAACTCTCTTGCTGGTATTCGGCGGATTGCGTCAGGTGGTCTGCTGAAAGGCTTGCTTTGCTCAGGCTTTCTTTTTTCATCCTGGTAGCATTATCTGGGGGCTGTGTAGCACTGCATCCATGGGATGATTGCCACCGCACGTGCTCTTGGGACCGGCGTCAGAAGGAGGGCAGGTGCAGTAAACAAAGATCGCCGCATTATAGAGTGAGTCAAGGACTGTGCTTGACTCCTATCCAACGGTCAATTAACACATTCACTTTCAATCTTACTTGACTCTCCCATCGTGACTGCGCCAGCAATCGCCACCTCTACACGCACATCGGTTGCCGCGGTGTCACTTTGGCGCACCGGCGTCGGCGTGCTCCTGGTATGGTTTGCGATTGTGGATCTCCTTCGAAAGCTTCTGTCCGGCACTACGATTCTGCTCGCCGTAACGGACTTTCTGGTGCTGGCAATCTATGTCACTTTTTTTCTCCGATATCCCGGTGGCCGGCCATTGCACAGACGGACAGGTACGGGTTTGCCATGGCCAGTCTGGGTCGCCGGGGGTCTGTTTGTGGGGATCGTCATCATCCAGGCATTCAACCCTTTCATCCCCGTTCGATTATTGGGCTTAGTAGGGCTACGCACTTATGTATTCTACATCCCAGCCGTGCTGCTCGGACGCTTCTTCGTGCGGTCTGACAATGAAATTCCCGATCTCTTTCGATTTCTGCTTTGGCTCTCGATTCCCTTGATCCTTCTCGCTTGGGTGCAAGCGATTATTGATCCAAGCAAGCTTGCTCAGGCGCTCCTCAGTATGGATTCTAATATCCACAGTTTCGGCACGTTCGAGTTTCGGCTGATACCATCCACGTTTGCCTCGTCAAAAAGGTTTGGCAGGTTCCTTCTGATCGTTTACCCGACGCTCTACGGGTTGGCGCTTTACCTGGGGAAGAGCCGATCAGTCCGGTTTGGTCTGTTCGCAACATTCATTTCGGCGGCTCTCATCTCCGGATCTCGCGACATCGTCATGCTGCTACTCATTTTTCACGTTGTAATGTACGTGCTATTGGCGCCCAATTTATTCCGAAAGACCGTCCTCGTTCTCTTAACAACGTCTGCCGTTTTAGTCGTGTGGAATACGTTCCTCAACTATGATCAAACAACTATTACCGAAGAGAATTATCGGCTGCGCTCCGTTTTCTCGAACCGTTCGGACTGGATTCAGCGCGTGAGGTGGTACCTGGTGGATCCAGTGACGACCCTGCGAGAACAGTACACCGCATCCGAGCTTTTTTGGGGGACTGGCGCTGGTACCTACGGGGCTGAGACGGGCCTGCTCGGAGGCCTCGACTATGCTCGCACACTCGGCTTGAGCCGTGCCGTAGGAAGCGAAGCGGAAGACGGCATGAATACTTATGGAGTCGCTGACGCTGGCATGTCACGGCTCCTGGTCGAGGTAGGCATACCAGGTTTCGCCGCATTTGTGTGTCTGTACTCTTTTCTTCTCTTTGCGCTTTGGAGAAGAACCATGTTCACAAAACACGACCCTCTTTTCCCACTGGCTGCAGCGCTATTGTTCGTTCCGATCGGATGGCTCGTTCTTGCCGCAAAGGCTCACACTGCGTTGAGCGACGGGATGGCGCTGTTTGGCGTTTGGTTTGCGATCGGACTCTCGCTCTCGATCTGGTTTCGCGTTAAGACCGGGAGATATCCAGCTGCCGTCACGACTTGATCTGTGCGCAGGCACATAACTCTACGGGCGCTGCGCCACCACCCTGACCTGGAACCAGGAGCGTCGCAGTTGGCCAGAAATGCGCGATGCTAATTCAAAAAACGGCCTCCCGCCAAATCGCGCTACATACTGATATCCTGGGGGCCACTTGTGGAAGTATGCTTTACTCTCCTCTACCACCAACCCAGCCTGATTGAAGAAGTTCCCAGCGGCTAGCGGTGACCAGCTGTAAAGATGCTGATTGATGTCATTAGGAGCGTATTTGAGGTGAATCGTCTCGCAAGGAACTACAAACACGAGTTGCCCACCTCGTTTCACTTTCTTCGTCAGCCCCTTCACCTCTTCGAGAGGATAGAGGCAGTGCTCGAGAGCGTTGTCCGACACGATCAAATCTGCCCAATCGTCGGGGACACTCGATGAATTCGCGTGGACCTCTAAGCCGTTGCGCGCCGCCTCCGCTCGCGATGCCGGGTTGATTTCAATCCCGATTTTTCCTTTGCATTTCAGGTTCTGCAGCAGGTAACCGGGTCCACAGCCGAAGTCGATAACGTTGAATTCCGGCCGCACATAACGCTGAAACTTGGTGAGGTTGGCCCAGCCGCCAAATTTGGCGGCGGGTTGCTGCCACTTGAAGTACGCTTCGTCGTAATGCTGTGACGTCGTCATTATCCCGCGGTTCAGTTCTGACGAAGCGCAAATCGGGCGGCGGGGGACAGTCTGCTGAAATCCCGCGCGTTCTCGCCGAGCGTGTACTTATCGGGATCGATCGCGGCGTCGGATGCGTACGTCAGGGTGAAAAGAATCCGCGATTTGGTAGTGGATCGTCCACCGCGATGCAGGCCGGTCGTGTCGCAGATGATCAACGAGCCTTTCTTGCCCGTGCACTGCTGCAGCGGGGCACCCGGCACGAGCCGCTCGACATCCGCTTTCGGCGGCACCGCGCCCTCCGGCGGCCGGCTCGGGAAGAGATGACCGAAACGCGCGCCCGGTTGCGTCTCGCGCAGATAGGTGAACGGCCCCATGTGCTCATCGACATCGACGAGGTAGAGAAACACCTTCACGATCTTGTGGTCGTCATAGTCGCGATGCCATTGCATCGACGCGGTTTCCTTCGAGTTGGGGTCGACCGGTTGATTGTTCCACAGCTCGAACGACTTCAGGCGGGGGCGCATTCCCAGGTAATTCGCCACGACGGACAGTAGCCGTTCGTTCAGCGCCAGCGAAGTGAGACCATCCGAAAAATCGAGTGGTGGAAGAACGCGTAGCACGTAACTCTTCCCGCCGACAGCCGCCTGCTTGCCTTCGAGCTGGAGTCGCATTTGTTCCGAGTCGAGTAACTTCATTCCCGCCGCGATCGCGCGATCGGTTGCCGTCGGATCACCGAGAAAGGTGTTGAGATCGGTGATGACGATGCCGTCTCGTCGGAGCGTATCGACCGTCTGCCGCGTCGCGGCGTCCAACGGCGTGCTCTCGGAAAGCAGAGCTCGCCGGGCCGAGCGATTGAGAACGTTCTCCCAGATCGCGTCCACATAGCGCAACCGATAGTAGCCCCGGGCGAATGCTGAGAGTGGCCACACTCTCAGAAAGAGCGTTCGCAGCTGCACTCGAATGCTTTGTCCACGAAAGCGCCGAAGTTTTTCACCGAAACCATTCGCAAGCCGTGCCTGCGCACTAACCGCCGTCATGCGTCCTCCCTCACGTTCGACTAGAGACCATTGTAGCCATCAATTTAGCGACCATCGTCGCGAGCGTTCTTGTTGCCGACGACCAAAATGTGCTCCCATTCGACGGTGGGCGTCCCGGACACGCGGGTAAAGGGGTTCAGGCGCTCGAATCTCCATAGTGTTTTCCACACCAGACGAACAGGCCGGGTCACTTTCCCCCCGAACGCGTAGAACCGTTGGAGCGAATTCTTGTAATATGCAAGTACCTCGGCAGCGTCGAACGACGTGGCGAGCAGCCGCTTCAGGTCATTGCCCGAGAACTCCTGCGTGTGGTACGCGCTTCGCAATTCCGGCGTCTGCTTATGCGGTGTCGTGATGACGACGACACCACCGGGCTTCAACACTCGCCGGATTTCGGCGAGGAAAGTGCCGTTTAGTGCGGGATCGAGATGCTCGATCAGCTCCATCGCCACGGCCCCCTCGAACGAGCCGTCCGCGAACGGCAGCGCCATGCACGAGCCACGTACAAATTGCGTCCCGTGAGCGCCCCGCTTCGTGAGCTGGTCGCGGGCGATCAGCAGGGCTAGCTGCTCCAGGTCGAGGCCGACGACCTCCATTCCTGCCTTGCGCATTCTGTAAGTCATGACACCATCGCCGCACGCGATGTCGAGTATTCGTGGAGCGCGTCCATTGCCAGACGCAAGTCTTTTTCGGAGCTCGTTCAATGCGAGGATATAGTTCGCATCTGCCTGCGGCTCGAACTTCCAGAAGCGGAGTCCGGGATGCACCGGTGGCCAGTGATAGGCCCCGTACCGTTCGTATTTGTCGTAATGGTCGAATGAGTCGTAGCTCATGATCCCTGGTGCGAACGCTCGAAGAGATAGTAGGAAAACTCAGTCATCGTCAGCGCGTTGATTCGCTCGCTGACGCTGTAGCCGTAATCGCGCATGATCCCTACAATCTCATCGCGCGATGGCAGCGTGTCGTTCGCCTCGATCAGCAGCGACCGGACATTACCGCTCCGAAGCGTCCTCTCGGCACCACGGAGTATGCTCGGCTCGGCACCATCGACGTCAATCTTAATGTGATTCGGCGATGGCAGATCCATCTGCTCGATCAAGTCATCGAGACGATAGGCGAGCACCGGCTGCGCGTAGACCGGTGTGAAAGACTCGCCATCCTGGCTGATCGGCTCGCCGACGGCGTGAAGAGCGGCGCCCGACGTGGTGTCTGAGAAGTTGAATGTGAGTACGCCGGTCTGCTCCGTCAGGGCCACGTTCAGCGGAATGACGGTCCCGCCACACTGGTTAGTGGCCAGGTTCTCACACAGCGTGGCGAAGGTCGCAAAGGCGGGCTCGAAGGCGACAATGCTGCTCCGGCCATGCGTGTGCCGAAACGCCACCAGCGTATACGCGCCTACGTTCGCGCCGATATCGTAGAAAACATCACCAGGTCGAACGTGCGCCTCGATCCATCGGACCGTCCCAGGCTCCTTCGCGCAGGAGCGAAGGCGGCCGACGTGTTCGAGCGTCTCCACGTTCAACTTCACATCGCCAGAATGGTAATCGAGCCGCTCGATCCGCTTCAGGTTCTCGCGCACCTGCACGTACTGGCGTTTAGGAAGCAGCGACACGAGCCGCACCAATGGACTCGCGAACAGTCCGTACTGCACGGCCGCCTTCAATTTCGATAGTCGCTGGTAGCGGGTCGGGCCGAGCACCTCACGGCCGAGATTGCGAAGATTTGTTGACATCCGCTGGTACGCTAAACCCCCAACCTGTTATTCGCTGGTCGACGCCACATTAATGCTTCCGCCATTTCGATCAAGCGACTTCGTTCCCCGATCGTAAGCAATGATCTCCATGCCACAGCGCAGTAGGCGATCAGCGTCATCACGGCCACCGCGACGCGTACCGGGATCGACGGATCCGGTAGCGCGAGCAACAGCAACGGCGCGCCGAGCAGAGCTGCCGCGCTGGCAATGCCGATCCTCTCACGCGGCGACGTATCGATGGAGATATGAGCGTATCGTGAGGCGACTCGAAAAAGGAGCGCCGTATCGAGGATCATACGAAGAGACCACGCCGCGGCGGCTCCGAGAGCGCCCCACCATCTCGTGAACAGCGCGGCTGACACCAGAAAAGGAACTATCTCCAGAATCTGCAGGCGGGCGATTACATCAGCACGGCCGAGACCCTTCAGTAATACTGTCGGGACATGCGCCAGAGCGCCGACGGCGTTCCCAGCCAGCAGCACGTAGAATGGCCACAAGCTGTAACGGGCGTACTCGGCGCCGGCCCAGATCCTTAGAAATGGCTCCGCGATCAGGCACATCACCACCGCAACCGGCGCAATTACCAGCGACAGAGAACGAACGGCGCGCGCGTACAACCGATCCACGGCTGATCCTTCCAGTTGCGAGAACGCCGGAAACAGCGCGCCTTTCACTGCTCGCGGGATGATCGCCACGATCGTCGCCAGTGTGTAGGCGACGGCGTAGTAGGCGACGGCGCGCGCGGAGTCGAAACGCGCGAGGAACAGCTTCTCGGTTTGCGTCAACAGCGTGATGACGAACGCCGAAACCACCAGCGCGATTCCGAATCGGAGCATCGGCCTGAAGAGGTCGCGGCGTGGCGCGGGGTGCGTCACCTCGGGCAGCAGCACGCGGGCCTGCTGAAGGTGCAGGAGCAGATTCAAGGTGTTCGCTGCAGCAATCACCACTACGGCGCTGACGAGACCGCCGCCCATCCAGATTACGACTGGAACCAGTCCGATCTGGAGCACCCCGCAGACGGTGTTGATGACGGCAACCGACCTGAATCTGAGTCGGACCATCTGCGGCGTGTTAAAAACGGTCGCGGCGTTCTTGGCAAGGAAACCGAGCGCGGCGATGGCGAGCGCAGCGGCGGCGGCGTTCTCCAGGTACGACGGCAGCCGAAAGGCATGGACAACGATCGGCTTGGCAAATAGACCCACCACGAGTACGAGCGGTAGCGCCACGATCGCCTCGATCACCAGGCTGGTCCAGAGAGCGGAGGCTTCTTCGTGGCGCTCGCCACGTGCAAATGCCGCTGCGGCAAACCGGGTGGATGCGTCTCCCATTCCGATGTCGGCGACCGCGAGGTAACCGATCATCACCTGCACGATGGCGTAGACTCCGTACGCCTCCGGCCCCAATCCCCGCAGCACGAACGGTGTCGCGATGAGGCTCGCAACAAGCGTGACTCCCACCGACGCCAGACTCCACACGCTACCGACCGCGACTTTCGTCTCGATCGACTCAGGGACCGTCGCGGCGCCGGTGATGTCGGTGATGAGCACCTTTGTCATCAAGCCTGTCTCAATTCTCGATTGTGCACGGGCAGGGTCTGTGCGGGACCAAACTTTCGTGCTAATGCTAATTGGTCGTTCAATCTAGCATTGCCGCGGCGCACCAAATATCTTGTTCCCTCCCTAAATCCAAATACCATAACTTCAACGCGGGCAACGGGTTTGGCAAAACAAGACACTCCTTTCGCTATCGACGGAGTCAGCATCAATGAGTCGACCGACTGTTATGTAATCGCTGAGATCGGCCACAATCATCAGGGTAGCGTTGAGAAGGCCAAGGATCTCTTCAAGGAGGCCAAAAACTGCGGTGTCAACGCGGTAAAGCTTCAGAAGCGCCATAACAGATCGCTTTACACGCGCGCGGCGTACGAGAAACCGTATGACAACGAGAATAGTTTTGGCCCCACCTACGGTGCGCATCGCGAGGCGTTGGAATTTGGCAGGGAAGAATACCTCGCGCTTCAGAAGTACAGCAAAGAGCTCGGGCTCACGATGTTCGCGACCGCATTCGATATTCCAAGCGCGGATTTCCTGGCGGAGATTGATACTCCCGCGTTCAAGATCGCGTCGGGCGACATCAGAACGATTCCACTTCTCAAGCACATCGCCAAATTCGGAAAGCCAATGATTATCAGTACCGGCGGTGCCGACATGACTGATATCAGGCGAGCCTACGACGCGGTACGGCCGATCAATCAGCAGCTTTGCATTTTGCAGTGCACGGCGGCGTATCCAGCCGAGGCCGATCAGTTGGACCTCCAGGTCCTGACCACGCTGCGCAATGAGTTTCCCGACGTGGTGGTTGGCCTGTCCGATCACGAAAACGGTATTGCCATGGCGGTTGCCGCCTTCGTCCTCGGCGCTCGAGTGGTCGAGAAGCATTTCACGTTGAATCACACCTGGAAAGGAACAGATCACGCCTTCTCGCTGGAACCGATCGGAATGCGAAAGCTCGTCAGGGATCTGCGACGCACGCGCGTCGCGCTGGGCGACGGGGTAAAAAAGATCTATCCGAGCGAAGCGGCGCCGATAACAAAAATGGGGAAGAAGCTCGTCGCTGCACGTCCTCTAAAGGCAGGACACGTCATTACGGAGAGCGACATCGCCATGAAATCTCCTGGTGACGGATTGCCTCCGTACTGCCTGGAGGAGCTGGTGGGAAAGACCCTCACGCGTCCACTGGCGGAGGACGACTCCTTCTCGTTCGAGGTGCTGACGCAAGGCGAGGGAGAGTGAGCGGTTTCGACCTCTCGGGCAGATCCGCGGTTGTCACCGGTGCATTTGGAAAGCTGGGCCCGGTCTGGTGCGAGGCACTTCTAAATGCAGGCGCAATCGTTGTTGGAATCGACTTGCCGTCGGCTACCGAGCCCGGCGTGGCCACCGAGCTCGCGACCCGCTTTAAAGACCGCATAAGATTTTTGAGAGCCGATGTCACCGACCGAGAGAGCCTGGTGGCGGCGCGAAAGCAGTGTGAAGCGAAAGGCATCTCTCCTGACGTACTCGTGAACAACGCGGGAATCGATCAGCCACCCGGCGCTGGCGAGCGATTTCGCCTCGAGGAGATCCCGCCCGAAGTTTTCAGCCGAGTATTGGAAGTAAACGTGACCGGAGCCTTTTTGGCGGCGCAGATTTTTGGCCCTTCAATGATCGCCAAAAAGCACGGGTCTGTCATAAACATCGGCTCGCTATACGCGAGCGTATCGCCGGATGCGCGGTTCTACGATCACATCGCCGGCGAGGTGCCGTTCATCAAACCGCCCGCGTATGGGGCGTCGAAAGCAGCCTTGCTCAACATCACGCGATACTTGGCGACGCATTGGGGAAGCTCCGGAGTGAGAGTGAACATGCTCTCTCCCGGCGGTGTCGAGGGGGGACAGGATCCCGATTTCAAGCGCAAGTTCACCGCACGGGTGCCTCTTGGACGCGTGGCAGTAGCGGATGATCTGGTCGGCCCGCTTATCTTTCTGGCATCGGACGCATCCAGTTACGTGACCGGCCTGGAGATCAGGGTGGACGGCGGGTTCACGGCTTGGTAGGGGGTACGTTGGTTTCTTTAGCGGTGCCGGAATCGGTATGCAATTACGTCGGCGGAAGCGAGAGTCCGACCGCGACGGGTGAATGGTTCACCAAACTCAACCCGGCGACTGGAAAACCGTTGACCCGAGTTGCTCGCTCGCGCGAAGCCGACGTGCGCTGCGCCATTCGCGCGGCGAAGGAAGCGCAGACCTCCTGGGCGAATGCTACGCCGGTGCGTCGCGGCGACTTGCTCAGAGACATTGCGCTCGAGCTCGATAACAGGAAAAAAGAAATCGCGGCCCTGGTTGCTGCAGAAACGGGGAAATCGCTCAAGGACGCAATGGGTGAAACCTCGGCGGCTGTCGAAATGGGGATGTTCGTCGCTGGAGAGGGTAGGAGATTCTACGGGCGGACTACGACAAGCGCCGTTCCCAACAAGAACGCGATGACCATCCGTCAGCCCCTTGGCGTCGCAGGCCTGATCATCGCGGCAAACACGCCGATTGCGAACGTCGCCTGGAAAGTTTTCCCCGCCCTGTTGTGTGGCAATGCAGCGGTACTGAAGCCGGCCGAGGACACGCCGCTGAGCGCTTGGGCGTTCGCACGCATCGCCGCCGAAGTTGGACTTCCAAACGGAATCCTGAACGTCGTTCACGGCTTCGGTAATGAAGCAGGCGAACCGTTGGTGGAGTCGCGAGATGTCGCAGTCGTAAGTTTTACGGGTAGCTCGGAAGTCGGCCGCTACATTGCACGAACCGTAGGGGACCGCCTCGGCAAAGTGTGCCTCGAGCTGGGCGGAAAGAACCCGCTCATCGTCTGCGCGGACGCGGATTTGCCTCGAGCGGTCGAATCCGCGGCGTTGTCTGCCTTCAGCAATGCGGGGCAAAGGTGCGCCGCTGGCAGTCGCATTATCGTGTTCAGCGAAGTCTACGATCGCTTTCGCGAAATGCTGGTCGCCCGCGCCGAGTCGATGAGGGTGGGGCCGGGAGACACGGACGACTTCGGACCGGTAATCAACGAAGAACAACTCGCAAATATGCTTGCCGCGATCTCCCAGGCGCGCGGGGAGGGCGCACAGGTCGTCACCGGCGGAGTCCGGCTTACGGGCCCATCATATGATGGGGGCTTCTACATAGGGCCGACGATCATAGAGGGTGTTTCCGCGGAGACTGCGATCTCGCAAACCGAGCTCTTCGGGCCAATCACTTGCCTTTACAGGGTTAGCAGCTTTGAGGAAGCACTTTCATTGGCAGACTCTACATGCTTCGGCTTGACCGCTGCCATCCACACAAAAGACATCAATCGAGCGATGAGCTTTCTTGCTTCGGTCAAGAGTGGAGTCGCCGTCGTTAACGGTGGAACGTATGGAAGCGAACCCCACATGCCATTCGGCGGTCTCCGTCAGTCCGGTAACGGTTTCCGGGAAGCGGGCACGGAAGCATTGGACGTCTACTCTGACTGGAAAACCATTTACGTAAACTTCGACCCCCAGGTCGTCTGAGCGTTGCCTTCAATCGTAGGCTTCGTTCCGGCCCGCTCGGGCTCGAAGCGGATACCTGGAAAGAACACCCGCGTTCTTCACGGTCACCCTCTCCTCGCATA
>Ga0066709_100001917_pt1 | contig 14499 bp, 11 predicted proteins | sample GraSoiAngelo_158_FD_79665 | JGI IMG/M metagenome (GOLD analysis project Ga0066709, IMG submission 79665) | Grasslands soil microbial communities from the Angelo Coastal Reserve, California, USA - 14_1009_16_30cm | ecosystem: Environmental > Terrestrial > Soil > Grasslands | place: USA...
TAGGGGCACGATATTGAAGATTCCGGGCAGCAGCCGGAACGTCGTGCCCTTATTTGTGGCACAGCACTGCTAGCCCCAATTCCCCGCCCCTTCCCATCAATTCCCCAACCAACAAGCCTCAATCCCGTGCCCGAATCACGAGTTACCTCTCCGGTCCGAGGCCCCTGATCCCTGCGTCCTACTGTAAACTCTCGACTGTCGACACTTGTCCCCGTCCGGATTGTCCCCTTGCAAACCTGCGGCGCTCCATCTACGCTAATCGCTGGGGACGCCAAGAAATCTTTCATGCCCAATCTCTCACCCGAATTCCTCGCTCTGGGATTCATCGCCTATGTTGTTTTTCTTTTTTCCACCACCTGCCACGAGGCGGCTCACGCGCTTGTCGCGAAGATTGGCGGCGACGAGACGGCCTCCCTGGGCGGGCAAGTGACGCTCAATCCCGTCCCGCACATCCAGCGCGAACCCTGGGGCATGGTGATTATTCCCATCCTGATGCTCGTCGTGAACCGCTCGATCATCGGCTGGGCCAGCGCGCCCTACGATCCGCATTGGGAGCGGCGACACCCCCACCGCGCTGCATGGATGGCCCTGGCAGGACCGGCCGCGAACTACACTTTGATGCTCATCGCCGTGATTCTCTTGCGCATGGGATGGCACCAGGGCTGGCTGCACCACGACTCGTTTGCCGAGAATCTGATTGGCACCATGTTCTCGCTCAACCTTTTGCTGGGCACGTTCAATTTGCTCCCGGTGACCCCGCTGGACGGCAGCACAGCGATCATGCTGTTCATGGGAGAGAACCACGCACAGCGTTACCTGGATTGGCTGCGCGGCAACTCGTACGGAATCCTCGGGCTGGTCCTGGCCGTCTTTGTATTCCGGTATATCTATGATCCGATTGAGACCCTCGCCCGAGATTTCCTTCTGTGGAGCCATTTCTAAGGATCGCAGCTGACAGTGGAGCCATCTCGGAGGTCCGATCGTAACGGCGGCGAACGGAACCTTAGAATCATTCCCGCACCACCCGGAACATTATGACGGCGCCCGCACCGCGCCACATGCTGTTTCAATCCCCCACAGTTTCCCGGCCTGAAGCAGACCAAGCCTCCTCTCTTGTTTCCAACTCGCTGAAAACAAATGAATTGTGTTCCCGCCCGTTGGCAATCTTCCTGCACTCCTCTTTAGTGCCTGCGGAACTCAGCGTAGCCGGATTGGTCGTTTGATGTTCAGCGGAACGCCGGGTCAAGCATGGATTCAAAGATTTTAAGGATGGTGGATTAGAGATTGTAAGGAGATTTTAGCCGAACCTGAGCGGCAATTCGCTGCCCACCGTTCGCGAAAAGGTTGCTACCAACTGTAGTTCCGCAAGCTGTCCACTGCCAGCCTGCCAGAATCCCCTGGGAGCGCCGCGTCACCTGTTCCACACGCGGACGGCGGCGCTCATTCCTCCCGTTTGCTGAGGCGATAAATTCTGGCTCTTTTGGAACCCTACGTCAGGATTCGAACGATTCCTGTGAATCTTTCCGATGTGATATTCTCTTGTTCCCCGTTTCGCCGACCAAAGCCAAGCAAAAGGAGAACGCCAAAAATGAGGAACAAATCCCTACTAGGGACGCTCGTCGCGCTGCTTCTGCTCAGCGGTGCACTAGTGGCGTCCGCACAAGAAGTGACGCCGGCGGAAAAAGACCGCGCGCTGCAATACCTGGAATCGACAAAGAAAAATGTTATGGAAACGACCAAAGGCCTTTCCGAAGCGCAGTGGAACTTCAAGCCGGCGCCGGATCGCTGGTCGGTGGCGCAGGTGATGGAGCACATCGCAGCGGCGGAAGATTTCCTTCGCGACGTAACCAAGGACAAAGTCATGACGTCTCCGGCAGGAGAATCTGCCCGGGACGTAAAGAAGACGGACGAAGCGGTGCTGGCAATGGTTCCCGACCGTACACATAAAGCGCAAGCCCCGGAACCGCTGGTGCCCAGCAACCGTTTTGGCTCGCCCGATGGCTCGCTCAAACATTTCGTCGAGAGCCGATCGGCGACGGAAGATTTCCTGAAGAGCACGGCGGGATTGCGCGATCATGTGATGGACAGCCCGCTGGGAAAGCTCGATGGCTACGAGTTTGTCCTGTTCATCGCGGCGCATAGCGAGCGGCACACCAAACAAATCAACGAAGTAAAAGCGGACCCGAATTTTCCGAAGAAGTAGCTTGCCCCGACAGAATTCAATGCGCCGCGCAAGAGGCAATCCTTGCGCGGCGCATTCGCGTTTGGCGCCAAAGCTAGCACGCCGCGGACGGTGTCTCTTCCCATTAAAACCAGCGTGCCGACGGAGTTCGGCGCAGTTACCGGGAAGACCAAGAGCCGGCGGCGAGTCTTGCCGCGAGCACCGGGTAGGAGTATCTTTTGCCCAGCTGTGTTGCTAATTTCTCGACGGAGGAATCTCGATGAAGAAAAATCAGATGGGGAAGATTTGCGCGGCTGTGCTCGGGACCGTGGCTTTTGCGATTGTGGCTTCCAGCCAGGAGAAGAAGGAAAGCATGGAAGCGCCCAAGATTACGCACTTCGGCGATTTGAAATGGACGCCGATCATCAAAGGATGTGATCTCGCGCCTGTTTCGGGGGATATGAATACAGAAGGCGCGGCCTTCGTTCTGCGCCTGCGGTGCGCGGACGGCACCAAGATTCCCGCGCATTGGCATCCGACGGATGAAAACGTGACGGTTTTGAAAGGAACGTTTCTTTTCGGGATGGGAGACACCTTCGACGAGAGTAAATTGCTAACGATGAACGTCGGAAACTTTGTTTCGATGCCCAAGGAGATGCGGCACTTCGCGACGTGCAAGGGCGAGACCATCGTGCAGGTCCACGCCACGGGCCCGTTCAAAGTGAATTGGGTGAACCCATCGGAAGTGCAGCCGCCGGATGCTCCAGCAGCGGCAAAGCCGAAGTCCTGAGGAATTCAGTTCTCAGTTTTCAGTCAGCTGTTGATTTTCGGTCATTCGTTTAACAGTGGGATTCTGAAACAGGGAAATTCTCAAAGTTGTGTGTGTGTCGTTTTCTAGCTGCCCCCGCGGCGCTATGCTAGACTTTTCGTCGCGGACGCGCGAGATTCACGCGTCCGCCGGAGCGTGGAACTTCGGGCTCTGTGCAACGAGGTCCCGCGAACCCCGCCAGGCCCGGAAGGGAGCAACGGTACCGGGTATGCCTCGGGTGCCGCAGATCACCCGAAGTTCCTCTCGCCGAAAATAGTTCTCAGTGGTCAGTTTTCAGTAAAGAATTCTTGATTCTGAGAAAAAACTGGAGCGTTTCATCTTTCTCGTTTAATAGGGAAAGAAACAAAACCGAAAGGACTTGATGGTTCTTGGTTAGAGGCAAAACGCCGAGCCGTCGCATCCCGGGTTTACTGAGAACTGAAAACTGAGAACTAACGACTGAAAATGAGCTACCAGGTTATAGCCCGCAAGTGGCGCCCACAAACATTTCAGGATCTTGTCGGCCAGCAGCACGTCACGGAAACGCTGAAGAACGCCATCCAAAACAACCGTGTCGCGCACGCGTACATTTTTTCCGGCGCGCGCGGCGTGGGGAAAACCACCGCCGCACGAATCCTGGCGAAGGCGCTGAACTGCGTGAAAGGGCCAACGCCGGAGCCCTGTGGCGTGTGCGATTCGTGCAAGGAAATCGCGGCAGGGACGTCGCTCGACGTCATCGAAATCGACGCGGCATCGAACCGCGGCATCGACCAGATTCGCGAGCTGCGCGAGATGGTGCGTTATGCGCCGGCTGCCTCACGGACGAAGGTTGTGATTCTCGACGAGGCGCACATGCTGACGGGCGAAGCATCCAACGCGCTACTGAAAACTCTCGAAGAACCGCCGGACCGCGTGGTGTTCGTGATGGCCACGACGGAACCGGAGAACCTGGAAGACACGATTCGCTCGCGGTCGCAGCATTTTCATTTTCGCGCGCTGACGTTTGCGGAAATCACGAAACGGCTGGAAGAAATCGCGCAGAAAGAAGAATTAAAGATAGAGCCGGGCGCGATGGCGGTGATCGCACGGATGGCGGAAGGCAGCTTGCGCGACGCGCTATCACTTTTGGAGCAGGCGCGGGCGTATTGCGGCGACACGATTCCCGATGACCAAGTGAGGGCACTGCTGGGCGTGGTGCCGGAAGACGCGCTGGAGGAACTCGTTGGAGCGATTGCGGCCGGTTCGGCCGACCGCGCACTGGGACTCGTGCATACGTTTCAAAAAGAAGGCCGCAATCTGCAACACTTCTGCCGCGAAGCGATCCGGCACGTGCGCAACCTCTTGATCGCGAGAGTGTGCGGCGCGGATTCGGAGTTGATTGCCGCAACACCGGATCAGCGGCCGGCCATCGCGAAAGCCGCGGCGCTGTTCAGCGAGGAAGACCTGACGCGGTTTTTTCAGATTTTGCTGCAGACGGATGACGATCTGAGGAGGAAGCCCGATCCGCGCGTGCATCTGGAAATGGGGCTGCTTCGTTTGATCAACGCGTCACGGCTCGCGCCACTGGAAGAACTGCTTGCGGAACTGAACACTGGCGCACCAAGTGGCGCTGGCACGGGAACAGCGCACGCGGGTTCCGGCGCCTTGCCGCAAGCGCGTCAAACCACGCTGGCGACAACGCCAGCGACGACAGCTCCTGCGTTTGCAACTCCGTCAAAAGTCTCGCCCCAAAACTTCGCGCCACCAGCCGCAATGCCTGCGCGAGCGGAAGCCCGCCAGCCATTACCTTCTGCGTCGCCACAGGCTGCAACCTCAGCTCCGGCAGAAGCCCAAGCGCCAAACGGCAACAAGGAGACCATTCGCGTCAGCGGCATTTCTCAAGAACAAGTGGCTGAAATCAAGAGCGCGATCCAGTCGCAGCAAAGATTTCTGGGCGAATTGGTGGAACACAGCAGCGGCTGGGAGCTGGAAGGCGCGGAACTGCGAATTTATTTTTCGCCGAGCAACAAAACCTTCGCCGAATTAATGGAAGGAAGAGACACGCTGGAAAAGATCCGTGCCGTTTCGAGCAACGTGCTGGGCCGCCCCCTGCGAGTCTGTGCTAGACTTGATTCAGTCGTCGCTGCGGCGGCCGCGTCCGGCACTCAGGAATTGCGAGCGCAGTTCGAACGCGATCCGCTGGTACGGTCGATGCTGGAGCGATTCGGTGGTAAAATCACCGAAGTACGATCGCGGCAAGAAGAAAAGTGAAGTGCAGCAAGGGGACTCGGGATGGAAGTCGGCGCCCTGCAACAAATGCTATCGAGATTCCGGCAACTGCAGGAAGACCTGCAGCGACAGGTGAACTCCGTCACCGTGGAAGCCTCAGCCGGCGGGGGAATGGTCACGGTAAAAATGAACGGCCAGAAGCAGGTGGTAGACGTGCGCATCGAGCCGGAGATTTTCGCAGGCAAGGATCAGGAGATGCTGCAGGATTTGGTGCGCGCCGCAGTCAACGAAGCGTCGCGCCGCGTGGATGAAGAACTCGCTAACCAGATGAAAAACCTCGCCGGCGGCATTCCGGGAATGGCCGGGCTGAAAATTCCGGGCCTGTTCTAGATCGCCAGTCTTCAGTTCTCAGTCGTAAGAAGAGAGCGAAAATCCAAAGGGTGGGCGGTTTCTGCTGAAAAGCTGTTTCCTGCGTAGCCTATTTCACGAACTCCCCGTTGTGAACCTCGTATTCGACGCGAAACGGTTTTCGTTCCGTACGCGACTCCCAATGTTCCTGCGCGATGATGCGATTGGCTTGCGCGAGGCGTTCGGAAGGCAGCGGGTGCGAACGGAAATATCCGGTCAGGCTCTGAATCGCGAGCTGGGAAAGTTCTTCGTCAGGACTCTGCGCGTGGATGACATACTCATCGCAAAGTTTTGCGAAGCGCTCGAAGAGATCCACTGAGCCGTAGGGAGAATAGCCTGACTGCACGGCGAGATACATTCCTTCGCGGTCGGCTTCGAACTCTTCGTCCTTATGGTAACCAGCTCCCCAGAAATCCAGAGGAATCTGCACCAGCGCTCCAACGATGCCGAGATCGAGCTTCTTGAGTTGCGCTTCGACTTGCACGCGCTCGACGCAGTGATGGTGGTCGATGTGCTCGATTTCGTGGGCCAAAACGCTGGCGAGCTCGTCCTCGGTGGTCATGAGGTCGAGCATGCCTTCGCCGATCTACACCGGACCGCCCGGAAGCGAAAAGGCATTGAGCATGTTGTGGTCGGGCAGGACGGTAAAGGAATACGGCAGGCGGCGGTGCGCGTGGAGGCTGATCGTTCCGCCGACGCGGCGGACGTACTTCTCGAGACCTTGCTCTTCGGGGGTGAGCGGGTGCGTCTGCGTGGCATAACGCGAGGCGAGCTCGCGGCCAATGGCCATTTCCTGCTCATCGGAGAGCCGCGTGAAATGCATGGGCAGACGGGAGAGGTCACGTTGCGCGTCGGCAGCCATGTTCAGGATGGCGTTCGGCGAAACCGCGGTGGATTTCAGACGCCGCTGGCTCCAATAGAGACCCGCGAGAGCGAAGCTCAGGATGAGAAAGAAAATGACAAAGACAACGGAGCGCTTCATAAGTATTGCCGAATGGTGTCGCGGTACCGCGTGTAGAGGAACGAGACGACCATCAGCGCAACACCGACCACGATGAGGGTGATATAGCGATCGCGCGGCTGCAGTCCCCACGCATCGAGAGCCATGACTTTACCCACGCAAAGCAGAAGCAGGCCGAGGCCAGTGAGGCGGAAGCTGCGCTCGTTCACGGCCAGGGCCAAAAGAAAAACGAGCACGCCCTCAATGCCCCACGATACGGTGACCATGCCGGTTTTCATTTTCAGTGCCAGCATGCAGGTAAGCAAAGCAACGGGGGCGAAGAACACCAATTGTTCGGGACGGCGGAAAGCTGCTTGCGTCCATTGGGCAAGGCGGCCGCTGTTCGGCGCGGGCTGGAAGCGGCCGCGCAGCCGGAAGGCAAAGATGAGGCTCGCCAGCAAAATACCGGCGGCGGAACTTAGGACGAGATAGTTGCCTTTCCAATCGCTTTCACCGAAATAGCTTCCGCCGAATAAGTTATGAACCATGCCGCGCCCGAATACCATGAGCGTGAGGAGCATGCCTTGCTGCAGGAAGAGTGGCTGATCGAAGGCGAGAGAGGCGCCGAACAATACGAAGACCATTGCCGCCCAAGAGGTGACCACCCACTCGATGGGAAACTGGAAATAAAAGAGCGCCACGATGGTGGCGGTGCCCAAGTAGGCCACAAGAACGTCGAAGTGCAGGCGGCGGTCTTGGGCAACGTTTTCTTCCTTTCGCGGCAACTGCGCGTACACGAAATACAAGATGAGAGCCAACGGAAGAATCGTATACATGCGCGGGCCCCAGAACTCGCCCGGCTCGCCTGCCGTAAGATTGGCGAAGAAGATGCGCGCGAATGCCGCGATGAGAGCGACGTACGCCTGATAGCGGAACTGGGTGATCTTGCGGAGAATGCCGTATTCAAATAGGACAAGGCCGAAGATGCCCCAGCCCACCGCGATGCTGAGCGGCTGCAATTCGTACCAAAGCAGCAGCGACACAATCACGGAAGCCGCCCAGGAATAAACGTGGTGCACGTCGTGCCGGCGCAGCTCCTCGGGCATGCGAATCAGCCGCGAAAGCGCGTAGAAAATTACGGCGACGATGGCGAGCGACAGCAGGCGCACGCTGAATCCACGCCACGTCGCAGTGACGTACAGATTGACGCTGAGGGCGCGCAACAAGGTGATTGCCGCCAGGGCGTGGGATTGCCAGGGCAATTCCTCGAATTCCAAGCGCTGATCGACAATCGCCAGAACCAGCGAAAAGGCCGCCCAAATCGGCGCGAGCCAGCCGTTGGGGTATTCATACCAGGCCAGAAGCGAGAGAAGCCCGCTAGCGGCAAAGGAATGGAAGAAGGCCACGACACGCTTGAAATGCTCTGACGGCGCGGCCTGACGCGAGAGAAAATAGAGGCCCGCGGCCACCCAGGAGATCGTGAAAACGCGCAGCGAGATGGGGCCCCAGAAGTTTTGCTGGAGATCGTAATTGTAGAAGTACGCGCGGAGCAGCGCGCAGACGCCGACGACATTCGCCTGCCAAGCGAGTTGCGAATAGCGAACCCAGCGACGGGAAAGCGTCAGTGCGACCGCGAAAATAATCCAGCCGACAGCAATCCACGGGGCCTGAAGGGCTTCCTCGAGAATCCAGACCATGACTCCCGTGGCGGCCCAGGTGTAGGCAACTTGGGCGGCGCTGAGGTGGCGAGGGTTGACGAGGCCGACGCGCTTTGCGAGCCAGTAGAGTCCGGCGACAACCGGCAGCGCGCCAAGCGCATGCCAGGGAATGGCGCGCCAGGTATGCACGTTGTAGGGATCGGCAGTGAAGGCGGTGTAGATGGCCAAGCCACCAAGAATGTGCGAATGCCAGCCGATGGCGCGATGCGCGAGAGCACGCGCAGCTTCGGACAGAATCACAGCGAAGGCGATGAAAGCGAGGGGTTGCCAAAGTTCGGGAACTTCGTAGCAGATGAGCAGAGCAAACAGAGCCGTGCCTGCCGCGGCGAAGAAACCGCGCAGCGTGCGCTGCTCGGCATTGTCGCGATGCAGCGAGAGCCTGGCGGTGAGGTAAAAGATCGCGCCGAGAATGGGCAGAGTCAGCAAGCGTATGAGCACGCGGGCATGGTCTGGCGCTTGAAGATGCAAATTGACCGCGGCTGCCCGGAAGAAGGTGATGATGCCAAGCAGAGCGTATTGCACTTGCAAATGGCGCGATTCAAGAGAACGCGCGATAGCGGCCAGAGCCAACATGAGCGCAGCGAACCCAACTGCGGTCCAGTCCTGCGTGAGCAGAGCCCAAACCGCGACGCCTGCCGAGATGGCGCCGAGATAGGAATGGACGGTCAAAAGCGGGCGATCGGGCGAGAGCTCAAAAAATTCTTTCCAGCGCGAGCCAATGGCCAGGTCGTTTGTGCAGAACGCCACCGCGCAGAGAGCGAAAAGAATCCCTGCTGCAAGTTCCAGGTTTTCACCGCGCATACGCAGGTTCACAAGATCGCGGAGGTCGAAGGCGAGAAGCCGGAGGCCGACGAGAAGTCCCGTGAGAAGGCCCAGACGGCGAAAAACGACTTCTTTCACCATCGCGCCGGCAATCAGGAAAACTTCGGTCCCGACGAGCCAGAGAATGGCCACGTGGTTGTCCGTGAAGTGCGAGGGAACGGCGGCGAGCATGAGCGCTGCGCCGGCCGCTGTGAGGACGATAAAGGCTTCGCGGCGGCGCTTTGTCGCGGGAAGCTGGGCGCAAATGAATTCGACGGCTCCCACGGCAAACAACGCGATGTAAGCAAGGGTCGGGTCAACGGACTGAAATTTCAGGCAACCGAGCAGCAACATCATATTCAGAACGGCGGCAGCGGTTGAAACATGCTCCTCGAAATCTGTCTTGGTTGAACGCTTGATGTAGGAAAAGCGGAAGATGAGCCAGTAGAAGAAGAGGATGGTGAGGCTGGCGTGATACTCGGGAAAGGCGTGTCCTTGCGCTCCGTTGACGCCAAGGAGACGGTACAGCCAGTAGAGATGCGTGAGATATGTGGAAAGAATGCCGAAGACTTCCAGCTCGAACCAGCCCATTTTCAGGACGATGGACACCAGGCCGATCGCCAGGAAGACGCCGGCGCTCAGGCTATACACGCTGTTCTCGCTCAGACTTACTGTGAAATAGCCGAGCAGAAACGCCAGACCGGTGACGAATTGCGAGCGGTAACGCAGCGTGTGCAGCGCCATCGTCACGGCAACGAACAACATGAGAGCGCAATCGACGGTGAGCCAAGCGAGATCCGGCGCGAAGACCCGCATCGCGCTGACGTGGTAAATGCCGTAGGTGCTGAAAAAGAGCAGCGCCCAGCCGCCGCCGATCCCGGTGCGGCCAAGCAGGCGATAACGCTCGCGCTTTTCCAGCGCAATGCCGCCCACAAGAAGCAGGATCGCCGTGAAATAAGAAATGCCGGCTTTGCCGAGGGGGCCGAGAGCTCCAAGCTCATAAATACCAAAGAGCGAGACACCGACAACCAGGATAATGATGCCTAATTTGTTGAGCCAGTTTGTTCCGAGAGTCTCCTCGATCGAGGAAACGGTTTTCAGGCGCTGCTGAAGCGTGGGCTTCGGCGCAGGAACCTTGAACGCGGAGATTGGGGGTGGGGAGCTAATCCGCGCAGAGGCGGGGGGAACTTCTGCCGGAGGCCGCGATGGGGGTGGGGCAACGGGCGGCGGAGGAGGCTGAAATTGTGGCGCAGGCGGCTTAGTTGCCGGAGGTGGGACAAAGGGTCCTTCCAGCGGAGGAAATTTTGGAGGAGTGACGGGCGTGGTCGGTTTCCCTTCGGCGTGAGTTTTCGCCGCGGTGGGCAATCCTGTGCTGGTCTCCGCAGGTACGCTGGCTTTCTGCGGAGGTATGGCCGTGGGCGGAGGCACTTGAACCGGTGGCGGAAACTCGACACGAGAGGGCGGCAGTGGTACTTCCCGCATTGGAGCGGGCGCCGGAGGTGCCGGGCGTTCGACCGCCTTCTCCGCAGCCGCAGGAGCTCCGCGGGGCGCGGACGCAATCTGCTTCTTGAGTTCGGCGATTTCACGGCTCAAACGGGAGGAGTCATCCGATAGCTGCTGACGGGCAACGTCGAGGTCCTCGCGCAATCTCTTGTATTTCCTGAGCAGGTAAAGGGCGAGGAATGGAGTTATGACTGCAAGGATTAAGAAGAGGACAATGATCAGCTCAACGAAGGGCATTGGGCGTCCTTGGAGTGTCTGACCCTTTCTTTCTTCCGATGTTAGAACGACGCAGGCCCGGAACCTTGCAATTTGTTTCTCGACAAAGCCTCCGAGTAAACGGGGGGCTGAATAACCTGCTAAAAACAAAGAAGTTAGACAAAACTGCCGAGGTGTCGTGACAAGATAGCGGGATGCTAATTCGCGAAGCGGTTCCAGGCGATGCGAATGCCATCTGGAGGATTCTGGAACCGATCATCTGCGCGGGGGAAACTTACCCCCTGCCTCGCGACATGAACCGGGAGAGCGCTCTCGCCTATTGGTTCTCTCCCGGCCAGGAAGTTTTTGTCGCGGAAAACAACGGAGAAATCGTTGGCACCTATTTCCTGAAAGCCAATCAGAAGGGCGGTGGGGCACACGTTGCGAACTGCGGATATATGACTGCGCCTCACGCAACGGGCCGCGGTGTGGCTCGTGCGATGTGCGCACACTCGCTGGAGCGCGCGCGGGAACGCGGTTTCCGCGGCATGCAATTCAATTTTGTGGTCAGCACCAATGAACGAGCCGTCCGGCTGTGGCAAAAGTTTGGCTTCGAGATTGTCGGCCGCTTACCTAAGGCTTTTGAGCACCCGACCTGCGGCTTGGTCGATGCGTACATCATGTACCGCGAGCTTTGAGCCGTTTGCGCTCGCGCGCGCGCCTGTGCTACACATGCTGCATGCCTGATTTCGCCGCTCCTGTGGAACGCCTCATCGATGAATTGAAACATCTTCCTGGCATCGGCCAGAAGACCGCGCAGCGCCTGGCGTTTTTTCTGCTGCGGGCCGCGCCTGAAGATGCGCTGGCGCTTGCCGACGCCATTCGCGACGCGAAGGAAAAGATTCGCGAATGCTCGACGTGCCACAACATCACGGATGCCGATCCGTGTCTTTACTGTGTCGGTCCCACGCGCAACAAGAAAACGATTTGCGTCGTCGAAGAGGCCCACAATATCCTGGCCATCGAGAAAACGCGCACCTACAGCGGCATGTATCACGTGCTTGGCGGCTCTCTTTCTCCGCTCTCGGGGCGCGGGCCGGAGCAACTTCATATCAAATCGCTCATCGGGCGCCTGAAGGGGGGCACTGTGGAAGAAATCATCATTGCGACAAACCCCACTGCCGAAGGGGAGGCAACGGCCGTTTATCTCTCGAAGCTCCTAAAGCCGCTGGGCGTTCGCGTTACCCGTATCGGCGTGGGCATCCCCGTGGGCGCCGACCTCGAATACGCCGATGAGGTAACTATGCTAAAGGCCATGGAAGGCCGCCGGGACCTCTAACCCGCTAGACTCGATTTGCCAGCCTGAAACGTTTCGCTCCTGACCCTCACTACTCCTGCATACAGGTCCAAACAGGCAGAGATGCGGTGGACCAATGCTACGCGGCTAGATAGCTGGCCGTAGCGGCTCCGCATGCATTCTTGATGGTGTCGTATGAAAAGCAGCAAGCGCAGAAGCCATGCCGTTCGCATCGCACTTGGTCTGCTGGGCATCGGTTTTTTGGCGCTGTCCCTCACGCAACGAACTATCCGCGGTAATTCAAGGCGGACCTCGCGCAGCGACTCAACGCTCGCCGGCCGCAAGCCGATCGTCCTGGCCACCGGGCTTCTCGATGGCGACTATATACGCCTGGGACATGCAATCGCCCACATCGCCGCCGATTGGGGTATAAACATCCAGGTGTGCCATTCGCAAGGATCGAAGCAAAACCTGGAGTACTTGAAAAGAGAGGATTCCGGCATCACCTTCGCGTTGGTGCAAAGTGATGCGTTGCACGATGAAGTCTTCCACCCGGCGGAGGAAGCAGCGGAGACCAAGCCCATTTCGCTGGTCACCTATCTGTACAACGAGAAGGTGCACTTGGTGCTCAAGCCACATTTCTATTTGAGCTCTCTCGGTGACCTAAGGCGCATGGAAGATAAAGTCTGGCTCGGCCCCGAAGGCAGCGGCACCAGGGCCACAACGGAACGTGTCCTGGAAGCTGCCGGCCTGACCGAGATGGAAATCTCCAGGCTTGGGGAACGGAAGGAAAAGAGCTGGGCCAATGCCAAAAACGACCTGCTCAAAGGAAACCTACAAGCTTTCTTCCGTACGCGTTCCACTCCACGGAAGGAAATGGCTTCTTCGCCTGCTGAGGTCCCCAAGGATATTCCGTCGTGCGGCCATCTTGACGTTGCCATCCGGCATGTCGAGAAGAAAGGGGAGCGGGACCGAGGGAAGGAGACAGATCCGATAGAGGCGCTTCTTTCCAAAGACGCCCGGCTCGTCGGCCTGCCACCGGAGATCATCGACAGAATGACCGAAGACGGGCTCTATGAACGGTCCGCGATTCCCCTGACCACTTATCCGAACCTGAAGCGCGGGGTGCCGACAATTTCTCTGAGCACAGCGCTGGTAACGAGTGAGGGACGCAAAGATCCAGCTGCGGCGGCCCTCATCAGCGACCTCCTGGACATCATGCAAGAAAACCAATCCACCATCGAGCGTGAATTGGGGGGCATTCCTCTTGAGCTCCTGAATCGTCCTTTGAACAAGGAAGCTGCCGAGAAGTGGAAGGACTATGTTCAATTGGGTGCGCGTGACCATCTGCTGCCAGCCAATTCCTGGCAAATGGCAGAACTCGAAGGTTGCGCCTTGGCGGGGGCGCTATTGTTGCTGTTCTCCAGAGCTCGAAGGTTGCTGCGAAAAGCGATCGCAAAGAGTATGTACCCGTTCCTTCTTATGACTATATTGCTCACGCTTTGGTTTGTTTTTTCTTGGGGCATGGTTGCCGCGGAGGGACAATTCAACCCGGATTTCCAGACCGTCTTCATTGCGATGCGCAAGATGCTGGCTTATGTCAGTGGATGGTCGGGAGGAAGAGAAACGATTACGCCGCAAGGACGTACGGTCCTTTACCTGGCCGTATTCGCTGTGCCGTTGGTCTTCGGATGGTTGACCTCCGACGTGATTCACCGTGGGGTCGAGAAGGCGGCAAGCTGGCTTTCGGGAGCTTTATTTCACACAGCGGGGCAAATCTCTCCTTCGAATGCCTCGGGAAGCTCAGAAAAGCGAAAAAGACCAGGTTTCCGGAGATGGGCGCGCCGGGTCATCGGAAAGTCTCGACGTGCGGACCCGCATCCAAATCTCCCAGCTCCGAATCCAGACTCCGCCGACTAACAACCAGGCCTGTAAGGCCCGCACGGCTGATGCGGTCGTTCGTCCAATTTGCTGCTCCATCCGGAATAAACGGGCGCGAACAGCGGTATTTGCGATTGACGGGGTGTGAGACCGATAGGCCTAGGGAAATATGGATTGTCCCCGGCGCGACTGCCCGGTTTGATCAAAGACCTTCACGATGCTCCGTTAAACAAAGATGGTGACATTTTCGCGCACATAACTTGCCGTCAAGGGTAAGGAGCGTCAAACAGATTCGAACATGAGCAGCGCTGCCGCACAAAGCCGGTCGGAAACACTAATACGCTACCTTCTCGAGGGCACTTCCTCGAAGACTGGGCAGGAATTTCTACAGGCTTTAGTGCGCTCCGCAGCTTTGGCAATGAACGTTGCCGGCGTCTGGGTGACCGAGTACTTGCCGGAGAGAAAGGTTTTGCGCTCTCTGGCATTCTGGATGAACGGCGGCTTCATCCAAGACTATGAGTATAGGATCGAGGGAACACCCTGTGAGGTGGTGATCGAAGGGGCACGACTCGTGCACTA
>Ga0066709_100001919_pt1 | contig 14496 bp, 11 predicted proteins | sample GraSoiAngelo_158_FD_79665 | JGI IMG/M metagenome (GOLD analysis project Ga0066709, IMG submission 79665) | Grasslands soil microbial communities from the Angelo Coastal Reserve, California, USA - 14_1009_16_30cm | ecosystem: Environmental > Terrestrial > Soil > Grasslands | place: USA...
AGCCCTGCGCGGCGAGCTTGCGGTCTTCGGCCAGATTGACCAGATACTGCTGCAGGGCCGACAGAAGATTGTTCACGGTCCAGTACAAGATTACTCCGGACGGAAAAGTATACATGAAGAAGAGCATGAAGAGAGGCATCACATACATCATGCCCTTCTGGGCCGGGGCGACAGGCGTCTGGGCCTGCAGCAGATACGTGCTGGCCGTCATGATGATGGGCATGAGATGGATCGGGAAGCCGCCGACCCTGGCCAACACGTCGGGCGCCGAGAGATCTCGAATGTAGCCGACGAACCCCGAGGCCCGAAGCTCCACCGAGAAGAGGAGCACGTTGTAGAGCGCGATGAAGACGGGCACTTGCAAGAGCATGGGCAGGCATCCGCTCATCGGGTTGACCTTGTTTTCCTTGTAGAGAGCCATCATCGCTTGGTTCAGCTTCATCGGATCGCCCTTGTACCGCTCCTGAAGCTCTTTGATCTGGGGCTGGAGGTGGTGCATGACCTTCATCGAGCGCAGACTGGATTGCGTGAGCGGGTAGAAGAGAAACTTGGTCCCTGCGGCCAGGATGATGATCACGATTCCGTAGTTGGGGATCACCTTGTAGAGCAGGTTCAGGCACGTGAGCATGAGCACGCTGATGCCGCGCATCCACTTCCAGCCCAGGTTGGCGACTTCGTCCAAGCCGGAGCCAACCGCCGCCAGCGTCTCGTAGTGGATGGGCCCCGCGTAGATGCGCGTGTGGCGCACGACCTCGGCCCCCGGAGGAGCCGCTCCGACGAACCATGCTGTCACGAGGCCCGATCCCGCGCCGCGGAAGACGACGTCGGATACGGTTCCCGAGTCGGGGATGACCGCGGCGATGAAATACTTGCTGCGGCTCGCCACCCAACGGACGTTTCCCGGGGGGACGATCCGCTCTCCGTTGGGACCCAGCTTCCCCGAGGGCACGCTCTCGAGCTTCGTGCCGAGGAGAGCCACGGCCTGCAGCTGGTCGTGCTTGGCGGAAGTCTCCGTGATCGGAAGGGGTGTCCCCCACCCGATGCGGTACCGGACGGGCCCCAGCTCGGGCGGCGCCGAAACCCGGATGTCGCTCTCGAGGAGCCGCCGGTCCCGGCCCAGCCGATAGCTCTTCGAGACGCGGATGCCGCTCGAGTCGATCGCATCGAAGGTCAGCGCGCCGCCGAGCGGGTCGTCTTGGGCGAGCCGAAAGGGAGCGTTCGAGAAATCCATCGCGTCCGCGCCGGCCTCCACGATGACTTGGAGCGCGCGAGCGCTGGGCGGCACGAGGTCCAAGGGCGCGTTCCGGACTTGGTCTTTGAAGGAGTCCAGAATCCAGTGGGAGATGGAGCCCCCTTCGCTCGTGAACTCGACCCTGAAATGCTCGGTCCTCAGCTCGCGGGTCTGGATCGGCGCCGGTTCGACCCTGGCGCTCCTCAGGACGGTTCCCGTGGACAGGACGGCCGTGGCAGCGCCCCCGGGAGCCCCGCTCGAGGAGGCACCGGTGGAGACGCCGGCCCCGCCTCCCGCCGGAGCGGACGGCTGCGTGGTCCCTTGGGGCCCGGGGCCCGACGGGGCGGGCTGCCCCGGCGCGCGGGTCCCTTGGGAAGGGACCGGTTTTTGTCGCGGGCGGTAGAACTTGGGTGAGATCACTTGGTCCAGAAGCAGGACCATCATGATCATGACCATCGCAAGGAGGACTTTACGATCCATGGCATGGCCGCGATCCGCTCAAGGGACCGGGTCGTAACCTCCGGGATGAAACGGATGGCAGCGAAGCACGCGGCGCACGATCAGCCAGAGCGCGGTCCGCAGCGGGCGCCGGGCAATCGCTTCTTCGGCATATCCGGAGCAACTCGGCTCGAAACGGCACGAGCGCGGCAAGGAGGGTGAGATCGCCACGCGGTAGAAGCGGATCAGGCACAACAAGAGGCGTCGGAGCCCGAAGGACGTCCTCCTCCGCGCCGAGACGCTCACGCGGGCTCCCGCCTCAGAAGATCGCCCATCTCCCCCGAGACCTCTTCGAGGGTCGCGATCGAGCAGGCGCTCCGTGCGATCCAGATCCGCCAGACAGCCCGGTCGCGCACGTGAGGGGAAACCTTTCGGAACGCCTCCCTGAGGAGCCGCTTCGCGCGATTCCTCCGGACGGCGGGGCCGACCCTGCGGCCCGCCACGAAGGCAGCCCGGCCGTGGTCCGGGCACCGCGGCATGCTCACCAGTGTCATCAAGCTGCCGTGAATCGACTTCCCTGACTGATACACTTCGCGGAATTGCCAGCCTTGGTGCAGGCGGCGATCGCGCGGTCGAACCGCGCCGGGCATCCTGGCCTCGAGCCTTGGGGCGACGCTATACCGTGAGGCGTTTGCGGCCTCGATCACGGCGGCGCTTCAGAACGGCGCGGCCGCCTCGCGTGCTCATGCGCTCGCGAAAGCCGTGCACCTTCTTTCGGCGGCGATTGTGGGGCTGAAACGTGCGCTTCACGCTGATTGCCTCTGACGTTGGGAATGGGATGGACTGAACACGAGCGCCGGAGTGTAACGAAACACTCCTGATCGGTCAAATGCGAAAGCCCAGCGATCGCAGCCGATACCCTCTCGCAAAAATTTTCGTTGCGCGCCTCGAAACCGCGGGCGTACTCTGCGCGACGCGAAGGCCGAGGGCGTGAATGCTTCTGTCGCGCTCCGGGTCCTCACCACCGGGCTTCCCCCGCGCGAAGGCGGCGCGCCCCTTCACCCGGACCTAAGAGTTGTGAGTATTATTCAAGCTGAGTTCCCTTTATCGGGGCGTAACGGACACGAGCCTCGCCCGTTACGCCCCGATTCTTTTGTGGATAAATATGTGGACAAGCTGTGGACACCCTGTGTGTGGATGGGGATGACATGATGACGATGGAGACAACGGTGGCCGGAGACATCTGGCAGGGCGCGCTCGAAAAAATTCAATCCCACATCTCAAGCCAAACGTTTGAAACGTGGTTTCGCTCTCTCGGTCCCCTCGAGTTCGACGGCTCCGCGTTGGTTCTGGAAGTGCCGAGCCAGTTCTACGTCGACTGGCTGGACCACCATTACCGCAGCCTCATCGAGTCCTCGCTCGCCGCGACCGCGGGGCGTCCGCTCGCGCTTTCCTTTCACGTCCGATCCACGGAAGCCCCGGTTTTCGAGGAACGCCCGCGCGGGCCCCTACCCGGCAGGATCGAGTGTTACCTAAGCCCGCATAACACGTTCGAAACCTTCATCGTCGGCAGCGGAAACCAATTCGCCCACGCGGTGGCGCAGGCGGTCGCCCAGAGCCCGGGGGAACGCTACAACCCGCTCTTTCTCTACGGCGGGGTCGGGCTCGGTAAGACCCACCTCATGCACGCGATCGGGCATCAGGTGCGCGCCACCCGCCCCCAGGCCCGGGTCTTTTTCGTGAGCGCCGAAAAGTTCATGAACGAGATGATCTACTCGATCCAGCACGCCACCACGCTCGAGTTCAAGAGCCGCTACCGCACGGCCGACGTTCTCCTCATCGACGACATCCAGTTCCTCGCTGGGAAAGAGAGCACGCAGGAGGAGTTTTTTCATACATTCAACACGCTCCACGACGCGCATAAGCAGATCGTCCTCACGAGCGACGGCCCGCCGAATGCGATGACGGCGATCGAGGAGCGCCTCGTCTCGCGGTTCACCTGGGGCGTGGTCGCCGATCTTCAGGCGCCCGATCTCGAAACGCGCGTGGCGATCGTGAAGAAGAAGGCGGAGCTTCAGGGCAGGAACATACCGAACGAGATCGCTCTCCTCCTCGCGAGCAACATCAAGAGCAACATCCGCGACCTGGAGGGATCGCTGTCGCGCCTCCTCGCGTTCTCGGACCTGATGAGTCACGAGCTGACGATCGAATTCGCGCAGGAGGTGTTGCGCGACCAGATCAAGCCCGATCTCGCCCGAATCGACATCTCCGATATCCAAAGGCTCGTCGCGAGGCATTTCAACGTCACGGAAGAATCGATTCGCGGCAAGCGCCGCACCGACGTCATCGCCTTCCCACGTCAAGTGGGCATGTACATCGCCCGCGCGATCACCGATCTCTCCTTTCAGGAAATCGGCGCCAAATTCGGCGGCCGCGATCATTCCACCGTGCTTCACGCCTGCAATAAGATCGAAGGTCTGATGACGACCGACCGCGAGCTCAGGACCGTCGTCGAGGATCTCATGGCGAGCCTCAGCACCTAGACCTCGAGCCCGGACTTCACGACCGCGCCGATGGTCTCGCGTTTGTGGATTCGAGCTGGAACGCCGGTGGACGGACCGTGGATAATTCCGGAGAATCGCCGGCCGCGCCGCGGACGGCGCACAACTCAGGGCTTATCCACAGCAAGCCACACCCCATCAGGCGCGTAGGTTTGGTTGTATTTATTTGCCGCACAACAAATTAACTCATCTCTTGTCGCACTTATCCGCACAATCCACAGGCCCTATTACTACGGCTTCTATTCAAGGAACCTGATCTTTGTAGCCGGACACGAGAAGACCCAAAACCGGAGGGCTTTCCTATTGTGAAAATACACCTCTCCAACTATACTTTTTTGAGACTCGAGACCCTCTCCCAGACCGACTGCAAACCCTAAGCCAGTAAAGGATTAACGGAGATGATCACTGCCCAGGAAGTGGCTATGAAATTCTCGATCGCGCAGACCGAGTTGCTCGACGCTTTGCAAGTGGTTTCCAGCGCCGTTCCGACGCGGACGACACTCCCGGTCTTGTCCAACATTCTTCTCGAAGCATCCGAGGACCGGATCGAGATGCGTGCGACCGATCTGGATCTCGCGATCTCAACGCGCGCGCGCGCCAGTGTCAAAGACGTGGGCACGCTGACCGTGCCCGCGAAGAAGCTCTTCGAGCTGGTGCGAAAGCTCCCCAAGGAAGAGCTTAAGATCGAAGCGAAGGATCTGACGCTGAATGTGGAAAGCAAAGGCGGCCGGTACAAATTCCTCTGCATCCGCCCCGAGGAATTTCCCGCGATCCCGACGGTCACTCCGGACGTGGAGGCATCGCTGGATGCGGATCTCCTGGAGCGGCTGATCCGGCGCACGATCTACTCCGTCTCGACGGACGAGACCCGTCCGGCGTTGAACGGCTCGCTCTTCCAGATCCGCGACGGCGAGCTGAGGATCGTCGCCACCGACGGGCACCGCCTCTCCAAGGCTTCCTGCAAGCCCCCGGGTGGCATTCCCACACCCCCCAAAGGGGATGTGATCGTGCCCCTCAAGGCCTTGAATCAGGTCCTGCGTCTGCTCTCGGGGGCCGCCCAGCCCGTTCAGATCGGCATCTCCAAAAATCACGCGCGATTTGCGATCGGGGACACAACGCTCACGACGAAGCTGATCGAAGGGCCATTCCCGAATTACGAGCAGGTGCTTCCGAAGCAGAACAACAAACATCTAAGAGTGAAGCGGGAGAATTTCGCCCAGGCGCTCGAGCGGGTCTCGGTGTTCTCGGACAGCCTCACGCGCCAGGTGAAGCTCTCCCTTCGCCCGAACCGCCTAACGCTGATCGTGCAGACCCCCGACCAGGGAGAAGCGACCGAGGAGCTCGACGCCCAGTACGGCTCGGACGATCTCGACATCGGGTACAACGCCGCCTACTTGCTCGACATTCTCCGCACGGTGGACAGCGAAGAGGTCGACATTCGTCTCAATACGCCGGTGACGGCAGGTCTCATCGCGCCCGCTGCCCTAGGGGACAAGGGGAGCTCCGCGAAGGAAGATCTCCTCTGTCTCGTGATGCCCCTCCGCCTGGCGAGCTGACCCGGAACGCGTGCGACTTCAATCCATCGAGCTTCGCGAATTCCGGAACCACAGAGAGGCCAGGTTCGACCTGTGCGGGGATTCCGCGCTGGTCACGGGCGAAAACGCATCAGGGAAAACGAACCTGATCGAGGCGGTCGTGCTGCTCTCGATCGGAAGATCGTTCCGCGGCGCGCGGGATCCCGCCATGGCGCGGCGAGGCGCGGATCTCTTCGAGGTCCGCGGTCGGGTAGAAAGCAGGCTCGGGGTCACGAGCGAGATTGTCACACGCGGCGGGACGGGACCGAAGGAAGTATTCGTGGACGGCTCGCCCCTCGACCGGATCACGGACCTGCTGGGACGATTCTGCACCGTCCACTTCTCGGTCGAGGATGTGGCGGTCTTGAACGGCGGGCCGGCCTCCCGCCGGCGCTTCCTGGACGTGGCCCTCTGCCAGCTCGAGTCGGCTTACGTGGGAGCGCTCCGCGAGTACACGGCGGCGCTCAAGCAGCGAAATCGCCTCTTGCTCGCGGACCGGCACGGGCCCTCCGCGGATCCCGGCGAATGGTCGGCCTGGGAAGAGATCCTTGCCCGGGCCGGCGTGGCACTCGATCGCCGCCGCCGGACGCTTTGCGCGGAAATGGACCGCAATCTGCGGGAGCTGTCCAAGCAGGTGGACAAGGCGCTCGATCCCACGCTGGAGTATCGGGACGGATTCGCGGATTCCGGGGCTTCGGAGGAAGAAGAAGTGACGTCCCGGTTCGAGGATCTCGAACGAGCCCGCTCCCGCGATCGGAGAATGGGCTGGACGATGCACGGTCCGCACCGGGCGCGCCTTTCCTGTGGCATAGGAGGAGAGGAGCTTGCGGAGGGCGCCTCCCGCGGGTATTCGAGGCTCTATTCGATTCTCCTGAGGCTCGCGCTCGCGCGGGTGTTTGAGGAACGGCAGAACGACCCGCCGGTGGTTCTCCTCGATGACCCCGAATCGGAGTTGGATCCTCGCTGGATCGGCCGGGTCCTGAAGCTCGTTCCGGAGTCGAGCCAGGTGCTCGTGACGGCGTGCCGAGAGCTTTCGGAGACGCCGGCGCGGTTCCGCCGGCTGCCGATCGACCTGGCCGCCCTTGCGTGGAGCGCCCCGTGAGGCGCCCCTTGCGACGAACCGGGGAATCGCACGGGGAGGCGCCGGGGTTCCAGCCGGTGGCCGAGGTTCTCGAACAGGTGCTCCAGGCGCTCAAGCTCGAGACGCGGTTCGCCGCGGCGGAGGCGACCGATTGCTGGGCTCTGGCCGTCGGCCCCGAAGTGCTCGCGCGGACACGCTGCGTCGGTGTGCGCGACCGGGAGCTTTTGGTTGAGGTGCAAGGCGCGGTCTGGATGGGGCACCTCGCCGTGTTGAGGCAGGGCATCCTGGATCAGATGAACCGGACGCTCCCAGCCTCGGGACGGTTGCGCGCCATACGATTCGTACCCATGAGATCCAAGGAGGAACGTACGCGGTGACAGGACCTCGCGAGGAAGCGGCCACGTTGACGCCGACCCCAGAGGGACATTCGTACGACGCCCGAAACATCCAGGTCCTGAAAGGTCTGGAAGGGGTGCGGAAGCGTCCCGCGATGTATATCGGCTCCACCGGCCAGAGCGGGCTCCATCACCTCGTCTTCGAGGTGGTGGACAACTCCGTCGACGAAGCGCTCGCGGGATATTGCACCGAGGTGGGCGTCGCGATCCACGCGGACTCGAGCGTGACGGTTGTCGACAACGGCCGTGGGATTCCCGTGGATACGCACCCCACCCAGAACAGGCCGGCGGTCGAGGTCGTGATGACGACGCTCCACGCCGGCGGGAAGTTCGACGAGAACTCCTACAAAGTGTCCGGCGGCCTCCACGGGGTGGGCGTGTCGGTCGTGAACGCGCTCTCCGAGTGGCTCGAGGTCGAGGTGCGCCGCGACGGGAAGCGGTATCAGCAGCGCTACGAGCGGGGCGAGGTCAAGTCCGATCTCCGGGTGCTGGGGGAAACGGGCGAGGCGGGGACGACCGTCCACTGGAAGCCGGACCCCACCGTTTTCGAGACGGTGGACTACAGCTTCGACACCCTTTCGCAGCGGCTCCGCGAGCTCGCGTTCTTGAACAAGGGCATCCGGATCACCTTCCTGGATGAACGGACCGGGAAGAAACACGATTTCCAGTACGAGGGAGGCATCTCCTCCTTCGTGAAATACCTGAATGAAAACAAGACCGTGCTCCATCCCGCCCCGATCTATCACACGAAGGACCGGGACCGGGCGACGGTCGAGTTCGCCGTCCAGTACAACGACGGCTACGTGGAGAATGTGTTCTCCTTCGTGAACAACATCAACACCGTCGAGGGGGGCACCCATCTGATCGGATTCCGCGCGGCCCTCACGCGCACCATCAACAACTACGCCGAGCGCGAGGGGCTCCTGAAATCGCTGAAGGAAGTCACGCTGGGCGGCGAGGACGTGCGCGAGGGGCTGACCGCGGTCGTGAGCGTGAAGCTGCCGGATCCGCAGTTTGAGGGTCAGACCAAGGCCAAGCTCGGCAACACCGAGGCGAAGGGGATAGTCGAGTCGGTCGTCGGCGAGGGACTCCGGAACTATTTCGAGGAGAATCCCCAGGTCGCCCGGAAGATCGTCGAGAAATGTATCTCGACCGCCCGGGCGCGCGAGGCGGCCCGGAAGGCGCGCGACCTGGCGCGCCGGAAGAGCATCCTGGACTCCGGCTCGCTGCCGGGGAAGCTGGCCGATTGCCAGCTCACGGATCCCGCGCTGTGCGAGATCTACCTCGTGGAGGGGGACTCGGCCGGTGGGTCGGCCAAGATGGGCCGAGACCGGAAGAACCAGGCGATCCTCCCCCTCAAGGGGAAGATCCTGAACGTGGAGAAAGCCTCGCTCGACAAGATGCTCTCCAACGAGGAAATCCGGACCCTCATCACCGCGATCGGAACGGGGATTGCCGAGGACTTCGACGCCGACAAAGCGCGCTATCACCGGATCATCATCATGACCGACGCGGACGTGGACGGGGCGCATATTCGCACCCTCCTCCTCACCTTCTTCTTCAGGCACATGAAGCCCTTGATCGAGCGCGGCTATATCTATATCGCCATGCCGCCGCTCTATCGTGTGCAGAAGGGGAAGACGGTCCGCTACGCCTACGACGAGACAGAGCGCGACCATGCGTACGAGGAGCTGGGTCGGAAGGGAATCACGCTTCAGCGCTACAAGGGATTGGGCGAGATGAATCCCGACCAGCTCTGGGCCACGACCATGGATCCCCAAACGCGGTCCATGCTCCAGGTCAAGCTCGAGGACTTGCCCGAGGCAGAGCGGATGTTCACGGTGCTGATGGGAGATCAGGTGGAGCCGCGCCGCAAATTCATCGAGGAGTACGCCGACAGCGTCCGGAATCTGGATATCTAAGGCCGCGTCCGTCGTCGTCGGCCGAACCTTGAAGGAGATTTTGATCCATGGCCACGCGTGAGAAAGTCGTTCCGATCTACGTCGAAGACGAGATGCGGAACTCCTACATCGACTATTCGATGTCGGTCATCATCTCGCGCGCCCTTCCCGACGTCCGGGACGGCCTGAAGCCCGTCCACAGGCGGATTCTGGTGGCGATGCGCGAGCTGAATCTGCTCCACGACCGCCCGTTCCGGAAATCCGCCAAGATCACCGGCGACGTCACGGGGAACTACCACCCACATGGGACCGCGGCCGTTTACGAGACCATGGTTCGCATGGCGCAGACCTTCTCGATGCGCTACCCGCTCGTGGACGGGCAGGGAAACTTCGGTTCCGTCGACGGTGACGCCCCGGCGGCCGAGCGATACACCGAGGCACGGCTCACCGAGTTCGCGGAGGAGATGCTCCGCGACATCGAGCGCGACACGGTCGGCATGCGGCCGAACTACGACGAGTCGCGCGAGGAGCCGGTGGTGCTTCCGGCCGGGGTGCCGAACCTCCTCGTCAACGGCTCGGCCGGCATCGCGGTGGGCATGGCGACGAACGTGCCGCCGCACAATCTCCGGGAAATCGTGGATGCGATTCACCACGTCATCGATCATCCCGACTGCGAGGTGGACGAGCTCCTGTCGTTGGTGCAGGGGCCCGATTTTCCGACCGGCGGCGTGATCTACGGCCGGCAGGGGGTCCAGGATTGCTACCGCACCGGCCGGGGCCATATCACCGTGAGGTCCCGCGCCACGATCGAGGAGATCAAGAAAGACCGCGAGGCGATCATCGTCAGCGAGATTCCCTACATGGTGAGCAAGGCGGCCCTCCTCGAGAAAATCGCGGACCTGGTCAAGGATGGCCCGCTCGACGGGATCTCCGATCTTCGCGACGAGTCCGATCGCGAGGGCATGCGGATCGTGATCGAGCTGAAACGCGACGCGCAGCCCAAGGTCGTCCTGAACCAGCTCTTCAAGCACACCCAGATGCAGACGACGTTCGGCGCCAACATGCTCGCCCTCGTCGGCAACCGGCCGCTCACGCTGACCCTCAAGGAGATGATCGAGCACTACATCGCGCACCGCCGGGACGTCGTGGTCCGGCGCACGCGGTTCGATCTCGCGGAGGCGGAACGGCGCGCGCATATCCTCGAAGGGCTGAAGATCGCCCTCGACCACATCGACGAGATCGTGGCCCTGATCCGCGCGGCAGCGGACACCGACGGCGCCCGGACCGGGCTCATGAGCCGCTTCGGGCTGAGCGAGGTCCAGGCGAATGCGATCCTCGAGATGCGGCTGTCCAGGCTCACGGGCCTCGAGCGGCAGAAGGTCGAGGACGAGTACCTCGAAGTGATCCAGCTCATCGACCAGTTGAAGGCGGTCCTCGAATCGCCGGCGAAGGTCCTGCAGATCATCAAGGACGAGCTGGCGGCGGTGCGGGAGCGGTTTGGAGACGAGCGCCGGACCGAGATCGTCGCGGGCTCCGGGGAGTTCGAGGCGGAGGACCTGATCGCCGAAGAGGACATGGTGATCACGATCTCCCACGCGGGGTATATCAAGCGCCTTCCGGTGACCACGTACCGAAGCCAGCGCCGCGGCGGGCGCGGCGTCACGGGTGCGGGGACCCGCGAAGAGGATTTCATTGAGCACCTGTTCATCGCCTCGACCCACAGCTACATCCTCGTGTTCACAGACCGCGGGCGCGTCTACTGGCTCAAGGTTCACGAGGTTCCGCAGGGGGGGCGCACCGCGAAGGGCAAGGCGATCGTCAACATGGTCGAGATGTCGCAGCAGGAGCGGGTCGCCTCCGTGCTCCCGGTCAAGGAGTTCCAGGACACCCACTTCATCATGATGTGCACGGCGAGGGGGACCGTGAAAAAGACGCCTCTCTCCGCCTACTCGAATCCGCGGCGCGGCGGCATCGTGGCGATCGGCGTGGAATCGGAGGATTCTCTCATCGACGCGGTCCTCACGGACGGCTCCCAGGACATCATTCTTCAAAAGAGAAACGGCAAGGCGATCCGCTTCAACGAGCAGGACGTTCGGCCGATGGGACGCACCGCCTACGGAGTGCGTGGGGTCACGCTCGAGGAGGACGACGCGGTGGTCGGCATGATCGCGGTGAAGCGGGAAGCCGCGCTCCTCGTGGCGACCGAGAACGGCTACGGCAAGCGCTCACCGATTTCCGACTACCGGATCACGGGGCGCGGCGGGAAGGGGATCATCTCCATCCAGGCGACCGAGCGCAACGGGAGGGTCGTGGCGGCCCTGGAGGTGATCCCGACCGACCAGGTCATGCTCATCACGCGCGGCGGGATCGTCATCCGCACGAAGGTCTCCGAGATATCCGAGATCGGACGCAACACCCAGGGAGTCCGGCTCATCAACTTGGAGGCGGGGGACCAGCTGATCGACGTCGCCAAGGTGGAGGAGAAGGACGAGGGAGAGGAGGTGTAGCTGGATCCGAGGATCTCGACCTCCACGGTTCGGAGGCTCTCCGATTACTACCGGGTCTTGGAGGAGCTCGAGCTGGAAGGCGTCAAGACAATCTCCTCGCAGGGGCTCGCCCATCTGAGCGGCGTCACGTCCGCGCAGGTCCGCAAAGATCTCTCCTACTTCGGCAACTTCGGAAAGCGCGGGCTCGGCTATAACGTCGCGCGGCTGAGGAAGGAGATTCGACTCATCCTGGGCTTGAACCGGCGATGGAAGGTGGCCCTGGTCGGCGCCGGGAACATCGGCTCGGCTCTCTTCTCGTACAAGGAATTCCGTCGGCAGGGATTCGATTTTGCCGCCGTCTTCGATGTGAGCCCCGACCGGGTGGGCCAGCGGTGGCGCGACCTTCACATCCTCAACGTCGAGTCTCTGCAACAGGAGACCGAGCGACTGGGGCTCGAGATCGGGGTGATCGCCGTTCCCGCGCGCGCGGCTCAAGCGGTCGCCGACCGGATGGTCCATGCGGGAATGCGTGGCATCCTGAACTTCGCCCATCGGAAGCTCTTCGTGCCCCCCCGGGTCGCCTTGAGAAACGTGAACCTCGCGGTCGAGCTCGAAAGCCTTTCGTTCTCGATCAAAGCCCTTCTCGCCCGGCCCGCGCGCCGGGCGCGCCGCTGAAGCGCGCCCTCGTCCGCCCATGACGGATCGGGCGGGCAGGTCCGCCGCCGCGACCCGCCGGATCGCCGAGGGGGCGCTGCTCCTCATCGCGGCGATCTGGGGCACGACGTTCCCGCTCCTCCGCATCACGCTTCAGAGACTCTCCCCCTACGACGTCATCGCGCTCCGGTTCACGATCGCCGCGATCGTGCTGGCCCTGATCTACCCGAGGCGGCTCAGCCGGATGGGGCCGGCCGCGGTATGGGACGGCGTCCGCACGGGCCTCTTCATGGTCGCGGGCTACCTCACCCAGGCCATCGGGCTCACCACCATCAGCACGCCGCGATCGGCGTTCCTGACCGGAACGGCCGTGGTCGTCGTGCCGCTGGTGTCCTTCCTCGTCTTGCGCCTGGGAGTGGGGCTCGGCGAGGCGGCGGGGGTCGGTCTCGCGTTCCTGGGCCTGGCGTTTTTTTACGCCGACGCGGGGCTCACGCTTCGTGCGGGGGACCTCTGGACCCTTGCCGGCGCCGCGGCGTTCGCGGCCCAAGTCGTCTACACGAATATCGCGGCCCGACGAAGCGATCCCTTCGCGGTCTCGGCGCTGCAGGCGGTGGTCGCGGCCGCCGTCGGCTGGATCTTCGTCGGGGTGCATGGCGGGCTTTCCGTTCCGATCCGCTCCGTTCCGTGGGGCACGATGCTCTACCTCGCGGCCGTCGCGACCGCCTTCATTCTCGTGCTCCAGACCTGGGCGCTTGGAAAGACAAAGCCGGTTCGGGCCGGGGTGATCTACTCGATGGAGCCTGTTTTTGCCTCGATCTTCGCGATGACCTTTTTCGGCGAGGGCATGAGCGCGCGCGAAGCGGCGGGCAGTGTCGCGATTCTCGCCGGGGTGCTCGTCGCCGAGCTCAGGAAATCCGCCCCGGGAAGCGGGGCTTCGGTAAGGAAGGCCCGGCCCTAGTCAGCGCGACCCGGCCGGCTGCGGGGGGACCGGTGGCCGGGGCGTCACCGGCAACGCCCGGGCAAAGGCGCGGAACGGCTCCTCAAGGGCCAGGGCCAGCTCCGGGGGCGGCGGGTATCCCTGACTCTCCGGCGGGACCGCCTGGGGGCCGACCTCCACGGTGACACCGGGCGGCGCGCCCGGCAGGACAGAGGCGAGAATCGGCTTCGAGTTCTCGCTCGAGCCTTCGTACGCGGCGCTCATCACGAGCTCCGACCTCGACACGTCGTAGAGATGAACCTGGACGCTCGCGTCCCTACCGGTGATCCCCATCGCGTACTCCGGTCGGATCACTCCGGTGTCGGCGTCCGAGACGCCCCGCGCCGAATTGCGTATCCGTTCTCTTGTAACCCGGGCGAGCACCACGAACCGGGCCTTCCCCCGCAGCGAATCGGCGATCTCGCGGAGCGCGGCCGAGTCCAGCGTTCCCTGGTACTCGTAGGCGAGGAGAATCCGGCGATAGCGCTCCGGTCCGAGCACGCTCCGGACGCTGTCGGCGCGGATCAGCGGGATGTCCCGACGTTCCTCGGCCAGAGTTCTCTCCAGCATGGCCACGAGGGGCGGGCGGACCTGGTCGGGCTCCTGGTATTTCACCACGCCCAGGACCGCAATCTTCCCCTGGCGCAGGTCGGCCTCCGTGAGCCCCGTGTCCAGGCGCAAGAGGGTTGATTCCAAGGCGCATCCGGCGAGGGTCCCGCAAAGAAGGAAGCCCGCGAGCGCGATGCGTTGCGGCGGCTTCATGGGACGGAGTGTACGCCATGCGGTTCGGGGCGGCGCGCCGCGGTTCACGGGAAGCCGCCGGTCACCTCGTCCAGCGCCTGCGTGAGCGCGATCGCGATCTCGGCGAAATGGTGCGGATCCGAGACGAGCGGCGGGGCCACGAGCAGGTGGTCCCCCCGCTCCCCGTCGGCCGACCCGGCTCCCGCGTAGATCAGAACCCCTCGATCGCGGCAGGCTGCCTCCATTCGCTCGGCGATCCCGAGCTCGCGCGGGAACGGGGTCCCCGACCGGTCCGCCTGAAGCTCCACCCCCCGGAGAAACCCGAGCCCGCGCACGTCGCGGACGTGGGGATGCCGCGCGAGCGGAGCGAGCGCGCCGGCGAGGAGCGTTTCTTTGCCGCGCACCCGCTCGTGGATCTTCTCCTCGCCCAGCGCCGAGAGCACGCGCCGGCCCACCGC
>Ga0066709_100001921_pt1 | contig 14495 bp, 10 predicted proteins | sample GraSoiAngelo_158_FD_79665 | JGI IMG/M metagenome (GOLD analysis project Ga0066709, IMG submission 79665) | Grasslands soil microbial communities from the Angelo Coastal Reserve, California, USA - 14_1009_16_30cm | ecosystem: Environmental > Terrestrial > Soil > Grasslands | place: USA...
GAGGCGCTTCGGCGCGTCGCGCGGGTGGATGCGCGGCTCAAGTGGCCGAACGACGTCCTGGTGGCGGGCAACAAGATCGCGGGAATCCTGCTGGAAGCTCGCACGACAGGGAAGGGGGAAGCGGGCAGTCCGGGGCAGAGCAGCCCCACGACGCTCGTCACGATCATCGGTATCGGCATCAATCTCGGGCAGCGCGAGTTCCCATCCGATCTGGCGGCGAACGCCACTTCGGTCGCGCTCGAGACTGGACACGCGCCCAGCCGAGAATCGATGCTCACGGTCTTGCTGGAGGAATTCGACGCGTGGCGAGCCCGCCTCGAGGGCGAGGGCTTCGGTCCCATCCGTGAGGGATGGCGGCGGCTCAGCGACACCCTCGGGCGGCGGGTCACGATCGACACCGTCACCGGCGTCGCGGCCGACCTCGATAGCGACGGCGCCCTTCTCGTCGACGTGGGCGGCTCGCTCAAGCGCGTGCTCGCCGGAGCGATCACCTCCAGCGACCCCGTCGGCGCGCCCGGTCGAGGCTGAGGCCGAGGCGCGCCTCTAGACTGAGGGCCTCGAGACCGAGGAAGGAGACGGCCGATGCTGCTCGTTGCCGATGTCGGAAACACCAACACGAAGATCGGCGTGTTCGACGGCGAGCGCCTGCTCGTCTCGTGGCGCCTCACGAGCCGGCGCGAGCAGACGGCCGACGAGTACGGGCTCTTCATCGAGATGCTCCTGCAGTCGCGGGGGATCCGCCCAGCGTCCATCGACGGCGTGTCGATCTCGAACGTGGTACCCCCGGTCCAGCAGACGCTCGAGTGGATGTGCGAGAAGTACTTCAGCCGGCCGCCATTCTTCATCGAGCCGGGTGTGAACACGCGGCTGCCGCTCGCCGTCGACGCGCCCCGTGAGGTCGGCGCCGACCGGTACGTCGATGCCTTCGCCGCCGCGGCGAAGTATGGCCCGCCGCTGATCGTGATCGACTTTGGCACGGCCACGACGTTCAACTGCGTCAACCGGCGGGGGGAGTTCATCGGCGGCGCCATCGCCCCGGGGATCGTCACGTCCGTGGAGGCGCTGATCAACCGGGCCGCGCGCCTGTCCCGGGTCGAGCTGGTCAGGCCCAAGGAGGCGATCGGACGCAACACGACGACCAACCTTCAATCCGGGGCGATCTACGGTTATGCCGGCCTCGTGGAGGGTTTGGTCGAACGGATGCAGGGGGAGCTGGGGGGAGGGGCCAAGGTGATCGCGACCGGGGGCAACGCCGGGCTCCTCACCGACGTCGCCCGGTGCATCGAGCGGGTCGACGACAACCTCAGGCTCGACGGGCTCCGGATGCTCTACGACGAGGCTCATCCCGACGCTTCCCGGCGTTGACACCGCCCGGCCTCGTGGGTATACTCTACGAAATCTAGTAGGTCAGGTCGGGGTCTATCCCTATATACGGGACTCCCAGGCGAAACCGGCGGACGGCTCTGAAGGAGGGTTGCCGATGGGGATGTGGGTCGGGCGAGGGCGCAAGGCCAGGGTCGCTTACGGGTTCGATGACATCGCGCTCGTCCCCGGAGCCGTCACGGTCAATCCGAACGAGGTCGACATCTCCTGGGAGCTCTGCGGCCACCGGTTCGATCTGCCGATCATCGCCGCGGCCATGGACGGCGTCGTCGGCCCCCGGCTGGCGATCGAGATGGGGCGGCACGGCGGCCTCGCCGTGCTGAACCTCGAAGGCATCTTTTCCCGCTACGCGAACCCCGCCGAAGTGCTCGAACGCATCGTCTCGGCCAGCCAGGAAGAGGCGACCAAGCTCATCCAGTCGATCTACGGCGAGCCGATCAAGGAGGATCTGATCCATCAGCGGATCACCGAGATCAAAAAGGGGGGCGGCCCGGCCGTCGTCTCCTCGATCCCGCAGCGCGCCGAGCGGTTCGCCCAGATCGCGCAGGAAGCCGGAGCGGACATCTTCGTGGTCCAGTCGACGGTCACCACCGCCCGCCACATCGCCACCGAGTACACGCCCGTCGACCTCCGCAAGCTGAAGAAGCAGCTCGCGATCCCGCTCGTCATCGGCAACGTCGTCACTTACGAGGCGTGCCTCGAGCTGATGGACGTCGGCGCCGACGCGCTGCTGATCGGCGTGGGTCCCGGCGCGGCCTGCACGAGCCGTGAAGTGCTCGGGCTGGGCGTGCCCCAGGTGACCGCGACCGCCGATGCCGCCGCCGCGCGTGACTTCTACTGGAAGCGGAGCGGCCGCTACGTGCCGATCATCACCGACGGCGGCATGACGACGGGCGGCGACGTGTGCAAGGCGTTCGCGTCGGGCGCCGACGCGGTCATGATCGGGTCGGCGTTCGCGCGCGCGATCGAAGCGCCCGGACGCGGCTATCACTGGGGAATGGCGACGCCCCACGCCAACCTTCCGCGCGGCACCCGGATCCGGGTGGGGAGCGTCGGCTCGCTCGAGCAGATTCTCTTCGGGCCTGCGTTCACCGAGGACGGCACCCTCAACCTCGTCGGAGCGATCCGGACGTGTATGGGCTCGGTTGGCGCGCGCACGATCCGCGACCTGCAGCAGACCGAGCTGATCATCGCGCCCACGATCAAAACGGAAGGTAAGGTCTTTCAGCAGGCTCAGAAGCTCGGGCGCCCGCGGTAGCGGGGCGCCGATGTCGGCCGGCGCCGGCAAGATCGCGGTCCTCGATTTCGGCGGCCAATACACCCAGCTGATCGCCCGCCGGGTCCGCGAGATGTCCGTCTACTCCGAGATCTTCTCCTGCACGCATCCGCCCGCCGAGATCCTGTCCGCCGGCTACCAGGGCATCATCCTCTCCGGCGGACCATCGAGCGTCTACGAGGACGGCGCGCCGCTGCCGCCGAAGCAGCTCTTCGAGGCCGGCATCCCGATCCTGGGGATCTGCTACGGGATGCAGGCGATGGGCTATCTCCTGGGCGGCCACGTGATTCCGGCCGAGCGCCGAGAGTACGGCAAAGCCGAAATCACGCTCCAGGGATCGAGCCCGCTGTTCCGGGGCGTCGAACCCGACGACGCCGGCCGCGTCACCGTCTGGATGAGCCACGGGGACACTGTGCTTCGCCCACCGAAGGGCTTCGTGCCGCTTGCGAAGACCCCGAACTGCCCGGTGGCGGCGATGGCGGACGAGGACCGACGACTCTATGCCGTCCAGTTCCACCCGGAGGTTCTCCACACGCCGCAGGGGCGGACGATCCTCGACAACTTCCTCAGCCTGTGCGGCGTGAACCGGACGTGGTCGATGGCCGGCTTCATCGACACCACCGTCGATGCCCTCCGCGCCCAGGTCCGTGGCCAGCGCGTGCTCTGCGCGCTCTCGGGCGGCGTCGACTCTTCGGTGGTCGCCGTCCTGGCTCATCGCGCCATCGGCGACCAGCTGACGTGCGTCTTCGTCGATAACGGTCTGCTGAGAAAAGGAGAGGCCGACTCGGTCGTCCACACGTTCCGCGACGCATTCAAGATGAACCTCATCCATATCGACGCATCCACCCGATTCCTCGACGCGATCCGCGGTGTGACGGACCCGGAGATCAAGCGCAAGCGGATCGGGGCCGAGTTCATCGCCGTGTTCGAGGACGAGGCCAAGAAGCTCGGGGACATCCCATGGCTTGCCCAGGGCACGCTCTATCCAGACGTCATCGAGTCGGTCTCGTTCCGCGGGCCCTCGGCCACGATCAAGACCCACCACAACGTCGGCGGCCTCCCGCTGAAGATGCAGTTCAAGCTCGTCGAGCCGCTTCGCGAGCTCTTCAAGGACGAGGTCCGTAAGCTCGGCGAGCTCCTGGGGCTTCCTCCTGAGATCGTCTGGCGGCAGCCATTCCCGGGACCCGGGCTCGCCATCCGCGTGCTCGGCGAGGTGAGCCCGGATCGGCTGGACCTGCTCCGCGAGGCCGACGCCGTAGTCCAGGAAGAGGTGCGTCGGGCCGGGTTCGAGCGAACGGTATGGCAGGCGTTCGCGGTGCTCTTGCCCATCCGGACCGTCGGCGTCATGGGCGACTACCGGACCTACGCGCACGTCATCGCGCTGCGGGCCGTGATGAGCCAGGACGCGATGACCGCGGACTGGGCGCGGCTGCCCTATGATCTCCTGGGCACGATCAGCAATCGGATCATCAACGAGGTCAAGGGCATCAACCGGGTTGTTTTCGACATCTCGTCCAAACCACCTTCCACGATCGAGTGGGAGTGATCGGGAGCTCGATGCGGCACAGCGAATTCGTCCACTTGCACGTGCATTCCGAGTACAGCCTGCTCGACGGCGCCGCACAGCTCGAGAAGCTGGTCGAGAAGGCAAAGGAGCTCAGGTTCCCGGCGATCGCGCTCACCGATCACGGGAACCTCTTCGGCGCAATCGACTTCTACCTGGCGGCCCAGAAGGCCGGCGTCAAGCCGATCCTCGGCTGCGAGCTCTACGTGGCGCCAGGCGGGCGGAAGGAGCGCGGCTCGCAGGACGGCGGCTACGAGGGCGCGAACCATCTGACGGTCCTCGTTCGTAATCGCACGGGGTACAAGAACCTCGTCAAGCTGGTGTCCCGGGCGTTCCTCGAGGGTTTCTACTACAAGCCGCGCGTCGATCGCGAGCTTCTCGCCCAGCACGCCGATGGACTGCTCGTCCTCTCGGGCTGCCTGAACTCCGAGGTGTCGCGGATGCTCAGCGCTGGCGACGCCGTACGGGCGCGGGAGACGGCGGGGTGGTACCAGGAGGTCTTCGGCAAGGACCACTACTTCATGGAGGTCCAGGCGCACGGGCTCGAAGAGCAGGAACGGGTCATGGCCGAGACCCTCCGCATCGCCAAGTCGATCGGCGCGCCGGTCGTCGGCACGAACGACTCGCACTACCTCGAGGGAGGTCATGCACGCGCCCACGAGGCGCTGCTCTGCATCCAGACCGGAACGAATCTTCAAGATACCGGACGCTTCAGGTTCTCGACGCAGGAGTTCTACATCAAGTCGGCGGAAGAGATGGCGCGCGTCTTCGCGGAGCTCCCCGAAGCGTGCCAGAACACCCTGGCGGTGGCCGAGCGCTGCAACCTCACACTCGACTTCAACCAGTTCCACCTGCCGCGCTACCTCGTTCCCGACGAGCACACGCTCGACAGCTACCTGCACGAGCTGGCCCATGACGGGCTCCGGCGTCGCTATGGATCGACCCCCGGCGACGCCATCGAGGCGCGGCTGGCCCACGAGCTTTCCGTGATCGAGAAGATGGGCTTCGCGGGTTACTTCCTGGTCGTGTGGGACTTCATCCGCTACGCGCGCGAGCAGAGGATCGCGGTCGGGCCCGGACGCGGCTCGTCCGCGGGCTCGCTGACGGCCTACTGCCTGGGCATCACGAACATCGATCCGATGCGTTACGGCCTGCTCTTCGAGCGATTCTTGAACCCGGAGCGGATCTCGATGCCCGACATGGACATCGATTTCGCCGACGACCGCCGGGACGAGGTCATCCGCTACGTCGCCGAGCGCTACGGGCGCGACCGGGTCGCGCACATCATCACGTTCGGGACGCTCGGCGCCAAGGCCGCGATCCGCGACGTGGGGCGTGTCCTCGGCATGCCCTACGCCGACGTGGACCGGATCGCGAAGCTCGTGCCGAACTTCCCGCTGAACATCACCCTCGACGACGCCCACCAGAAGTCGCTGCCGCTCGCCGAGATCGTGCGCAGCCAGCCCAACGTGCGCGAGCTGTGGGAGATCGCCCGCACGCTCGAGGGCTGCACGCGCCACGCGTCGGTGCACGCCTCCGCGGTGGTGATCTCCGACGAGCCCCTCGAGGAACACATCCCGCTCTACAAGGACCCCAAGCGGCCGGAGCTGATCACCGGCTACGCGATGGGACCGATCGAGAAGCTCGGCCTGCTCAAGATGGACTTCCTCGGCCTTCGGACGCTCACCGTGCTCGCCAACACGGTCGCGCTGATCAAGGAATCCCGCGGGCTCGAGCTCGACCTCGACCGGCTGCCGCTCGACGACAAGAAGACGTACGAGATGCTCTCCGAAGCCAAGACGTTCGGCGTGTTCCAGCTCGAGTCGTCCGGGATGCGCGACGCCCTTCGCGGGCTCCGGCCCGAGCAGCTCGAGGACCTCATCGCCATGGTCTCGCTCTACCGACCCGGCCCGATGGAGCTCATCCCCGACTTCATCCAGCGTAAACACGGTCGGTCCAAGATCACGTACGAGCACCCCGCCATGGAGAAGTTCACGCGGGAGACGTACGGGATCATGGTGTACCAGGAACAGATCATGCAGATCGCCTCCGAGATGGCGGGCTTCACCATGGGCGAGGCCGACATCCTCCGCCGCGCCATGGGCAAGAAGGACCGCGAGCTCATGGCCAAGCAGCGCGAAAAGTTCATCACTGGCTGCCGCGAGCGCAACACCTCCGCGGCGAAGGCCGAGCGTGTCTGGGAGCTGATGGAGAAGTTCGCGGGGTATGGATTCAATAAATGCCTGACCGGTGACACGCTCATCGAGATGGCCGACGGCAGCTGTAAGCCGATCACGGCGATCCACGAGGGTGACCTCGTGCTCACCAAGGACGGCCCGTTCCGCGCGCTCGGTGTCCGACCAAGCGGAAGTCGGCAGGTCGGTCGTCTCCAGCTCGCGAACGGGATGACGCTTCGCTGCACCCCCGATCACCCGATCTTCACGCAACGAGGGTGGCTGAACGCCGAAGATCTCACCGATGACGATTTCGTCGCGGTCGCTCGCGAACTCCCGAGTGGCCGGACGACGGTTCCGAAGCATTGGCCCGCCCTGCTCGGATACGCGCTGTCAGAGGGGAGCCACGGCGACGACAGTCACTTCTCCTCATACTCGACAGTCGAGGACGAACTCGAGGCCATGCGGCGCAACGTCCTGGCGTTCGCGAACACGATCGCTCGAGTCGAGCGCCGTGCGAAGCCCAAGGCTTCATCGGTCCGTCCGAGTCGGATCGATCGAACGGTCCCCTCGGAAGCCGTCGCGTTCCTCTTCCGGGACTGTGGCCTCCAGGGAAAGACCGCAACCAACAAACGGACACCGGCGATCGTCGACGCTTGGGATCAACACGCGATCGCGATTCTCGTCGGGAAACTGTTTCAGGGGAATGGCTGCGTCCACCCCAAGACGCTGTCGGTGTACTACGCGACGTCCTCCGAGGGACTCGCCGGCGACGTTCGTCGCCTGCTCCTGAAACTCGGCATCCCGAGCACGATCCATCGGAAGACCTTCGCGTATCGTGGGACCCGCCGCATCGGCTACACAGTCAATCTCATTGGCGGTCGGAGAACTTACGCGCGATTCAATGAGCTCGTGGGAATTCATCTCGTTGGGAGCAAGCGGGCCGCTCTCGCCTCGCTCGTCGCCTCATCCGCGGACACGCGAGCTCTCCTCGCGCGAGGAACTGTCGATGTCATTCCGACGGCGATCTATCGAGAGTCGCTCCGCGAGGCCATTCTTAAACGCTACGCCACACTGAAGGCAGGATGCCGGGCGCTGGGACTCGCCTATCGGCTAGTCGGGAGGGATCGTGTCACGCGAGGCATCCGCCGCGACACGCTAGAGCATCTTGCCGATCGCCTCGAATCGCCGGCGCTTCAGAGCCTCGTCGATCCCGCGATGGGCTGGTCGAGGCCGAAGCGGTTCGTCATCGACGGCGTCGAGCCGACGTACGACTTCGAGGTCCCCGGCGCGCGGAGCTTCATCGCCAACGGGATCGCCGTGCACAACTCCCACGCGGCGGCGTACGGGCTCGTCGCGTACCAGACCGCGTACTTCAAGGCGAACTACCCCGTCGAGTTCATGGCCGCGCTGCTGACCTCCGAGATGGGGGACACCGACAAGATCGTGAAGTACATCGAAGAATGCCGGGCGATGGGCATCCGCGTCGAGCCCCCCGACGTCAACGTGTCGGCTGTGCAGTTCTCCGTCGCGGGCGACACCGTCCGCTTCGGCCTGGCCGCGATCAAGAACGTCGGAGAGGCGGCGATGCAGTCGATCTTGAAGTCGCGCAGCGGCGAGGGGACGTTCAGGGCCCTGGAGGACTTCTGCGCGCGGGTCGATCTGCGGCTCGTCAACCGGCGCGTGGTGGAGAGCCTCATCAAGGCGGGGGCGTTCGACTCGCTCGGCCTCACGCGCGCCCATCTGCTGGCCACCACCGACACGGCGCTCGAGAGCGGCCAGCGTCAGCAGCGCGACCGCGCGGAGGGCCAGGGCTCCTTCTTCGAGATGATGCCGGCGGTGGCGCCGGCGGCCCGGACGAGCGCGCCCGCCGAGATCACACCGGAGTGGGAAGCCGATCAGCGTCTCGCGTTCGAGAAGGAGGTGCTCGGGTTCTACATCTCGGGCCATCCGCTGGCGCGATACCGCGGCGTGGTCGAGCCACTGGGCGTCACGACCTCCGGCGATCTGGCCGCCAAGGGTCACGGCTCGCGCGTCCTCCTGTTCGGACACGCGAACGGTCTCAAGGAAACATCGACGAAGGGCGGCAATCGGATGGCGTTTTTCACGCTCGAGGACATGGACGGCACCGTCGAGGTCACGGTGTTCCCGGAGCCGTTCAAGTCGGCGGCCGCGTGTCTGCGCTCGGGCGAGGCCGTACTGGTCCGCGGGCGGGTGGACGACGGTGACAAGGGACGGGTGGTGCTCGCCGAGGACGTCCGCCTGCTCGCGCAGGCGCTCGCCGAATCCGACGGTCGCTCGCGCAACAGCGGCGGCACGAGCGAGCCGAACGCCTGCCGGATCCGCGTGACGCCCGGCGAGGACTCGACCGCCGTCCTCGCCGCCGTGCGGCAGCTCTGTGGAGAGCATCCCGGGCGTGTCCCGGTCTTCCTGCACCTCGTGCTCGACGGCCAGGAAGTCGTCGTGCGGGCGCGTGGTCTTTCCGTAGACGGGAGCCGTGAGCTCGTGGCCGAGGGCGAGAGCCGGCTCGGGCCGGGCGCGGTCAGCGTGGACTATGCCGGACGCGCTTGACTTCGAGCAGCCGCTGCTCGATATCGAGAACCGGATCGCGGCGCTCCAGGCCGAGGACAACGGGTCGAAGGCGCGCGAGGAGATCGCGAAGCTCGAGGAGCGCCTCGCCCGCCTGCGTCAGCGCACCTACGCGAGCCTGACCGCCTGGCAGCGCACGCAGCTCGCGCGCCATCCGAAGCGCCCGCACACCCGCGACTTCATCAAGCTCCTCTTCGAGGACTTCGTCGAGCTCCACGGCGATCGCCTCTACGGCGACGACGCGGCGGTTGTCGGCGGGCTCGGCCGATTCGAAGAGCAGGGGGTCGTGGTCATCGGCCACCAGAAGGGGCGGGACACGCGCGAGAAGATCGCCCGTAACTTCGGCATGCCGCACCCCGAGGGGTACCGAAAGGCGCTGCGTTTGATGCACCTCGCGCAGAAGTTCGCCAAACCCGTCGTCACGTTCATCGACACGCCGGGCGCCTACCCCGGACTCGGCGCCGAGGAGCGCGGACAGGCCGAGGCGATCGCCCGAAATCTCCGAGAGATGGCCGCGCTCAGGACGCCCATCCTCTCGATCGTGACCGGCGAGGGCGGCAGCGGCGGCGCGCTCGCGATCGGCATGGGCAACCGGGTCCTGATGCTGGAGTACGCGATCTACTCTGTGATCTCGCCGGAAGGGTGCGCGGCCATTCTGTGGGGCGACGCCGCCAAGGCGCCCGAGGCGGCCGAATCGATGCGGATCACCGCGCCCGACCTCCTGCGGCTCGGTGTGATCGACGCGATCGTGCCCGAACCCGTCGGCGGCGCGCACCGCGACTGGGAAGGCGCGGCGGGCCAGCTGCGCGAGGCGCTCCGCGAAAACCTCCGCGAGCTCACGCGGCAGTCGGAAGACGATCTCGTCGCGGCGCGCTACGAGAAGTTCAGAAGGATCGGCGCGTTCGAAGAGGGATCGGTTCCGGCCCGCGGCGCGTAGGGCCGTTCAGCTCGCTCGCCGCAGGAGCGCGGCGGCGACGTCTTCGTCGGTGACCAGGACGTTCATGAAGCGGCCCGCCACGGCGCCGCGCACCGCCTCGAGCTTGGCCCGCCCGCCGGCGATCGCGACGACGTAGCGGTCATCGCGCCGCGAGAGCGCCTGCAGCCGGTCGCCCGGCACCGAGAGCACCCGTCGCATGAGCGCCCGAAGCTCCGGGCGATCCACGATACGCCCTTCCTCGTCGAATGGCTGATAGTTGATCTCGCCGACGACGCCGAGCTGAAGCAGCCGTTTGACACTGATGCCGTAGGACTCGGCGAGCGAGCAGAACCCCGGCGTGCCTTCGCCGATGAGCCCGATGCCGACCAGGGCGATGTCCACGTCCTGGGCGGCCTCGTAGATTCGACGGATCGCCGGATCGCGCAGCAGCCGGCGCCGCTCGCGCTCGATCTCGGAGAGCGAAAGGAGATGCTGCACCGGCAGCGCCCAGGCGTGCACGTGCGGCCGGTACTTCGCGGCCATCATCCCCACGAGCGTGTTCGGGAACAGGTCGACGAGCTCGAGCGTGCTCTCGCCGGACAGCGGGTAGAGGGCCAGGTCGCGAAACCGGCGCTCGTGGAGCTGGCGGATCGTCTGGTAGAGCGTGAACCCGCACGAGAGCCCCACGCGCAGGCCGTTGGCGGCGATCTTTTCGAAGTAGGCGGCCGCGGCGGTCCCCAGCTCTTCCTTGACGTCACCGCGCCCGCCGGCCGCGACGACGACCGCGTCGCGGAGACCGAAGCGCTCGACCAGTCCGGCCTCGAGCTGCTCGCGGCGCGGCAGATCCAGCTCGACGCGCACGAGGCCCTCGTCGAACGCGCGCTTGAGCAGGCGCGACACCGTCGCCGCCGACACGCCGAGCGCGTTGGCGATGTCCTTCTGGCTCTTGCTCTGACGATAGTAGAGCTCGAGGCAATGGACCGTCTGCCGCAGCTCGCGCGAGGTGAGGGGAGCCGTTTTCACGCCGGAGTCAGCCCATGAGAAATAAATTTCATTTCCGTAAATTTCTTGCTTGACGGCATCAGTGTACCCCGATATCCTCGAATACGAGAATCCAAATCCCACCCCCACGCAAGGAGGCGTGCATGTCTGCGCGGCGCTATGGCCCCCAGGATGGCCAGCCCATCACCAAGATGTCGGACTACCATCAGTCGAAGGACGAGCTCGCCGGGCTGCCAGTGACCGTCGCCGAGAAGATCCCGGTCACGAACACGCCGAACATCTTTTCGTACAAGTCGTACATCTTCGCGAAGAACCCGGCCCTCGTGCAGCGCTACATCAAGGCCACCAAGGCCGACGTCGGCGGGGTCGGCGGCCACGTCGTGGCGGCCGACGAGGTGAAGTCGATCATCGCGAAGTATGTCCTCGACAACAACAGCTATCGCGGCGAGCCCATCTTCACCTCGATGATCGTCACCCACACCGGCGACGACTGCGCCGTGACCGGGATCATGGCCGAGACGGTCGACATGTCGGTCGTCGACGAGCTCATGTGGGATGCGTTGCAGGAAGGCGCTACCAAGGCGGCCGAGCTGGGCCTGTACGGCCCGGGGCAAGACCTGGTCGCCGACGCCTTCACCGGCAACCTCCGCGGTGCCGGCCCGGCGACCGTGGCGCTGCCGTTCCCGGTCCGCAAGGACAACGCCTCGCAGACCGTTCTCGTATCCTTCGCTGACAAGACCGAGCCCATGGCGTTCAACCACTACGCCACCGGCGCCTACATGCTGCCACGGTTCAACACCGGTCTCGTCATCGCCGCCTCCAAGATGAAGCGCGGCTACGTCTTCGAGATCGTCGACCTCGACACGAAGGCGCAGGCGGTCGAGGCGGGCGCCCACCCGCGGGACCAGCGGGCGCTCGACAACAAGATGGAGGAGCTCGCCAAGGGGTTACAAGAAAAGGTGATCACCCTGGCGGCGCCCGAAGACCTCTACGACATCGAGGGGCTGACGCGCTCCTCGCGCTTCGTGATCGCCCGTGTCTGGAGCCGTAACGAGAAGGGCGAGAAGGACCAGCTCGGCTACATCTGCTCGGCGGAGCGGCTGCACAACATCAAGACCAAGAAGGGCTTCACGTATGGCGGCAAGGACGATCCGGTCCTGCTGGCCTTCGCTCAGGGCGACTGGCCGGCGCCCGGCGAGATCACGTCGCCCTGGGCCACCGCGCCCATGGTGGCCGGCGACTGCCGCGGAAGCCATAACCTGCACATCCTGCCCATGCCGATCAACTCGCAGACCTCGTACTGGTCGGGTCCGATCCTGTCGGCGATCACGCTCTCGTGCAACATCCACACGGGTCGCATCGGCGCCATCTCCGATCAGTTCGCGCTCGGTACGCCGTGGGACGAGGTGCGACGCACCGCTTCGCAGCTCGCCATCCAGTTCCGCCACGCGCACGGGATCAAGCAGCCGGCGACCTTGCACGAGGAGGAGCTCGAGTATCAGGAGGGCTGGAAGGAGCGCCGGAATCGCCTCGAGCGCCAGTTCGAGGTCAAGCCGCCGCTCACCTTCAGCAACGGCAACGGCCATGGCGCCGACGCCGGCAAGAAGCCCGCGGGCGCGCGCACGGGCGGCCGGCCGGACGAGATCGACTAGGTCAGCTTGGCAATTCGACCTCGGGGGGAGCGGCGCCGCTCCCCCCGAGCTGTTTCTCGCAACGCCGCCCGAATCCTCGTCCTCAGCGGCTCGCGACCCATTCCGACAGTCGAGCTTCGATCGCGTCACGGACACGCCGGAACACCGAGAGTCGTGCCTCCTCGTCGCCGGTCGCGCGCGAAGGATCTGCGAACGACCAGTGCAAGCGCTTCGCCGCGCCGGGAAAGAGTGGACAGCGCTCGTTGGCGTCGTCACAGACCGTGATCACGTAGTCCCAGGGCGCGGTCATCAGGCTGTCGTACGTCTTCGACGCGTGCCCGCTGATGTCGATACCACGCTCCGCCATGGCGCGGATCGCGAGGGAGTGAACCGAGGTCTTCTCGGTGCCCGCGCTCTGCACCTCGAAGCGATGACCGGCCATCGAACGCAAGAATCCCTCGGCCATCTGGCTGCGGGCCGAGTTGTGCGTACACAGGAACAGGACTCGCGGCGTGCTCACGCCGTCCTCCAGGCTCTGGCCCCTCAGGCGAGAAGCCGCTCGACGATGACGCAATCGCGCCATGCGCCGTCGAGTCGGCCGTGTCGCTGATAGACACCGACCACGCGGAAGCCGCAGCGCTCGTGCAGCGCCAGGCTCGCGACGTTCTCGGGAAAGATGCGGGAGACGATCTTCCAGAATCCTCGCTCCGCGTACGCTCGGCAGAGCCCCTCGAGGGCGGCGCGACCCGCGCCGGCGCCCCGAGCGCTTCGCGCCACGTAGACCGAGTGCTCGGCAACGCCGGCGTAGGCGTGCCGATTGCGATAGGGCCCGGCGCCGGCCCAGGCCACGACCTCGCCGTCACGCGCGACGACGATCGTTGGATAGCGGTCGCCCTTCTCGGCCATGGCGGCCGCCACCTGCGCGACCGTTCGCGGCTCGGTCTCGAACGTGGCGATCCGGTCCGCGATGCCCTCGTTGTGAATGCGCGCGATGGCCGGGGCGTCCGCCGAAGTGGCCAGACGGACGACCAGCTCCATCACGCGGACCGAGGCGCCAGCCACCCGAAGAGGGCGGTCGCGGAGCCGGCCCCGAGCAGCTGCGCGACGATGAACGCCGGCGCGTCCGCGGGACGAATCCCGGCGAACGTATCGGTGGCCGACCGCGCAAGCGTCACGGCTGGATTCGCGAACGAGGTGGACGCGGTGAACCAGTACGCCGCCGTGATGTAGGCGGCGACCGCGAACGGAATCGCGTCGGCGCGCATACGGGCGCATCCCCAGATCACGGCGAGGAGCCCGAACGTCGCCACGAACTCGCTGAACACCTGGGCGGGCCCGGAGCGCACGTGGCGCGAGGCAAAGAAGAGCGGCGTCTCGAACATCGCGTGCGCCGCCGCGACCCCCGCAAAGGCGCCGGCGATCTGGACACTGATATAGAGGGGCACCTCCCCCCAGGCGAGCCCGCCCTGCGACGCGTCGGCCAGGGTGACCGCCGGGTTGAAGTGCCCGCCCGAGATCGGCCCGAACGCGAGGATGAGCGCCACGAGCGCCGCGCCGGTCGCCAACGTGTTGGCGAGTAGGGCCACCGCGACGCTGCCGCCCGCGAGGCGCTCTCCCATGATTCCGGACCCGACGACCGCCGCGAGGAGGAGCGCCGTGCCGACGGCCTCCGCGACGAGACGACGGCCGAGGCTGGTCCGTTCGCGGCCGGTCACACCGACGGCTTGCGCGCCCGCACGAACGCGCTCATGAACTTGCCGTCCACGGCCGGCGCGATGGCGTCCGCGTCGATCCCCTCGCGGTCCAGGAACTCCCGGGCGTCCTCGGTCCGGTAGATCCGGGTCGGCTCCACCTCGATGGCCTCGAACCCCGCCTTCGCGAGCCTCGCGCGATAGTCGTCTTCCTCGAGCGCACCCGCGATACAGCCGATCCACAGCTCGACGCTGCGCCGGATGGCGGC
>Ga0066709_100001922_pt1 | contig 14494 bp, 11 predicted proteins | sample GraSoiAngelo_158_FD_79665 | JGI IMG/M metagenome (GOLD analysis project Ga0066709, IMG submission 79665) | Grasslands soil microbial communities from the Angelo Coastal Reserve, California, USA - 14_1009_16_30cm | ecosystem: Environmental > Terrestrial > Soil > Grasslands | place: USA...
ATGACCTGCGCGGCGGCGCGGAGCCCGCCGAGCAGGGAATATTTATTGTTCGACGCCCAGCCGCCGAGGATGATGCCGTAGGCCCCGATGGAGGCGAACGCAAGGATGTACAGGATGCCGATGTTGATGTCCGTGATCACGAACGGTTTGATCGTGACGCCGAAAATCTCCATCTCCTGGTTCGGACCGTAGGGGATGACGGCGAACCCGATCAAGGCCGGCACCACCGAAAGGATCGGCGCGAGCGAAAACAGCAGCCAGTTCGCTCCGGACGGGATGATGTCTTCTTTGAAGAACAATTTCAGCCCGTCGGCGATGGGTTGCAGGATGCCGTAGGGCCCGACTTCCATCGGTCCCATCCGGTCCTGCATCCAACTCAACACTTTTCGCTCGGCCAGCGTGAGAAACGCGACGGTCAGCAGGACCACGATCATGACCATCGCAATCTTCACCAACGCGGCCCCGGCAAAAATCATCAGTTCCATCAATCCGACTCTCCGACTAGGTTTTGTGCACTGCGACGCGCTGTTGTTTGTGGTACGGCACGCCGGTCACGGCATCCGGCGTCATCGTGAGAAGACCTGCAATCGCCTCCTTGAAGGACTCGGGAAAGAAGAGGATGCCCCGAGGAATGCGGCCCAGTGCGCCGACCGGCACCCGCGCTTCGCCGGCGACAGACGTGAGCGTGACCATCTCGCCTTCCGCAAGCTGCATCCGCTGGAGGTCCGCCGGGTTCATATACAGACGCCCTTCCTTCTGAATCTCCAACAGGCCTTTGGCCATCGTCGAAAGTTTTCCCGAATGAAACAAGCTCTGACCGACCCATAAGGACCAGGGATATGATGAATCCTGCGCGATGTTCGAGGTCGCGCGGTAACGGGACGCCATGTCCTCGGCGAATCCGCCGCCGACGTAGCGGTCCATCGCGGGCCGGTCCACGCGGGCAGGTTCGGGCGTTGCGCCAAGGACCCTATATCCCGGGATGACGGCCCTGATTTCTTTCAGAATTTCGGCGGCATCGCCATATTCCAAAGGATAGCCCATCAGGACGGAGACGGCCGAGAGAATTTCCCAGTCAGGACGGCTGCCTCCGAGCGGCTCGAGACCCGCGCGCACTTTCTGCACGCAGCCTTCGGAGTTGGTGAAGCTGCCGCTTTTCTCCGCGTAGGATGACGCGGGCAGGACCACATGAGCCAGCTTGGCTGTCTCCGTGAGAAACAGTTCCTGCACCACAAGAAATTCCAGGCGCCCCAACGCCTCGGCGGGCTTCGCCGATGCCGGCAGGGTCCGCGCGGGGTTTTCCCCGACGATCAGCATCGCCTTCAGCTTCCCTGACCGTGCGGCCTCCAGCATGTCGAGCATTCTCATGCCGGCACCGACCGGAGGCGATTCCTTCCAGGCGGAGGCGATCCGCGTGCGCGCCGCCGCATCGTCGAGGCTCGCCGCCCCGGGAAAATAATCCGCCGTCGCGCCCATTTCTATCGCGCCCTGCTCATTGTTCTCTTCAGTCAGCGGAGCCAATCCCCAGCCCTTCTCGCTCAGCTTGCCGAGGAGCAGCAGCAAGTCCATGAGATTCACGGACGCTTCGTATCCGCCGGGCGATTGCAAGAGATCCTGGCCGATCAGGATCACGCCGCGCCGCGACCCGGCAAATGTCCTCGCGATCGTTCGAAGGGTCGCCTCGTCCATCCCCTCGGGATACGGGAGCGCCGACACAGCCGCGCGCGTGCGGTCCACATATCCGGACGCCGTGGCCGCGAGATGGTTGTCCGCCACGCCCTCATCAAAGACCGCTTTGAGGAGACCGTGCACCGCGGCAGGGTGTCGGCCAACCTCAACCGTCAGGTGTGTCGTCGACAGATTGGCGATATTGCTCGTCGTTTCGATGGAGGGTTGCATCGCCTCGATGGTGAGCAGCTTGGCGCCGTGCTTCTTGACGGCTTCCTTCACCTTGAGCCCCGCGATGGGGTTCGTCCAGGTGATCTGCGTGCCGATCAACAGCAGACAGTCCGCGTTCACAATGTCTTCGTAGCTCACCGTCCAGCGATTGGTGCCCTGGACGCGGCGCATCGCTTCCACGGCGTTGACGTGCCCGAAGCGGGCGGCGCTATCGAGGTGGTTCGAGCCTATCGCCAGGCGCATGAACTTCTGAAAGACATAGAGGTCCTCGTTGGTGCCGCGCGAGGTGATGAGGCCGCCGACCGCCTCCGAGCCATAAGCCAGCTTGACCTGGGTGAACCGCTCGGCCAGCAATGGGAGCACGTCCTCCCATGTGGTCGGCTCAAATCGGCCGTCGGGTTGGCGCACGAGCGGCATCGTGAGACGATCCGGGTGGTTGACGAACTGATACCCAAAGTAGCCGCGGGCGCAGAGATCCCCGCTGTTCCGGCCTTTTTCAAAAGATGAGATGACCTCGATGAGCTCGTCCTCGCGGGATTGCAGCGTGATCGTGCAGCCGTCTCCGCAATAGCCGCAGACGGTATCTGCGCGTTTCATCATCCAGGGCCTGAACTCGTAATCCGAGAGACGATTGGTGAAGGCGCCGACCGGACAGATCTGGACGCAGCCGCCGCAGAACTCGCAGTCCAATTGATGTGACGTGAAATGGGAGATCTCGGTCCGCGAGCCGCGTCCGATCGGCGCCAGCGCCTTGGCGTCGATCACCTCGTCGCAGTACCGCACGCACCGCAGACACTGCACGCAACGGTTCATTTCCTTATCGATCAGCGGGCTGAAATATTCCTTTTGAAAGACTCGTTTCACGTCCAGGAAGTCGCTCTTGGTCGGGGTGTACCGGTGCGAGAAGTCCTGCAGGTCGCAGCGGCCGCCCTGGTCGCAAATCGGGCAGTCGAGCGGATGGTTCGCGAGGATGAATTCGAGCACGGACTTATGCGCCTCCTCGACGACCGCCGTGTTCGTCCGCACCGCCATGCCCTCAGCCACCAGCGTGCTGCAGGAGGTTTGGAGCTTCGGCATTTTCTCCACCTCGACGAGACACATGCGGCAGTTCGCGTCGGGCTTGATCTTCGGGTGATAGCAGAAGTGCGGGATCATGATGCCGAGCCGCCGCGCGGCTTCGATGACAAGCGTCCCCTTTTCCACCGCGATCGGCGTGCCGTCGACGAGAATGTTCACCATGTCGGCCATCAGCCGTGCCCCACCGCGATCAAATCGGGCGCCGGCGCCCGACGGAACGGACAGCGCTGCTCGCGGACATGCGTTTCATACTCGTCCCTGAAGTACTGGAGCGTGCTCAGGATCGGCGCGATCTCGGCGTCCCCGAAGGCGCACACCGTGCGGCCTGCGATATTCGGGCAGAGCCGGGCAAGGGTGCCCAGGTCTTCCATCTTGCCCTTGCCGTGCTCGATCCGGCGGAGGATTTGCAACAACCAAGAGCTGCCTTCGCGGCATGGCGTGCACTTCCCGCACGATTCATGGTTGAAGAAATGCAGCAAGTTCTCGGCGGCCCATACCATGCACGTGCCTTCCTCCATCACCGTGACGCCTCCCGAGCCCAGCATGGAACCCGCCTGCGCGACCGATTCGAAATCCATTTTCACGTCCAAGTGCTGCGACGTGAAGAAGGACGCCGACGCCCCGCCCGGGATGAACGCCTTCAACGGCTTGTCGCCGCGCATGCCTCCGGCGATGTCGTAGATCATCTCGCGGAACGTGATGCCCATCGGCACTTCGTAATTGCCCGGCCGTTTGATGTGCCCGCTCAGACAGAAAACCCGCGTGCCAGTGCTCTTCGGCGGGTTCCCGATCGCCATAAACCATTCGACGCCGCGGTTCACGATGTACGGAAGGTTGGCCAAGGTCTCCACATTGTTCACCACGGTCGGTTTGTTGAACAGGCCGTTCGTGGCGGGAAACGGCGGCTTGGTGCGGGGCAGGCCCCGCTTGCCTTCCAGGGACTCCAGGAGCGCGGTCTCCTCTCCGCAGATGTAGGCGCCGGCCCCGCGGTGGACGTAAATATCCACCGCAAACCCCGTCCCGAGAATGTTCTCGCCGAGGTAGCCGGCCTTGTAGGCTTCCGCGAGCGCACGCTCCAGAATCTTCGCTCCCATGACGAACTCGCCGCGAATGTAGATGTAGGCGATCCGCACGCCAATGGCGTACGACGCGATGATCATGCCCTCGATCATCTGGTGCGGGTCCCGCTCCATCAACTGACGGTCTTTAAAGGTGCCGGGCTCACTCTCGTCCGCGTTGCAGCACAGATAGCGCGGGCCGGGATGATCCTTGGGAATGAACGACCATTTGACGCCGGTCGGAAAGCCCGCCCCTCCCCGGCCGCGGAGTCCCGAGCGCTTCACCAGATCGGTGACATCCCCCGGCGGCATCTTGCCGAGAACCTTTCGGATCGCCTGGTATCCTCCTGCGCGCTCGTAATCCGCAAGGGAGCCGGTATAGCCGGGCTGCGACATATTCTTGAGCAGGATCAGTTCGTGCGGCATGACGATTCCGAAGATTTGTTGGACGGTTCCGGAAACATGAATGGCCCCGACGCAAGATCGCTTTTGCCGTCGCGCCTGAGGTCGTCCAGAATGCGGTTGACCTTGGCCTGCGTGAGCCGTTCGTAATACTCGTCGTTGATCTGCATCATGGGTCCGGTCCCGCACGATGCCAGACATTCCACCTGATGGAGGCTGAACATTCGGTCCGGCGTGGTTCCCCCCGTTTTCAGTCCGAGTTTGGCGTCAATCCATGAGAGCAGATTTTCGGCGCCGACCAGCGCGCACATGAGCGAGCGGCACACTTGAATATGAAAGCGCCCGATCGGCCGCAAGTTGTACATACTGTAAAAGGTCACGGTCTCGAACACCTGGGGCGGCGTCAGATCGAGCAGGCCGGCGATCTCCCGCATCGCCTCTTCCGACACATAGCCCTGTGTCTCCTGCGCCAGCCAGAGCAGCGGGAGCAAGGCAGCGCGCTTCTCCGGATACCGGCCCAGGATCTCGGCTATCCTATCCTTGTATGGCTCGATTAACATGGCCTTTGATGCGCGCCAGGAATCACCGATCCACTTCCCCCATTACGACGTCGTAAGTTCCGAAAATCGTCACGACGTCCGCGATCAGATAGCCTCTCGCCATGTGGTCGAACACCCCGAGATGAACGAACGAGGGCGCCCGGATTTTCATACGGTACGGCCGCGCGCCCCCATCGCTGACGATGAAGAAGCCCAACTCCCCTTTCGCACCCTCGGACGCGCAATAAGTTTCCCCCTTGGGCGTCTTGAATCCGAGCGTGAAGATGATGAAGTGGTGGATATGGCTTTGCATGTCCCGCATCACATTGGCCTTCGGCGGCGGCACGATCTGCGGCGCGTCGGCGATGATCGGGCCTTCCGGCAACTGCTGCAGACATTGGCGGATGATCCGCGAGCTTTGCTTCATCTCTTCCATGCGGACCCAATATCGGTCATAGGTGTCGCCGTTCTTGCCCACCGGCACTTCCCATTCGACCTTGTCGTAGGCGCCGTAGGGTTCCGCCTTGCGCACGTCATAGGCCACGCCGGAACCGCGGAGGACTGGACCCGTCGCGCCGAAATTGATCGCATCCGGCGCGGACAACACCGCCACATTCTTCGTTCGCGACAGCCAAATACGGTTCGTTCGGAGCAGTTCGTCGTACTCGGCGATATGGGCCGGAAACGTGTCGAGAAACGCCTGCATCTTCTGAACGAGGTCCGGCGTGAAATCGCTGTCCACGCCGCCGACTCGGTAGTAATTCAAGGTCAGGCGCGCGCCGCACAGTTTCTCGAACATATCGAGGAGGACCTCGCGCTCCCGGAACGTCCAGAAGAAGACGGTCATGGCGCCGATGTCGAGCGCCTGGGTCCCAAGCCAGAACAGGTGACCGATGATGCGCTGCATCTCGGCCACGGTCGTCCGGATGTATTCCGCCCGGGGCGGGATGGTCAGTTCCAGCAGTTTTTCCACGGCGCGCACGAACGCATAGTTGTTCAGCATCGAGCAGACATAATCCAGCCGATCGGTATGCGGAATGATCTGCTGGTACGTCAATGCCTCGCTCAACTTCTCCACGCCGCGGTGCAGGTAGCCGAGATCCGGCGTCGCCTTGACGATCCGCTCCCCTTCGAGTTCCAACACCACGCGCAGCACGCCATGCGTGGCGGGATGCTGCGGCCCCATGTTGAGCAACAGCTCCTCCTGCCGGCGGACCGGCTTGTCGCCGTTGGATTCCGTCTCGGACTCGATCAGGAACGGGCGTTGCTGTTCCGCGGGCACTTCCTCCGCGGAAGAGGCGACGGCGGGTTCATCGAGCTTCGGCAGGAACGGAAAGGTGGTGCGCCAACCTTTGCCTTCCACGGGAAAATCCTTCCGAAGCGGGAATCCTTCCTCATAGTCCTCCGGCATCAGGATGCGCCGGAGGTCGGGATGACCCTCAAACCGGATCCCCATCATGTCGTACACTTCGCGCTCGAGGAAATTGGCGCCTCTCCAGATCGGCGTCACGGTGGGAATGACGGGCGCATCCTCCGGAAGACGCGCTTTCATCCGAAGCCGGTGATTGTGCGGCAGGGACTTGAGCAGGTAAATCACCTCGAACCGGTCCTCGTCTTCCGGATAATCCACCGAACAGATGTCCGACAGCATATCGAAGCTCATTTCGCCATCGTCACGCAGGAAGCGCGCGATGTCCGGAACGGCGGGCGCCTTGACCTGCGCCACCAGATCCTTATAGGGACCTTCCTCCCGGACGGCGAGCACGGCATCCGGGAAACGGTCCTTGAGTTTGGCGAGCAATGTATGCACGTTACTTGATGAAGATCTTCTCGGACATCATCTTGCGCTGCAGTTTGATCAGGCCGTCGAGAAGCGCCTCGGGGCGCGGCGGACAGCCCGGCACATACACATCGACCGGAAGGAACTGGTCCACTCCCTGCACGACACTGTAGGAATTGTAATGGTTGCCCGAGGTCGCGCATGACCCCATGGAGATGACGTAGCGCGGCTCGGGCATCTGATCGTAGATCCGGCGGATGACGGGCGCCATCTTGCGACACACCGTGCCCGCGACGATCATCAGGTCCGATTGCCGGGGCGAGGATCGAAAGACGCCCGCGCCGAACCGGTCAATGTCATAGCGCGAGGACACGGTCGCGATCATTTCAATCGCGCAACACGCCAGCCCGAACGTCATCGGCCAAAGCGATCCCTTGCGGCACCAGTTCACCGCCATGTCCAACGTCGTCGTGACGACGTTCGCTTCAAACTGCCGATCGATCAGTCCCATTCCAGCGCCCCCTTCTTCCAGGCATAGAAATAGCCCACGATCAGGATGGCGAGAAACACGAGCATCTCGATCAACCCGAATAGTCCGAGCTCCTTAAAGACCACGGCCCAGGGGTAGAGGAATACGGTTTCGATGTCGAAAATCACGAAGAGCATCGCAATCACATAATAGCGCATCGGAATTCGGCTGCGAGCGTCGGAAAAGATCGGCGCGCCGCTTTCATACGGTGCGAGCTTCGCCTGGTACGGCCGAGACGGCCGGACGAGCATGCCGGCCAGCAGCGACACAATCGCAAAGGCCGCGGCCGCGAACAAAATGATCACGATCGGCAGGTAGTTCTGGGGCACCGCGTCAGGGGTCATCGGGAGACCGCCTCCCATTCGCGCTCGCCTTTGCCTCCACCCGGGACTCCGGCATAGAGGGCATCGTGATAAAACGGCCGCGATCGAAGGCCGTCAAGTACCGGCGCCGGGAGGCCTTTATGCTGGACGAGGACTTTATACGTCGTCCCCATCCCATCGGGACGAATGAGGTTCCGCATCGCATCGCATTCCTGCGCGGCGGCCGATCCGAACGCGGCCTCGATGCCGAGGCCCATCAGGAAATGGAGTTGGTTCGTAAAGCCGGTCACCTCAAGTCCGGCCTCCCGCCCGGCGAGCGCCAGGTCTGTGAAATTGACGTGGGCCGTGAGGTCCTGGCGACCGACGTTTTCGTAGGGGGATTCGCATGCCCGATGCCCCGTGTAACACATCAGCGTCCCGTCTCTCCTCATGGGAGCATAGAGATCCGATGCGGTGTGCCCGTAATCAATGGTGAGGACGATGCCGCGCTTCAGAATCCGGGCCACGTGCGTGATCCAATCGAGCGCCTGAAAATTCACCTCGGCGCGCTGCCCTATTTCCAGCGATATCCCGAGACGGGAGAAATGGTTCTCCAACCGCCGCTCGCACGGCGGTGCTTCGATCTCAATGAAGCGACCCTCCACCTCGCCGTCCGGCGGAGACCATCCCACAAAAATTTCGCGGAGACCCAGCGGACGTCTCACGACGCGGTGCACCGGGAATGCGTCCACGAGTTCATTGGAGATGAACGCGCCGACGAGTGAGTTTTGAGGGAGCACAGCGAGATCGGCATGCCACGTGATGCGAATGCCGTCCTCTAGAAACGAACGAAGCTGCCCACGCTGAAGTTGCGCCATCTCCGGGCTTCGCTCGACGATGATATAGCGCGTTCTCGCGAGAAGCTGAGGCGCGTCGCGTTTGCAGGCATCGAGTAGATGGCGGGCCAGCAACCCCTTACCTGCGCCTTGCTCCACGACCATGAACTCACCGCCCGGCGCAACGGCTTCCGCGACCTGCGCAAGTTGTCGTCCGATAAGCGTTCCAAAGATCGGATGGACGTCTGGACTGGTGAAGTAATCCCCTTCCTTCCCAATGCGCGGGCCGGCCGTCATGTAGTACCCATACTCCGGGTCGTACAACGCGGCTTCCATGAAATCCCTAAACGTGATCGGGCCGTGACGCTCTATCGTAGTGACAAGTTTCTGGATAAGGAGACTGGGGTGACTGCTGTGCATCTTTTACAATACCGATGAATGTATGCGAACACAATTTTAGGAGCAAATACGATAGCGTAGGTCCTTTGGGTTAGTCAAGGCAGAAGGCACGTCCGAACAAGGGGTTACGACTAAAAGTAGCTGTCTCTGGAGGTGTGCGGCGGGTGGTCGGATAAGACCAAGGACCTATGCCGGTCGGGTGCGCGGATCAGGCAGGTTCAGCGATGAGAACGCGGTTACGCCCCGCCGTTTTTGCGCGGTACAGAGCTTTGTCGGCCACCTCAACCAGATCCTGCTTAGTTTTGGCATGCTCAGGAAGTGCGGCGACGCCGATGCTCGCCGTCACCTGGAGGTCGATCTCTTCTTGTTCGAGAAACGGATAGGCGGCGATGGCTTGGCGGATTCTTTCCGCGACGATATGCGCGGTGCTGATCGGCGTTTCCGGAAGGATGATTACGAACTCATCCCCTCCGTAACGCGCCGCCGTATCGACCGATCTCACGGCGCTGAGGAGGATGCCCGCGACCTCCGCGAGGACTTGACTGCCTCTCTCATGACCATGGAGATCATTGATGCTCTTGAAGCTGTCAAGGTCAAGAAAGATCAGCGCCATGATAGAGCCGTACCGCCGGCACCGACGAACTTCCCGGTCCAGGACCTGCTCCAAATAGCGCGAGTTGTACAGCTTGGTGAGCTCGTCGGTGATCCCAAGACTCGACGCCTGCTTGTAGAGGTTCGCACGCTCGAGCGCGATCGACGCCTGTTCGACCAACCGGCTCAACAGGTCAAGGTCCTCGCTGTCGAAGGGCTTGTCGAGTTTGTTGAGCATCTCCAACACGGCGATGGGCCGTTTTCTATTGATGATCGGCAAGCAAAGAATCGAGCGGGTCTTGAACGTGCTCACGCGATCAATCGTGTCGAGAAACCGTGGATCCTTGCTGGTATCGATCACGAGCGCAGGCTTTTTATGTTTCGCCACCCAGCCGACAATGCCGCGGCCGGCCGGTATGCGCATGCCTTTTAGGCGATGCGCCTTTGGACCCCCGACCATTTCAAATATCAGTTCCTTCGTCAGAGGATCGATGAGAAAGAGCGACCAGGCTTCGCATCGCACCATCGTCTTTGCTTTGTCGAGGATGATCCGGAGAACGGCTTTGTGATCGCGGACGGAGGTCAGGGCCCGGGCGGTCTCGAGGAAGTAGTCACGTTCACGCCGACAGGCTCCGAACTCGGCCTGAAGCCGCGACACCAATTTTCCGCGCGTAGCGTGCCGGGATTGCAACATCGTCGTCATAGAACGCCCTAGGTCAATCGAAAGACGACGACAAGAGTAGCAAAAATACTAGAAAGAAACAATTAAAGAGAACTGCCCTTGGATTATGTTCCGTGGCACTTCTTATATTTCTTGCCGCTGCCGCACGGGCAAGGGTCGTTCCGGCCCACTTTCTCAGCCGCTCGGCGCACGCCCTGCACTCCGTCCTGGGCAGCGGCATCTCCGCGGTTCAGCCTCAAGGGAACGGGTCTCCGGGACTGTTCCAACACCGGGGGCTTTTCCTCTCGCTGCACCACCTGCACCCGGAACAGATGCTCGAGCACGTCACGCTGCATGCGATCCATCATGCCGGCGAACATATCGAAGGCTTCGCGTTTGTATTCGATGAGCGGGTCCTTCTGTCCGTACCCGCGGAGACCAATTCCTTCACGGAGGCTGTCCATGCCAAGGAGGTGATCCTTCCACAGAGTGTCGATGGTTCGCAGCAGCACCATTTTTTCCAGGTACCGCAACAATTCGGCGCCGAGTTCCTGTTCCTTCTTGGCGTAGGCCTCCTGGATCTTACGCAGCATGTCGTCCCGGAGGGCGTCGAAGCCCATCTCCTTCAGGGCGGCCGGGGATTCGGCCCCGTCCTTGATATCGATCGAGAACTGCGCGAAGCAGGCGTCGGCAAGGCCTTTTAGGTCCCAGTCCTCCTGATAGGAGTCCTTCGGACAATACACGTCCAGCAGTTCGTCGAGGATCTGCTCCGCGTAGGATTGGATCTCTGCCTGCAAATCCTCGCCGCTCAGGATGATGCGCCGGCGCTCGTAGACCACCTCGCGTTGCTTGTTCAGCACATCGTCGTAATCGAGCAGCTGCTTCCTGATCTCGAAATGATGCGCTTCGACTTTCTTTTGCGCGTTCTCGATCGCGCGGGTCACCATCCCGGCCTCGATGGGAACGCCCTCCTCCATGCCCAATTTCAGCATGATTTTCGAGATGCGTTCCGAGCCGAAGATCCTGAGCAGATCATCTTCGAGCGACAGATAGAACCGCGAAGAACCGGGGTCGCCCTGGCGGCCCGAGCGGCCGCGAAGCTGATTGTCGATGCGGCGGCTCTCGTGCCGCTCCGTGCCGATGATGTGCAGGCCACCGGCGGTCACGACTTCCTTTTTCTCGGCGTCGCAATCGGCCTGAATGGACGCCATCAACGCGGTTTGCCGCTCGGACGCCATCTCGGGATCGGCATAGAGCGTCTTCTTGAACAAAAACTCCGCGTTCCCGCCCAACAGGATGTCCGTGCCGCGTCCCGCCATATTGGTCGCGATCGTCACGGCGCCTTTGCGGCCCGCCTGCGCGATGATTTCGGCTTCCCGTTCGTGGTGCTTGGCATTCAGGACGTTGTGCTTGATGCCGTGACGGACCAGATATCCGGCGAGCCGCTCGGACTTCTCGATCGAGATGGTGCCGACCAACACCGGCTGGCCCCGCTTATGGCAATCCGCGATGTCTTCGACGATGGCGTTGAATTTTTCCTTCTCCGTCCGGTACACCACATCCGCGAAATCCTGTCTGATATTGGGCCGGTTCGTGGGCGCGATCAGGACGTCCAAATTGTAGATTTTCGCAAACTCTCCGGCTTCCGTATCGGCCGTGCCGGTCATGCCCGCCAGCTTCTCGTACATGCGGAAGAGGTTCTGGAAGGTGATGGAGGCGAGCGTCTGGTTTTCGTTGGCGATCTTGACGCCTTCCTTGGCTTCGACCGCCTGGTGAAGGCCGTCCGACCACCGGCGCCCCGGCATCAGCCGTCCCGTGAACTCATCGACGATCAGTACTTCCCCGTCCTTCACCACGTAGTCCACGTCGCGGTGATACAGCACATGCGCTCTCAGTCCCTGGACGACATGGTGAACCAGCGTCATGTTCGCGGCGTCGTATAAATTCTCCACGCCCAGCGCGCGCTCGACTTTTTCGTTCCCTTCCTCGGTGAGCGCGGCGGTCTTCGTTTTCTCCTCGATCGTGTAATCCACGTCCCGTTTGAGCGCGGGGATGATGCGATCGATGCGATAGTACAGGTCCGTGGAGTCTTCGGTCGGGCCCGAGATGATCAGCGGCGTCCTCGCCTCGTCGATCAGGATGCTGTCCACCTCATCAACGATCGCGTAATTCAATTCGCGTTGGACGCACTGCTCGAGATCCCCGACCATGTTGTCGCGCAGGTAATCGAACCCGAACTCATTGTTCGTCCCGTAGGTGATGTCTGCCCGATACGCCTCCTGGCGGCTGCAAGGCCGCAGATGCTGGAGGCGCTTGTCCTCAGCCTCGTATGTCGGATCGAACAGGAAGGAGGATTCGTGCTGGATCACGCCGACGGACAACCCTAGATGGTGGTACAAGGGCGACATCCACTGCGCATCGCGCTTGGCCAGATAGTCGTTGACCGTCACCAGATGCGACCCCTTGCCTTCGAGCGCGTTGAGATACAAGGCCAGCGTGGCCACAAGAGTTTTGCCTTCGCCCGTCTTCATCTCGGCGATGTTGCCCTCATGCAGAATGATGCCGCCGATCAACTGCACGTCGAAATGGCGCATGCCTAATTTTCGCCTGGACACTTCACGGCACACGGCAAAGGCTTCCGGCAGCAAATCGTCCAGCGCAGTCCCATCCGCCAAACGCTTCCTAAATTGTTCGGTTTTGGCGCCAAGCGCCTCATCGGAGAGCTTTTGCAGTCCGGACTCATACGAGCCGATTTGCGCGACAAGAGGCCGCATCCGCTTGATTTCGCGCTCATTCTTGCTGCCGAATACCTTTTTGAGGAGAGCGTTGATCATTGGTTATGGGATGAATTCGTTATGTCGCACACAGCGACGCATGGTTCCCTGCGTTTGGGGTTATAGGGCGGGAAAATGGCAACTCGTGGTCGGGAAGATTCTTCACTTGGGTTTGATTGATTACTCCACTAGTATACTGAATACAGCAGGATAATGAAAAGCCAATTATCTCTCCGAGCAAGCAGGGCGGTATGAACCGAAAGGTGCGAAATGTGCGCGAGGAATCAGGAAATATCGGCATTTTCATTCTGACTCGGCTCCTCGCCGCCCTCCTCATCGGCTTCTTCATCTGGGGGGTTCTTCCCCCCGCGTGGAAAGATGTATTGAAGGCGGGCCCGTGGCCGCTTATTGCGGGCGCCGGCGGCGCCCTGATCGTTGTTGCGGCGATCGTTCGCGCGGGTTGGGGACGCCGCGAACACAAGCGCGCGCACGAGCGGGTCGCCAGAGTGTTCCGGGAGGCTACGGACGCCGGCCTTCAAAAACGCTCCGCGCTCTGGCTGATTGATCATGACCGAACGTTCCCGCAGCGCCTGGCAGATGCCGGTCCGCGTCTGATGGACGTCCTCATCCGCATCATGAAGACGGACAAGGAAAAACTGGACCGTGCGCGCGCCGCCAACGGCCTGGGGGTGCTCGGCGATCCACAGGCGATCGGGCCTCTTCTCGGCGCGACGAATGACGAGTACCCCTATGTGCGGGCCGAGGCTGCCCTCGCCCTGGGGAAGCTCAGGGCCGTCCAGGCAGAGAAGCGATTGAGAGAATTAGTGGAGGACGATTGGGATCCCGGCGTGCGCGGCCGGGCCAAGGAAGCCCTGCACCGGATCGCTGCGCAGAGCGATTGACAGACTTGCGCGAAAATCAGTATTCTGATCGTGGCTTCGCATTTGGGCTTGGGCGATGACCAAATTCCTTCGACCTATCGGCCTCGTGCTCGCCGTTTCGGTGCTCATCATGCTGGGCGCTACGACCGGCGGCGCGTTCGCCCACGAAATCCAGCATGCGGCGCACCACACGGCCGGCATGCACGGGACGGGGATTTGCGCCTGGATGTGCGCGTCCGCGGGCGCCGTCACGACAGGCGGCATCCAACCCCTCACGCTCACGCTGCTGCAAAATGTCGCATTTACGGTTCCGCTCGCCCCGCCCGCATGCGAGACAACTGATCAGCTTCACGCCCGCGCTCCTCCCGTTCTCCTCTAATTACTGCTGACAGAGTCGTGCATTTCCTTGCAGAGGCACATGCCTCTTCTAGGTTTTGCATTGGCCTTGGTAGTTACCGTTAAACAGAGCAGAGGAGGGGGCTGTGGACGAACACGATGGTTTCGTAAGAGTTCTATGCAGTGCCATGCTGATGAGTTTGGCTATGGGTATGTTGTCCGGCGGGAAGTCGGCTGAGGCCAGTTGCGGGTCGGCTGCGTGCTTTCTGCTGACTGGGGAGGAAGCAGCACTTCCACAAAAAGGGCAATTATCAATAGGCCTTAGCTATGCCTATACCATCACAAAGCTTCAGCCGGGCACCAGCGGCTTGATAACAGCGGTTGATCAGGAAAACCGGCAACTAATAATGAATGAGCATGCCGAGCACCG
>Ga0066709_100001924_pt1 | contig 14493 bp, 10 predicted proteins | sample GraSoiAngelo_158_FD_79665 | JGI IMG/M metagenome (GOLD analysis project Ga0066709, IMG submission 79665) | Grasslands soil microbial communities from the Angelo Coastal Reserve, California, USA - 14_1009_16_30cm | ecosystem: Environmental > Terrestrial > Soil > Grasslands | place: USA...
AGTGAGCATCGGCGGTTCGACTGTTCCCCATCTCCTTCAGATTGCGATTCGGCGCTGTTTGCCTTCCAGTCATAGACGCAATCAACTAACGCAATCCGCTGGGAATCAGGCGACCAATACATCGCAGGCATGAATTCGTGGATGCCTTGATAGAGCAGGCCCTTTTGATGCACGACTTTCGGCGGCTCTGGTAGCCCCTCTTGCTCGACAGGGCTCATCCCTTTTGGAAGGGGATATATCGTCGTGTGGTCAATTTGCAGGTACTCGCTCTTGGCAAAAGGTGGCGCAAAGTGAGGAATCCAGCCCACATGCGCGACCTCTTTCCTGTTGGGTGAAACCGTGAAGTTATATCCGACAAGGTCGCGGACAGTTTGGCCAGTCGATAGATCAATCTCGAGGTATTCGCTCATGGAAGGATTGCCATGGCAGACGGCCGAAACTACGTTGCCCCCGACCCACGCAATGGAAAGAATGCTGGACCAAGGCTCTGCTCGGGGCAAGGCCTGATGCCTCGGCTGGAAGGAAGTGATTCGATGGCCTACGAGGTCAAGGACGATCACTGTAGGCGTGCAGTGTTCCGCTTCTATACATTGCTCATAGTAAGCAATTCGTTTTTGTACGGGCGACAGCTCCGCCTGCAACTTAGACTTGCCGTCGTGCGTGAACTGATACTCACGTCCATCACGGACTACCCAAACTTCGGAATCACGGATTTCCACTCGAAGCTGAATGGGCCAAGCAAGCAATCCCACGAGAAAGAGAGCCATTCGCATAGGTCAGAACCTTTCACTTTACTGTGCGCCCAAGTGCCGCGGAGAGGAGGTCGTTCAGCAGAACTCTGAAAATTCTTAAAGCGTCGGGGTCAAGTCCTGAGTAACGCGGTATCGGAAACTTGAATCTCATTGTCCGGTAAGGCTACACAGGAGCTCCGTCCTCAGACAGAGTGCACATGCACTAAACCCGAAACTGCCGCAGATGATGGTCCAGATGTTGATACATCAACGCCGCCCATTCCTCCGGAGTCAGCGGCCCGAAAAAGAAGTGCGGATGTTTCGTGCATGCCCCAGGCCCATCTGCTGCAATGCGGTCAACGAATTCGCGCAGCCGTTGCCTCTCCACCACGAAGTCCCGTTCATCGCTCACCACCAAGCTCTTGTCCGTCCCCACATTGCGGGGCATCGGTTTCTCATTCACGATCATAGAGTTCTTTGCGAACCGGCCCAGCAGCCGCCCAATCAATATCCGCCGCGGAGTTCTCTCCCCTACCGCCATCTCCATTGCCGCGGAACAATGCGCCAGCGTCTGCGCTGGATTCATCTTGCCCCACAGTCGCTCGCTATCCGGCCTCAGTTGCGCCATCCGCTCCTTCACCTCTTCCACCGTCGCCACTTCAAAGAGATTCTTCATGCGTTAGCTCCTTGCCGCGCACTCCGCCATCCGCGAAAACCCGAAGCTTGTGGTGCTTGCCACTGGCTAATGTATGTCCTGCCTTGTGGTCAGCTATAACAATCCAGAACGCTATAGTCTCGAAGTATAAATCAACCGCGCCAGCGTGACCGCGTCCCGTATGGTCAAAAATCTCAAACGCATTGAAAAGGCTTGGTTTCCGGTCTCACAATGTTCTCGCACAGCTGGTTTCTGAAACCTCAAGAGCATGTACAATGCGGGTTCGACGATCAAGTTTAGGGAGGCTCTGGAATGCTTTGGGCGCGGCTGCTTGCCTATGCCACCGAAACAGTCGATCAAGAACTCCTGTTGCGAAAACGAATATCTGGCGGCGGAGAACCGGATCCTGAGAGGTCAGATCAAGGGTCGGTTACTGCTTTCGGAAGGAGAAAAGGCGACACTGGCCGAGATCGGTCACCGGCTGCCTCGAATGCTGCTGGAGGACGTGGCGGCCACGGCCAAGCCCGATACGATTCACCAGAATCGCCTACTGCAAAGACAAAAAGCGCAAAGGCGAGTATCCGAACGTCAAATTTGACTTTCTTGGATACTGCTTTCGGCCACGACTGGTAAGACGTTTCCGGGATAACACGCTATTCTGCGGATTCAATCCCGCAGTTAGCTCCTCGGCGATGAAAGCCATGCGGTCGGCGATTCGGGAATTGAAACTTAACCATCAAACACAGCTATCGTTGCAGGACATCGCCCGGCAGCTCAATCCACTCCTGCGGGGTTGGATCGAGTACTACGGGCGCTACGCCTCATCGGCGCTGTACCCCTTGCTCCGGCACATCAATCAGATGCTGGTGGCCTGGGTGATGCGAAAGTACAAGCGCTTTAAAGGCCATCAAAGTCCGGGCGAGCCAGTTCCTACAAAGGCTCGCCAAGGAACAACGGGCTCTCTTCGTACATTGGGATATCGGCATGACCGGAGTGTTTAACTGATGGGAGCCGGATGCGCCGAGAGGTTCATGTCCGGTTCTGCGAGAGGCTCGCGGTGACATTCCGCGGGCCTACTCCCCCGGGTTTCAGATTGGAAGCCGCAAGCTTTTCCAATTGGCCTGGCCCGGATGAGCAATCCAAACGGCAGCGGAAGCGAGCCGACATAATGGCCGATAGCCTCCTTGATGGCATACACGCAAGAAGCGTTAACGAAAGTTGTTTTCTCGAGCCGGCTTGATTACTATAATAGCGAACGCTCGAAACCTTTCATAAGGATAGCGAATGATCAGCAAGGTCTGCGTTTGAGCTCGTGAAGACGACCGGGAAGCCGATCATTTCGAACTCGGCCTGACATCTGGTGAGTAGAAAGTAAAGTGTAGGCCTCGGGTTGTTAATATCTATTATTAGTCTCAACCGAATAGGTATATGCGTCGCTGACTTGCCCAGCTCAGCGACTACGGGCGAACCGGCACTGTGTTGCCGCGTCCTTCTGACGCAGAAGGAATCTGCCCACCAGTGGGCCAAGCTGCTGGCGTAGTGCGGTCATCGGCGTTTCAAAGCTGGTCCGCGGCAGCTTCACCGGTATTTACGGCGCCTTCCATAAAGCCTTGCAGGTCAGCAAGGTGTTCGCCGGCGAACAGCACACGACCATGGGCTCGCTGCAAGATGGGCCTGACAGTGAACCACTGGCCAGGACGATAGAAAGCGTAGGCTCCGCCGATCCACGGGACCTTCTGCCAGGCTTGCGGCCTGACATCAATTGCGACGATTTCAGATTGTTTGCCTTGAGATTTCTTACCTTTAGGCTTCTTGCTTTGAGTTTCCTTGGTGCGAGTCACTTTCATCATGTCGCCCCGGATCCATTCCTTGATATTTGCCTTGCTCGGCTCTGATGACAGGTCGTCAGCTTTGTCTCCGATCGAATAACTGCACAGGATGCCCTTTGAGCCACGCTGGCCGTAGGTACTGTCGAAACAGAAATCGGAGATGCGCGTCGTAAATGCGGAAAACCCTGATCTTTTGTAGTGAGGCCAGAACCTCCTATTGAACAACACTGCTGTCTTCATAATGCGCGAGTACTGTAACTGCTGAGCGGCGGCTGCCTGCTCTTCGGGTAGGGCAGGTTTCCATTTGATTTTGAGCAAGCACTGCGCGGGGACAGAGCAGATGCAAAACTCCGCACGGAATGGCCTTTTTCTTCCGTTGACGAAGACTTTCACTCCGGCCGAGGTTTGATGGATCGCACGGACTTTGGCGCTCAGATACAAAGCGTCTGGGTCCAACTCGCCCGCGAGCGCGTAGGGTAGTTGGTTGTTACCGCCCCTAATTTTGTAGTCCATGGCGTCAGTGTCGGTGCCCTCTGAATACTCCGCCGCCGCTCCATAGGCAGAGGTCAAGCGAATTGTTTCCCCGAAATCGGTGCTGTCCATCAAGTCGCGATTGCGGAGCTCCTCATTTGTGAACCCCAGCGAGCGCAACACGCTCCACCAATCAAACTGATCCAGATCTCGAATCTGCGCCGCATCGTAGTTCACAAACAGCTTCTTAAAGGCTTTGAAGTTTCTGCCCACCTTCCTTGAAAAACACCACGCCCCCGGCTTGAAAAACCGTGATGGCGGCTTGCCTCCATTCCAAAATGCAAAGGAATAGCGGTGGCGCTGGAGCTTCAAGCCCAATTCATCACACAGTCTTCTTATAGCTTTATGCTGTACACCAATCCACTCCGCTCCCAGTTCACAAGTGAGTTTCGGGGCTTGCTCAAACTTGTAAGAAAAGACGCGACCGCCCACTTTTTGTAAAGCTTCCAGGACGGTCACATTCCATCCCCGCGTCTTAAGCCGATAGGCAGCGGACAAGCCAGCCAGGCCGGCACCGATCACTATGCATGAGCGCGGCTTTTCTGGTGCTCGTTGAGAATGCGTGCCGCTGCGTCGAATCTGTTTCTTGCCCCGATGGGAATCCCGGCGCGCCCTCACGAGTTGAACTTCCAAGTGAGGATTTCGTGGTCCGCAGTTGAAAGACCGGTTGCGGCTGTAAAGCCCACATGCGCTGTATTCCCGGTTATAGACGGAATGTCGATCGGGAACGTGCGTGTGATCTGTGTCATCAGAGTCGGATCTTTCAGAATCATTTGCAGCGTCCCGCCATCGTAGGTCAAGGTCGCAAGGAATTGATGCCCGGAGTGCAAATCCATGCCCAGTGCTGCGAGTTGGATTTCACCGCCAATAGCATTAGCAGCAGTCGGCATGTCGCCGTTTTTATATAGACCCAGAAAACTCCCGGGTTGAATGTTTTGATTGTCAAAAAGATCGAACTTGAGAGCTACGCTCTGGGTAATTTTGAAGCCTGGGTCGTTGGGATTATTGGGATCGGGTCCGAACCCTAAGCCGCCGCCTGGCCCGCCGAGCGCACAAGGACCCTCGCCTTGAATGCAGAAGGTCAAACCGTCGGCAGTGCCATTTCCTGCAGTAGTCTGAAACCGGAACGAGCAGTTGAATTTCTTAACGTTAACTGGTGCGGTGCAGAAGACGCTTCCAGCTTGAAAAGTATGCTTTCCCGTAAGGCGTAGGGGCCCCCCAGCACTTCGAGCGCTTCCATTCAGCGTGAGACCGTTATGTCCCCCAAATCCTACGCCGTAGCCTCCATCGGAGGTCGGGCGCAGGCCGTAGATTCGCAGCTTATTGCTGAAGGTTGCCAGGAACACTTTACCCTCTGCGACAGTTGGGCAACAAAACTTCGCAAAGATGCCGGGATCATCGTCAGGGTTTTGATGGCTATGCCAGAGCTGCACAATACGACCCTGTGCGTCGAACTGCGCAGCATCATAGGCAGTCAGAATGCCATCAACACTCCCATGATTAGCATTCTTGAAGGGCGGAAGCGACGCCCAAAGGATGCCGGTGCCAGCCTTCTTGCCATCGGCGCTGAGCGAAAGCATGGCACCGGGCATCCCATTTCGCTCGAGTTCGTCGTTCGATGCGTACATAGCTCCGATCGCGACACTCTGGGCTGGCGCATTTCGCCCATTGGGTTGGCCCGGAAAGCGATGCGTGCCAGGATCGTACTGGTATACACGCAGCACTTCGTTTTCGCCCCACACGTAAACGAGCACGCCGTGATTCGGCGAGTCATAAACAACTGGCGATCCATGAATATGATGAGTGCTGATCGTTTTCCCGTTGGCGGGCACTTCGGCACGGCTGCCTCGGCCTCTGGTCGCAAGGAAGGTCTGCACAAGCGAAGCCGCGGCGCCGGTGTTGGTCATCTGCGCGGGATCAAGGAGACAAAAGTTGCCGTCTTTGCCCCCACCCACCAAGAATCCGTCCGGAAGAATGGTCGGTGAGGCAGCCCCAAGGTCTTCGTCCGCAACAGGGTTCGTAGCGTCCTGAATGATTGTTATGAAGGCGTCCAAATCGAGGGATGTCGCCGTGGCGCGTAAGCGGATGAAACTCTCACCAAGGTTCGGACCGACTACCGAAGGTCCTGAATCGCCATTCCCGCTGCCGAAGTACACGTGCCCCTTGCCATCACCCACCGGGCCCTCGCCGGCCTGCCAGATGCCGGCCTCTGCGCCTCCGGGCGTAGTGCAGAATATACCGCGCTGCTTAAGGGATGCGGCCTCATACGCAAAGACCCAGCCGTGATATGGGTCGAAGTCGCCGTGAGACCCAAACGCGATGTAAAGCAATCCATCGGCAAGCAGCAGTGCGGGCCGTTGCATCTGCTGCATTGGACTGAAAAAGACTTTATCGTTGTCGGCGTCAACAACGGTCATCTTTCTGTCATGGACGGTCACCTCCACACTGGCGCCATTCGCCGTTTTGTGAACAGGCGCTCCCAGACCGACTTCTCGGCCGTCACGGTACCCAACGCCAGGAACTGATCCACTAATGGGCATCGGATTCGACGAGCCGGCGGTGGCCGGTCGGAGATCACCGGTCGAAAGGTCAAGCGCAAATAGCAGCTGCTTGAAAGCATTCGGCGCCACCGCTACGGGTCCCGCAAGAATCGCAGGGTCGTAGGCCGCAGCGACTAAATAGATCGTGTTCGAGGCCGCGTCGATAACTGGCGTGCTCAAAATACCGATCGGGTCATCATTGTTGTTGCTGATGTCAACATAGCCTTGGCCGTAGAAGTGTGAGGGAACTGGGTGAGGTTCCACCTGGCGCTTCCAGAGAGGCACAGCGCCAGGAGACAAATCGTCCGCATCAAAGGCGTACAGCCAGTTGTGCATCGTCGCGATATACACGACGTTTCGCACTTTGCCGGCTAGTTTTACGCCGGGAACATATAGGGGTTGCGCGTAGATGCGCCCCACCACGTCGCGCGAGGTTAACAATCCAAAATCATTCACGTTCACATTAGTAGTGTTGAGTGTGGTTTCCCGCAGATTGGCCCCGGAGCGAATGTTGTCGTTATGTTGGGTCAAAACGCTGACTGGCACGCGAACCTCCGTATAGCTGAACTCTTGCGGCTGCGAGGCGATTCTTAGTCGCCATGATCAGCACCGTACTTCGGCCGAACCTCCGGCATGCGGAAACTTAATGAACGCAAATCGTGAAGCAGAATCGAAACGCCATCCGGTGGCCGAGGCCTCGAACTCCGCAAGCGTGCCCCGTTTTGGCAAATCGGAATTATCGAGCGTGACGCCGGCAGGTTCGGCTCCTGAGACCTGAAGTGTCACTGGACGCGCAATCGAGTTAAGCGTGATTCGCCGAACGTTACCGTAGCGCTGACACTGAATTTGCGTCTGATCGTAAACCGTAAATTGGGATGTAGCGCTCGCTGGATAGATCAGAACAATGAGATCCTGCTTTGCTGAGGCAACTGTGGGATTATTGACATAGTTCGTGTCGCATAAGGATCGCACATTCTCCGGCAGCAGCGGCACGATGGCACCTTCTCGCACAAACAGCGGGAACTGCCTACGATTCGCGCCGTTCCAGTCTATGGTCTGCTCCCCTATGTGGGCTGCGCTCGTCCAGAAGTCCACCCAGTTGCCCGTCGGGAGATATACCTGCCGCGAGTTTGCTTTCAACGCGATGATCGGAGCGACGAGGAATTCTCTGCCGAAATGGTAGGCATGCTGGACTCCCAGCGTCTTCGGATCACCCTGATTCATCAAGATGAGGGGTCGCAGGATGGGAACGCCGGTTGCGCTGGACTCCTTAGCATATGTGTAGATGTATGGAAAGAGGCGAGTGTGAAGCTGCGCGTAGAATTGATAGTTAGCAAGCGCCTCCGCACCGTAACCCCACGGATACTGGCGAAGGTCCTCCGTCTTTCCAGGCGTGAAGTCCTGTTTTTTCTGCTTGTGAACCTGACGATGCATCTGCATGATCGGCGAGAAACAGGCGAACTGAGTCCAACGCATGAATAGATCGGCACGGTCAGCGGTCGATGCGCCAAAATTAGAGTCCTGATATCCCCCGACGTCATGGCCCCAAACCGAATAACCCGACATTGCCGCGGATAGACCCGCGACGATGACACCGGACAAGCCATTAGCATCAAAGTTGGGCTCATTGTCTCCAGCCCAGTGCCCGGGAAACGCCTGACACCCCACGAAGCCGCTACGCGCAAACAGCACTCCATTGCTTCCCAACACGCCCGAAACACATTGCTGATATTCGAAGCAGTATGCGTTGCGCATCTGAGTCCCTCTTCGTCCGTCTGCATACGATGCGTTGACTGGAATGTACACGTCAGGTGGTTGCGCGGTGTTTTGCGTCTCGCCATCGTCTGTCTTGAATCCGCCGATTGCGGGTTCCTTGGCCACGTTCGCTGTAGCAACTTCGCTGTCTTTTAGTAGAACCTCGAGCTGGTCCGTAAACCATTTGCGTGCCGCTGGATTGGTGAAGTCAACCGGACTGCCTCGTCCTTTCCACCAAGGAACAACCAACGTGCCTCCGGAATCCTTGCGCACGAAAAAACCTTTGCTCTCTGCTTCGTCATAATTGGACGCCTTGCCGATATTCTGACCGGGTACCCTCGTTAACGCACTGCTGGGCTGAAAGCGGTTCGGTAGTGTTTCTGAGTTCGACTGCACGTTCACGAATGGGGCCATCCAGCAGATCACCTTCAGGCCATTCTTTTGCAAGAAGCTCATCATTTCCGGCAGGGAAGCAAAGCCGTCATAGTGATCACCCTCAAAGTCTTCTCCCAACCCGAACTGCGTCATGTTGAACTTCAAATCGTTGTAAGCGATCTCCCAAGGCGAATCGAAGACGATGGCGGAGGAGGAATTCCTCTACCTTTGAAATTGCCGGCGAAATTGCTAACCGCGTAGCGGACTTCGCCACCGCTTCGCCAAATATCCGAAGAGATCCAAGGCCCGAATACCCAGGGAGGCGGCAAAAATGGGCGGCCAGAGTAGGCAGTGAACCGCGTCAGCACGTCGGATAAATTGGGTCCGTATACGACTCTGAAGCGCAGCGTGGGGAACGGATTTGTAACCGAGTAGCTGTCCGCATGGCTGGCACGCAGATCGAATAGGCTCTCCGCGGACGAGTCGAGGTGGAAGCCGTAACCTCGGGTACTGAGAAACCACGGCGCCGCTTTGTAAGAATGATCACGCTTTATGCCCGGATCATCCATCGTCACAGTCCGCACCACCTTGCCCGCTTGATCGAGGCTGTCGAACTTCTCTCCAAAACCGAAGAAGTGTTCGCTGGCGTGGGAACGCACAGTGACGATTGTTTGCTCGGCAACGACGCCGTTCCATCCTACGATCTCGTACTGCATCACGCCTTCGCCGGGAAATGTGAGTTGCGCAACGACCGTCGCGCCAGCGAGATCGTAAGTAAGCTCCAATCCGTTTGGCACTTTTTTCGCATCGCGAATTGGCGCGAGGGGCAAGGTTGTGCCAGCTACACGCACCGTCGGCGCAAAGAACGTAATGACGTTGGCATGCGGGCTGCCCTGCAAGTCGGGTCCCGCTAGTGTCAATTCGCCCGAGTCTAAAAACGCGCGGACCTGAAGGTCTGCCGAATCAAGTGAGACAAGTGTTCCCGAAGCTTGGACGGTGAAGGAGAATGGGTCCGCCTGCGCGGCGGTCTCTAATGGTGTCGCCAGGGAGTTGGTGTCGCTCCCGTGAACGAACGTAGTTAGGTGGTCGCTGAAGGGAATTCGCAAATAATACTCGACGACATCGCCTGTCGCGAATGTATTCGGCGGCAACAGAGCTGCGTAGTATTTGTTGTTGCCCTGGTCGCCATCGAACTTCATCGGCAAAGAAGACCATAAGGCATCGCCGCGACGCCGGAAGAAAACGGCACTCCCAGTTTCGAGCTGATTTCCGGGCTCTCCCGGTCCCTGAAATTGGCTGCCGCTGAAAATAAAGACCGCTGTCGCAGCAGATATCCCGGCCACCGGATCGCGCATCGTGTTCCGAGGCTCAACGGACGTGGGGATGTGCCAGGTATTTCCAATCCGATTCACGGCGGGTCTCTTTCCGCGGTGCCGCTAGTTATTCACGACAGCATATAGGATTGCTGGGTAAGATTACTCAGCTCCGCGCAAACTGGATCAAGTCTCCCATGCCGCGAATCGTGTCCGGTCTCCAGTTCGGCGCTTGTCGCAGATAAGAGTGCCTATCACCCCAAATCAAGCCAATGAGCGTTTCCGCCACGATGCGTCCACCTACAGTTCCCAAGCGAAGAGGTTCTTCGTTGCCTTTGCTGCCTGGAGCGGTGGCCCGCTTGCCCCATTCGACTTGCGCCTCGGCGAGGACGTAGTACCAGAGCGGCGCATTCTCTTTGAAACTATTGCTATCTTTATCGAAAGAAGTCAGCGTTGGATTCCCGGCCAGGTCGCTCAGCACAGCCTTTCCGACGCGCAAATCCTTGTCTTCAATAGGGTCGAGCCCCATTGAAATAGCAACAGTCTGGCCGCTCGGCAGCCCCATCGCCAAACCGCGAAGCAAGTTACGCTTGGCAAGGTTCGATGGATCAACGTTCGGATGTTTGGGATCCAAGGGTTTCGATTGCAATTGCTCCACCGAGAGCGGTGGAATGAGAGGCGTAGGCGCCTTTGAAAATTCCGGGAGAAATCCCAGCGGGTTCACCAGCGATGTGTCGATCTTGTAGGCCGGCTGTACTCGCTCGATGCCGATTTTGTTGATGGAGCCATCAATATCGAAAAAAAGCTTCCAATCGATGGCCCACTGTTCGGGAAATTCGTCAAACCCATTCAGGCCACGCTTTTGCACCCCTGCGAAAATAAAGAAACGTCCAGCGAGTCCACGCTTTCTTTCAACTTCTGTGGCCTGGGCTGCGTCGCCGCCGTCGAGTTTGGTGTTCAGGCGGTAGATAGGTCGCACCATCGAATGCCCAAAGCGGTATGCCGCAGCCGAAAATTCAATAGGCATGAAGGGGTCATTTCGCCACTTGAAGATCGAAAGATTCGGTTTGAGCTTCCAGATCGGCTTTTTCTTTCCAAAATCGGGAAGAATGTCCTCGACAACTTCCGCACCGCAAACCGTCTTTAAAAAATCATTCACGACAACCCACTGATAGTGCCAGCGCACTCTCTGTTGAATACGTTCAAAGGAGTCGTCCGGGTGCTTATCCACAAGCTTGTTGTGAAATTGAAGCATCGAAGCATGAAGTTGCGCTACGATCGCGTTTTCGTCATTGCGCTTGTCACCGATCAGCGCTCGCTTAGGACCCGGGTTAATCGGGTCGTTGAATCGCGGTAGATCGCGTGCCGCACTGTCCGTTTTATTTTCTTTCAGCTCGCGCCCGAGCCGGAATTTCTTGCCTACGTACATAAACGGTTGATCGCCAGGTCCGCGACCGTACAACGAGTCCAAATCAAGCCGCGGGGTGCGAAAGTCGATGAGAGCGTCGGGGTCGTTCTGCTGCTGGAGGCTCGAAGCCGGGTCGAACGTGATGTCGTGGTCAATGAACTGGCCTAGGTAAGTATAGCCAGCCGCAATGCCAGCATTTTCTTCGTCGTCGTGGATGCGCTTTGTCAGATCCTCGAATGCCGCCGTCGGAACCTTCGGGTCCGTTTCAAGGTGCTCTGGCGGCGACGTCATCGCGTTCGCAAGGTTGAGGAGCGCTTCTTTGGGCCATTCCGCCGATGGCAGCGATCGAAACATACGCCCAAAGCGGCCCTCGAACTGTGACGATCGTGGAACGGAGTTGTCACCTCGGACTCCTCCTCCGTGCGCAGCTGGCTGCCGTTTTTTTGCACTGATGGCCGGGTTTATCATGATGTTCCTCCCCCGGATTGCGAACTCGTGGGCCGTGCAGCACCGAAGTACGTCTCAAAATCTTGTGAGCGGACAGAAGCAGGTCGCGGTCAATCAGGAGTGACGTACTTCTTTGACTATGTGCCTCTCGGGTTATGACCGCCGATTATATACGCCATGTAACGGCTGTCAATTGAATTGTCTTGGCCCGCTGGCAGAGGAGCAGGTGACTGCGGTGTCCAAGGAAAAGGTGCTGAATGTGCTGGGCGGGGCGGCGTCCAAGCTGCGCCGCGAACCAGGCGAATCGCTGGCTGCGGTGGAGAAGTATAATGCACCTCTCGAACAGGTCACCACGTCTTCGCTCGAAGCGCTGAAGGCATATAGCCAGGGCATGAAGACTTACGGAGAGAAAGGACCCGCCCCCGCCCTGGCGTACCACCAACGTGCCATCCAGCTTGATCCGAATTTCGCCATGGGCTACAGCGCAGTGGGCGGCGACTACGCCAGTCTCGACGAAGTTGGGCGGGCCAGCGAGTATTTCACCAAAGAGTTCCGGATGCGGGAACATGCTAGTGAACGCGAGAAGCTGGCGATCACCGCCCACTTCTATGCCATTGTTACCGGGGAACTCGATAAAGCGGCCCAGACGTTTCAGGAGGAGATTGAGAGCTACCCCCGGGAAGCTGGCGCGTACGTCAATTTGGCCGTGCTGTACGCCTCCCGGGGGCAGTACGAGAAGGCTGCGGAAATTTGTAGGCAAGCCATGCGCCTTGCAGCGGATCGAGACAATGCGTTCGCCAATCTCGCCCACTACTCCCTTGCCTTACAACACTTCGACGAGGCACGCCAGATCATCCACGGGGCGCAGGTGCAGAGAATAGATGATTTCTATTTCCATAATGTTCTCTATGCTCTTGCTTTTCTCGGGGCGGATTCTGCTGCGATGTCCGAACAGCAAAAGTGGTATGCGGACAGGCCACAGTTTGAGAGCTGGGGACTTGCGCTCGAATCTGACACCGAAGGATATGGCGGTCATCTTGGCAAGGCGCGGGAATTGACCAAGAGGGCTGTGGATTCCGCCATCCGCGCAGACAACAAAGAAAACGGGGCAATATTTCAGGCGATTGCTGCCCAGAGGGAAGCCGCTTACGGCAACGCCCCCGAAGCCCGGCAGACAGCGGCTAAGGCTTTGAAGCTTGCTCCCGCGAGTTTGGGCGCCGAGAGCGAAGCCGCGCTTGCGTTTGCGATGGCGGGCGATACGTCACGAGCCGAGTCCTTGGCGCAAGACTTAGGGAAACGCTTTCCGCTGGACACTCAGATGCAGTCGCATTGGCTGCCAGTGATTCAGGCAAAACTGGCTCTGGACAGAAAGAACCCAGCTTCCGCTCTGAATGCTCCGCAAGCTGCATCACCCAGCGAGCTGGGGCAAATTTGGTTCGTCATCAATATTTCCTGCCTCTATCCGGTGTATGTGCGCGGAGAGGCGCACCTGGCGGCCGGACAGGGCAGTGCTGCCGCCGCCGAGTTTCAGAAGATTCTCGACCACGGCGGCATTGTCTGGAACTGTTGGACGGGAGCGTTAGCGCATCTCGGACTTGCTCGTGCCAATACCATCCAGGGGAACATCGCCAAGCCAAGACGGCTTATCAGGATTTCCTCACGGTGTGGAAAGACGCCGACCCCGATATCCCTATCCTCAAACAAGCGAAAGCGGAATACGCGAAGCCACAGTAGGTATGTCACCGGTCTAGGAAATGTCAGCTTTTGTACCAGGTCCACCGGACAACGTTTGTCCGTAGTAATCCGACGGACCAACTTCCCGGTTGCCCGTCAAACGGCCGGAATTGGCTGCAAGTACCGGTAGAGCTTCATACTGTCGGGCTTCCAGGGCGATTGGAGGAGATTTCCGATTCATTCGTAGCGCAACGCGACTATTGGATCGATGCGCATGGCCCGGCGCGCGGGAATCCAGCAGGCGAGTAGCGTGATGAAAGAGAGCAGAGCCGCTACAGATAGAGAGGTGAGCGGATCGCTTGGGCTGACGCCGACAAGCATGTGGGACATGGCGCGCGTGAGGGTCCAGGCGCCGACGAGGCCGAAGAGCAAGCCAGCGGCTACTAGTTGCGCGCCTTGCCTGAGGAGGAGTGCGAGAATCTGGCGCGGGCTTGCTCCGAGCGCCATGCGAACGCCGAGCTCTTGCGTGCGCTGCGTTGCGGCGTAGGAAACTACGCCGTAGACGCCGACGATGGCGAGAAGCAATCCGAGCAGGCCCATGGCCGCCGCGAGCGACGCTCCGAGTCGAAAGATGAAATATCCCAATGTGCCGCCCAGCGATTCCCTCATCGTTTGGATTTCTTCGATGGGGTCACTAGCATCGAGCGCCTGTACTTCGTGTTGGACTAGGGGGGGCAGGCAATTCAGGAGGCATCGAGGAACGAATCTGCAGGGTACGCTGCGCAGTGAAGTGCTGGGTGAGAGGGACATAAAAGTAAGGTTGCGGGTCTTCAGCGAGAATGCGGTATTTGCCGTCGCGCGCAACACCTACGATCTCGACGAATGGGCCGACATCGCTGATCAGACTAAAGCGTTTGCCTATTGGGTCTTCTCCAGGCCAAAAATGCCTAGCCATCGTCTCGTTGATAATCGCGACGAGCGGAGCTGTTTCACTGTCGGCGTCTGTGAAAGCGCGGCCGAGGATCATACGAATGCGGAGTGTGTCGAAATAGGGTGGGTCGACGTCGTTGAAGAAAGCTCCGGGTGCTCGTTCGAGGCTACGCTACGGAATGGCATCACCATGCTCATCAACAATGCCGGCACGGCTTCCGTTGCGTCGCTGCTGAATGCCGACGTTAACAAGATGGACGAAATAATCGCTCTCAACATTACTGCGCTTACGCGCCTGACCTATG
>Ga0066709_100001926_pt1 | contig 14488 bp, 12 predicted proteins | sample GraSoiAngelo_158_FD_79665 | JGI IMG/M metagenome (GOLD analysis project Ga0066709, IMG submission 79665) | Grasslands soil microbial communities from the Angelo Coastal Reserve, California, USA - 14_1009_16_30cm | ecosystem: Environmental > Terrestrial > Soil > Grasslands | place: USA...
CGCCTTCTCGACGCTGATCGCCACACTCGAAATCGCAAATCCAGAGGTCCAACAACGCCCCCATTTGCGATCCCGCGTGAAGTGGAGAAGGAGTGCTTTTTTCACGTCGATCTCTTGGTTTTTATCGTTGACACGTGCGCTTCGCGGTGCTACAAACCGCAGAAAGACAAGCTCTTTGGTGGTGAGTCTCCTAACGAATTGCAAAACGCAGTGCGCGAGTGAGGCCGCAGACCTGCCTGGCAGGGCAGGCCTGCTGAGCCGCCGAGAGTATGTCATGCAACACCCCACCCACCCCGGGAGGTGAGAACGAACCTGTTTTCACCTCCTTTTTATTTGTGGGCGCTGCATGGGCTGGCGACTGTTTCAAAATGAGACATAGGGACCTTGTTCCTGGCCCTCATGCCGGCAAGCCTTGTCGCCTCCTCACTTATTTACCTCCTGGTCTCTTGCGTCACACTTGTACTCGGCTAAGATGACGCGGTCATCGCTGCTTGTGGCCGCGAAGCGGCCAATGCCACTGAGCCCAGAATGAACTCCATCCCGGCGCCCCTGCTCTCCCTCGCGCATGTCACGGTCATGCGTGGTGACCGCGCGGCCCTCCATGACATCAACCTGGAGATCGCTTGCGGGGAGCACGTGTGCATATTGGGACCAAATGGCTGCGGCAAATCGACACTGATCAAGACGATTACGCGAGAGTGCTATCCCATCGCGCGGGAAGGGTCCCACATTTCCATATTGGGGCGGGAGCGATGGGATATTTTCGAACTGCGCGCGCTGCTCGGAATCGTATCGCCGGACCTGCTGGCTTCCTGTACCACGGATGCCACTGGCCGCGATGTGGTGCTTTCCGGCTTTTTCAGCAGCACACGCATTTTTCCACACCATCATCCCGATCCGAAACATCGTGCACTGGCCGAGGAAGCTTTGGCGCGGCTGGGCATTACGCATCTCGCCTATCGTGCGGTCTCTGAGATGTCCTCGGGAGAAGCCCAGCGAACACTGATTGCGCGGGCGCTGGTGCATAAGCCACAAACACTGCTTTTTGATGAGCCCAGTAACGCGCTGGACATCGGCGCTCAACTCCACCTTCGAGAGGCGATGCGCGAGCTCGTGAAATCCGGGCTCGGAATTTTGCTCGTGACGCATCACGTTTCAGAGATTATTCCGGAGATCGAGCGCGTGATTCTTCTGCGCGAAGGATGCGTCCTTGCAGACGGGCCGAAGTCCTCCGTCCTCACCGAGGAGCAGCTTTCCAATTTGTTCGGGGTTGCGGTGCGGCTAGGCCAGAACGACGGCTATTTCCATCTATATTGAGGGCTGGAACCTTGAGGTTGAGATTCTTCGGGCAAATTTGACTTTTTGCACTGGGACGCGGGTTCAGCTCGCTTGCGCCAGTCCGTACAGAAGCTCGACGTACGAGCGGACGGCGCCGTCCATGCCCTGGACCTTGGGATTTTTCGATTCGATGACGTAGTATTCGTCGGGCGCGTGCGCGCCGCTTCCGTGGCCGAGGCCGAACGGGCCGGCCGCCAAGTGCAGCGGCTCGCCGGTGAATACGTAGCCGGGCCACGACCCCGCGCTGCGCGGAAGAATGACCGGATCGATCCCGCCCTTGCGGTAAACGTCGGTCTCAACACGGATGAGCGCGGCGTCGGCTGGCGTGCTGTTGGGATCGTATCCGCCGGTCATGCGGACTTCGATGTCGGCAAAGCCTTTTTTCGTGAGGTGCGCCTTGAGAGCGGCGAGCGCTTCGGCCGCGGTCATGTCCGGAACGAGACGCAGGTCGAGCTTCGCCACCGCTTTTCCGGGAAGAATGGTTTTTCCGCCGGGGCCGGTGTAGCCGCCGACGAGGCCTTCGATGTTCACGGTGGGCCGCGACATCAGGAGTTCCAGCGCTTCGCGCCAGCGCACGTCGTGAACCCAGTGTTCCACGCCAAGAAGTTTTTTCGCTTCGGCTTCGCTCAAGCGGCGCGCCGCTTCTGCGATCATTTTCTTTTCGGCTTCAGAAATTGGGCGAGCCTTGTCGGAAAAGCCTTCGATGGCGGGATCGTTGCCGTCGGGCGAGACGAGTGTTGTGAGCGCCTCGACGAGATGCCACGCGGGGCTGTCTAGCCGTGCCTTGTTACTGGAGTGCACGTCTTTGCGCGGGCCACGGCCCCAACGCTCGCCGCTGGAAATCAATTCGCACTCGATGACTCCCTTTGCGCCGAGCGTCATGGTGACTTCGCCGTCCAGCCCCTGCGACGCGCTCGGCATGAAAATTCCAAGGCAGTTCTTCAGGGCTGCCATCACTTCCGGCTTGCGCACGATTTGCGGAAAGTGCGGTGAACCGATTTCCTCTTCCCCTTCGGCCACGAACACCAAATTCACAGGGAGCTTCTTGTCGGCGCCGCGAATGGCGTCGAGCGCCGCGAGGAACGAGGCTTCCGGACCTTTCTGGTTCACGGCTCCGCGGCCCATCACGACTTTTCCGAGGCCCGGTTTGTCGACCAGAGCGGCTTCGAACGGCGGCGAAGACCACTCGGCGGGATCGGCTTGCTTCACGTCGTACATATAGTAAAGGCCGAGGGTGCGCGGAGCGCCTGCATCCAGCGTGGCGAAAATGCCGGGCTGGCCATCGGTGGGGACTTTCGCCGCTTGCTGGAACCCTGCTTCGCGCAGCATGCGCATGGTTAGCTCGCAGCCCTCGTTCATGCCGCGGTTTTCGGCGGCGATGGACGGTTGGCGAATCCAATCCTGCAGTCGCTTGACGGATTCGTCGTGGCGCTTTTCGATTTCCGCGCGGATGGCGTCGAGATCGCTCGCGGCAGCTGCGCTGCGGGCCAAGGCGGGCCAGGCCAACGCGGCTGCGCTGGCTACCGCGGTCGCGGCAGCACCTTGGAGGAAGGCGCGGCGGTCGGTTGGCGAAAAGATTTCAGTGCAAGGCGTTTTGTTAGTCGTGGGCGCGCTCTTGTTCTCGGCGCAATTCTTGGCCCGCTCGACCCTGCTGTTCTCGAAGTGCGAGGAACTTGCCATCATTGCCTCCTGTCGCGCGTCGCGTGGAATGGAGAATGATTCCCTATGCGGCTGCTGTAACGCGGGAGACTACACCTTTTGGATTTAGTCGGCAACGGCGGAGGCAGCCGGCTGCTGGCCGCCATGTGGCTGGCGGTAGTGAATTTCGTATCCGTAGTGATTGACGAAGCGCGCGACGGTGCCGTTGGGTCCGACGGCCCACCCGGTCCAGATGTCGAGGAGAGCCACGGCATTGAGATCTAGCGAATCCGTGTGCTTCCAGTGAACGCCGGAATCATGGCTGATGTCCTCGCCGTTTGGTCCAACGGCTACCCACCGCCCATCATCGATGCGGGCCACAGCGGAGCGGTAGCCGCCGGGCTGCCGTGAGGCGAGTTGCCAGGCCTTGCCCCCGTCGAGCGAATAAGCGGCCACGTGGTACGGGCTGCCGAGCTCCTTGTAGTCGCCGCCCATGGCCATGATTAGATTGTCGTCACCAATAGCAAGGGAGAAGATCCCGGCGGAGGGTTTGCCGCTGGCGATGGGGGTTTCTGCGACAGTCCAGGTTTGTCCAAGATCGTGCGAATGAAAGAAACGGGCGGACCGCGCGCCGCCCGTGCCAAAGGCGATTTCCTGCCCGCCGTATCGCAGACAAGTTCCGCTGGCGGCAAAGGCGCCTTCGTCCAATAGCGCTGCGGGCATGTTGTCGTTGGGAAGCGGGTTCCAATGCTCGCCGTCCTTGGTATGGAGGAGGAGAAATTTGCCGTCGATGGGATCGCTGAGCGCCGCGCAATCCTTCTCCGAATGGCAAGCCAGCGCGTCCAGGAAAAATTCCTTGCGCTTGCCTGTGTATTGGAGATTCCAGGTTTCGCCGCCGTCGGTCGTCTTGTAAATGCGGGACTTTTCGCCTGCGCCGCTGGACATGATGTAAGCGACGTTAGCGTCGAATGCTGCAACGCCACGAAAGTCGCGGGCAGCTGCGCCGGCCACGTGCAGGCGCCTCCACGTCTTGCCCTCGTCGAGAGATTTCAGTATCACGCCGTTGGAACCGGACACCCAAACTACCGGCACCGGCACGCCTTTTGCATCCGGCATGCTGGCCACGCTCACGCCGCGAAGATTAGTGTCGAGGCCACGGGTCTGCACTTTCCACCATTGGGCTTCGGCGGGGGAGATGAAAAAAAGCAAGAGAAGCAGTACGCGCATAGCGCGCATGTTACCAGGGGACTGCGCAAAGCTGCGTTGTTGATTTTCCGTGCGCCATAGCTTCAAACGAAACATTTGTTTCTTAGACAAGGCTGGCTTAGACTTCCGCGGGCTTCCTGCCGGGGAGGAATCATGCAAACCACGAGGAGAACTTTTCTGAGTGCCGTCGGAGCGACCGCCGCGCTGGGGCTTGCCGGGGGCGCAAAAATTCCGGAAGCGCCGGCTGCTAAGCCGCGCGCAGCAAATGTGCCCTCCGCATCGGGCGAAAAAGTCTTGTTCTGGGTGGCCGCTTCGACGCCCTGTGACAAAAATCTGAAATTCGATGAAGAGTTGTATAAGGACCTGCTCGCTTATTTGAAGGCCAACGGCGCCGACGGCGTGGTCGTCCTGGGAACGACCGGCGAATTCCCCTCATTCTCAGTGACCGAACGAAAGAAAGTTGCCGAGACCGCCTTCAAGCACAGCAACGGCTTGAACATTATCGTTTCTCCGGGCACCGCGAATTTTCCCGAGACGCTGGAGCTCTCTCAGCACGCCGAGGCCAATGGCGCTGACGGCCTGCTGGTTGTGCCGCCCTTTTATTACAAGCATCCGCGCCTGGACGGATTGACCCGATATTTCTCCATGCTCTTCGAGCAGGTGAAAATTCCCATCAACCTCTATCACATTCCGTTTGCGACCGGCGTGCCCATCAGCCATGAGTTGATGCATGCTATGGAAAAATATCCGAATCTCGCGGGGATCAAGGATTCCGTGAGCGACCCTAAGGTCTATCACGATTTCGTTGCGGAGTTCCCCAAGCTGAACATGCGCACCGGCACGACGGAGAATCTGAAATACGCTCTGGACCACGACATGGGCGCGATCCTCGCCGAAGGCAACAACTTCACGAAACAGATCGCGATGGTGTTTCGGGCGAAGCGCGCGGGCAAGGACATCGGCGAGCCCATTACCAAGCTGGAAACCGCGATGAAGCTGCTGCGCGAGGGCGGCGTCGATGAATACGGACCCATGAAGTACGCGCTTAGCCTGCAAATGGGGACGCGGCAGTTTTACCAACGGCCTCCGAACTCCGACGTGACGGATGAGCAAAAAACAAAAATCAAGCAGGCCCTGGAACAAATTAGGCAGATGGGGTAGGCGGAAGCCATGGCCCGGAGATTCGGCGGAGGAACAAAGATGCGCGAGGAGAATCTGAAGCGCCTGAGGAGTTTGTTATTCTTGTCTTTGGCGGTACTCCTGTGCTGGCCCGCGGTTGGATCCGCTCAGTTTCATCCTAAGGACACCGAGTGGCCTTCCTACGGTGCTGACCTGGCGGGGACGCGCTATCGCCCACTCGACCAGATCAACGCCAGCAACTTCAGCGATCTCGAAATCGCCTGGCGCATCAAGAGCGATAATTTCGGGGACCGCCCGGAGTACAAACTCGAAGGGACGCCGCTCATGGTGAACGGCGTTTTGTACGCCACGGCCGGATCACGGCGCGCCGTGATTGCACTGGACCCGGCCACCGGCGAATTGCTCTGGATCCACGGCGAGCATGAGGGAAAGCGCGGCGGCGCCGCTCCCCGGCAGCTTTCCGGCCGCGGGCTAGCGTATTGGTCCGACGGCAAAGAAGAACGCATCTTGTATGTGACGCCGGGCTTCCGGCTTATCTGCCTGGATGGGAAAACTGGCGTTCGAATTTCTTCCTTCGGAAACAACGGTGAAGTGGATCTGAAGCTGAATGACGATCAGGACATTTTCCCGGACCTGGAAACCGGCGAAATCGGCATCCAATCTGCACCCGTGGTGGCGAAAGACACGGTAATTATCGGCGCGGCCTTCCGCGAAGGCATGACGCCGAAGAGCATGCGCAACAATAAGGGATACGTGCGCGGATTGGACGTTCGAACCGGCAAGCGGCTCTGGATTTTCCATACCATTCCGAAGAAGGGCGAGTTCGGCTACGACACCTGGGAGAAGGGTTCGGCGGAATACACCGGAAACACCGGCGTGTGGACGCAAATCACCGTGGACGAACAACTTGGTTTGGTCTACTTGCCGGTGGAGTCGCCGACCAGTGATTTCTACGGCGGGCACCGCCCTGGAAATAATCTATTCGGCGAGACACTGGTTTGTGTGGATTTGAAAACCGGAGAGCGCAAGTGGCACTACCAATTGGTGCACCACCCGCTGTGGGACATGGATATTTCCTCCGCGCCCATTCTTGCGGACATCACCGTGGACGGAAAACCCCTCAAGGCCGTGGCCCAGCCGTCGAAGCAAGGATTTCTTTACGTGTTTGATCGCGTCACCGGCAAGCCCATCTGGCCCATGCCGGAGAGGCCCGTCGAAGTAGGCAGCGTGCCGGGCGAGTGGTATTCGCCCACCCAGCCGATTCCTACAAAACCCCCAGCCTATAGCCGCAATGGCGTTTCCATCGACGACTTGATCGACTTCACGCCCGCACTTCGCGACCGGGCGAAAGAAATTGCCTCAAAGTATCATCTCGGCCCGGTCTACACTCCTCCGACAGTGAGCAAACTGGAAGGTCCGCTCGGAACGCTCACCATGGGGACCGCCTCCGGGGGCACGAACTGGCCGGGCGGGTCATACGATCCGGAAACCCACACTGTGTATGTGTATGCTTGCAACTCCTGCATCGAGCCCATCGGGCTCGTCTCCGCTCCCAAAGAAGTCTCCGACATCGCTTACATCGCCGGCACCGCGGGAAAAGAAGTGGAGATTCTGCACGGTCCAGGAGAGAACGCCGGCGCCGATTCTCCGAAGTCGCCGAAAAAACGGCAAGGCAGCGGATACATTTCTTTGAACATTGATGGATTACCTTTGGTCAAGCCGCCCTACGGTACAATTACGGCAATCAGTCTCGATAAAGGTGAATTCGTCTGGCAGATCGCACATGGCGAGACGCCGGACGCGGTGCGCAACAACGAAGCGCTCAAGGGCCTGAACATCCCGCGCACCGGCCAGGAGACGTACAACATCGGCACGCTGGTGACCAAGACCCTGGTCATCGCCGGCGAAGGGCATGTGACGACAACCGCGGATCATCCGCGCGGTGCGATGCTGCGCGCCTACGATAAGACCACCGGCAAAGAAGTAGGAGCGGTGTACATGCCGGCGCCGCAGACCGGCTCGCCGATGACCTACATGGTGAACGGCAAGCAGTACATCGTCGTGGCGGTTAGCGGAGGCCCTTACTCGGGCGAGTATGTTGCTTACACGCTGCCATCGACGGGGGAATGAACGCGCTGCCACGCCACACGGGTGTTGCATCCGACGGGAAGGCGATGACGACGTGAAGATGAGAAATGCTGCGGCAATGCTCGCTCTGGTGGCGATCGCTTGCCCGCTTTGCCTGCTTCGAGCGCAAGCGCAGGAGGAGTCGCGTTCGGTGTGGGACGGCGTGTATACCGAGGACCAGGCCAAGCGCGGGGAACCAATTTATCACAAGGAATGTGCGGCTTGTCACGGCGACATACTCACCGGTGGGGAATCCGCGCCACCGCTGACAGGCGGGGCATTCCTCGCGAATTGGAACGGCCTCACCATGGGTGACTTGTTTGACAGAGTTCGCAAGACCATGCCCCAGAGCGGCCCCGGCCGCCTCACTCGACAACAAGACGCGGACATTTTGGCCTTCATGTTGAGCGTCAACAAGTTTCCTGCCGGAAAAACCGAGCTGTACCGGCAGTCGGAGATGCTCAGACAGATTCGATTCGAAACGACGAAACCGGCTCCCAAAAAATAGCGAGAATCGAAATTTGGTTTCGTCGGCATCCACACAAACACGGTTTTCTGGATTTCACGAACGGAGGATTGCTTATGAAAAGAATGTTTCCCGTACTTCTGATCGGTGCCGCCCTACTCGGTTACCTGGTCGGCTACGCGTCGAAACGCACTCCGCAACCCATTCTCAGCGGCCATTTCGACGACTTCTCAATGATTCCCAGCGCCAACGCTCAGGACAGCAAGAACGAAGTTATGCCCTTCGGCTTCAATTCCCCCAAAGAACCGCCTCTCGCGGCCGACGCCCCGCCCGTCATGTACTGGAATATCGACGACATTCGCAAAGCGCACACCGATATGGCCGAGAAAGCCGCTAAGTTGGTCAAAGAAGCCGGCCGCGGAAGTTCCCAATCGTTTGGCGGCGGGCCGGTTCATGTGCAGACTCGCAACTTCAGCATGTTTATGCTCTACCGCATGTATCGCGACAAGCCCGTCCTCAGCTTGACCAAAGTCAACAGCGTCCTCGACGACGCCGAGCAGCACGCCGGCGCCTACGATTTCTATGTCTTCACCGGTGGCACGGGTGAAATGATCCTTGGTGGAAAAATCGCCAACCGGCAGAACCTGCAAGATAAGGACGGCATCATCCCGGGCGAATACCGCGGCCAGCCAGTCGTCGGTGCACAAACCCATAAAGTGAAAGCCGGCGACTGGCTGCTCATTCCGCCGGACACGCCCCATCAGCCCAAGCCGGATCCCGGCGGCTTCAGCTACTTCATCATGAAGATTAACGTTGGCGTTTATCCTTGGAGCCTGATTCGGTAACTTCGATTTCTCACAACACTCGCAGCCAGGCACTGCTGACACACCGAACACAGTTTCGAAGCATGACAATCGCGCGGGGGCTTCACTGATCGGTGGGGTCTGCTCGCGGCTTGTCCAGCTCGGCATGCCCGAGTTCCTGGTGGATGGCTGTAAGAGCTTCCTTGGGCGGGCCGACGTAGCGGTAGTTTGAATAAAAGGTACGCTCATGGACGGAGAAGCCAGAAAATAATTTGCGGCCGTCGAAATCGTACTGCGAAAAGCTGGCAAGCCACAGCCCGGGCAGAAATTCGTAGCGCTCCTGCATGAAGTGGCTGCCCTTGTAGATTTTTCCCAGAAACAGGCCGACGGAAATGTCTTCGGTAACTTCGCCTTCGATGCGAGCAAGTTCGTCAGAGGCTTCGTCGATCCACACAAAGCCACGCACCTTGGGGAAGATGGAAGTGAAGCGCGTGACGGGTTTGAAGGCCGGGTTGGGATCCATCTTGTATTTAGAAAGCAGGCGGTCGCCGCGCGGCTCGGTGGCAATAAAAGTGAATAGGAAAGCATTGTGCGTGGCGTCGATGAGTTCGTTGCGTTCTTTCTTTTTCTTCGCGTATTTTTCCAGGGCGTCACGCTGGGATCTCCCGTCGTTGATGAGCAGCGTCAGGGCCCGCGCCAGAGTCTCGAGATCGGCGCGATAGGCGGCGGAATCCCTGGGCTTGCCATCGGCGCCGAGGGGAATGCGAAACATGCCGGTACCCGAAGGAATGACGCGCATGATTTTGATCGCCGCGGGAGCGGGATCACTCGGATTCTTGCGGGTCTCGACACGTTCGATGCGCTCGTAGATGTCGAGGGCGGCATCTCCTTTCTTTTGGTTGGCGATAATGCGGTTGAAGAAGTCCGGTTTCGCCGGGCCGGTCGCCGGCGTGGAATCCGGTACGACGGACTGCGCGGCGCCGTGAGCCAAAGTCAGCAGCGCGATAGGAACAAAAGCACGTTTGAGCATGATCTGAAGTGGCTGAAAAGCCCCCAGCGTCTACCCAGATTGGATTCGCCTGGGCATACAATTGTTGTACACCGGCCGAACGCCGGAGTGTGCTGATGGATGTGAATGTATAACTGGTGGGTTCGTTCAATCCGCCACGGAGCTATGACTTCGCTTGGTCTGCTGGTTCTTGCTGTTGCTGCGGGAACTCTTCGGTCCATGGCGGTACGAAGCGTTCATGCGCGCGGAGGCGATGGATTGACCAAAGTGCCCGGTGATGGCGATCAAGGAACCGCGCACGGTGGTCTGACGGTTGAACATCTTTTGCGGGTTGTCGGCTGAGGGCGACGATGGCATTGCGGAAATGCGCGAACGAATCCTTCCGGGCTTGAAGGACTTTCGGTTTGTCGGCAAAGAGGGCCGTGATGGCCTAGGGATCGAAACCGGCCGGTGGGGCGGTACCCAGTGCCCGGGCAAATGTCATCATTTGCCGCGCTGATGTGCGTAAACACTTCGCCTACCGAGCGAACCCACTCGCCCGGACGTCAGGCGTAATTCTCAGCGGGCATGGCCTCGGCTAGACGTGTGTAGCGCTGTTGCTAGTAGGCGACCTCTTCCAGGAACTCGGCACGGAAGCCTGACGTTGGTGCGGCGGATGCCAAGGCGGAGGCTTTGTGGTCGGGCTATCCTGGCCCTGGCTGAATGGTATAAGGCTCAGGCCAAGTACCGTAAGTATAAGAAAACAAGAGGAAATACGACGCATGGCGTCCTCCTTGGGAGGCAGAGCCTCGCGGGCCTGTGCGCCATCTTCTTCTCCAGAGTTGCCGCACAAGACGGTACAATGGAGGGTGCAACCGCTGAACCGTTGAAATTAGATTCGACGGGCCTAAGGCTACTGCAAGAAACACCGAAAGCAAAGTGCTGTTCCACACGTCTATATATCGAGGAACGAATCGGCGGGCCCATTCGTTTTAGCTAGGGAAGGTTGGAGGTCTGTTTGGGTGTAACCCCCATCGAAGGATTTGGTGCCATCACGCGCGCGGCGCCGGGGGCGAAACTATCCCTGAAACAGGGCCGTTTCCGGAGCGCACTGATCACTATGCTGGAGACGCTGCGGCTCTCTCTTGACGCCCTTCGCGCCCACAAGCTGAGGAGTTTCCTGACTTTGCTCGGCGTCATCTTGGCAGTAACGACGCTGGTCGCGGTGATGAGCGTAGTCGCCGGACTCAATTTTTACGTCGCCGACCGCATCGCGAATCTCGGCGCAAACGTCTACGTTTTGAACCGCTTCGGGATTATCACCAGTGAAGACGCCTGGATAAAGGCGCAGAAGCGGCCCCTGGTTACCCACGAAGAGCTTGCCAATCTGAAGACTGGCATGCGCACCGCCGGCCAGATTGCCGCCCTCCTCGGCACCAACTCCGACGTGCCCTACGGCAATGACCTGCTCGAGAACGTCAACATCCTGGGAGTGACCTCCAACTATTCCGATATTCGCAACGTGAACGTCGCCGCGGGCCGTTTCCTCACCGAATCCGACCAGGAGCACCGCTCTCCGGTGTGCTTCATCGGCGCGGACCTAGTGAAGAAGTTTTTCTCCAACGTGGATCCCATCGGGAAATCGATTCGCGCCGGGACGCACAGCTATGAAATTGTCGGCGTCGCGGCGGTCATCGGCAGTGCACTGGGGCAATCGCAGGATAATTTCGTCTTTATCCCTCTGGAGACTTTCAGCAAGGAATGGGGCACGCAGAGAGATTCGCTCGTGTTGTTTATTCAGGCGCACAACGCGGAGATGATCGCGGCTTCCGAGGATGAGGCGCGCATGCTGTTGCGTGCGTGGCGCCACATTCCGTGGGACGGGGCGGACAATTTCGGCATCATCGGGTCCGATTCCATCATGGGGCTCTGGCAATCCTTGACCGGCAACCTGTTTATGGTGGCCGTGGGATTGACGGCGGTGTTCCTAGTGGTTGGCGGAATCGTGATCATGAATATCATGCTGGCCAGCGTGACGGAGCGGACGCGCGAAATTGGCTTGCGTCGCTCGCTGGGTGCCAGGAAAAAGCACATCGTCCTGCAATTTGTGACGGAATCGGCGGTGCTCGCGGCGACGGGAGGGCTCATCGGAATTGTTCTCGCCTACGCGGTGGTCGCCGTGGCGCGCGCCTTTACTTCCATTCCCATGCGCACGCCGATGAGCGCCGTGATTCTTTCGCTTGCGGTTTCCACGGGCGTCGGTCTTTTCTTTGGGATTTACCCGGCGATGCGCGCCGCGAGGCTCGATCCAATCGAAGCCCTCCGCGCGGACGGCTAAGGAAAATTGCCTTCCGTTCCAACGGGCTAGCACGAAACGACCATGGCACAACAGCACGGCGAAAATCTCAAGCAGGCGATGGACACGCTCCGCGCGAACAAACTGCGCAGCTTTCTCACCGTTTTCGGCGTCGTCCTCGGCGTCAGCGTTATCATGCTGGTGGCCGCGCTCATCACCGGATTCGATCGGCAGGTTCAGGAAAGCATCAAGCAGTATGGCGCTGATACCGCCTTCATCTCGCGCTTTGACCAGGGGCCGCACGGCGGCCGGCGCCCCAAGGACGAACGCGAACGCAAACCGTTGACCCTCGAAGATGGCCAGGCTATTAAAGAGTTATGTCCGGCGGTCAAGGACGTCACCGTTTTCATCAACTGGTGGGAACAGCCACATTCCGTGCGGACCAAGAATGGCGAAGTTACCGCCATTGATTATCGCGGCGTGCAGCCGAATTTCGGCCAGGTTTACGCCAATGCGGCGACGTTGGCTGGCCGTTTCATCAGCGAAGGCGACGACTTGCACCGCGAAAAAGTTGTGATGCTTGGAGAAAATGCCGCTCCCGTGCTCTTTCCCAATGTTTCGCCGGTCGGCAAAGACGTGATGATCGACGGTTCGACGTTTCGCGTCATCGGCGTCGTGGAAAAGCCCAAAGGGATGTTTGGCCAGGACGATGAAGACCGTCGCGTGCTCATTCCCTACAACACGTTCCGGAAGATTTATCCGGGCGCGTACGAGCACAACATCCGCATGCAGGCTTATCCAAACATGCTCGATCAAGCCGTGGACCAGGCTGCGGAGGTCCTGCGCCGCCGCCGCAACGTTCCCTACAAGGGCAAGAATACTTTTTCCATTCAGACTTCCCAGCAGATCGTGGATGAATTTCACAGCATCCTGGGGATGGTCGCGCTCGCTACGTTCGTCCTGAGCGGAATCGGCTTGCTCATCGGCGGCGTCGGGGTGATGAACATTATGCTGGTCAGCGTGACCGAGCGAACCCGGGAGATCGGCATTCGCAAAGCCATCGGCGCAAAGAGCGGTGACATTACCTGGCAATTCTTGCTGGAGGCCATGGCGCTCACGGGAGTCGGCGGCGTGCTCGCGCTCGTCCTGGTGAATGGCCTCGTGCTGCTCGTGAGAGTTAGCTTGAAATGGCCGGGAAGCGTGCCAGTGTGGGCCGCGCTGACCGGAATCGTCGTCAGCGTTTCCGTAGGATTAGTGTTTGGCGTGTGGCCGGCGATGAAAGCGGCCAAATTAGATCCTGTGGAAGCGCTGCGCTACGAGTAGCTCGTGGTTCTTTCAGAGAGAACCACAACCAAGGATGAAAGTGGCCGTGGGCGGTTGCGCTTGTCTTTTCAGCGAGATAGGGGGCTTCTTTCCTAGGAGTAGCCCGGCGAATTCTCTGCTTATCCAATCCGCACTATTTTCAGGCGGAAATTGCTTTCCGTCCGGTCTCGACCACCACAAAGGCTACTGCGGTTTGGACGGCGCGGATGGAGGACGCGAACGTGCCAGAGGATATAGAGCAGAAGCGAGTTCTTCGCAGGAAGCAAAGCGACCTTTGGGGTTTTTTGCCAGGCACCGCGCGAGGATGAGGTCGAGCGCTTTTGGCACCTCCGGATTGTACAGTGAAGGAGGCGTAGGCTCGGCATTCAGAATTTGGGCGCAGACAGCGTCTCGAGAACTGCCATCGAAGGGTCGTACACGAGTCAACATCTGGTAGAGAACAACTCCGAGAGCAAACTGATCCGAGCGCGGATCTTGAGGTTCCCCCTGGATCTGTTCGGGCGTTTGGTATGCGGGCGTGCCCATCTGCCGGCGGGAGCCGGAAATCTGCGACACAAAGCGCGCGATGCCGAAGTCGCCGAGTTTTACCTTATTCTCTGAGGTGACGAGGATGTTGCTGGGTTTGACGCCGCCGTGAATGATTCCGGCGCGATGGGCAACCGCTAGCGCCCCAGCTAGATCGGCAGCCCAGGCGCAGGCACGCTGGACCGTCGGGGTGAACAGAACGATATGATCCTCAAGCGCGTTGCCGGCGACGTACTCCATCACAAGGAAAGGAGTGCGCTGCTCGTCGATTCCGGCGTCGTACAGCTGGACGATCGAAGGATGGGAGAGCTGACCGATGATCTGCGCTTCGCGAAGGAACTGCTGCTCGAGGCCATCGCCGAAACCGTTCAAAAGGGTCTTACGGGCGACGATGCGGCCAATGACGTTGTCCCGCGCTTTTTCAACGCGACACGTGGCACCGGAACCGAGGTGTCCGAGAATTTCGTAGCGGTCCTTTTGCGGGGTAATCATCAGGCAGAGCGCAAAAGACGAGCCGCGCGGTCGCGCAGACCATTGCCATTGGTTTGCGGCGGCGCTTGCGGAATGACTTTGCGGCGCGCTAGCGGATAGAGATCTTGCGCGAGAGCTTCGGCGGTGGCGTAACGCGCGGACGGATC